>Ga0187890_10000264_pt1 | contig 37245 bp, 33 predicted proteins | sample June2016WEW_21_1_FD_133005 | JGI IMG/M metagenome (GOLD analysis project Ga0187890, IMG submission 133005) | Peatland microbial communities from SPRUCE experiment site at the Marcell Experimental Forest, Minnesota, USA - June2016WEW_21_10 | ecosystem: Environmental > Terrestrial > Soil >... | reverse complement strand
GTCAGGCCGAGGTAGGCGCCGCGCAACGTCCCGCCCTTCTCCAACTGCGCGATCTCGGACTTGGCCGTGTTGATCGGAATCGAGAAGCCGATCCCCACGCTGCCGTCGCCGCTGCCGCCGGTCTCGATCTGGGAGTTGATGCCGATGACTTCGCCCTCGACGTTGAGCAGCGGCCCGCCGGAGTTGCCGGGGTTGATCGGCGCGTCGGTCTGCAGCACGTTGTTGATCGCGAAGCCGTTGGGAGCTGTGATCTCGCGCTGCAGCGCCGAGATCACGCCCGTCGTGAGCGTGCGTTCGAGGTCGAACGGGTTGCCGATCGCATATACGGGATCGCCGACCTGGACGGCGCTCGAATCGCCGAGCCGCAGCGGGTGCAGCGTCAGGCCGTCGGTCGAGATGTGCAGGATGGCGAGGTCGTTGGAGGGGTCCTTGCCGACGACCTGGGCTTCGACGGACTTGCCTTTTTCGAAGCTGACCGTGACCTTGACGGCGTTCTCCACGACGTGATAGTTGGTCAGGATCGTGCCGTTGGCGTCGATCACGATGCCCGAGCCGGTGGCCGTGCCCTGGCGCTGGCTCTGTTCACCAAACAGGTTGAACGGCGAGGATTCCGACTTCTGCACGACGGTCGAGGTCACGAACGCCACGCCGGGCGCGTCACGCACGTAGGCTTCGTGCGGCGTCAGCCCGCTGCTGCGCTGCGAGGCGTTCGACGGGGCCGCCGGCGCCGTGGCTTCGACGGTCGTGACGAGCGTCTTCGTTTTTTCGCCGAGGCCCCCGGCCGCGGCGATCACAGCCACGACCACGCCGCCGCCGACGAGGGCGGACACGAACGGGATCACGAACATGCGTCTCATTGCAGAAGAGCATGAACGGCGGCGATCAACGCCATCTAAAGCTTGGCGCGCGGGTATCTAAATCATGTCGCGGCGTAATCATGTCGCGGCGCCTGATGTCAGGGCGCCTCATGTCAGGGCGCCCTGACATCCGTGCCGGCTGGCTTTGAGATCAGCGCCCTGATGGCGGCGGCTGGGTCCGCGGAGCGCATCAACGACTCGCCGACGAGCACCGCCTGCACGCCGCGCTCGCGCAGTCGCCACACCTGCTCGGCGCGGGCTATCCCCGACTCCGAGACGACCGTCACCCCGCTGGGGATGTCGTCCATCAACGCCTCCGTGCGCTGCACCTCGACACTGAAGTCCCGCAGGTCGCGGTTGTTGACCCCCACGATCTCGGCGCCGACATCCAGCGCGACGCGCAGCTCATCGCGGTCGTGGACCTCGACGAGCACGTCGAGGCCGAGCGCGCGTGCCGCGCCGTGCAGCGACGCGAGCTGCTGCGACTCCAACGCGGCCACGATCAGGAGCACCGCATCAGCCCCGGCCGCCACCGCCTCGTGCAGCTGGTAGGCGTCCACGATGAAGTCCTTGCGCAGCAGCGGCAGATCGCAGGCGGCGCGCGCCGCCTGCAGATCCTCGAGCGTGCCATCGAAGTTCGGGCCCTCCGTGAGAACCGAGACAGCGACCGCCCCGCCGCGCTGGTAGGCGCCGACGATCTCGGCCAGGTCCGGGCGCTCGCGCAGCGCGCCCGCCGAGGGCGAGCGGCGCTTGAACTCGGCGATCACGCCGATGCCCTCCGCGCGCAGCGCGTCGCGGAAGCGGCGCTCGCCCGTGAGCGCTCGCGGGTGCCCAAGCGAGGCCGCCTCCAACGGCAGCTCGCGCTTGCGACGCTCCACCTCCTCGCGCGTCTGCGCCAGGATGCGCTCGAGCACCGTCGTGGCGCGCTGGCTCACCTGGCCGCCTGGCTGTGCCCGTCAGGGTGCGCCGGCGCGTGTGCGCGGCTCGCCTGGACGTAGGCCTCGAGCGCGCTCGCGGCGCGTCCCTCGGCGAGCGCCGCACGGGCAGCGTCCACGCCCTCAGCGATCGAGTCCGCCCTGCCGCCCGCGTAGATCGCGGCGCCGGCGTTGATCAGCGCCAGCGCCTCGCCGGCGGGCCGCTCGCCCGCGCGGGCCTCGCCCTCCAGGATCGCGCGCGTGACCTGCGCGTTCTCGACGGGCGTGCCGCCGTCGGGGGCCCGTGCGGACTCCGCGTCGGAGGCGGGCCGCAGGCCGGCCTGGTGTGGGGTGAGCACGTACTGCGTGATCTCCTCACCGTTGACCTCGAAGACTTTCGTGGCCGCGCTCGCGGAGACCTCGTCGAGCCCGTCCTCGCCGGCCACCACCAGAGCGCGATCGACGCCCAGCCTCGCCAGCGCGCCCGCCATCGTCGCCTGGAAGCTGGCATCGGAGACGCCGATCAGCTGACGGGGCGCCCCGGCGGGGTTCGTCAGCGGCCCCAGCAGGTTGAAGATCGTCCGCACCGCCAGATCGCGCCGGACCGGGACGACGAAACGCGTGGCCTGGTGGTGCGCGGGCGCGAACATGAACCCGAAGCCAGCCTCGTCGATGCAGGCCCCCACGGCCTCCGGACCGAGGTCGATGCGGGCGCCCAGCGCCTCGAGCAGATCGGCCGACCCCGAGCGGCTGGTGGCCGAGCGGTTGCCGTGCTTGGCGACCGCGCAACCCGCGCCCGCGGCGATCAGCGCGGCGGTGGTGGAGACGTTGAAGCTGCTGCGCCCGCCGCCCGTGCCAGCGGTGTCGAGCAGGTCCTTGCGCTCGCTCGGCACGTGCGCGGCGAGCGAGCGCATCGTGCGCGCCAGCCCCGCCAGCTCATCGACGGTCTCGCCCTTGGTCCGCAGGGCGATCAGGAAGCCGGCGATCTGCGTCTCTGAGACCTCGCCGTGCATGATCTCGGCGAGCACCTCCGCGCTCTGATCCTCGCTCAGGTCCCGCCCGGACGCGAGCGCGTCGATCGCACGGGTCAGGATCGCGTTGGGCATGGGGAGCTCTCAATAGTCACGCTGAACATGCTGTATCACAATGGCTATACAGGGTTTTCGAGTGGCATGGGGAGCTCTCAATAGTCACGCTGAACATGCTGTATCGCAATGGCTATACAGGGGTTTCGAGGAGCAAGAAGGTCACGCCGAGCTCTCGAGGAAGTTACCCAGCAGCTCCCGGCCCTGCTCGGTGAGCACCGACTCGGGGTGGAACTGCACGCCCTCGGCGGGCAGCTCGCGGTGGCGCACGCCCATCACCACACCGTCCCCGCGCGCGGACTCCTCCAGGCAGTCGGGCAGATCGGCGTCGACCACTAGCGAGTGGTAGCGCCCCACGGTGAGCGGCGATGAGAGCCCGCGGAAGATCGTGCGCCCGTCGTGCACGATTCGCGTCGCCTTGCCGTGCACGGGCGCGTGCAGCTTCCAGCGCCCGCCGAACGCCTGCGCGAGCGCCTGGTGGCCGAGGCACACGCCGAGCGTCGGTATCCCCGCTTCGGGCATCCGCCGCACGAGCTCGAGCGTGATGCCGGCCTGATCGGGCGTGCACGGTCCAGGTGAGACCACACAGCGCTCATAGGCGCCGCCCAGCAGCTCGTCCACGGTCGCTCGGTCGTTGCGCACCGCGTGGACGTCGGCCCCCAACTCGCCCAGGTACTGAACGAGGTTGTAGGTGAACGAGTCGTAGTTGTCGAGGACGAGGACTTTCATCGGCAGGTAACCGCTGTTCTCATGACCAGTCGGGCTGTTCGCAGGCGAGCTCGACGGCGCGCATCACCGCTCTGGACTTGGCGACCGACTCCTCGTACTCGTACTCGGGCTTGGCGTCGGCGACCGTGCCGCCGCCCGCCTGCACGTGGGCGACGCCATCCTTGACGACGACGGTGCGGATGTGGATCGCGGTGTCGAGATCGCCCGCGTAGCTGAGGTAGCCGATCGCGCCGCCGTAGCCGCCGCGCTTGACGGGCTCGAGCTCGTCGATGATCTGCATCGCCCTCACCTTGGGCGCGCCCGAGAGCGTCCCCGCGGGCAGCACCGAGCGCAGCGCGTCCATCGCGCCCACGTCGGCCCGCAGCGTCCCGGACACAGATGAGACGATGTGCATGACGTGGCTGTAGGACTCGATCTCCATCAGCTCGTCCACCTTGACGCTCCCGTACTCGCACACGCGACCGAGGTCGTTGCGCCCCAGATCGACGAGCATCACATGCTCGGCGCGCTCCTTCTCGTCGGCCAATAGCTCCTGCGCGATCCGCCGGTCCTCCTCCGGGCTGGCACCCCGCGGGCGGGTGCCCGCGATCGGCTTGGTGGCGACGTGGCGTCCGCTCACGGTCAGCAGCGGCTCGGGGCTCGCGCCCGCGACCTGGAAGTCGCCGAAGTCCAGGAAGTACATGTAGGGACTGGGGTTGACTGTGCGCAGGCCGCGGTAGATCGAGAACGCCTCGACGGGCACCGGCGCCGACCAGCGCTGCGAGGGCACGACCTGGAAGGCGTCGCCGGCATAGATGTACTCGACGATCCGCGACACCATCGCTTCGAACTGCTCGCGCGGCATGTTCGACTCGAAGACGGGCATCTCGCGCGCGGGTGGGTGAGCTCCGATCGCCGGCTCGATGCGCGGAACGGGACCGGCCAGCGCGCAGCGCACCTCGGCGATCGTGCTCGCGGCCTGCTCGTAGGCGCGCTCGACGTCGGGCTCGGCCTGCAGGTCGGCGTTGGCGATGATCGTGACCGTGTGCTTGAGATGGTCGAACACGACCAGCGCATCGGAGAGCATCAGCGCCATGTCGGGCAGCCCCAGGGGGTCGGAGCCCGGCGGATCGCCGAGCGGCTCGACGGTCCGCACGAGGTCGTAGCCGAAGAAGCCCACCGCGCCACCTATGAAAGGAGGCGCACCCGCCCCGGCGTCGTCCATCGGCGCCTGGTCGAAGCGGGACACGCGCTCGGCCGCCAACGCGTACGGATCGCCACCGTCGGAAAGCGACCAGCGCAGCACCGAGCGCGGGCGGAACCCGATGAACGACCAACGCCCCACCCGCTGGCCCTGGTCGGCGGACTCCAGCAGGAACGCCGGCTCTCCAGGCGCCAGCGCGCGCAGCTTCAAGAACGCCGACACGGGCGTCTCGCAGTCCTCGATGAAGCTGAAGCGCAGCGGGATCAGGTCGTGTGTGCGAGCGAGCACGCGCGCCCGCTCGAGACTCGGCGCGACGCTCGCCGTGATCGCGCCGGCGGCGCTAGGAGCGACGGCCATCGAGCACCCGCTCGGCGTCCGTGAGCGCCCGCCCGCGGCTGCGCAGCAGCACGAGCAGGTGGTAGAGCACGTCTGCGGCCTCTTCGTCGACGCGCTCGTCGGACTCCTCGCGCGCGGCGCGCGCCACCTCCTCGGCCTCCTCCATCACCTTCTCGCCGATCCGCGGCGGATCCTCGAGCAGCTCGACCGTGTAGGAGCCCGGCGGGCGCTGGAGCGCCCGCTCGGCGAGCGTGCGCTCGAGCGCCGGCAACGTCTCATACGGCGCCCCCGGGTCGAGCTCGCCACGGTGAAAGCACGTGCGCTCGCCGGTGTGACAGGCCGGACCCGCCGGCTCCACGAGCGCGAGCAGCGCGTCGCCGTCGCAGTCCAGGCGCAGCGCGCGCACCGCCTGCACGTTGCCGCTGGTGGCGCCCTTGTGCCACTGCTCGCCGCGCGAGCGACTCCACAGGTGCAGCTCGCCGCTCTCGCGCGTGCGCTGCAGCGCCTGCTCGTTCATGTATGCAAGCGTGAGCACCTCGCCGGTGATCCAGTCCTGCACGACGCACGGCACCAGACCATCGCCGTCGTATTCGACGTGCTCATCGATGCGGTCCTCGCCCGGTGCGCTCATGCGCACGATTGTAGGTCCAGCCGCCCGGTGTCCGTTTTTCAGCCACACTGCCCCGGCGATGCAATCTGTGCTCGACCGCAAGCTGCTCGTGGTCACCGGCAAGGGTGGCGTGGGCAAGACGACGATCGCGGCGGCGCTCGGCCTGCTGGCGGCGCGCGACGGGCGTCGCACGATCGTGGTCGAGGTGGGCGAGGAGAGCCGGCTACCGGAGCTGTTCGGGATCGCACAGCCTCAGCCTGGTGTCGAGACGAGGCTGCAGGAGCGGCTGTCGAGCATCTCGATCGATCCCGACCGCGCGCTGCTGGAGTGGCTGCAAGCGCTCGGCGGTCGTGTCTCGGGCCGCGTGCTCGCCTCCAGCGGAACCTTCCAGTACTTCGCCGCCGCGGCGCCGGGGGCCAAGGAGCTCGTCACGATGGTCAAGATCTGGCAGCTGACCCGTGGTGGGCGCGGCGCGCGCTCGGGCGGCTATGACCTGGTGGTGCTCGACGCCCCGGCGACCGGCCACGCGTTGGGCATGCTCGACTCGCCGCGCACGTTCGGCGCGATCGCCCGCGTCGGCCCGATCGCGGGACACACGCGCCAGGTGCAGGAGCTGCTGGAGAGCCCCGCGCACTCGGCCTACCTGGCGGTGGCGCTCGCCACGGAGATGGCGGTGACAGAGGCGCTCGAGCTGCAGGACGGCCTGCAGGCGCGGCTCGGGCGCGGCCTCGCGACCGTAGTGGTCAACGCGCTGCTGCCGCGGCGCTTCTCAGCCGAGGAGATGACGCGCATTGGCGCGCTCGACGACGGCGCGGCCCGCGGTGGCGTCGAGCGTGGCGCACGCACGCGAGCCAGCGGCGCGGCGGTAGCGGCCGAGGCCGAGCGACGAGCGGTGACGGTCTCCGCCATGCGGGCCGCGAGAGCCGTTCACGACCGGGGGCGATTCCAGCACAACCAGCTCGCCCGCCTGCGGCGCCGCAGCTTCGACGTCGTGGGTGTCCCGTTCGTGTGGGGGACGCGGCTGGACCTGACGGCGGTGGCTGGGATCGCCACGCGGCTTGCGCGCGGGCTGTGAGACGCGGCTTGCCGTTCGAAGCTCAGGATGCCGCGAGCCGGTAGCGACGTGTGGCGGAGTCCCGCTCGAGCAGACCGACGGCGAGCAGCGTGGTCACATAACGGTGGGTGGTGCTCGTGTTCATCCCGAGCATGCGCGCCAGTTCCGCGATCCCCAGATAGCCGCCGTCGGCTGGAAAGCAGGAGAGCACCAGCAGACCCGACAGCAGCGAGCGCGACAGGCGCCGATCCTCCATCTGCGCCGGGTAGGCCCACCCGTCCGACTCGAGCGCGAGCGTCCAGCTCGGATCTCTCAGCGCGGTCAGCAGCACTGACATCGTGCCTCCGTCGCCCGCTGCGCGGATGACCTTGTCGACCTGTGACTTGGAGAGCTCGATCGTGACGGCTCCACTCGTGTTCCTATCCGTCATCGCGTGCGCCAATCATGCCGCCGTGCGCGACGTGCGCAAAGACCGCGTTGAATATTCAGTCCTGACCATTCAGCCACGTGCTGTAGTACAGTTGTCTGCCGCGAGTGTCCCGTTGGCGTGTGAGCGCTCGGACTGCTTGACCAGTCGCGCCAGCAGCTCCCGGGCACTCTGCAGCCATTCGATCCTCGCCTTCCAGAGCGCGATCTCGGCGTCGGTGGCGAGCATGCGCATCAACCTCGGCCAGTCCTCGCGATCGCCGACGATCCGTTCATGCTCGGAGCTCTGCGTGAGGTCGTGCAACCGCCCCGCGCAGGCGAGCTCCTGGCCGTAGACCAGATCGATCAGCCGCGGCAGGTTGCCGGGACGGCACAGCGCGATCTTCATGTGCAGCTCGTCGCGCAGCGGTGGCGTCGGCGAGGAGCCCAGGATCCACGCTTCGAAGTGACTGACGCCCTGGTCGGTCGCCTCGTAGATCATCCGCGGCGCCGAGCGTCTGGCGGGGCCGGGTCCCATCTCACCCGCAGCGCGGACGAATTCGTCGCGGCTGAGCTGATCGAGCGCCGAGTAGACACCCGACGGCGCGAAGCTCGAGGAGCCAAAGCGCTCCTCGAGACGCTGTGCCAACTGGTAACCGTAGCCGGGACGCTCGATCACCAATCCCAATATCGCGTACTTCGCTGACATTCATACCCTCCCCACGAGGCTGACTCAGCGCAGAAGCTACTCCAAAACGCACCGGAGCACGTTCCACAGACTGAATGAGTCAGACCGGCGGGAATTACCCGGTGACAGATCGTGTGCGCTCCTCGGAACTGGATCGCGTTGGCTGCGCCCAATCCTCAGGTTATGCCCAGGCGGTCGAGCAGCGCCTCGTCGGCGCGCCAGTCGCGCCGCACCCGCACCGAGAGCTCGAGGTGCACCTGTGAGCCGAGCGCCCGCTGGCACTCGCGACGCGCGGCCGTGCCGATCGCCTTGATCATGCGCCCGTGCGCACCGATCAGGATCCCCTTCTGGGAATCGCTCTCGACCCAGATCAGCGCCCGCACACGCACGAGCCCATCGCGCGGATGCTCGACCTCCTCGACCACCACCTCGACCGCGTGCGGCAGCTCCTGAAACGTGCGCCTGATGGCCGCCTCGCGAATCAGCTCCGCCAGCAGCAGCTCGCGCGACTGATCGGTGCTCGCGCCGGACGCGAACATGAACGGCCCCTCGGGCATCAGCGCCGCCAGGTGCTCGACCAGCTCGCCGACCCCCGACCCCGTGCGCGCGGAGATCGGGAACACCTCGGCGTGCGGCTCCAGCTCGGCTGCCTGCGCGAGCACCGCCATCAGCGGAGCACGGGCGAGCCGATCGACCTTGTTGACCGCGATCGTGACCGGCGTGCCCGTGCTCGCCAGCGCCTTGGCGATGAAGCGATCCCCGGGCCCCACGCCCTGCTGCGCGTTGAGCATCAGCAGCGCCGCGTCCGAGCCCTCGAGCTCCCGCTGCACCCGTTTGGCCATGCGCGCGGTCAGCGCGTCGCGCGGGCGCTGGACACCCGGCAGGTCGACCAACACGATCTGGCAGTCGCCGCTCTCGTGGATCCCCCGGATCGCGCGCCTGGTCGTCTGCGGGCGATCGGAGACGATCGCCACCTTCTCACCGACGACAGCGTTCACGAACGTGGACTTGCCGACGTTGGGTCTGCCGGCCAGCGCAACGAAGCCCCCGCGGGTCACCCATCCGCTCCAGCCAGCAGCTCGCGCTGGAGCGCCAGCATCTCGCCGTCATCGGTCTCGTGATCCATGCCCAGCAGATGCAGCATCCCGTGGACGACCGCCTCGCGCACGTCGACCGTGTGCTGGGGGCAGATGACGATGTCGCCCAGCTCGCGCGGCACCACCTGCAAGGACGCCGTCTGGCGCGCGCCGTCGCGAGCGCCGGCGCCACCACCGACGCCCGCGGCACCGTGTACGGGCTCCACACCGTCGATCGGAAACGAGAGCACGTCCGTGGGAGCCGGCTTGCCGCGGTGCTCGCCGTTCAGTTCGGCGATGCGCGCGGCGTCGACGAACTCGACAGCCACGTGCGCCCGCTCGATGCCCATGCGAGCGGCTGTGATCGCGCACAGTCGCCGCACCTCCCGCGGCGACGGCGACCGCGGGGCGAGGCCCGCGCCGAACACCTCGACCTCGATCATCGGCGATCAGACGCTGCGGACCGCGGCACGCGCCCCGATCTCTGCCTGCACGGGGGCGTCGCGCTGCGAGTGCACGTCGTAGGCCTCGACGATCCGCTGCACGAGCTTGTGGCGCACGACGTCCTCGGCCCCGAAGCGAATGAACTTGATCCCCTCGACGGCGTCGAGCACCTGCCCCACGGCGATCAGGCCCGACTGCTGCTCGCGCGGCAGATCCACCTGCGTGACGTCCCCGGTGACCACCATCCTCGAGCCGAAGCCGAGGCGCGTGAGGAACATCTTCATCTGCTCGGGCGTCGTGTTCTGCGCCTCGTCGAGGATCACGAACGAGTCGTTGAGCGTGCGCCCCCGCATGAACGCCAGCGGGGCGATCTCGATCACCCCCCGCTCGATGTGCTGGGAGACCTTCTCCGGGTCGAGCATGTCGTGCAGCGCGTCGAACAGCGGACGCAGATACGGGTCGACCTTCGCCATCAGATCGCCCGGCAGGAACCCCAGGCGCTCGCCCGCCTCGACCGCGGGCCGCGTGAGAATGATGCGGTTGACCTCGTGTCGCGACAGCGCCGCCGCCGCCATCGCCACCGCCAGGAACGTCTTGCCGGTGCCCGCCGGCCCGACCCCGAAGGTGATCGTGTGCTCGCGCACCGAGTCCACGTAGCGCTTCTGGTTGACCGTGTTCGGCGCGACGCGCAGCCCGCGATGGCGCCACACGACGTCCTCGAGCACGCGCGCGGGCGATTCGTGCGCGTCGAGCGCGCCCGTCACCGCGGTGATCGTGCCGGGACCTATCTGGTGCCCGCGCGCGATCAGCTCCGCCAGCTCGCGCACCACGCGCTCACCGGCGGTCGTCTCGGTCTCATCCCCGTCGAAGGTGACCACGTTGCCGCGCAGGAAGACCTTGCAGTCCAGGTGCGCCTCCAACGCGCGCAGAACCACGTCCTGGCTACCCGCCAACTCGGCCGCCACGACGTTCGAGAGCTCGATCTGCGTCCTCATCCCTGGAGTGCCGCTCGCACGAGCTCGGACACGCGCTTGCCGTCGGCGCGCCCGTCGACCGCCGCCATCGCGCGCTTCATCGCCATGCCCATGTCCTTCGCCGACGCGGCGCCGCTCTCGCGCACGGCCTGCTCGACGATCGCCGCCAGCTGATCGTCGGAGAGCTCCGCCGGAAGATACGCGCCGATCAGCCTCGCCTCTGACTCCTCGCCGTCGGCTAGATCGTCCCTGCCGCCCTCGCGAAAGGCCTTCGCGGACTCCAGCCGGCGCTTGCGCTCGCGTCGCAGCACCGCCAGCTCGTCCTCAGAGCCTTCCTTGGCGGCCTTCTGCAGCTCGGACAGCACGAGCCGCAGCGCACCGACGCGCTCCTTCTCGCCGGCTCGCATCGCACCCTGTACGTCGACTTTGATCTGCTCGAGGATTGCCATCCACAGATCAGGATACGCCGGTCTGGCGATGGCGCGGGCAACTCATGCCGCTGGGTCGCGCTCGAGCGGAGTGGGGCTGCCCAGGCGCCCCGGCGAGGAGGCGTCGCGCCCGAACGCGAGCGCGACGTTCCAGTCCACCAGCAGCCGCAGCCGGCGCCCGACGCCGGGCATCAGCAAGAGGTGGTAGGTGCGCGCGATCAGCCAAGCGGGCATGCCGCGCCAGCGGATGCCCAGCGTGATCGCGACCGCCTGTCTGCTGCCAAGCTCGGCCACCACGCCTTTGGTGCGGTAGCGGAACGGTCGAGCGCTGCCGCCGGCGAGCGTCGCGGCCACGTTGCGGGCGACGAGCCGCCCCTGGCGGATCGCGTGCTGCGCCGTCGGCGGGCACGGCTGGCCCGGCCTGGAGGCGTCGGGGACGGCGGCGCAGTCGCCGATCGCCCACACCCCGGCGCCGCCCGTCGAGCGCACTGCGCCCGGCACGCGATCGTCCACGCGCATCGTCGCGTCCACCACGACTCGTCCCTCCCGGTCGAGCGGCAGCCCGAGCCGGGCGGTCGCCGGGCTGGGCTTGACCCCTGCCGTCCACACGACGGTCCGCGCGGCGATCGTCTCGCCGTCGGCGAGCGTCGCCGCGCTCGCGCTCAGCTCGCGCAAGGTAGTGGCGGTGCGCACCTCGATCCCGCGCCCGCGCAGCTCGCGTTCGGCGAACTCGGACAGGCTCGCGGGAACCTCCTGCATGATCCGCTCCCTGGCCTCGATCAGCACCCAGCGCATGCCCTGCGCGGCGCACCGCGGATACAGCTCGATCGCCTGCGCGGCGAAGTCCTGCAGCTCGGACAGCCCCTCGACTCCAGCGTAGCCGGCGCCCACGAACACGAACCCCAGGTACTCGGCGCGCAGCGCGGGATCCTCGAGCGACTCGGCGATGTCCAGGCAGCTCAGCACCTGGTTGCGCAGCGCGATGGCGTCCGACAGGGACTTGAACCCGGTCGCGTGCTCGCCCAGGCCGGGGATCGGGAGCGTGCGCGACACCGAGCCAAGCGCGACGATCAGCTGGTCATAGGCGATATCGAGGTGTTGGCCGTCGATCCGCCGCACCCCCAGCGTGCGCCCGGCCGGGTCGGCGCCGGTGACGCTCCCGATCACGAGATCGGTCCGCCGCAGCTGCGATCGCAGCGCCACCACCACGTGGCGCGGATCCAGCGTCGCTCCGGCGGCGCCCGGGAGCAGAGGGGTGTAGAGCATGAAGTTGGCGTCGTTGACGAGCGTCACGTGCGCGCTCTGGGCGGGCAGCAGACGCTCCAACGCGCGGGCGGCGTAAAAGCCGCCGAAGCCACCGCCCGCGATCACGACCTGCCAGGCCACAGGGACACAATAGGGTTTGGGCCGTGGACGACTCCCTCTACGCCAGCGCGCTCGCGCCATTCCTCGCCGAAGCCGAGCGCCTGCGCCCGGCGCATGCGGAAGTGATCGACGCCCATACCCATCTGGGGCTGGACGAGGACGGGCGGTCGCTGACTCTGGAGCAGCTGCTCAGCCAGCTCGATCGTGCGGACGCGCGTCGCGCGTGCGTGTTCCCGCTGCACGACCCCGAGCGCAAGCCCTCCTACAGCGTGCCCAACGACCGCGTGCTCGCGTGGGCCGCCGAGAGCGAGGGCAGGCTCGTGCCGTTCGCCCGGCTCGACCCCGCCGAAGCGCCGCTCGCCGAGGCCGAACGCTGCCTGGCGGCCGGTGCGCGCGGCATCAAGCTGCACCCGCGCGCGCAGGACTTCGTCTTTGACGGAGGGGAGATCGACGAGGTGTTCGAGCTGGCTGAGACGGTCGCCGTGCCGATCCTGATCCACGCCGGCCGCGGCCTGCCGCCGCTCGCGGACGGGCTCGTGGAGCTCGCCCTACGCCATCCGGGCGCGGTGCTGATCCTGGCGCACGGCGCGATCTGCGACCAGGGGATCCTCACCACGCGCCTGGCCGACCATCCGGGTGTGCTGTACGACATGTCGTGCTTCTTCCCGCTGGACGTGATCGAGTTGTTCGCGCGCGTGCCGGCCGAGCGCATCGTGTTCGCCTCAGATCCGCCCTACGGACTGCCCGCGACCACGCTGTACATGGCGCTGCGCGTGGCCTGGAAGGCGGGTCTCGACGACGTCACGACGAAGGCTGTGCTCGGCGGCACGATGGCGGCGCTGATCGACGGCCACGGGCTGCCAGCCGTGGGTCCCGTGCGGCGCGGCCCCTCGATCGAGCTGTCGGGGCGCCTGGCGCGCGTGTACGGATATGCGAGCCTCGTCGGCCCGGCGCTGTTCGGCGGCGCGATCGAGCAGGCGCGCGGGATGCTCGACATGGCGCTCGCCGCCTGCCGCGATCCCGAGCCCGGGACCGTGGGCGAGGCGCTCGAGACGATCGGCGGGGCGCTGAGCGCGGCGGGCACGCTGCTGGAGAGCGAGGACGGCGTGCGTGCTGCGATCGACCTCGTCTACCGCGCGATCGTGCGCGCGGCCACGGAGATCCCGGACGGAGCCTGATCTGCAGGCGCTCAGGTGGCGCTCAGCCATACAGCCGCCCACTCGCCGCTGACGCGCCGCTCGCGCTCGCGCAGGCCGAGCCGGTCGGAGAACGCGCGTACGACCTCGTCGACCTCGCCCTCGAGCAGCCCACCGGCGAGCAGGTGCGCAGGCGCTGTGGGCATCGATGCGGCGAGGTCGAGCAGCAGCGGGCGCAGCAGGTTGGCGAGCACCACCGGTGGCCCGCCGCACGCGTCCGCGTGATCCATCCACGGCAGCGCCTGACGACGCAGATCGAAACGGCGCACCTCGATCTCGACGCCGTTGACGGCAGCGTTCTCGCGGGCCGCATCGACGCTCTCCTGCTCGTGGTCGAGCCCGAGCACCGGTCGAAAGCCGAGGCCGGCGGCCGCGATCGCGAGCACACCCGAGCCCGTCCCCACGTCCAGCAGCGCGCCCGGCGGCGCCCCGCTCGCAGCCAGTGCCAGCAGCAGCTCCAGGCACAGGCGCGTGCTGGCGTGGCCGCCCGTGCCGAATGCCTGCCCGGGGTCGATCACGATCTCACGCACCGCTCCGGGGCCGGGCGCGCTCGCAGCCTCCCACGGCGGGCGCACGTGCAGGGAGGGGATCGGCGGGTGCCCACCGCCGGCCTGCCGCGGCGCGCCGATCAGCACCGGTCGGTGAAACTGCTTCCAGCGCTCGTGCCAGTCATCGGGGATCTCGGTCGTGGAGATCTCGACGAGCGCGTCGCCCACGACGGCGCGCACGTCGGGTAGGTCAGGCAGCTCGCCCGGCGCGCCGTAGACCGCGTACTCGACCGTTCCCGCCTCCCCCTGCACCTCCTCCACGCCGGCGGGCGCGAGCTCCAGCAGCTCCGCCAGCACGAGCTCGGCCTGCCCGCTGGCGACGCGGACGGCGAGCCTGATCACGCCGCCTGGCTGCCGAGCGCGCGCCGCAGCTTGGCGAACACGGACTCCTGGGAGCGCAGGTTCTCCTCGCTCAAGCTGTCGTTCAGGCGCTCCATCAGCTCGCGCTGCTCCGCGCTGAGGCGGCGTGGCACGACGACGTTGACGACCACACGCAGATCTCCGCGCCGGCTGCGCCTGAGCGCGGGCATCCCCGCTCCGCGCAGCGTGAGCACCTCCCCCGGCTGGGTGCCGGCGGGCAACTCGACCGAGGCGCTGCCTTCGAGCGTGGGAACCTCGAGCACGCCGCCGAGCGCCGCCAGCGGCGCCGCGACGTCGAGCGCGGTGATCAGATCGTCGCCTTCGCGTACGAAGCGCTCGTCCGCGCGGACGCGCACGACCACGTGCAGATCGCCGGCCGGCGCACCTGCCTCCCCGGCGTGGCCGCGGCCGGCGAGGCGGATGCGCTGGCCGTCGGAGATGCCGGCGGGAACCTCCACGTCGAGTGTGCGCGCGTTCGTCACACGCCCGCGGCCGCGGCACTCGCCGCAGGGCTGCTCGGGCACGCGCCCGTCGCCGTGGCACTCGTCGCAGACGATCGTGCGCACCATCTGCCCGAGCATCGTGCGCGTCACCGCCTGCAGCTGCCCCGCGCCGCCGCAGCGCTCGCACGTGTGGATCGGCGTGCCCGGCTCGGCGCCGTTGCCATGACAGTGCTCGCAGCGATCGACCGCCTCGTATGCGACCTCCACCGTGGCGCCGTTGGCCGCTTCGAGCAGGTCGAGCTCGATCGCGACCGCCAGATCGCCGCCCGGGGCGGGCCCGCCGCGCCCGGATTGCACGCCGCCGAAGAACGCGTTGAACAGGTCGCTGATCGAGCCGAAGCCGTCGAAGTTGGGAGCGTAGCCGCCCGATCGCAGGCCCTCATGGCCGTAGCGGTCATAGGTGGCGCGCCGCTCGGGGTCCGACAGGATCTCGTTGGCCTCGGCCGCCTCCTTGAACTTCTCCTCGGCGTCGGGGTCGTGGGCGTTGACGTCGGGATGCAGCTCCATCGCGAGCTGGCGGAAGGCCTTCTTGATGTCCTGCGCTGAAGTGTCGCGGCCGACGCCAAGCACCTCATAGGGGTCGCGGGGCATACGGGTCTGGTCAGTTCTCGGCGTAGGCGTCTTCGACGAAGCGCGACAGCTCGTGCGCGGCCTCGCGCACCGTCGCGATCGCGCCGGCGTAGTCCATGCGCACGGGTCCGATCAGCGACACGGTCCCGAGCTTGCGCTGCGCAACCCCGTAGCCGGTCGCGACGAGCGCCAGCGAGTGCATCGCGGGCAGCTCGTTCTCGTGGCCGATGCGCACGTACACACCAGGCTCGGCCAGCGCCGCACGCAGCACGCGCAGCAGCGCCACACGCCGCTCGAGCAGGTCGATCAGCTCGTTCACGCGCGTCCTGTCCTGCATCTGAGGAGCCTCGAACAGCCGCGCGGTGCCCTCCACGAACAGCGAGTCCTCGCCCTCGGAGGCGAGCTCGCCGAACGCCGGCACGAAACGAGCCAGGAACGCGAGCTCCGTCGGCGAGAGGCTCGGCTCCACGAGACGCTGCTGCAGCATGCGCGCGCCCAGGCCCAGGCCGACCAGCCGCTCGTTCAGATACTCCCCCGCCCACGCCACCAGGCCGGGATCGACGGCGCGATCGAAGGTCGCGAACATCTTCGAGACGTTCCCCGCGGAGGTGATGATCACGACCAGCACCACCTGCGGCTGCAGCGCCAGCACCTCGACGTGACGGATGGTCGCCGTGTTCATCGACGGCGCGGAGACGACCGCGAGCAGGTTGGTCATCTGCGAGAGCGTCTCGGTCGTCGTGCGCATCGCCTCCTCGACCTCGCGGCGTATCAGCGAGAGCTCGAGCCGCCGCGACGGCGCGTGCAGCGTGTGCTCCGCGCTGAGCAGACGGTCAACGACGTAGCGGTGACCGGCGTCGGTGGGCACGCGCCCGGCCGACACGTGGGGATGCGCGAGCAGTCCCTGCTCCTCCAGCAACGCGAGTTCGTTGCGCACGGTCGACGGTCCGCAGTCGAGATCGCCGGCGGCGGCGATCGAGCGCGATGCGACCGGCGCTCCGGTGCGCAGGTAGTCGTCGACGACCTTGCAAAGAATGCGCTCCTGGCGCGGGCTCAGCATGGCTGTGATTGTAGGCGCCGTGCTGACGCCGGCATGGAGCCCGCTCGCGCTAGAGCTCGAGCTCGGCCTGCGCGTTGCGGATGATCTGCTTGCCCGCCTGCTCGGCGACCGTGTCTATCAGCGCATGCCCGTCGGCCAGCTCGCGCACGGTGCCGCTGACCACGACCTCCTGCTCGGGCACGCCCATCCCGCGGAACTGGACGGACAAGCGCTTGAGATGCTCCGGGCCCCCGGCTGCCTCGGTCTGCGCGCGGGCCACCTGGGCCATCGTCCACAGCCCGTGCAGGATCCGCCCCGGCAGCCCGACCGCGCGCGCGAACTCCTCGTCGATGTGGATCGGGTTGAAGTCGCCCGAGGCGCCGGCGTAGCGCACCGTCAGGTACTTGTCGGGCGTGACGCGCACCTCGGGGATCTGCTCGCCTGCGTGGAGCTCTGGCATACCGATCACACTCCTCGGACGATGTTCGTCCACGTTCCGCGGCAGACCTGCTCGCCGCGCTGGTTGGTCGAGATCGACTCGAACACGTAGTAGCCGCGCCCGTCCTGTTCTGAGATGTCCTTGACGCTCGCGGTCGTGGTGATCTCATCGCCGGCGACGACAGGCGGGCCCCACACGAACTCCTGCCCGCCGTGGACCATCAACGCGAAGTTGAGCTCGATCTCGGGATCGAAGATCGGCGGGCCGACCGACGGCGCGCTGTAGACGACGGCGAACATCGGCGGCGCCACGACGTCAGCGTAGCCAGCGGCGCGCGCGGCCTCGACGTCGAGATGCAGCGGGTTGGTCTCCCCCACCGCGCGGGCGTACTCCCTGATCTTCTCCCGTCCCACCGCGTACAGCACGGGCTCGTAGGTCTTGCCGATCGCTTGCGTGTTGACTGGCATCCGAGGAACGCTCCTTGCGGGCGGGCTGGGCTTGGGCGGGGCTGCGGCGGGGCAGTTTACGCGCAGCGCGCCGGCTGGCGCGTCCGCGCTCGTGCAGTCGCGTTCGCGAGCAACGCCTCTGCCCCCGCGCTCTGCGCAGTCGCCACCCGCCGCTGCGCCCATGTGCGGCAGTCGCCCTCGCCCCTCAAACGCCCGTAACTGCGCCAAACGGCCGCGCAGTTACGCATCGCAGAGCCAAATCCACCCGATCGCGGCGAAGGCGACGCCGCCGGGCACGGCGCCGACGGCCGCGCACGCCGATCCACCTCGCGGCCGCCCGCTACGCTCACGCTCCTTCACCCCTTCTTTCCCTGAGCCATTCGGCATACGCCGATGCCGGTCCACAGCTCGCGCCGGCGAGCGATCGAGCAGACCCCCACCCAGGCCGCGCCTGTGCGAGCTTTCGCAGCCGGGTCGTGTATCTGCGAGGACCGCCTCCCACCTGTCGGGGGATGAGCGCGTTCGCGCCAACTTTCACCTCCACGCGGGGTCCCAAATCGCGACTTCCGAGAACCCCCATGGGGGTTCTCGGCATGCGCCACGCAGCCGCACGGCGCCGGTCCGCGCCACTTGACGGCTGCCCACGCTGCTCCTACAAGCCCGCCGAAACGACCCCCGGCGCAGTGCCTCGGGCCGCAGTCAACAGACCGGCAGGAGACAGCCATGACGCCCACATCCGCCTCCCCCTCACCCGCATACCGCGCAGGAGCCCGTCGCAACACCGGCGTGCCCACGCGCCGCAAGCGCTCACGCCCTCGACGCGAGCGCTCCGGTCGCGATCGCCCGCTCCTGGGCGGCTATTCAGACCGCCATGGCCATGCTCGCGAGGTGATCGCGCGGCCCGGCGCCGCGGGAAGCACGTTGGTCATCGATCGCGACCGTGCGACCCACGGCGACGCCCGCCTGGTCGCGCATCTCGCCGCCGACGAGCCAGCCGAGAACGCGGCTCTCGTCTGCAGTCGCTATCTGGAGGACGTCGCCGCCGGCGCCAGCCGCTGCCGGCTGCTGACGGTCGAGGACGCGACGGTCGCGCCATTCGCCGACCAGCGAGAGGCGGACCTGGAGGCGCGAGCGGCGCCGGCCCCTGCGCAGCCCGTCGATCGGCTTGGCCGCTCGTACTCACTCGAGCTCGTGCACAGCGGCATGTCGATCCCCGAGCTGCGCTGGTGCCGAGAAGGACCGGGTCACGCGTCCGAATGCGAGCCGCTGAGCTTGCGTGAGGCGATCGCCGCCCTGGAAAGCTACGAGCCGCTGCAAGAGCTCACGCTCGTGGCGCTCGCGTCCTGCGGCCACAGCGGCGAGGTCTCCACGACGGTGCTGCGCTCCGAGCTCGCGCGGGTTCAGGAGAGTCCGATCGTGCTCAACCGGCGGCTGCGGGAGGTGGTGCTCGCGGCGGTCGAGCGCGGCGAGTCGAGCATGAGTGAGATCGCGATCCGCTGCGGGCGCGTCAAGCGCGACCGCCGGGGGAACGAGAGCGGTGAGACCAGCTGGCTGGCCCGCCGCCTCGGTCTCCTTCCCGAGGGCGGACGCAGCACGCCCACCCCATGGATACACAGCGACGTGCTGGCGTTGATCGCGCGCCGCGGTCTTGGGGTCAGCCCGCGCGAGGTCGAGCCGTGATCAGCTCCGACCCCACTGCGCCGATTCTCGTGGTCGAGTCAGACCGGCATCTCGGTCAGGCGATCGCCGAGCAGCTGATCGCGGACGGCTTCAAGGTCGAGCTCGCCCGCACCGCCGAGCACGCCCGCGTCCTGGCCGGCGCGAGCGCCCCGAAGCTCGCGGTGCTCGGCTGGCTGGACTCCCCGCGTGGTGCGTTGGAGCTGCTTCGAGAGATCCGTGGAGCCGGCCAGCTCGGCACGCCCTGGGACGGGGCGCTGCCCGCGATCGTCGTGGGCGCTCAGGCGCGTGAGCTGGACATGCTCCGGGCATTCGAAGCCGGCGCCGACGACTTCCTGGCCAGGCCCGCCACCTACCTCGAGTTGAGAGCTCGCCTGCGGGCGGTCCTGCGCCGCGCCGCGAGCGTTCCGACGCTCGGACGGCTGATCGAGGTGGGGCCGCTTGCGATCGACACGCGTGCGCACCTGGTCACCGTCGAGGGCAGGGACGTGTGCCTTCGCCGGATGGAGTTCGAGCTGCTCGTGCACCTCGCCCGCGAGCCGGAGCGGGTGTTCGCCAAGGCCGAGCTGCTGCGCGCCGTTTGGGGATACCGCTCCGGCGGGTCCACACGAACGCTCGACAGTCATGCGAGCAGACTGCGCCGCAAGCTCGCGCCCGACGGCGCTCGACGATGGGTGATCAGCGTCTGGGGCGTCGGCTACCGGCTGATCTGAATCGCCACCGGCGCGGCGGCCCGAACAGATCTTGACGGGCTGCAACGGCCCGGCAGGCACAGCAGGAACACACGCAACACCCCGATGGCGGGCCTCTGAGCCCGCCATCGATCGTTAACCACCGTGGCCGGCTGGCGCCGGTCCGAGCGGGCCTGGCCAGGCGCCGGGTCCGGGAAGGGAGTGGCTCAAATGCCCTCGAACGCATTTCCCGAAGGCGCGGTCGATCCCCAGGCGACCGTCGATGAATTCCTCCACTGGGTCCTGTCCACGAGCATCCACTGCGCCCTCGGCGTGGTGCTGGGAATGCTCGCGGCGAGGATGATGCGCAGCAGGCACCTGCACTGGAGTTGGGCGGCCGGTGCGCTGGCGGTGGTCACGCTGGCGAGGCCGGTCTTCGGCGGCGCGACGTTCACGTTGGCGCTCGCGGCCCTGTTCGCGACGATCCGCGGTCGGCGCTGGCACCGCGAAGACGTCGAAGCTGGCGCCGATCTGGCGGACATCGCGGCCCGTCGCAGCCGTCCGCTGGACCTCCTGCGCTCGCTCGCGTGGGCAGCGACGCTGCGCGCACGCGAGCACCTGCGCGAGCACCTGCGCGCCGAGCGCTGGCGTCGCGGTAACGAGCTGGCGATCGGCGTCGATGAGAGCGGGCGCACGGTGTCGATCCCGTTCGGCGGCGAGGACGGAGGAACGCACACGCTCGTCGTCGGTGCCACCGGCTCGGGCAAGACGGTGACCCAGACATGGATCGCGGTGCGCGCGATCGAGCAGGGGATGGGCGCGATCGTCATCGATCCAAAGGGCGACGGCGGCATGCGTGCGGAGGTGCGCCGCGCGGCGATGCTCGCCGGAAGGACCTTCCTCGAATGGACGCCCGACGGTGCCAGCGTCTACAACCCGTACGCGCGGGGTGGCGCGAGCGAGATCGCCGACAAGGCGCTTGCCGGCGAGCGCTTCACCGAGCCGCACTACCTGCGCCAGGCGCAGCGCTATCTCGGACACGTGGTGCGGGCACTGCGCAAGACTGAAACCGAGGTCAGCCTCCGCGCGATCGTCGAGCACCTTGACCCCGGGCGCCTGGAGGTGCTCGCTCGCGGCCTGCCGGAGGCCGACGCTCGTGCCACGTTCGCCTACCTGGACTCGCTCTCCTCGCGCCAACGGAGCGAGCTCGCGGGGGTGCGCGACCGCCTCGCGATCCTGACCGAGTCCGATGTCGGGCCGTGGCTGGACCCGCAAACGCCGGGTGCGCAGCGATTCGACCTGCTGACCGCGGTGAACCGGCGGTCGGTGGTCTACTTCAGCCTGCAGTCCGACAGCAGGCCGCTACTGAGCGAGATGCTCGGCGCGGCGATCGTGCAGGACCTGCAGACGACCGTCGCGTCGCTGCAGGCAGCGCCGGTGCCGACGCTGGTCGTGATCGATGAGTTCTCCGCGATCGCCGCCGAGCAGGTGGTGAGGCTGTTCGGCCGCGCTCGATCGGCCGGGTTCAGCCTGCTGCTGGGCACCCAGGAGCTCTCCGACCTGAGGCCCCCGGGACGGGAGCGGCTGCTCGAGCAGGTGCTCGGCAACCTGTCCGCGCTGATCGCTCACCGCCAGGTCGTCCCTGACTCCGCCGAGCTGATCGCGAGCATCGCGGGCACGAAGGGCGCGTGGCGCGTCTCGCGTAGCAGCGAGGGCAGGACAACCCGCGTGCGAACCCGCGCGCAGGTGCTCGATCCGGACCGGGTGATGAGCCTCGGGCGCGGCTGGGCGGCGGTGCTGGTGCTCGGCGACGGCGCGAGCGCGCGCATCGCGCGCATCTTCTCGCCGGCTCGGCGGCGCTGACCCTGGCGCCCGCGTCTGCCTGGCGCGCCGCATCTGCCTGGCGCGGATCTCTGCGGACCCCCGCGGACGCTCGGCCCGGCGGCGTCGGGTCGGGCTGCGCGGGTGGCGCAGCTTCAACCACCACGTTCAACAACGACAGGAAGGAGGACCAGATGGTCCTTGCAAGCAACACACATTCACCAGATCAGCTGGAGATCCTGCGCTGGACGGTCCGTCTCGGTGTGGTCACGGCCGAGGCTGTCGCGCAGCATGGAGGTTGGACGCTCGCCTCGGCGCGCGGGCGCCTGATCGCCGCCGAGCGCGCCGGCCTGCTCCGCAGCCGGCGAGTGCTCGCCGGCAAGCCCGCGCTGTACACGGTAACGCGCGCCGGACTGCGCGCGTCCGGACTGCGCGGTTTCGAGCCGTGTCGCATCAGCGTCGCAAACGCTCCGCACGCAATCGAGTGCGCCCGCGTCGCGGCGGCGCTGGAGCTGGCCTACCCCGACCACAGCGTCATGGGCGAGCGCGAGCTGCGCCTGCAGGAGCGTGAATCCGGCAAGCCCCTGGCGAGCGCGTGTCTCGGCCATGGGCCCGGCGACGCTCCACTGTTGCACCGGCCCGACATCGTGCTCTGGCCGAATGGCCCGCACGAGCAGCTGCCGGTCGCGATCGAGGTCGAGCTGACGATCAAGGCTCCTGCGCGACTGCTCGAGATCTGCAGGGCATGGGCGCGTTGCCGCTGCATTGCGGGCACGCTGTACCTCGCCGCGCCCGAGGTGCAGCGCCCGCTGGCGCGAGCGATCGAGCGGGCGCACGCCGACGAGCGGATCGCGCTCGTCGGGCTGGACGCGCTCGGCGCCGGTGATGAGCACGATCCGGCAGCGGCCGGGGATTGTGTCCCAAGCGATGCGTAGCTTGCCTGTGGGGGGTCAACCATCTAGCAATGGAGACCAATCAATGTCCTACTTCACCATCAACCGCGTAGTGCTTGTCGGACGTCTCACCCGTGACCCCGAGCTGCGCGCACTCCCGTCGGGGACGAGCGTCTGTGGCCTGCGGATCGCGTGCAACTCGAGTCGCAAGGATTCCGACGGAGAGCTGATCGAGCGTCCGAACTACTTCGACGTGAGTGTCTACGGTGCGCCTGGCGAGAGCGTCAGCCGCTACATCCACCGGGGCAGCCGCGTCGCGATCGACGGCCGGCTGGAGTGGCGCGAGTGGGAGACGGCCGAGCAGGAGCGCCGCCAGGCGGTGAGCATCGTCGCGGACACCGTCCAGTTCCTGGACAGTCCCGGCGAGCGCGGGCAGCTCGGCGGCACCGGCGAGGAGCGTTCGGGCGACGGCGGGACCGAGGACGGCGACGCGGACGGCCGCGAGTTGGTCGGCGTTGGCGCCGGCGTCGACGAGGACGATCTCGTCTTCTAGCGGTGCGGCTGGCGGGCCGGGCCCCGGCCCGGCTGGGCCGCGGTTCGCACCCCGATTGGAGCGACGGATGGGAGCTCGATGAAGCGTCCCATCCGTCCTCCGACGCTGGCTCCCCGGGGAGCCTTTTCGTGTTTAAGCATCCGGCGGTCCGGCGCCGGCAATCTGGCGCGGCTCGACGGTCGCCTCGCCCGCACGAGGATCACCATGAGCAGCGCTCACGCGAACCTGTGGTGGCAGGCGGGGGACGCCATAGGCCTCCAGAAGGCCCTCGTGCGCGTCGCGCTCGGCGACGAACATGATCCGCTCCCTGCCGGGGTACTCCCAGTCGAGCGGATACTCCCCAGCGTAGGCGCGACAGGCGCGCAGCACCGAGTCCGCGCGCCTGGCGCAGTCGCGCGCGCGGGCCCGATCGCGGCACACGAACACGACCACCGGCACGACGTCCGCGCGCCTGCCGTAGCGATGGGTGTGCAGCGACCAGCCCGCCAGGAAGTGGTCATAGCGCTCGAGCTTGCGCGCGGCCCGTCCGATGGCCGGCCGATCGTCGAGCTCCACGATCACATCGGTCGCCGGCGCACTGCGCGTCGACGCGCCGACCTCGACGACCGCATCGGGGCGCACCGTCTCGAAGCGCTCGACCTCGAGCTGTTGCCCGCTGGCGTCGGTTCGCAGGAAGTCGTGGGGCGTGCGTCCGCCCGGCAGACGCAGATCGCCCGGCGTGAGCGCCACCCGCCCGTCGGCGGATGAGCGCGTCGGAACCGAGAGCACCGAATCCTCCGGCCCGCGCAGCACCGAGCCGCGGGTGCCGAGTGCCGCAGCGAGCGCCAACGCCCAGCCGGCGGTGTGGACGTCGTGTCGGGCCTGGCGCAGCCTGCCGTCGTCCGCGCCTGCCGGCACACGGGCTGCGGCAGCCGAGGCGCCGACGGCTGGCAGCCCGCCCGGCGGCACAGAGCGGCGGTCGTGATCGGCGAGCACCCGCAAGCCGGCGGTGGCGATCACGTAGCACATGGGGATCCCGCCGCCGTCGCGGCGATGGAACTGGAAGCGCTCGACCAGGCCCGCGTCGGACAGGCGCTTGAGCCGACGCTGCGTGGTCGTGGCGGCCCGCCCGGGGTTGAAGCGGCGGTGCAGCTGGCTGGTGAGAACGTGTCTCATCGCGGCGATCAGCTCGAGCATCTCGAGGTCGAGTCGGTCTGGCTCCAGCGTGCAGGGTGACTCGATCCGCTTGGCCCAGCGCACGCTGTGGGCGCCGTCGAGCTCGACGAGCTCGCGATAGCTCTCGGCGGGAGCGGCGGGAGCAGACCGGACGCCGGGCCTGGCGGCCCCCGTCGCGGGCGAGCCTGATGGCACCGGCTCGGCCTTGCCGGCGTCGGTCGCGGGCGAGTCTGATGGCGCCGGCTCGGCCTTGCCGGCGTCGCACGCAACCGATGCCGTGGCCTCGACATCCTCGCCTCGACGCCGCCCGCGATCCCAGTGCGGCTGGCGCAGATCGGTGAGATGACGCGCCCCGCGCGCGTGCTGGTGGGCAGCGTGAAGCGCGAGCCGCTCACGATCAATCGCCAGCGGGATCGTCTCCGCGATGAACGGGGACTGGCGGCCCTGCGGGGTTATCCAGCTTGCGATCGCGTGGTGCTTGGGCAAGTGCAGCCGGACATCGGGACGGCCGAGGCTCGACAGCCGCTCGACGCCCGGGCGCACGGTGTCCGAGAACTCGGCCATTGTCAGCGCCACCGCATCGCGCGCGTCGCGCGCCGACGCGGTCGCGAAGTACACGCGGTGCGCGAACAGCGCGTCCAACTGATCGCGCACCTCTCGCTCGGTCCACTGTGCGTCGGCCTGCCAGCAGGCGACCGTCTCCAGGCCGGCGGAGCGCTTGAGCGCCATCGTTTCGGCGAAGCCGCGGTTGATGACCAGCGGCGCCTCGTCGACCTTCAGCGCGACGGCCACTCTGCGCTCGGCGGGAATCAGATCCTGCTGACGCGCCAGCGCCGCGTCGAGCATGCCGACGAGCAGCTGCATCAAGACGGAGGTGTTCCCCGCCCCCATCGCGCCGAGCGCGCCCTTGACGACGAGTACCTCCTCGCGGGCGATCACCCGGTCGAAATCGACCCTCAGCGAGGCGTTGAGAAGCACGCGCTTGATCGACGGTGAGTTGAGCAGCCGCGCGAGCTTGTTGACGGGGGCGTCGAGCTTGGCGGTGGTCGTGCTGCGAGCGTCCGCGAGTTGCGCGCTCAGCTCGGCGGTGAAGAACTCGGAGATCTCCTTGAACTCGGGCAGCGCACGCACACGCGCGCCGACGCTGCTGCGATACGCGTACCCCTCCTCCCCGACCGACAGCAGCCGAGCGGCGTCCCACAGAGTCGAGTCGCGGTCGTATGCGAGCACCGCGATGATCGCATTGCGCAGATAGCGGTCGGATGACGCCCTTATGTCTGCATCGGTGAACAGATTCTTCAGCGCCGCGACCACGTAGTCGGCGATCACGTCGGCCGGTGCGTCCACCGCCAGCGGGTTGAAGCCGCACGTCGGATGAGAGAGGTCCAGCAGCGTGCACGTCCGCTGCTCTGGCACGACGCTCACGGCGGCCTCGGCGGCGTCTCCCTTGGGATCGAGCACGATCACCGCGCAACGCTCACGGCGGAGATCCTCTGCGACGGTGGCGACGAGGAAGCTGGACTTGCCCTGCTCGACCGTTCCGGGCACAGCGGTGTTCTGCCTGCGCAGCTCCACGTGAATCGACACCGGCCCGAGGGCATCGCGCAGGGTCCCGTTGCCGTCCGCCGGTCGCAGGACGGCGGGTGGCGCCGGCGCCAGCGGCAGTCCGCTGCGGGCGAAGGGGACCGTGAGGTAGTCGACGGATGGCAGCTGCCAGATCGGGGCCAGCTCGCTCGACGCGAACACGCCCTTGCGAAACGACGGCAGCGGATTGCCCTCTCCCCGCTGGACGCGGCGGCCATAGAGCCCGAGCACACCGTGGCGCAGCGCGGTCCCGCGCTCCACGAGCCGGTTCTCGGCGCCTTCAGCACGCAGCTGAGATGCGATCGTCTCGCAGGTGCCACGACGCGCGGCGATCACGCGCAGGTCCACGAAGAACAGCGGTTTGTGCTGCACCTGCAGGCCGCCTCGCAGCTCGGCGTCCTCAACCATCGAGCGGTCCCGCACGAGCAGATGCTCTCTGCGCTCGCGCGAGAGCCGCGCCTCGTGGCGCTTGAACCGGTGCTTGGCAAACGCTTCGAAGAGCGCGGGCGTGGGCGTCATCGCGATCTGCACGAACGCTGGCTCGCCGCACGCCGCCATGACCGTCAGCAGCCGGTCGATCGGCGGTTCGAACCGGCGTTCGAAGTCCTCGAGCACCTTCACCCGCTTGATGAAGTCGTGATGCTTCTTGAGCCGCAGAACCGTCGGCGGCACGCCCACCTGGCGCTCCAGCGGCGAGAGCCGGCAATTTGGATAGGCGGCCTGCAGCGACGCTTCGACGATCCGCTGCTGACCGTCGATGCATGTGATCGCCAGCCAGGCAGAGCGCGCGGCCCCGCCCGTGTGGTGCACCTCCAGCGACAACGACGGCTGGCCGAGCGCAAGCCGTCGCCACCACCGCAGCAACAGGCGCTTGTGCAGCGCCCCGTACATCGCGACGACGGCGTCGATGTCCGCGTGGTCGGCCCTGTAGACCTCGACCCGCAGGCGCACGTAGCGACGGCGGCGGCGAGCGTCCGCGCGCGCGATCGCGACCACGCACGCCGGCGCGGCCACGAGCGCCACAAGCAGCGCGGCGGGCGCGAAGCTGAGCGCGGGCGTCCAGCCCCAGGCTCCGCTGGCCTCGTGCACGAGCGTTCCCGCAAGCGCGATGGGGTGAAGGGCGCCGATGCTGGTGTGTCCCCGCAGCAGCTTCCCCAGCCCGCCGTCGATGAACCACGCGATCAACGCGAGGCCCGCGAGCGTCGCGAGCAGGCCCAGCAGCCGCCACAGCAGGAAGCGAAGCACCTGTCGCATCCTCCGACGGGTGGAGCAACCCGGGACGGCGTACGCGTAGCCGTGCCCGATGCGCCGGCGCGTCAGCTCCGGGCTGGCTCGCGGGGACGCCGATCGCGAGCCAGATGCTGCTGTGTTCGTGCGCTCAGCGCGGCCGGGTCGCTCGCTCCACCTGCGCGCCGCGCGCCGTCAGGTGCCACGCGTTGGCGGCTCCCTTCTCCTGCCCCTCTCCAAGATTCTCCACGAGCTTCAAGCGGGCGAGCCGGTTCAGCAGCTTGGAGATCTGCCCCTGATCGACGATGCCCGACCCTTCGGCGATCTCACGGTTGCTCGCGCCCGGATGCTCGGCGATGACCATCAGCACCCGCACGGTCCGATACGTGAGCCGCATGTTCAAGCCTTCCAGCGGGTCCTTGTGCCGAGCAGGGGTCCGCGTGCGGCCCTCATTCGGGATCTCCAGCGGCGGCCTGCTCAGCTCCCGGCCCGCCGCCCGCGCTCCCAGATACGGAAGCACGATCATGCTCATCAGCGATCCCAGCAGATCCGTGAGCCGCTCTTTGCCGTTTTCGAGCACGCGCGTATGCAGCACCGCGAAGATCGCGCCGACCACGCCTTCGGCCGTGACCTCCGGTGGTTCGCGGGTCGCGTTGGTGGCCAGTCGTCCCCGATCGATGACCTCGGCGAGTTCGTCGAGCACCTTGGCACGGCGTTCCAGCACCCTCTCGCCGGCTCCAAGCGCCTCGACGATGCACAGCTTGGCGAGCCCGGGCTCTTCGTCCATGAACATCAGCAGCCTCGCCAGCGCGGCGCGGATGCCGTCGCGCCAATTGGACTCGCGCTCGTAGGCCTCCTGTGCGATCACGCTAGCCTGGCCCAGCGCCTGCTCGAACGCCGCCAGGAAGCAGTCCTCACGATCCGTGAAAACGTCGTAGAAGGTCTTGCGCGACACCCGCGCACGGCCGATCACCTGGGCGACGGTCATCCGCGCGTAGCCCACGTCCTCCACCGCCTCGACCGCCGCCGCGAGCATGCGGCTGCGCTGTATCTGGGTCACCTGCCCGCGCGGCAACCCTCCAGGACCCGGGCGCAGCCGCGGTGTCCCGGTGCGCGCCTTGTACATAACAGTCATGTCTACCCCGCTAGTCGTCTATTTCGCCAGTAATAGTGAACACTTGAAGCCGCTCGAGCCATTGGCACTCTTGAGACCCGCATGCCAGCAGGCACTCTGCCCACTGACGCGTATACAACAGATTCACGGGTCTAGACCCTTAAGTCGAGGCGCGTCTCCGACTTTTTCCCACTGATTCGAATGTCCTTCCGTAGATTCAACCGGGGTTGACCCCGGCAGCCGAACTCCAACCCGTCCTCTACGATTTCCAAGAAGTCCATTATCCAGAAAATACCCGATCTCGGCGTCAAGACTAGCCCTGCCCGAGGACGTCACGAAGCCACACCTTCGAAAGATCGCGAAGAACTGGCAGCACACGCATAGGCCGGGACCAGCCCGGAGATGGCCGAGACCCCGGGTGTCAGGCGACCCCGGGCGGGAGCGAACCTGTGCGCTCAACCTGACCCCCCACATCGCTCTTACCGTGCCCCGGTCGCACGAAGGGCCCCGACGCCGGGGCCCTGGCAATACCGCTACCGGGATTCGAACCCGGGTTTCCGCCATGAGAGAGCGATTAGGCGTCCGCCACCGTCCGCCAAAATCTCCCATTTGCAGGGAAAAGCCGAAACCGGCGGATGCTAGAAGGCGCCAGACGTGCACTTGATGTGCGCTGAGAGTGCGTCAACGCCACACCTTAAGAGCGACCGCTCGCAAACCGCCCCGCGAGAGTCTCGCCACCCCTCGATGGTACCGTCGCCACACAAACGTGACATTCGACACAAGGCGCCCGCGGCTCTGACCAGGCGGCCGAGGAGGACGAAGACATGGACCTTGACCGCACACCCACCTCCGACGGAGCCCCACCTGACCGTCCGATTCGACACTCCGCCGGCAGATGGGGCGCGAGCATTGCGAGTTCCCTCGTCGCCTTCGCAGTCGTATTCGGCGCACTGGCGTCGCCCGGCGAGGCTGCTGCGCCATGCACCGAGCGCTTCGTCGGCGCGAACAACGCGAAATGGAGCGAACCGGCGAACTGGAGCCCTGGCCGGGTACCGACGCGGGAAGACATCGTTTGTATCCCGAGCGGTGTGACCGCGAGCCTCTGGTTCGAAAAAGAAGTTCCTGCGTACGTTTCGGTCAGGGAGATTCGTGGCGGCAGCGTGTTCACGAACACCGATCTCTACCTCACGGGGCAGCCCAGCGAAGGCGCGAGCACGCTCGAATCCCTCGGCGTCAACGGAACGCACCTCGGCGTTGAAGGCGCCGGCGAACTCCTGCTCAGCCACGAACTCTTTATCAACGGCTACTCGAGTATCGGCGGCCACGGCAGCATCGTCCTCGAATCCGGCGCCGTCGGCGAACTCGGCGAAGTCGGCTGCACCACCCTCAACGTCAACAACACGAAGATCGTGAACCGCGGCACGCTCCACGTCGGCCGTAGGTACATCGGCGGCATGATCATCGGCCTCGTCAACAACGCCCAGATCATCAACGAAGGCGTGCTCGGGATGGACACCCAAGTCAATGAGCTCGAAGACTGCCCTCCGCGCGAAACGCAAGGCGCAACGATCTACCGAGGCGCACGAAACTTCCCCTACATCGCAGAAGCCGTCGTGAACAGGGGGACCATCCAGACGGAATGGGGCGCGAACGAGTCAACGATCGGCGTGCCCGTGACGAACGACGGCGTGGTCGTCGCGCGGGAAGGCGCACTCGCCTTCAGCGACGGCAGCGTGCCGACGGAATGCTCGACCGGCACCTGGGAGAGCGCCGGCGCGCCGCTGAACCTCACGGCCGGCACGTTCAACATCGCACCCGGCGTCAGCCTCGCCGCGGTCGAAGTTCAGGGAGGCGCCAACGTCGGCGGATGCCCGCCGCCCCCAGCGTCCGGCCCGACGAGCAAAGCCACAGGCGGCAACTCGAGCGCAGGCGTCAGCTCTAGCGCGGGCGGCGCCGGCCCGAGTAGCACCGGTACCTCCCCTGCGACTCCCGGCCCGGACGGTAAGAGCGCCCGGTGCGTTGTGCCAAGGATCCGCGCGGGCGCCACGCTGAAGAGCGCACGGCACCTCCTCGTCATCCACAACTGCCGTCTCGGACGCGTCTACCACGTCCAGAGCCGGAAGATCGACGCCGACCACGTCATCGCGTTCGCGGACCGCGCAGGCACACAGCTTCGCGGCGGTGCCGCGGTCGCCGTCTCCGTGGCCGAGCCCCCGCGCGCAGGACGCTCAGGTCGCCCGGAGCCTCATGCAATGCGCGCGCGTCCTCGCCGCCACGCTGCGTCGGCAGCTGCGGCGTCCTGAAGAATCCGGTCGCCACCCCCTTGTACGACCCTCGTGCACTGTTCCTAAAGTGGCTTGCTCCTGCGGGCTAGCTTTGCTGCCAGGATGTCGTTGCAAGTAGAAGGAGCGGCGCGAACCCGCGCTCTCTGCAATTCGTCCTGCGAGGCGGAGGATCGCCGATGATGTCGGGACTCGTCAGGTCGAACTTGGTGGCTCTCCGGATCCTGCACGAGGATCGCGCGCAAGTAGCTCAGTGAACTTGTCCCAAGGACCAACCTCCGCGGCGTGTTTGAGCCGCGCGTCCCGGATCTCGTGGATCGTGAGCCGGATGCCCTCGGCCTGTCCAGCTCGCTCGGCCGCCGCCTCCGCTAGGAGTTGTATGACCGGTGCTCTGCCAGTCATCTCTGGGTCCGGAAGAGGCTCGGACCTTGCAGCGAGGTCAATGACTGTGTTCCGGCCATGCCAGATAAACGCAGCCGGCAGTGAGTGGTAGTCGAAGCCATAGCAGCGGACCTCCATGAGTTCCGCTGCGCCAGCAACAGCAATCAGCCACCCGGCAACTTTGGTCGGCGGATACATGTGCCGCCAGGTGGGGTCGGGCATGTACGCGATCGGCGGGCCAAGCCCGGGTCGCGGGTGGACGAGCTTGTTGCGAACCTCAAACAGCTCGGAGATCGTAGGCATAACCTCGTCCTTCGGGTCGAAGAGAGGCTCGTACGCAAGCGCAACTCCCTCGACGTACTTCTGAACCGTGCTTCCGCGATCAAGCTTCTTGAACTTCGTCGCGCTGAGTTGCGACTTCAGGTCATGCACCTCGAGGAAGTTATTGACGAACGCCTCGGCCGCGAAGGCCGTAAAGAGAGCCGCAGTCAGGCACAAGTTGCGCTGCGTGATCTCTGACACGGTGCGGCGGCTGCCAATCGAGTCCGAAGGCTGGAGGGGCCAGATCTTCCGCGGCGCGAAGACCGCCTCGGGACTGCACGCATCATCAAACGCGTCCAGCGCCTGCGCGAGGTGGGACGAGGCGAGCGTCGCCGGCGCCGGACGACCGATTCCGGCCCGCTCCTCGGCAATCCGCTGCGCGTCCTTTGGCCACACAACTGCACCGTAGCTCGTGCCAGGAACGGCGAACACCGAAGCCACCTCTTGCCGAGTAGTCGCGCAAGCGTGATCGCCCGGCACCGCACTTTTCCGCCATGCGGACGACTCCTCACGCCGCCTGGACGGCGCGGAGCGAGCGGTTGCCTTGGCGACGTTCCTAGCATCCCGCTCCGGGCCGGATCGGAGCTGGACCTCGGGGCGGATCGTTCCCACGGCCGTCTCGAGTACGGCCGTGGAGTCTTGAGATTGGCGAATTGCGAGACGAGCCGACCGACATCCCAGCGCTCCGCGACCTCGAAGAGACGCCGGACGCGCGGCTTGGGATCATGACGCCACGATGGCGTATGAGCCCACCCCCGAGCAGCACTTGATCCTTCAGCATGAGCCCGATCGCAACGGGCGGGTGCTGGCCGGGCCCGGCACCGGCAAGTCGGCTACCGTCGTCGATCTCGTCCACCTGCTGCTGAGGCGGGATCCGAAGCCGCGGATCCGGCTGCTGACGTTCACGCGCGCAGCGACCGCTGAGCTCGCCGGCAAGGTGGCCGCGCATGAGGCGGAGGTCGAGCGGCCGAGCACCGTGCACTCCTTCGCGATCAGCGCGCTCCTCAGCAACCCGGGCTCGGCGCCGTTCCCGGAGCCATTGCGGATCGCCGACGACTGGGAGCTCGACAAGATCATCCGGCCCGAGCTCGCGGCGCTAACGGGCGTGCAGCCGCGATTCGTCAAGAAGCGGCTGTTGCCGGAGATGGCGGCGATGTGGATGTCGCTGACACCCGAGGAGGATCCGGAGGTCGACGAGGCAACCCGCAACCGCTTCATCGGGGCGTTTCGCCAGCACCGGCGCGTCATGGCCTACACGCTCCTCGGGGAGCTTCCTGACCTGCTCCGCCAGGCGCTTGAGTCCTACGACGATCTCAAGGGGCTCGACTACGACTTCCTCGTCGTCGACGAGTACCAGGACCTCAATGAATGCGACCTCCGTGTCCTCGCGTTGCTCGCCAAGCGCGGTGTCGCGATTTTCGCCGTGGGGGACGACGAGCAGTCGATCTACGGTTGGCGCAAGGCCGCACCGGAGGGCATCCTGCGCTTCCCCGAGGACTACCCCGGCGCCGAGGACTACCTTCTGTCGGTCAGTCATCGGTGCGGCGCGGAGATCATTGCCTGGGCCCGTTTCGTAATCGAGGCCGACCCTCGCCGCCCGTCGGACCGTGATCGGCTTGTGCCGGCGGATGGCGCGCCACCAGGTGAGGTCGCGCTGCTTTCGTTCCCGTCGGAGATCGCGGAGGCCCGAGGCGTCGCGGACCTCATTCAGAACTTCATCGAGAGCGAGGGCCTCGCGCCGTCCGACATCCTCGTGATGAGCCGCGGCGACTTCAACGGCCAGTTCAGCAGCCCGATCAAAACCGAGCTCGAAAGCCGCGGCATCGACGTGGATAATCCGTCGTGGGTCGACGACGTGGTCAGCGAGCCCGCCAATAGAGTCGTGCTGCTGCTAGCTCGGCTGATGGTCCACCGCGACGACTCGCTCGCCTGGGCGGGCCTGACCGTACTCGAGCCGAACGTCGGCCCGGCCTTCCGTAAGGCAATCTACGACCGCGCGGTCGAGTCGGGCACAACGTTCGCGGAGGCGCTGCTCGCCGCTCACGCGGGCGACTTCGACGGGATGACCGGCGCCACGCCGAGGCGGGCGAAGGACCTCATAGACCGCACCTTGGCGTGGCTCGACGCGCACCCGGTGCCCGAGGGAGAAGATGTCCCCGAGCGGTGGGGCGACTGGCTCATGCTGGCGTTCTCCCGTGCGGACGCGCTGTCGCGAGTATCCAATGAGCTCGTCGCCTTGCTCGGCATCGTCGACGACGCCGTCGAGGCCGACGTCGCTCTCCCCCGCTTCCTCAGCCAGATCCAGCCGCTCGCCAAGGACCACGCGAGCGCGCAGGCCAGCGGCGTGAGGTTCCTGACCATGGGTATGAGCAAGGGCCTGACGGTCGAGGCGTCGATCATCATCGGCGCCGAGGAGGGGATCATCCCCGACCCCCGCGGCAATGAGGATGAGGAGCGTCGCCTCCTCTACGTCGGCCTCACCCGCGCCAAGCGATTCAGCTATGTGACGTGGGCTACCCGCCGCACCGGTCCAACTGCGCGCGCCGGGTCGCCGCGGGTCCAGGCGCGTCGCCTCGTCTCGCGACTCCTGCGCGGTGGCCCCGTCGAGACCCAGAACGGCCAGACGTACATCCGCAGCCGGTGGGGCTGATCGTGGCGCAACCCGCCTACGCCGCTCTCGGTCCATTTCACCCGGGGCAGCCCAAAGCCCGCCGATGAACAGCACGATCCCGGGGACCGGTAACAAGCGAGGGCCAGCGCCCGAGGTCCGCGACGGACGCCGACCGCGTTCCGCTTCCCTTCCGTGTGATTGCGGCATTCTCGACGGTCTGACTCGCGCACCAGCTTTGCGCGGAAAGGAGGAGCGCCCCGCGTAGCCAGCGAGACGCCCGAGTTGGACGAGGCAGAGCACTCTCGGATGGCTCCACGCAGACGCCCGACCAAGCAGGCGTCCGTGCGCACATCAACAAGGCCACAAATGGACAAGCCACTTCAAGGAACACTTGCACTAGGTCATGCTGGTGTACGTGCGCCGTGCGATCTCGAGGCCGTGCAGCCAGGACTCTTCGCCGCGGATGCTGCCGTCCTCGGCGTATTCGATGACGGCGGGGCCGTCCTCGCGGTGGCAGCGGTCGTGGAGGCAGTAGCACTCCTCCATGATCCTGCCGGTTGGGTAGCGGACGATCAGAGCGGGCCCCTCGCTGGGATCGCGGTGCAGCTGACCTGAAGCGCTGAGCCATTCGATCACGCTCCTGCCGTCGCTGAGCTTGCGCTTGCGCGGGCCGACCGCGCACGTGATCGTTTTGCGGTCAGACCGGCGCCGTAGGGGGAGGGAGATGCGTGCGAGGCGGATCTGTGGTGGTGAGGGGTGCTTCACTTTCCGAGCTTACGCCCGGCCTCGGTGATGTCAATCCCGTCTCACCTTGTGTTGAGGTGCTCGGCGACGGCCTCGCGGAACTCCTCGAGGCTGAGACGGTGCGGGAAACACATCTGCCCGTCCCAGTCGCCTCCGCCCTCAAACTCTTCGGCGTCGTAGATGTAAATGGTGGAGCCGCCTGGATGGAGCTCGTAGACGAGACCCTCCATCTCGGCGGTCAGTCTCACAGCGACCGCGTCCGGGCTCCACACCACTTTTCTGTTGGCTGCACCGTTCATACATGAACCTACCCCATCCCTCCACGTTTTCTTCGACTTCGACACTTATTTTTCGTTGCGGGCGACGGCTAAGGGGTGAGGGGCAATCCCGCTCCTCCTGACCTTTGGAGGATGTAGCCATGGGTATCGAGATAATCGTGATCCTGATCCTGCTGAACCGTCTACTCGGATGACCGAGACGGTTCAACAGGGCATGCCACCCCGCCGTGGTGCCGGGCCGGCCGTGCCGCGCCGATCGTGTCCGTCCGCGGCTGGGCGGCCAGCGTTCACGGTGTGTTGGGCGGCTGTATCCGGTAGTCGGGCTGCAGAGTTGCGGCGATGCACTGAGCGGCAGCGGCGCACCAGAGGAGCATCCCCGCCGCGTCGTCGCCGGTCATCGCCTCGTCGGGCTGCGTCACCGGCCCGCGGGGATCGGCGGGGTCGATGGAAAAGCCCCGCTCGCCGAGCAGGATGCGCGTGATGAAGCTGAACGTGGCAGCCGTACCGCGGACATACTCAGCCGGGGTCTCATGCTTGGGGTGATCCTCCTCATCAGTTGAGATCTGGGCGATGACGTCGAGCGCGTGCTCGATCACCGCGGCTGCGTCCCAGCCATCCGCACCCGTGTCGGCCAACGCGGCCAGTAGACCGGCGACGGCTCGGCCGTGCAGAGCGGCCGGAATCGCCAAGGGCATGCCGTCACCTGGTTGTCCCGACGGGAGCGGATCCTCAAGAACCGCCGCCACCAGGTTGCAGAAGGTCATCTGCACCACGTGGAGCATCTCGTCCGCGGTGTCCTCGTCCCAGCGAGTCGGCACTGCGCCGGGCGTGAGGCGCAGCGTTCTCAGCGTGGCTTCTAGAGCGTCAGAATCGATCGGCACGGCGCGGGCTCCTTATTGCGATGCGGACACTATTTCAAGCCTCCTCCGAACCTTCCTGCAATGCGGGTGGCCAGCGAGCGGCGCCAATCTTTTGCACCCTGCTAGCTCGCTCGTCCAGGTGAGCTTGATAGTGGGCTCGGCGTCCTCGATGCGGGTCCCGATTTCGGGGTAGCGCCCCCGCCGGGCTCCACACATTTCCCGCGACTACTTAGCCGACGTGGACGCCGCGCTCGAGGTCGGCGAGCGTGACGAACTGGCAGTGCTCGTTGATGTAGTCGCGGCGCCGGGTCATCCGCTCTACATACGCTGGGTCGCTGTGGGTCTCGGCGGCACCGGGCTGGTAGTCGGCGCCGAGCCGGCGCTGCTGGGCGCGCCGTACGGTGTTGTTGTAGGAGACGAAGACGAGTTTGACGTCGTCGTAGTTCTTGGCTTTCGCGGCCCAGTAGCGCTCTGCCTTCTGCTCGCGCGACTCCCTGGCCACGGTCCTGCCCTCGTCGGCGAAGAACAGGCCCTCCTCCCCGTCGGCGTATGCCTCATGGGTATCGCCGGCCTGGTCCTCGGCGCCAGCGCCTGTGCCGGGCGGGGCGCCGAATGGTCCGCGAAGCAGAGCAATTTTGTGCTCCAGGATCCCGGCCCAGTAATTTCCGTGATCGTACTCGAGTAGACAGCAAACGCGGCGCGTAGAGCCATCCGGGCTCGTGACCGTTTTCACGACGCTGATGTCGGGGGTGACCAGTCGGCCTTTGTAGGAGGAGAAGGTGAGTTTGCCGCCGCCAGCGAGGAAAGCGATCTGCTCGTGGCGGAGTTCACGGTCTGACTTCTCAAGCTCGTAGGAGACGGTGGCGCCGTTCTCGTTGGTGCCGCTGGCGAGGTTGACGAGGTTCAGCGCGGCTTCTAGCGCGTTGTTCTGGTGCGACCAGATCGTGCCGTCTCGGCCGCTGAGCAGCCGCTGGCGAAGCGTGGATGGGTTCGTGCCGGTCGTGATCGTCCCGTCGGTCTTTAGGAGGCGGATCGCTTTTGTGCTGAGCGCGACGTGAACCCATTGTTTGTCGGGTGCCGGCTTGCCCTCGGGCGCGAGCAGATCCCGGTCGGGGATGATCTTTTTATGCGTGTAGGGGTTGCGCTCGACCAGCCCGGCGGCGTGCAGGTGCAGCATGTTCGTGCTGACCGCGTCAAGGCCCTTGTGCATGCCCTTGTTGCTCCAGATTCCGCGTTTGGCGATGCAGCCGTAGTTCGCGCCCTTGAAGCGGTACAAGAACGTGAGGAGCTCGTGCACCCGCGGCGTCATCCGCACATACGGGGTCTTCGTGAGCGGCCGCGCCTGATCGTGGTTGAAGTGTTTGCGCACCGAGACGATCTCACGGTCGCTGAACGTCACCAACGCGGTGTTCTCGAAATGGCTGCGCGGCGCGTCGCGCAGCACCTGGCTCGCCTGGGTCGCCCGGGGTGGCTGTCTCGCCGGCGCGGCCGGCGGGAGCGGCTGGGAGAGCTGGCGCTCGAGTTCCTGCACACGCTCAACGAGCTGCTGCAGCGTCGTCTCTGGCGTTGCTGAGGCCGTCATCGGGCTGCCCCCACGATTAGATCCTCGTCGCGCTCGCCCGGCTCGTCGAAGCCGTCGTCGGTGCCTGGTTCGGGGTGGTCTGCCCAGGAGAAATCGCTCTCCTCGCCCGCGTCGCGTTCACCGGGTTGCTCGTCGCTCCCCTGGTCCTCGAGCTGCCGGTCGGGGTGGGCGTGCTCGTTGGCGCGGGCGATGTAGACCTCGCGGCCCCTGGCTCTTTCCCGTTCGGCTGCTTCGCGGACGAG
>Ga0187890_10000261_pt1 | contig 37582 bp, 41 predicted proteins | sample June2016WEW_21_1_FD_133005 | JGI IMG/M metagenome (GOLD analysis project Ga0187890, IMG submission 133005) | Peatland microbial communities from SPRUCE experiment site at the Marcell Experimental Forest, Minnesota, USA - June2016WEW_21_10 | ecosystem: Environmental > Terrestrial > Soil >... | reverse complement strand
CTTCTCGCGGCACTGGTCGAGCGAGGCGACCGGCTCGTCGAACGTGAACTCGCCGAACTGCACGGCCAGGTTTCCGGTGTAGTCCTCGATCGGCGAGATGTCGTCGATCGTCTCGCGCAGGCCGCCCGTCGCCGGGTCGGTCAGCCACGCGAACGAGCGGCGCTGGATGTCGATGAGGTTCGGTACGTCAACGGTCTTCTGGAGACGCGCGAAGGTCCGGCGCGTCCGGAGAGCATCTACAGCAGCCAAGAAATGACTCCTTCGGAGGGCGATACACGGGCAGAGGAGGGCGCCGAAGCGCGACTAAGAAAGATAGCACAGGCTATCCGCACCCTGAAGGGCGGCCAGCACTCACGGACCCCGCCCTTCGAGAAATTCGCGTATGTGGCGCGACCTCGGCGCTTCGGACGGCTGCGACTATCGGCTAGCGGACGGCACTTTACCGGAAATCGCGAGGATTTGTTAGCGACGGCTAAAGACCTGCGGATCGGCCGCCGTCACCGGACCGCGCCTCGGCGGGCGCGTCGGTGCGTACTTTGAGCTCCCGAAGAAACTCTGTATAGCGATGGTTATACAGAGCTCGCGACGGGAGTAAGCCCCAGAGATGCAGCGCGCCCCGCCCCGGCCAAGCGAAGCCGTCCGTCCGTCGGGCGCCCGCGAAGCCGGCGCCCGACGGACGGATCGGCGAAGCGCTACTTCAGCTCGACGCTCGCGCCGGCCTCCTCCAGTTCCTGCTTGAGCTTGTCGGCCTCCTCGCGCTCGATGCCCTCCTTGACGGGCTTGGGGGCCTCGTCGACGAGCGCCTTGGCCTCTTTGAGGCCGAGACCGGTGGCCGCGCGCACGACCTTGATGACCTGGATCTTCTTGTCGCCGGAGCCGGTGAGCATCACATCGACGGTGCTGCTGACTTCTTCCTCGGCGGCTGCGTCGCCGGCGCCCGCGGGCGCCACGGCGGGGGCCGCCATCGCGGCGGCGGACACGCCGAACTCCTCCTCGAGCGCCTTGATGCGCTCGGCGAGCTCGAGCACCGAGATGCCCTTCAGCTCCTCGATCCAATCCTGTGTGCTGGTAGCCATGAGTGTCAGTCCTCCTTGGTGGGATTCGTCTCGGCGTCCTCGGGCTGGCTCTCAGCCGAGACGTCCGCCTGGTTGTCGTCTGCTTGGGCCGGCGCGTCCTGCTCCGGCTCAGTCTTGGGCTCCGCCTCCGCCTCAGCGGCGGGCGCCTCGGCCTGGGGCTCCGCCTCAGCGGCGGGCGCCTCAGCGACGGACTCCTCGCCAGCGGGCTCCGGGGCCGCCTCCGCGGCGGGCGCCTCAGCGATGGGCTCAGCGGCAGCGACGGCGGGCGGCTCGCCGGCGGGGATCTCGCCGGACTCCTTCTTGTCGCGCACCTGGCCGAGCGCGACGGCGAGGCCGCCGAGCAGTCCGCCGAGGGAGCGCACGAGGCCGCCGATGGGCGAGGCGACGACGCCGACGAGCTGGCCGTAGAGCACCTCGCGCGAGGGCAGGCGCGAGAGCGTGCGGATCTGCTCGACGTCGAGCGTGTCGGCGCCCATGAGCCCACCCTTGAAGGGCAGCAGCTGCGTGGTGCGCGCGTAGTCGGCGACGGTTTTGGCGGCGGTGGCGACGTCGCCGCGCACGAACGTGAGCGCGGTGGGCCCGGCGAGGAAGTCCTTGAGCGACTCGGCGCCGACCTGGTCGGCGGCGCGCTCGGTGAGCGAGTTCTTGACGACCTTGAACGTGGCGTCGGACTCGTGCAGCTTGGCGCGCAGCTCGGCGACCTGCGCGACGGTGATGCCGCGGTAGTCGACCGCGAAGATGGCGTCGGACTCGTCTATGTGGCTGGCGATCTCGGCGATCGCCACGGCCTTCTGGTCTCGGTTCATGGGGCTCCTGTCCCGGTCTTCCGCCGCTCGCTGCCGATCACGGATCGGACCGCGGCTGCCGGGGGTCTCTGGTGGCCTGTGGCGGGATGACGCTAGGCGGCGATGGTAGCCGCGGGCGCCTCCTCGATGATTTCACGTGTCTTTGACGAATCGACCTTGATGCCGGGACCCATGGTCGAGGCGATGGTGATCGAGCGCAGGTAGCGGCCTTTGGCGGCGGACGGCTTGGCGCGGATCAGCTCTTCGATCACGGCAGCGTAGTTCTCGAGCAGCTTGCGCTCGTCGAAGCTGACCTTGCCGATCACGAGGTGCACGATTGCGCTGCGGTCGGTGCGGTACTCGACCTTGCCGGACTTGGACTCTTCGACGGCCTTGCCGACGTCCATGGTGACGGTGCCGACTTTGGGGTTGGGCATCTTGCCGGAAGGCCCGAGGATGCGCCCGAGCTGGCCGACGACGGACATCATGTCGGGGGTGGCGATGGCGACGTCGAAGTCGTCGAAGCCCTCCTGGATCCGTTTGGCGAGATCGTCGCCACCGACGAAGTCGGCGCCCGCCTCTTCGGCCTCGCGCACCTTGTCGCCCTGCGCGAACACGGCGATCTTGACGTCCTTGCCGAGACCGTTGGGCAGCGCGATGGTGCCGCGCAGCTGCTCGTCGGCGTGGCGCACGTTGAGTCCCGTGCGCACGTGCACCTCGACGGTCTCGTCGAACTTGGCGCCGCCGAGACCGCGCACCAGTGCGACCGCCTCGGCGGGCTGGTACTCGTGCTCGCGGTCGACCTTGGCGAGCAGCTCGGAGTAGCGCTTGCCGTGAGAGCTCATGACGCGACCTCGACTCCCATGGAGCGGGCGGTGCCGGCGATGATCTTGGCGGCCTGATCGACGTCGTGCGCGTTGAGGTCGTCGAGCTTGCGCTCGGCGATCTCGCGCAGCTGGCTCTGGGTGATGGTGCCGACCTTCACGCGGTTGGGCTCGCCGGAGCCCTTGTTGATCTTGAGCGCCTGGCGGATCAGCACGGCGGCGGGCGGCGTCTTGGTGACGAACGTGAACGAGCGGTCCTCGTACACGGTGATCACGACCGGGATCACGGTCCCGGTTTCGCTCTGCGTCTGCGCGTTGAACGCCTTGCAGAACTCCATGATGTTGATGCCGTGCTGGCCCAGCGCGGGACCAACCGGCGGGGCGGGGCTCGCCTGCCCGGCGTTGGCCTGCAGCTTGATTGTCGTCAGGACCTTCTTGGCCATCGTGCGTCCTCGTAATCCCTAGAGCTTCTTGACCTGATCGAATTGGACCTCAACGGGCGTCTCGCGGCCGAAGATTGATACCAGCACCTTGAGGCGGGCGGCGTCCTCGTTGATCTCGGAGATCTCCCCGGAGAAGTCGGACAGCGGGCCGGAGACGACCTTGACGGACTCGCCGATGGTGAACTGCGCGCGGGTGCGGGTGGCGGTGGCGACCTCCTTGTGCAGCAGCCGGTCGACCTCGACCTGCGTGAGCGGCACGGGCTCCTGCGAGGCGCCGACGAAGCCTGTGACGCCGGGCGTGCCCTTGACGACGCCCCAGGAGTCCTCGTTGAGCTCCATGTTGACGAGCACGTAGCCCGGCATGGTGCGCTTCTCGACGGGGTTCTTCTGGTTGTCCTTCATCTCCATGACGGTTTCGGTGGGCACCACGACGCTGCGCACGGCGCGCTGCTGCCCGAGCGACACCACGCGATGCTCGAGGTTGTGCTTGACCTTGTTCTCGTGACCGGAGTATGTGTTTACGACGTACCAGCGAAACATTTAGAAGCTCCTGGGCGTGGCGAAGAGATGGCAGATGGGAGTGGCCTGACCGTCTGACGTCCGAGGATCAAGCAGATCAAGGACGCAGCGAGCGTGGTGTGCTGGCCGAAACGGGGATGCGAGCGCAGCGAGTGTCTTCCGGTTTCGGTACACGAGCGAGTGAGGACGCAGATATGCGCAGGTCATCGGGCGTCAGAGGATGAATTCGACGATTTCCTTGGCAACATAGTCGGCGGCGCCAAGGTAGAGGCCTGCGATGGCGACGAACCCGAGCACGACGGCGGTCGCTTGCGTGACCTGACGGCGGTCGGGCCACTGCACCCGCTGGAGCTCGGCCCAGCTGGCGCGCAGGAAGCCGATCGCGCGGTTGCCGCCGCGTAGCGGAGCGCCGGACGGGCGCCCGACCTCGCCTCCGCCGCCGCCACCGGCACCACCGCCGCCGGTCCCGCCGGGCCCGGAAGGCCCGGCTGGCTCCTGGAGCGCGTCCTCGCTGTCGACACCGAAGGCGCTTTCGTCGAGCTCCGACGGCGCGGGCACGCCGCCGGCGCCGCGGATGAGCGCGGCGTCGAACTCGTCGACCTCCGCGCCGGCGTGGTCGAGCGCACCGGGCAGGTCCGCGCGCTCGATCGTGCCGGGCGCCTGCGCGGTGCCGGGCGCCTGCGCCTGCGGAGACGTCCGCTCGGCGGCGCCGTCGGAGGCTGGACGCCGGCCGACAGCCGCGCCACCGCCGCGTGAGCGGCGTTGCTTTGCACGTTTGCGGTCACGGGCCACGGCAGCGCTCCCGCGCTAACGGGTCTCCCTGTGACTGGTGTGCTTGCGACACCAGCGGCAGTACTTGCGCAGGGTGATCCGGTCGGGGTTGTTGCGCTTGCTCTTATTCGTCTGGTAGTTGCGATGCTTGCACTCCTCGCATGCGAGGGTGACAGCGATTCGAACGTCTCCGCGGGCCATGATCAGAAATCCCTGCGTCGTTGTGGACAGGCGGCTCCGGGCGAAGAAAAACCCCGCCCAGGCGCGAGGTGCAAGCAGTCTAGCGCGCTTTGGGTCTGAGGAACCCGCCCGCGCTGGCGCGCTGGCGCTGAGCTTGACGCCGGCGGCGCAAACCGCGAAGCTCGCAGCCCTAACCCGCCAATCTGTTCCCAACCCGCCCGCCAACTGCCCGCTGTTGGCCACCAGCCACCTCACCCAGAGAAGGAGACACGCGCGATGCACCTGCCCGAGCCGATCCCCCCGAGCGCCCACGACGAGTCGTTTGCAGGCGTCACCTACCACATACGCGGCGAACTGGTGCCGGAGCTGCAGATCGAGATCTCAGGCCGCGCGGTGATGTTCGAGCACCACGTGCTGCTGTGGAAGGAGACGCAGCTGAACATCGAGCTGAAGAAGCTGCCGGGGGCGATCAAGCGCAAGATCGCGGGCCTGGAGTTCTTCGTGACGCGCACGTCGGGCACCGGGCGGATCGCGTTCTCGCGCGACTCGCCGGGCCAGTGCGTGCCGATGCACCTGCGCCAGGGCGAAGGGCTGGACGTGCGTGAGCACCAGTTCATAGCGGCGACGGACAACCTGGACTACAGCTTCGAGCGCATCAAGGGCGTGCAGAACATGCTGCTGGGTGGCTCGGGCATCTTCATGGACAAGTTCCGCGCGACGGACGGCGACGCGCTGGTGTGGCTGCATGGGCACGGCAACGTGTTTCTGGTGAGCCTGGACGACGGCGAGCAGCTGGACGTGGAGGCGGGCGCGTGGCTGTACAAGGACCCGACGGTCAAGCTCGAGGCGGTCACGATGGGCCTGAAGACGGGCATCTTCGGAGGCGGCGGCAAGCTCACGTGGAACCGCTTCACGGGCCCCGGCCGGCTTGCGATCCAAACGCTGTTCATCGCACCGCTGGAGGGCGTGGACAGCACCGCCGCGACCGCCGCGACCGGCGGCGTGGCCGGCGCGTTGATCAGCGGCCTCGTCAAAGGCTGAGACGGGCGGGCGAGAAGTCTTTATGGGGCCCCCTCAGGGGGGCCCGCTCGGGATCGCGTATCGCGCCCGCTGCGGCGCCTGCCGCCCCGTTGGCGTGCGTCTTTGATGGCGCAGCCCGCTGCGGCGGCTGCCGCCCCGCTGGCCTGCGTCAGTGATGGCGCTGGCTACTCGTACAGCGTGAGCGCGGCGAGGATCACATACAGCGAGACCAGCGCCCAGCCCTCGAATTCGGCGGCCTCGCCGTCGCCGGTGACCTGCCACAGCGCCAGCGCGGTGAGCGCGAGCGCGCCGATGTACACGGGCGCGAGCGCGAACGTGAGCGTGGTCTTCAGCGCGAAGGACACCAGCACGAGCGCCGGGAACAGGAACGCTACGATCTGCGCGACGGAGTTTTTGACCACCGAGATGGCGAGGTCCGAGCGGCGCTTGTATGCGAGCGCCAGCCCGGCGGTGTTCTCCACGGCGTTGCCTGCGATCGCCACGATCACCAGGCCGGCGAACGCCTGCGAGATGTGCAGGATGCCGATCGCCGGCTCGAGGCCGTTGACGAACCAGTCGGACACGAACGCCGAGGCGGTGCCGGCGACGATCAGCAGCGCCAGCGTCAAGCCCAACGACAGCCGCGGCACACGCGGCTCCTCGCCGCGCCCCACCTCGGTCGCTCCCTGCACCCGATCCGCTCCATGCCCCTGGTCCGCTCCCTGCACCTGGTCCACTCCGTGCACCTGGTCCGCTCCCTGCACCTGGTCCGCTCCCTGCACCTGGTCCGCTCCCTGCACCTGGTCCGCTCCCTGCACCTGGTCCGCTCCGTGCACCTCGTCCGCTCCGTGCAGTCCGTCCGCCCCCCCCGCACCGTCCGCAGAGGGCTCAGCGGCGCCGGGCAGCCGATCGGTGCGCAGATACGGCACCACCCACGTCATGTACACGAGCAGCAGGCAGATCGCGCCGACGATCGAGATGCCCTTGACGTGGTGGCTGGCGGGATCGTGCGCGGCGAGCGACAGGCCCAGCAGCACGATGATGAACACCGTCACCTGCAGCAGCGTCGCGGTGTCCCTGGGCAGGCGCTTGGAGAAGCGCATCAACCCGTCCGGCGAGCGGCGTGCGCCCACCACGATCACCAGGCCCAGCACCAGCAGCGCGTTGGCGAGCACCGAGCCGATGATCGCCGTCTGCGCGACCACCAGCTCGCCCTTCTGCAGCGCGAAGATCACCACGAACAGCTCCGGCAGGTTGCCGAGCGTCGACTGCATCATGCCGGTGACGCCCGGCCCGAAGCGCTCGCCCAGCTGCTCGGTGGCGAACGACACCACCCACGCCAGCCCCGCGAGCGCGAGCGTGGCCACCGCAAAGCGCGGCACGGCGGGCCACGGCTGGTAGTTGGCCACGCCCGCGAGCGCTGTGAGCACGGCGATCAGCAGCAGGACTGAGCGCTCGAGAGGAGTCAGGCCGGCCATAGGGCGCTCGCGACAATATCCTGCCGTACAGATGCGCCTGGCCACCTTCCTGCCCCCCGGTTCCGAGACTCCCCGCGCGGGCGAGGTGCGCGACGCGCGCGTGTACGCCCACGCGCTGGAGCAGCTGACGGTGCTCGACCGCCTGGCGGATCCCGAGGCGACGCCCGTGGAGAGTCAGTCGTGGGCACTCGACGAGGTCACGCTGCTGGCGCCCGTGCCCACGCCCAGGGCGATCTTCGGGATCGGCCTCAACTACGCCGACCACGTGCGCGAGACCGGCGCCGAGGCCCCCGAGCAGCCGCTCGTGTTCATGAAGCTGCCCTCCTCGGCCGCCCCGCCGAACGCCCCCGTGCACTGTCCGGCGGTCGTCGGGCGCCTGGACTACGAGGGCGAGCTGGCCGTGATCATGGGACCCGGGCGATCGGTGGCGGGCTACGCGGTCGCCGACGACCTCACCGCACGCGACCTGCAGGGCCGCGAGCCGCAGTGGACGCGCGCCAAGGGCGCCGACGGCTTCTGTCCGTATGGCCCCTGGATCACCACCGCCGAGGAGGTCCCCGACCCGCACGCGCTGTCGCTGCGCACGTGGGTCAACGGCGAGCTGCGCCAGAACTCCAACACGTCAAACCTGATCTTCTCGGTGCCCGAGCTGATCGAGTTCATCTCCCAGACCTGCACGCTGCAAGCCGGCGACGTGATCCTCACCGGCACTCCCTCCGGCGTGGGCGTCGGACAGGATCCACCCGCGTTCCTCTCCAGCGGCGACGTCGTGCGCATCGAGATCGAGCGCCTCGGCGCGATCCAGCACGCGATCGCCTGACTCGCCGCCGCGGACGCTCACCGCGCCATCACGAGCGGGCCGGCCCGAGCCGGCCCCCTACAAACGAGCGCGCGGAGGCTTGCGCCGCGCTCAGTGGCTCTCGAGCACGCGGTCTATCAGACCGTACTCGAGCGCCTGCTCGGCGGTGAAGAAGCGGTCGCGCTCCATGTCCCGCCGCACCTCCTCCGTCGGCCTGCCCGTGTGCTGTGCGTAGATCTCGTCGATGCGCTCGCGCACCTTGAGGATCTCGCGCGCGTGGATCTCGATGTCCGTCGACTGTCCTTCGAAGCCCGCCGACGGCTGGTGGATCAGGATCCTCGAGTTGGGCAGCGCCGCGCGCTTGCCCTTGGCTCCCGCCGCCAGCAGCAGCGAGCCCATCGACATCGCCACCCCCACGCACATCGTGGCGATGTCCGGCTTGACGAACTGCATCGTGTCGTAGATCGCCAGGCCCGAGTAGATGCTGCCGCCCGGCGAGTTGATGTAGATCGAGATGTCCTTTTCGGGGTCCTCGCTCTCCAGGTGCAGCAGCTGCGCCACCACCAGGTTGGCCACCTGGTCGTCGATCGGCGAGCCCAGAAAGATGATGCGCTCGTTGAGCAGCCTCGAATAGATGTCGAACTCGCGCTCGCCGCGCGCCGTCCGCTCGATGACCATCGGAATCAGTGGCATGGCCCCACCCTAGCGCTCGCGGCTGCGCGGACGTGGCCGTCCAGCCGCATGACGCGGGCTCCCGTCGCTCGCGTAGTAGCCGGATGTGCGAGTTCCGCAAGCTGCGGTCGGGGTAGACAGTAAGGCGACGATGCAATAGCCCTGCCTCGAAAGTCTGGAGCCGTAATGAGTCCTCGCCCTGCCCGCCGCAACCGTCGCGCCGCTCGCCGAGAGCTGCGCCTGTCGCGGAGCGTCTTCGCGCTCGCGTTGCTGATCACGCTGGCGTTCGCCGCCTCCGCCGTCGCGATGACCAGCCACGCCGGCTGGCCCTCCGACCAGCACCTGGCGATGGACAAGGGCCCCGCCGGACGCCACAACACGCTCGTGGGCAAGGCCGGCGTCCATAACTACCTGCTGGGCGGCTACGGCGACGACACCATCTTCGGCGGCAACGCCGGCGACGTGATCTGGGGCGACTACCACCCCAGCGGCGAGTCCACGCAGACGGCCGTCATCCACGCCGGCGACGGCCCCAACTTCATCTACGCCAACGACACCGTCAACTACGTGTGGACCGGCACCAACCCGCAGACCGTCGTGCACGCGCACGAGGACTCCGGCGTGATCCACTGCGAAAACCCGCACATCGTCGTCTTCACCAGCCACCACGCGCTGCCGCACTACAAGCTCGACGGCTGCCGGCACGTCAGCTTCTACTCCGTCGGCTACTGACCGTCGGCTGCCGGCCAGTCGGCTGCCGGCCAGTCGGCAATTGACCGTCGGCTACCGGCCGGCCGGTCGGCCACGGACTTCGCTCGCGCAGACCGCGTATCACCATCGCTATACACCGGTCGTCTGGCGGACTTCGCTCGCGCAGACTGCGTAGCACCATCGCTATACACCGCCGGTCGTTTAGCAACCATTTACGCCCGCGCGTGCGTAGCCTTTATGACGCCTGTGCACAATCCCGGCAACTAACCTGTTCGTAGCGGGTCAATGTGGACACGGATGTCAAAGGGGACACCGATGAATCGCAGACTCAAGAAGAAGCTGTTGCTGGGCGTTGCCATCGTCGCCGTTCTCGCTGGCGGCACCACGGCCGTCGTCATGGCCGCGCAGCCGGCCGCGCATCACCGTCGCAGTGGCACGCTCGCGACCGCCGCCGGCTATCTCGGACTGAGCCCAGCGCAGCTGCGCCGCGAGCTGAAGTCTGGGAAGTCCCTGGCCGACGTCGCCAATGCGACCAGCGGCAAGTCCTCCGCGAGCCTGATCGAAGCACTCGAGGCAGCCCAGAAGCAGAAGCTGGCCGCAGCAGCAGCCGCCCTGCCGAGCAGGATCACAGCCGAGGTCGACCGGCTGCGCGGCAGGGCGAGCGGCCGCATCCAGACCGTGCACGCGGCCACGAGCTATCTCGGCCTGAGCGCAATCCAGCTGCGCGCTGAGCTGCGCTCGGGCAAGACGCTCGCGCAGATCGCGGACGCCACCAGCGGCAAGTCCCAAGCGGGCCTGGTCGAAGCGCTCGTCGCCGCGAGGAAGGCGACGATCGCCGCGAGCGTCAAGGCCGGCACGATCACCCAGGCGCAAGCGAACGCGCTCCTACGCAACCTCGTCAGCCGCGTGACCGCGCGCGTCGAGCGGGCCGCTCCCAAGCGCCGCGCCCGCAAGCACCCGTCCCTCCTGGGCGCAGGCGCGCCGTAGGCCTGGACCCGGGCGGGGCGGCCGCGCCTGCGCTCAGAGGTTGACCGACCGCATTCCCTGCTCGTCGTAGCGATCGCCCGTGGCCGTCGGCACCGCCTCGGCGATGCGCAGCACCTCTTCGTCGCTCAGCTCGACGTCCGCCGCTCCGAGGTTCTCTTCCAGGTAGCTCACCCGCTTGGTGCCGGGGATCGGCACGATGTGCTCGCCGCGGTGCAGCACCCACGCGAGCGCCAGCTGCCCCGGCGTGAGCCCTTTCTCTGATGCCAGCTCGCGCACACGCTGCGCCAGCTTGCGGTTCTCCAGCAGGTTCTCGCCCGTGAAGCGCGGGCCATAGCGACGGAAGTCGCCCTCGTCGAGCTCCTCCGGCGAGCTGAAGCGCCCCGACAGGAACCCGCGGCCCAGCGGCGAGTACGCGACCAGCGCGATGCCCAGCTCCTCCAGCGTCGGCAGGATCTCGGACTCCACGTCGCGCGTCCACAGCGAGTACTCCGTCTGGACCGCCGTGATCGGGTGCACCGCGTGCGCCCGGCGGATCGTCTGCGCGCTCGCCTCCGACAGCCCCAGGTGGCGCACCTTGCCCGCCGCCACGAGCTCGGCCATCGCGCCGACCGTGTCCTCGATTGGCGTGTTGGGGTCCACGCGGTGCTGGTAGTAGAGGTCGATCTGCTCCACGCCCAGACGCTGCAGCGAGCCCTCGCACGCGCGGCGCACGTACTCGGGGCTGCCGTCGATCGAGCGCACCGGAGTCCCGTCAGCCCCCGGCTCGAGCCTGATGCCGAACTTCGTCGCCAGGAACACCTCGTCGCGGCGCTCTTTGATCGCGCGACCGACCAGCCGCTCGTTGGTGTGCGGCCCGTACATGTCCGAGGTGTCCAGGAAGTTGCACCCGAGATCGAGCGCGCGGTGGATCGTCCGCACGGCCTCCTGTTCGTCAGCCGCGCCGTAGAAGGCCGACATGCCCATGCAGCCGAGGCCGATCTCAGAGACCTCGGGGCCGTCCGGTCCGAGCGTGCGCGTGTTCATCGTTGCACTCCTGTCAGCTGGCGGGAAGTGGATCCAGACATAATGGCAACAGCCACAGTGTTCCCGCTGAATCTCCCCAACCTGCTGACTGTGCTGCGGATCATGCTCGTACCGGCGCTCGTGGTCGCGCTGCTCGGCAACACCGCGGATGGCGACGTGCTCGCTGCGGTGGTGTTCGCGCTGGCGTCGCTGACCGACTTCATCGACGGCTACCTGGCACGCGCGCGCGACTCGGTCACCACGTTCGGCAAGCTCATGGACCCGCTTGCCGACAAGCTGCTGATCGTCGCCGCGCTGGTCTCGCTCGTGTCCCTGCACCGCTTGGCCGCGTGGGTGGCGATGGTGATCATCACGCGCGAGCTCGCCGTCACCGTGCTGCGCCTCGGCGCCACGCAGGCGGGCGTGGTGATAGCCGCGAGCATGTTCGGCAAGGTCAAGACGTGTCTGCAGATCGCCGCGATCCTCGCGGTGATCGCCGTGCACGGGCATCCGCTGTGGCTCTCCGCGCTGCTCTACCTGACCGTGCTCGTGACAGTGCTCTCCGGCCTCGACTACTTCTTCGGCCTGCGCCGGCGCATGCAACAGGCACAGGCGCCCAGCACCGGCGGCTGAGCAGCCGGGCGGGCGGCCGCCGGGACGGGATCAGGCGCCTGCCATGCCTCAGGCGCCGGCGCCCGGCGCGCCCGCGTTCAGCCACTCCTCGAGCGTGGCGTGATGCGCGCTCGGCACGCCCGACTCGATCTCCGCGCGCAGCTCTGAGAGCAGGCCGTGGCGCTCAGCCACCACGTTGTGCTGGTGGATCGTCTCGAGGTTCTCCTGGCGGGCCGACACGAAGCTCTCGCCGTCCAGCTCCGCGAACGCGCGCACCACGCCGGCGAGCATCTCGCGCACGCAGTCCTCCACGAAGCGCGGCCGGCGGTGCGCCTTTTCCACCACCTCCACCTCATCCGAGCGCTTCATCAGCTCGTAGATCTCCGAGGACATGCTCGCCTCGGCGATCTCCAGCAGCGTGGTCGCGTCGATCTCCGCCGCGCACTGCTCCGTGCAGCCGATCTGCAGCGTCGCCAGCCCGCGCTGGTTGTGGGTGGCAACGGGCACGCTCTCGAGGATCTGATCGATCTGCCCGGCCGAGAAGTCCTGCGCCAGCAGCCGCTCGCGTGCGCGCGCCGCCACCAGCTCCTGCGCGCACGGACACGCCGTCATGCCCGTCGCCGACACGCCCACCGTGCCACGCGTGCCGTGCTCGAAGGCGACCGCGCGCCCGTGCAGCGTGTAGATCTCCTGGGTCTGGATGCCCGACACCGGCGCCGGCTTGTGCTCTGGATAGCGCGCCGCGATCGTCACCTCCGCGCGCTCCGCGCGCTGACGCTCGCGCACGAGCTCCGCGATGTGCCGCGCGAGCGTCTCCGCGCGAAACGGCGACTCGCTGAGCACAACCTCGCCGATCGCCTCGTTGACCACCTCGTCGAAGCGCGACATGTGCGCGCCCTTCTGGTCGTGGCCGAGATCCACGTAGCAGTCCAGCCGCGCAAGAAACAGCTCGTCGCGAATGCGCACCACCTTCTCGACGCCGCTCACGCCCACGCGTGAGAGCCCCACCGCGACGCCCGGCCGGCGCGCCTGAACGTCGTCGCCAGAGCCCCTTGTGGGAGACAGCGTGGAGGTCGGCCGTGTCGCCCGCACCGGGACCAAGCCTAGCGCGCGGGACGCCCGCCGCTGGCCCGCGGGTGCAAGCGCACCGCGCGCCCGTCGATTCTGGTATCAATCGGCACGCAACTCATCGAGCAACGCAACGCACAGGAGGCTTAGCGTCGGGCTGGGGAGGTCGCAGCGGACAGCCGCTGCGATGGGGAGTTGAATGGGGTCTTAGGGAGGCCAGTTGAGCGACAAGCTTGAGGGGCTGTTGATTGCTCCAGACACAGCCGTAGCCGTGGTCGAGTTGGAGGAGCTGCATGGATTCATCGCCGAGTCTCAGGAGAGGGGATTCGTGGCGGCCGACGCATTGGCCGCAGCGCTGGAGGAGGCCGAGCTCTCCGGCCAGCAGACGCAGGACCTGCTGAGCTACTTGGAGGAGCACGGCATCGAGGTGCTCGCCGCCGGCGAGTCCGTGCCCGAGCTGCATCCGCACGGGCCCGGGACGAGCTCTCACGAGCACCACACCGATGACCCACTGGCCAACCGCCCGGCGGCGCATGCGCTCGAGAGCGCCGGCGTCGGCGAGCAGGACAGGAGCGACGAGCACGTCAGCGACCTGAACGTCCGCCTGGAGGAGCTCAAGCGCCCGGACGTCGATCTGACGGTCGAGCCGAGCCTGGACTCGCTGCGGCTGTACCTGCGCTCGATCGGTCGCGTGCCGCTTCTGAACGCAGAAGAGGAGGTGGCTCTCGCCAAGCGCATCGAGCGTGGCGACGTGGCCGCCAAGCAGCACATGGTCGAGGCCAACCTGCGCCTGGTGGTGTCGATCGCCAAGGGCTACGTCGGCCGCGGGCTGACGCTGCTGGACCTGATCCAGGAGGGCTCGCTCGGGCTGATCCGCGCGGTCGAGAAGTTCGACTACCGGCGCGGCTACAAGTTCTCCACGTACGCCACCTGGTGGATTCGCCAGGCAGTGACGCGCTCGCTCGCCGACAAGGGCCGCACGATCCGCATCCCCGTGCACATGGTCGAGCGGCTGAACAAGCTCATCCACGCCGAACGGCGGCTGATCCAGCAGCTCGGGCGCGAGCCCAGCCCCGCGGAGCTCGCCGCCGAGCTCGACTGCACGGTGCGCGACGTGCGCGACATCATGCGCATCACCCAGCAGCCGATCTCGCTGGAGAAGCCCGTCGGCGAGGAGGACGACTCCGCGCTCGCCGACTTCGTCGAGGACGTGTCAGCCGAATCTCCCTTCGAGATCGCGTCCGAGGCGCTGCGCCGCGAGAACGTCTCGCGCGTGCTCGCCTCGCTGCCACGGCGCGAGCGCGAGGTCATCGAGATGCGCTACGGCATCGTCGGCGGGCGCTCGCGCACGCTCGAGGAGGTCGGTCGCGCGTTCAACATCACGCGCGAGCGCGTCCGCCAGATCGAGAACCGCACGCTCAAAAAGCTGCAAACACTGCCCGAAGCCCAGCAGCTGCGCGAGGCGTCCTAAGCACGGGCACTCGCGGGTCCGGGCGCGTCGCGCGCGAGCTCGGACACTGCGAGCTCGAACACTCTCACAACGGAGTCCGTATAGCCATGGTTATACGGACTCCGGTTCGCAGGTTGCGGCCGGCCAACCCCCACCCTCTTCCCTAAACTTCACGGCCGCCCCCGGCGGGGTTCCCGAGCGGTCAAAGGGGTGTGGCTGTAAACCACATGGCTCTGCCTTCGAAGGTTCGAATCCTTCCCCCGCCATTACGCCACAGCGTCGCGGAACACCCGTGTCGCCCACGCGAGCACCAGCGCGCACAGCGGCACCAACACGGCGAAGGCCTGCCAGACGTGTTCGCCGGAGAAGCTGCCGGAGGCCAGTACGCGAGCCGCCTCCACCAGGTAATAGAGGGGGTTGAAGTGGGCCAGCACCCTCAGCCAGGCGGGACCCAGGGAAATCGGCAGCAGCACGCCCGCCAGCAGCAGCACGGGCAGGTTGATCCCGTTCATGATCGCTGCGAAGCCGCTGATCTCTTTCGTCGCGAGCGCCGTGGCGATCGAGAAGGCGGCCATCGTGATCATGAACACGCCCAGCAGCACGCTCAGCACGGCCATGCCGGCCCAGTGGATGTCGAAGCCGAAGGCCACCCCCACCGCCACCATCACGGCGTCGAAGACGAACATCATGGTCATCGAGGCCAGGATCGGCCCCATCAGGATCGCCAGGCGGCTGGCCGGCGTCACCCGCAGCCGCTCGATCACCCCGGCCTGAAGCTCGAAGATCGTGGTGAACCCCGAGCCCGTGCCGGTGGCGAACGCCAGCAGCGACAGGATGCCCGGCAGGAAGCCGTCCAGCACGTGCCCGCCGTTGGCCAGCGAGGCGCCGGTCAGGTGTTTGAGCAGGGGAGTGAACAGGGCCAGGTACAGCAGCGGCGTGGAGAAGCCCACGAACAGCCACACGGGGTTGCGGAGCAGCTGCAGGGCATAGCGGCGGTACAGCAGCCTGATGTCGAGCGCCAGCGTCATGCCGCCTGCTCCTGCACGGCCCCGGCGTCGCGCAGCTTGCGTCCCGTCTGGCGCAAGAACACGTCGTCCAGCGTCGGCTCGGAGAGGCTCAGAGTCTGCACGCCCACGCCCCGCCGCTCGAGCAGGCGCAGCAGCTCGGGGATCGCGGCGCTGCCCTCGTCGACGTACAGGCGCACCGCCCCGTCGCCCTCCGTGCTCAGCTCCCGCACGTAGGGCTGCTCGCGCAGCTCGGCCAGCAGCGCCGGTCCGTGCGCCTCGTCGCGCAGGCCCAGCACGACCGTGTCGCCCGCCACCTGGCGCTTGAGCTCCTGGGGAGATCCCTCGATCACGATCATGCCGTGGTCGATGATCGTCACCCGGTCGCAGAGGGCGTCGGCCTCCTCCAGGTAGTGCGTCGTCAGGAAGATCGTCGTGCCCCGCTCGCCGAGCTTGCCGAGATGGCTCCAGAGGTTGGCCCGGTTCTGCGGGTCCAGACCCGTCGTCGGCTCGTCCAGGAACAGCACCTCCGGCTCGTGCACGATGCCGAGCGCCACATCCAGGCGACGGCGCTGGCCTCCCGAGTAGGTTTTCACGCGGCGGTCCGCGAACTCGCCGAGGTCGAGGAGCTCGATCAGCTCCGCCACCCGCCTGCTCACCTCCGCCGGGCCGAGGCCGTACAAACGGCCCTGGAGGATCAGGTTCTCCCGCCCACTCGCCAGGTCGTCGGCCCCGCCCAGCTGGCTGACGTAGCCGATCCTGCGTCGCACCCGGCCGGGGGTCGTGCGCACGTCGCAGCCCGCCACGACAGCCCGGCCCTCGTCGATCGGCAGCAGCGTCGTCAGCATCCTCAGCGTGGTCGTCTTGCCGGCCCCGTTCGGGCCGAGGAAGCCGAACACCTCGCCCCTGCGCACGCTCATGCTCACGCCCCTGACCGCCTGCACGGGCTCGCCGTGGCCCTTGAAGCTCTTGCGCAGATCCTCGGTCTCGATCACTACATCGTCAAGCTTGATCATACGGCTGCTTAGTCAAGCATGAATAATCAGTCTTGTCAACTAGACTGGCGCCATGTCATCGACACGGCTGCTCGTACTGGGCGCGGTGCGCATCTTCCAACCGGTCCACGGCTACTTCGTGCGGCGAGAGCTGCTCAGCTGGCGCGCCGACCAGTGGGCCCACCTCAACCCCGGCTCCGTCTACAACGCCCTGCGCACCCTCACCCGCGACGGCTTCCTCGAAGAGGTCCAGACCGAGACGCACGGGCGCCGGCCCGAGCGCACCACCTACCGCCTCACCCCCGATGGCGAGACGGAGTTCCTGGTGCTGCTGCGCGCGGCGCTGTGGAAGGTCGAGCCGCACGCCCCCGACGACCTGCTCGCGGCGTGGAGCTTCGCCTGGACGCTCAGCCGCAGGGAGGTCATCGCCGCCTTCGAGCACCGCCTCGCCCAGATCGACGCCAGCCGGCACGCGACGGAGTTCGCCGTCGCGGACGTCAGGCGCGATCCCGACAAGCCCGCCCATGTGGCCGAGCACATGCGACTGACCCAGGCCCGCCTGGACGGCGAGGCCGCTTGGACCGAGCAGCTGCTGGCAGGGCTGCGCGAGGGCGAGTACTGGTTCAGCGGCGAGCCCGACCCGCCCTGGCCGGGGATGGACGCCGGTGGCAGGCCCGAGCCGGCCGACGCCCGGCGAGTGCCCCACGGGCAGGCGCTGGCGGGCCCGTGATCACGGCTTGAGTCCGAAGTCCTCGACCATCCTGGTCTGCACAACTGGGCGAGTCAGCCCCCCGCCATCTCAACGGCTACTCGTGTGCGAGCGCCGGGTGGGCGTGCGCGGCGTGAGTCCCCGGTGCGAGCCCCAGCTGCCAGCCGACCCGCTGCAGCAGGTCCAGCAGCTGCTCGCGCTCAGCGGTGCTGAGCTGCGCGCACAGATGGCGCTCGAGCTCGGCCGCCAGCGCGAACGCGCGCTCGAGCATCTCGCGTCCTGCGGGGGTCAGGTGCAGCGAGCGTGCTCGCCGATCGCGTGGATGTGGTCGTCGCTCGACCAGCGCGCGCGCTTCGAGCGCGTCCACGAACGCGACCATGCGACTCGGCGGGATCTGCAGCCGCTCGGCGGCCGCCTGCTGGGATAGACCCTCGGCCGCGCCAATGGCACGCAGCAGCGCGAACTCGCGCGGCTCGAGCTGCAGCGGCGCGAGCGTGTCATGAAAGCGGCGCGACACTGCGAATCCGATCGAGGAGACGTTGAAGCCGACCGCACGGAACGGAGCCTGTGAGACGACCGACGTCGGCACCCGCGCCGCCGCGTCGCGCGCGTCGTCATGCTCCCGATCAACTCCCACAAGACGATCATACTCCAGTGGAAAGATTCATGATATAAATCATTCCATTCAGAATCATTACATTCTTGAAGGATCTTTGTTTTCGGAAGAATGTTCGGCGTGCGGAGACTTAATGGCTGGAGACTCAATGGCCGGAGACGACTACCAGACCCGAAGCCCCCACGCGGACACACACGATGATGGAGCAAGAGCGATGAGTTTCAGGGCGACGGTCGGTCTCAGCGGTAGCTCCCATCCATCCAAGCCCCGCCGGCTGGCGGAGAAAGGACACTGACCATGGCTGTGCTGACCCGCTGGGTGCTGGCCCACAAGCGCATCGTGACCGCGTTCTGGCTGGTGCTGACGCTCGTCGGCATGGCATCTGCGGGGACGGCGACGAAAGCGCTCAAACGGAAGTTCACGGTGCCGGGCAAGGAAGGGTTCCTGGCCAACCAGCAGATCACGCGAGACTTCCACGGCACGGGCGGCAACGGCGCGCCGCTGCTGGCGGTGGTGACGCTGCCGGCGAGCCGATCGGTGAGCGACGCGGCGGTGCAGGCCGAACTGAGAGAGGTCGAAGCGCGCGTGCAGCGCACGCTGCCGGGCACGCGCGTGGCGAGCTACGCGAGCACGCATAGCAGCGCGTTCCTGTCGGGCGACCGGCACACGACGTTCGTGATCGCGTATCCGCCGCCGGACCCGAAGCAGGCCTTTGAAGACAACCCGGAAGCGGCGAAACACGCGAGCGCTGCGCTGGCGGGCGCGACGGTGGCGGGAGCGCCTGTGCACCTGACGGGGTTCGACGCGCTGTCGGCTCAGAGCGGCGGCGGCAACGGTCCGGGCGTGCTGGTGGAGGCGCTGCTGGGCGGCCTGGGGGCGCTGCTGGTGCTGGCGTTCGTGTTCGGCTCGTTCCTGGCGATCGTGCCGCTGATGATGGCGGTGGCGTCGATCATGACGACGTTCCTGGTGGTGTGGGGCCTGACGGCGATCACGGAAGTCTCGCCGATCGTGCAGTTCCTGATCGCGCTGATCGGCCTGGGCGTGTCGATCGACTACTCGCTGCTGGTGGTGGTGCGCTGGCGCGAGGAGCGCGCGCACGGCCTGGAGGGCGAGGCGGCGATCGAGCGCGCGATGCAGACGGCGGGTCGCGCGGTGGTGTTCAGCGGCACGACGGTGGCGATCGGCCTGCTGGCGCTGGTGGCGCTGCCGCTGCCGTTCCTGCGCTCGGTGGGATACGGCGGGATGCTGATCCCGCTGATCAGCGTGATCGTGGCGATGACGCTGCTGCCGGTGGTGCTCGCGAAGCTCGGTCCGCGCCTGGACTGGCCGCACATCCGCGACGACGACCGGGCGAGCCGCTCGTGGACGGGCTGGGCCAACCTGGTGGTGCGCGGGCGCTGGATCGCGGCGCTCGGAGCGGCGCTGGTGCTCGCGGCGCTGGTGCTGGCGGCGACGAGCCTGCAACTGGGGATCTCGAACGTGAACACGATCGCCAGGCAGGGGGACGCGAAGCAGGGCCTGGTGGCGCTCGAGCGCTCTGGCATCGGCGCGGGCGTGCTGCTGCCGGACGAGGTGCTTGTGCGCGGCTCGACATCGCCGGAAGCGGTGGCGCGGGCGCTTGCGGCGGTGCCCGGCGTGCACGGCGCGGTCGCACCGGACTCGCCGCAGTGGCGCCGGCGGGGCGCGGCGGTGCTGGACGCGTTCACGAGCGCGGACGCCTCGACGGCGCTCGCCCGCAGCACGCTCGATCGAGTGCGCACGGCTGCGCACGCGACGGGCCCTGAGATCCAGGTTGGCGGGCTGCCGGCGCAGAACGCGAACTTCATCGAAGCGGTGTACGGCAACTTCCCGCTGATGATCGTGCTGATCGCGCTGATCACGTTCGTGCTGCTGGCGCGCGCGTTTCGCTCGCTGCTGCTGCCGCTGAAGGCGGTGATCTTGAACGTGATCAGCGTCGGCGCGGCGTGGGGCGTGCTCGAGCTGGTGTGGCAGCGCGGCCATGGCTCGAACCTGATCTGGGGGATCGCGGCGACGGGGTCGGTGACGTCGTGGATCCCATTGATGGTGTTTGCGTTCCTGTTCGGGCTGTCGATGGACTACGAGGTATTTATCCTGGCGCGCATGCGCGAGGAGTACGACGCGACCGGTTCGACCGACACGGCGGTCGTGCGCGGGATCGGGCGCACGGGACGGCTGGTGACGAGCGCGGCGCTGATCCTGTTCCTGGCGTTCGTGTCGCTTGCGTCGGGCCCGGAGACGGAAATCAAAGTGTTGGCGACGGGCCTGGCGGCGGGCATCTTGCTGGATGCGACGGTGATCCGCGCGCTGCTGGTGCCGGCGGTGGTGTCGCTGTTCGGCAGCTGGAACTGGTGGCTGCCGAAGATGCCGGCGCGGTTGCTGCGCGTCGAGCCCTCGCCGTCGCCCCGCCCGGCCACCGGCAAGCCCGCGACCGAGGTTTCCCTGTGAGCAGCCCGGCGGGCACGCCCCCGCCCGGCGCCGCCGCGGCCGGCGCCGCCGGGACTCGCCCCGCCGGCGCCGGCCCTGCCGCAGGCATGGGCGACAACGGCATTGAGGTCGAGGGGCTGGTGCGCGACTTCAAGGGCGGCGTGCGCGCGGTCGACGGGATCGACCTGCGCGTGGCGCCGGGCGAGATCTACGGTTTCCTGGGCCCGAACGGCGCGGGCAAGTCGACGACGGTGCTGGTGCTGACGACGCTGCTGCCGCCGACGGCTGGCAGCGCGCGCGTGGCTGGCCTGGACGTGGTGCACCAGGGCGCGCAGGTGCGCCGCGCGATCGGCGCGTCGCTGCAGGAGTCGGCGCTTGACCCGTTTCTGACGGGCCGCGAGCACATGCGCCTGCAGAGCGCGCTGCACGGGCTGAGCAGGTCCGACAGCGAACGGCGCGGCGGCGAGCTGCTGGAGCGCGTGGGCTTGACGGATGCGGCGGATCGCAAGGTGGGCGGCTACTCGGGCGGGATGAAGCGCCGCCTGGACCTGGGCCTGGCGCTGGTGCACGGCCCGCGGCTGCTGTTCCTGGACGAGCCGACGACGGGCCTTGACCCGCAGAGCCGCGCGGCACTGTGGGACGAGGTGCGCCGGCTTGCGAACGACGGCGTGACGGTGTTCCTGACGACGCAGTACCTGGAGGAGGCGGACGTGCTGGCGGACCGCGTGGGCATCATCGACCGCGGCAGCATCGTGGCGGAGGGCACGCCGGCGGAGCTGAAGGCGTCGATCGGGCGTCCGAGCGTGGAGGTGATCCCGCAGGACCCGGGCGAGCGCGAGCGCCTGGCGGGGATCCTGCAGCGCTTCGGCGAGCAGGCGGCGGCGTCGAGCAACGGAGTGGCGGTGCGCCTGCCGGAGGGCGTGAGCGACGTGGCGGAGATCGTGCGCGCGCTGGACGCGGAGGGACTGGGGATCGCGGATCTGCGGTTGCACTCGCCGACGCTGGACGACGTGTTCCTGGCCAAGACGGGGCGCTCGCTGGAGGGCGCTGGCGACGGCGAGGCGGACGACGCGCAGGATGAGCAGCAGGATTCGGTGCCGGCGGGCGTATGAGCGAGCATGTGACGCAGATCGGCGTGCTGGCGCGGCGCTCGATGCTCAAGACGCTGCGCCAGCCGTTTCAGCTGTTCCCGATCGTGTTCTTCCCGCTGATCCTGCTGGCGGTGAACGCGAGCGGCCTGAAGCCGGTGACGAGCCTGCCGGGGTTCCCGACGCGCTCGTACATCTCGTTTGCGATCGCGGTGGCGTTCATCCAGGGCGGCATGTTCTCGCTGATCAACACGGGCACGAACCTGGCGGAGGACATCGAGAGCGGCTTCTTCAACCGCCTGGCGCTGACGCCGCTGCGGCGGGTGTCGCTGATCGCGGGCCTGCTGGTGGGTGTGGCGGCGCTGGGCGTGCTGCAGTCGGCGGTGTACGTGCTGATGGGCGTGGTGGCGGGCGCGCACCTGAGCGCGGGCGTGGGGGGCGTGCTGGTGATCCTGGTGCTGGGCTCGCTGACGGCGGTGGGCTTCGGCGCGCTGGGCTGCGCTGCTGCGCTGCGCACGGGCTCGGGCGAGGCGGTGCAGGGCCTGTTCCCGCTGTTCTTCGTGTTCATCTTCCTGTCCTCGAGCAACCTGCCGCGCAACCTGCTCAAGACCGGCTGGTTTCACACGGTCGCGAACGTCAACCCGATCTCGTACCTGATCGAGGGCTTTCGCAGCCTGTACATATACGGCTGGGACGGCACCGCGCTGTGGCGCGGCTTCGCGGTGGCGATCGGCCTGACGCTCCTCGCGCTGCTGGCTGTGGCCGGCGCGTTGCGCACGAGGCTGCAAAGGACATGAGCGCGACCCCGGCGACCACAGCCCCCGCGCCGGGCACCCGCCCCGGCGGCGCCCCCGTGTCCGGCACCGCGCCGACCGGCGGCGGCCTGTGGCGCGTGGCGCGTACGATCGCGTGGCGCAGCCTGCACACGTACGTGCGCAGGCCGGATCTGTTCGTGCCGTCGTTGGTGTTCCCGCTGGTGTTCCTGGCGAGCTTCGCGGGCGGCCTGTCGGCGCTGGGGGGGCTGCGCGGCTTTAGCTTCCCGGCTGGCTACACGGCGTTTCAGTTCGTGTTCGTGCTGTGTCAGTCGGCGATGTTCGGCGGGCTGTTCACGGGCTTCACGCTGGCGTTCGACTTCGAAAGCGGCTTTGCGCGGCGGCTGATGCTGGCGGCGGAGGACCGGCGCGGGATCGCGCTGGGATACGCGCTGGTGGCGCTGACGCGCGCGGCGATCACGCTGAGCGTGGTGAGCGCGGTGGCGCTGGCGGCGGGTATGCGGATCACCGGCAACGGCGTGGACGTGTTCGGCCTGTACGGCATGGCGCTGCTGCTGACGCTGGTGGGCTACGGCTGGGCGGCGGGCGTGGCGTTTCGCTTCCGCTCGATTCAGGCTGGGCCGCTGATGCAGACACCGGTGTTCCTGCTGCTGTTCCTAGCGCCGGTGTACGTGCCGCTGAGCCTGCTCAAAGGCTGGATACACACGGTCGCGAGCATCAATCCGGCGACGGCGTTCCTGGATGCGGGCCGCGGGCTGATCTCGGGCGTGCACAACCACACGGCGCTGGCGTTCGTGTGCGCGCTGGCGTCGATCGTGCTGTTTGGGATATGGATGCTGACGGGGCTGCGCGCCGCCGAGAACGCACCCTAGGCGCGACCATCGGGAAGGGCCCGGCGGCCGCCGTTGGGCGCCGGGCGCGTGGCTGAGGCGGTTCGGTGCCGGGGCGCGCCGCGCGCCCCGGCACGCGGCTCAGGAGCGCTGCAGCTGCTGCACGAGCGCGTGCGCGTTGCGCGTGCTGACGAGCACCCTGTGCAGCGCGGTTCCGTTGTCGACGGCGAAGGACAGGCCGGTGACGCGGCGGCGCACGACGAACGCTTCGTCGAGATGGATGGTGCGGGCGACGTAACAGAGCCAGGGCACCCGCAGACCTACTTTGATGCCCGAGCGCATGGCCTCGCGGACGGGGTCTTGCACGACGTGCACGTCGCTGATGTCGGCGCGCGCGACGCGGATGTTGCGCATCAGCCCGAGCAGCTTCTGCCATAGGGACAGCCGCACTTCGACGTACTGGTCGCTGACGTTGATGCGCACGGCCGTTGCTCCTATGTCAAGTGATTTGCGCTGTTTGCGAGGTTGTTGTGTGTGGATGTTGGGTGGCCCAGGTGGCGATGTTTTCGGAGTCGTCGATGACTGTGCCGTCGTCGAGGACGAGGGTTGGGACCTTGTAGTTGCCTGTCAGGTTCTTGATCGCACGTCGCCCGGGGAAGAATCGGTCGGTGCCGTAGCAGCCGTAGGTTCGTATGACTCTGGGCTGGTAGCCGGCGGTTGTGAGTGCTCGGTATGCCTTCGCGCAGGGATGGTGCTTCGCTGGCCCGAGCGTGCTGTAGCAGACGTAAAGATCCATCATTGCGAATCCTAGTCCCCGGCAGCGTCAGGTGGCGAGCGCGGTTCGTCGAGCTTGTTGCGTAGCTGGTCGTATTGGTCGGTGGTTATCTCCCCGCTCACGAGGCGATGGTCGAGGGCCTCCCGAGCGGATATGCCAGGCGGCGTGGGACGTCCGTCGGGCCGACGCTGTTGGGAGACGATCCACATCACCAGGATCACCAACAGCGCGATCAGGAAGAGCATGCCGAGCACCATGAAGATCCAGCCTCCCGTGGTCATGTGTTCGCCCCGCTCACCCCAGTCCATCATGGGCGCTCATCTCCGGCATTTCGCATGGTGTGCAGCCTAGACTGGTGACAGTCGGCCCCGATCCGTGTAGCTCCGCTTTCGGCATGCGTAGTTGCCCTGAACCTGGACAAATGCTCGCCGAGACGGGCTCGGCCGGCGGTGCGGACCCTCGCGGATCACGAGGTTCCAGCGCAGCCGGTTGATCAGCCTCGTGCGCTCGCCGACGAGGATCTCGCGGTGATCGCAAAGGAGTCGAATCTCCACCGCTCCTATCGAGTCACGACGGCGATCTCGGACGGCGGTGGGCGACACAACGGCCGTAGGTCAGGCGCTTCGCCGACAGTTGCTCCTCAGCCCAGTCGGCACGCCGCACAGACACTTGTCAGAATGACAGGATGATGTTTCTATCTGCGTCGAGCCAGCAGCTGATAGCCAGCTATCTAGGACAGCTGTCTGTGGAACTTTCGTCTGCGCAGCGCGAGAGTTGGAACGGTGGAAACTGTCCGTAAGCAATTTGCCGCCAACCTGCGGCGGCATCGCGACCGGGCGGGCCTCTCGCAGGAGGCGCTTGCGGACCTGTGCGACCTGCACCGCACGGAGATCAGCCTGCTGGAGCGCTGCAAGCGCTCGCCACGGCTGGAGACGATCGTGATCCTCGCCCGCGGCCTGGAGCTGAGCTCACCGGCGGAGCTGCTCGAGGGCATCGGCTGAGACGAGCCTGCGGGCCGGCGCGCTACAGTGCCTTTCGCGCCGCCCAGCTAGCTCAGTTGGTAGAGCACTTCCATGGTAAGGAAGGGGTCATCGGTTCGAGTCCGATGCTGGGCTCTGTAGAGGCGGGGTGGGCGAGACGGGGGTCCAGGCGGCGCCGGCGGTGGCGACGTCTGTGGGATAGGTGTTTCGCGCGCGCAGCAGGAACACGCCAGCGGCGGCGAGCGTGCTGAGCATGATCAGGAAGCTGACCTGCAGACCCGTGCCGGTAGACGACGAGACGATGCCGTGCGTGTGCGTGCCGATGGGCGCCTGCGCGGGCTCGATGCCGACGACGAGGTCGGCGACGGCGCCGAACAGCAGTGGCGCGAGCGCCTGCGCGAGTGAGCGCAGGAACGTGCGGGTGCTCTCGGCCCGTCCCCACAAGCCGGCGGGCATGATGTCCAGACGGGCGGCGTCGAGTGGCGGATTGGCTGCCGAGATCAGCGCCGCGCCGCCGATGTCGAACCAGATCGCGGGGGTCAGGTGGCTGCCCAGCAGGCCTGGGATCAGCAGCGCGGCGGCGCCCAGGTAGCACAGCGCTGGAACCCACACGCGGGCTTCGAGGCGGCCGCGGCGCACGAGCGCGTCGGTGATGTGCCCGCTGACGAGCGTGCCGGCGAGCGCGCCGAGGACGAGCAGGCCGAGGACGAGCGTGGCGGTGGCCTGGCTGGCGTGATAGTGGCCGCGCACGAACACCACGGCGAACGTCTGCAGCCCGGCGAAGAAGAAGTACCCGAGCGAGGAGCCGATGATCAGCAGGACGTTCGTGGGGATGCTCAGGATGTAGCGCACGGCGACGCGCAGCGACATCGCGTTGGGATCGGTTTCGAGCACGAGCGCGGGGTCCGGCTCGAAGCCGCGCCGGCTGGCGGCCTCGCGCGCGAGATCGCGGTCGTGACCTGCCGGCCCGGCGGCGCCCGCGGACTCATCGGCAGCGCGATGGGCGTCGGCGAGCGCGCTCGCGAGATCCTGCGCGCCGGGCTGCAGGCGGCTCTGCCCGCCGCGCCGCGGCTCTGGCACAGTGCGCCACAGCGCACGGGCGAGGAAGAAGCCGGGGAGCGCGAGTAGCGCGAACGCGACGCGCCACGAGAACACGCTGGCGACGGTGCCGCTCACCAGGAACCCGGCGGCGGTACCGGCGATCTCGCCGCTGAGGATGTAGCCGTAGATACGCCCGCGCTCGCTTGAGGGGAAGTAGTCGCCGGTCAGCGACGCGATCGCGGGGCCGGCGGTGGCGGCGACCGCGCCCAGCCCGACGCGGGTGAGCAGCAGGCTCGAATACGAGTGCGCGACGGCCGCGAGCAGCGTGGCGACGCTCCACAGCACGATGCTCACGGCAAGCATCGGTATCCGGCGCGCGCGATCGACCAGCAGCCCCACCGGGATCACGGCCACGGCTCCGATGAGCAGCGCGACCGAGTTGAGCAGGCCGATCTTGGTGTTGCCGATGTGCAGCGAGCGCTCCAGCTGCGGCGCGACCGCGCCGACGGTGGCGATCTGCGCGCTGCTGAGCGCGAGCACGCACGCGAACAGCGCGATTACGCGCGCGCGTGCGGGACCGCCGACGAACTCGACGACCTGGCCGCGCAGCAGGCGTCCCAGCCAACGCGCGCCTCGCATCACCGCGAGCACGACGCGTTCGGGCGTGCGGAGATCGTCCATCTCAGTGGCACTTTCGCAGCAAGCGTCCACGAGGGCACGCGCAGAGCGGTTGGCGTAGATTGCTCGCGCATGCGAATCCACGCGCTGAGGACCGGGACGGTGCGCGTCAAGCACGCGTTCCTGTTCCCCGGCGCCGGCCCGCGGCGGCAGCTGGACCTGTTCCTGCCCGGCCCGTGGTCGGCGCCACTGCCGATCCACTGCTGGGCCGTCGAGCACGACGAGCGCGTGCTGCTCGTCGACAGCGGCGAGACCGCGGCGGTGCGGAACATCCCGTTTGCGCGCTTCGAAGTGACGCGCGAGCAGGAGCTTCCGGCAGCGATGGCGGCGGCGGGCCTGTCGCTGCAGGACGTCTCGCAGGTCGTGCTCACCCACCACCACGGCGATCACGTCGACGGGCTCGTCCACGTGCGCGCGCCGGCGCGCATACACGACGCGGAGCTGCGATTCCTTGAAACGGCGTTCCCCCGGTTGATGCGTCGCGCCCTGCGCCAGCCGCTGCCGCCGGGGTTCGCGCCGCAGCCGTTCGCGCTCGACGGCGGGCCTTTCGGGGGGTTCCACCGCAGCCGTGCGCTCAGCGACGACGGACGCATCGTCGCCGTCGACACCCCCGGGCACACACCCGGGCACATCTCGGTGATCTGCATTGACGACTCGGACCGCCACGTGATGCTCGCGGGCGACGCCACGGACACGCTCGAGCAGCTGCACGCGCGGCGCGCCGACGCGGTCGCGCCCGACCCCAAGACGCACGTCGCGACGCTCGAGACGATCCTCGCGCACTGCGCGCAGCACCCCACGGTGTACCTGCCGTCGCACGACCCGGAGTCCGCCGCGCGGCTCGCCGGCGCGGTCACCGTCTCCGTCTGAGGCCAAGAATCAGAGTCTCACGGTAGGAGGCGGTCAAGCCCTGGCGCCACCTCCGCAGGCCGCTTGGTGTCGCGTCCGCGAGGCGCTCCACGCGTGGCGTAGATTTACACGCATGCCCGACTTGCGCTTCGCCGCACCCTCAGGAGAGCTCGGCGGCTATCTGGCGCTGCCGCTCGGCGAGGGCCCGCATCCGGGCGTGGTCGTGATCCAGGACGCGCTGGGCCTCTCGGACGACATCCGCGAGCAGGCAGACCGGCTGGCGGCGGCCGGCTACCTGGCGTTTGCGCCAGACCTGTACTCGGGTCGCGGCATCCGCTGTGTGGTGGCGACGATGCGCGCGTCGCGCTCGGGGACCGGACCCGCGTACGCGGACATCGAGGCGGCGCGCGCGCTGCTCGTGGCGCGCGAGGACTGCACCGGGCGGATCGGGATCATCGGCTTCTGCATGGGCGGCGGCTTCGCGCTGCTGTGCGCGCCCACCGGCGGGTACGGAGCGGCGTCGGTCAACTACGGCGAGGTCCCCGGCGACGCGGCGCAGCGACTCGCGGGCGCGTGCCCGGTCGTCGCCAGCTTCGGCGCCCGTGACCGCGGCCTGCGCGGCCGCGCTGAGCGCCTCGAGCGGGCGCTGAGCGCCGCCGGCGTCGAGCACGACGTCAAGGAGTACCCCGACGCCGGCCACAGCTTCCTCAACCGCTTCAACACAGGCCCCCTGTTCACGCCGCTGCTGCACGTCGCCGGGATGGGTTATCACCACCCGTCCGCGGAGGACGCGTGGCGGCGCATCCTCGCGTTCTTTGGCGAGCATCTCGGCTGAGGGAGACATTTATGTCACCGAGCCCCGTTGCGTCGCCGGACATGGACCTGCGAGACACGGCGGACCGTTTCTTCGTGCAGTTCCCGCATCCAGGCAACGAGCACCGTCCGGCCAGCGATGACATGCTGTGGAACGCCGCCCCGCACGGGCGAAAGTTTCTGATCGCGCCAGGCCGCTACGTGGACGCAGCCGGCCAACTCGCTGCAGCCGAGCTTGTGCTCTGGGGCGAGTGGGAAGCGCCTTCCCGCGTTGAGCAACGCTGGCCCCCTTCCGGCCAGCTGCCACACGTGCTTCACCGCCCCTACTGGATCACGCCTCGGACGACGGGATTTCGGCAGAACACCGACCCGTGGGTGTGGGGCGAGCAGATGCTCTACAGCAACTGCAAGCAAATTTTCGGGGCACAGCAGCGAGCAACTTCCATGCAGCGCCTGGGTCCCGGCTCGGTCATCTGCTTCGGGTCGACGATCGGCGGCGAGTTCTGCCTTGACACGGTCTTTGTCGTCGCATCAGCCGAGCCCTGGTCACCCGCGAAAGCGCGCGAGCTCGATGCGAGCGAGGCCTTCCTCACCTGCACCGCGGAAGCCGTGGCCACGGGCGAGACGGACGCAGCCGGCGGCTGCATGCCGAACCCCATTGTTTGCGGACCGCGAGATGGCGAAGTCGAGTTGACGCTGTACCGCAGCGCGACCGTCGATGCTCCGATCGACGGCATGTACAGCTTGGCACCCGCCTCGATCGCCGACCGAGGCTCGGCGCGCTTTGCACGACCGGCAATCCGCCTGCCAGACTTGATCAACCCGGCAAGCAGGCAGAGCACGCGAGGCTCGAAGGACGCGCTGACATCCGAGCGGGTTCACGTCGCGTGGCGGTCTGTCGTTGATCAGGTGCTCGAGGCTGGGCTTGTTCTTGGTGTCTCGTTTCAAACCCCGAGACATCGCGGGGGCGACCATGTCATACCCACCGGGTCACCATCTTGCTGAGGCGAGCACGCTACACGCGTGCAACGTCGAGAAGACGCTCGGTATAGCTGGTGCACAGCGTCTCCACACTCGCCTCCGGCATTCCCACCCGCAGCGCACGCACAGCCATCTCTGTGCCGCGCGCGCCGCGTCTGCCAAACAGCTTCTCGACGTAGTTCATGCCATCGAGTGCCACCAATCCCGCAACGTCGTCGCGCGAGAGCATCGTGAGCGTCTCGCCTACAACGGCGGGCGCAGTCGTCTGCATCAAGCGAACGACATCCGCCGCGTCCTTGTCGTCGATGCGCGTCGCCTTGCCGCTCGCCACGCGGTCGTGCAGCTTGTGCGCCTTGGCCACCAGCAGCGCGGCCGGCCCCGCAACCTCCACCGCCATCGAGCGTGGGTCTGCAGGGTCCAGAGCACCGACCGTCATGGTGCTGACGAGCGCCCGCTATGTCGGGCTGATCGGTCATGCCGCGTTCCTCCTTGCAACAGGCTGCGTGGCTTCAAGCTTCGTCAGCGACGCATACCGCCAGGACGATTCGTTGCCCGCCATCCACGCGAGCAGCGCCTCCCCCTCGGCGGGCATCCGTCCGGTGCCGGTCAGGCAGTCGACGACCACCTGTGACGGTGCGGCGTACCTCAGTCCGCCATCCTCGCTCACTCGCTCCCACACCACGGGATCAAACGGTCGAAGCAGCGCAACGTTGCCGCCAACGTCAGCGGGCAGCAAGCCGAGCGTCTCGCTGAGCGCCGCCGTGTCATCGCAGTACACCAGCAGCAGCGCGGGGGCGGCGATCGGAGCGATACGACCGGCGGCAAACGAGCCTGTCACCGCCAACTGCGTGCGCTGCTCGCTCGTCGCCAGTTGGGCGGCAGCCCGAGGAGCCCCGTCCGGAGCAAGGAACGTCATCGCTCGATTGCTCCGGAACACGTCATAGGAACCCGCCCACCAGCGTAGGAGCGCGGGCACATCGACGGCGCCCACTCCCCCCCGATGCGCACGCTCGATCAGCGCCTCACGGTCGAGTGTCTCGAGCAGGCGCGACACATAGCCAGGAGTGAGCCGGGCAGCGCTTGCAATCTCGCGCACCCCATACGGAGGACGAACATCAGCAAGGATGCGTATGAGCCGGGCCGCCTTCGGACCTCGGACGCGCGCTCGCCCTCTCGGCGTCGGCTCCGGATTGCGCGTCGCCCCGCTAGAGCTGATGTAGACGGCAGGATCATCGAGCCTGAGGAGCGCGTTGCCCGTCAGGTCGATGAAGTTGATCCTCTCGGCCTCGAGGATCTGCCTGGTCCTGAGACTCAGCCATGGCGCGACGACGAGCACGGGGACGTCGGGCGCGACGAGGCGAAACACACGCGACAGTCCACCCACGAGTCGATCGACATCGCGTGGCGCAAACGACTGCCTGACCTCGACCGCGAGCGTCGTGGACGTGCCGTTCGGAGCGCCAACGTCTATCGCGCCATCGAGTTGCCGCCGCTGAGCTGTGCTTTGCGCAACGCCGCTAGTGGGCTCAACGGTCCACTCCTCGGGCAGTAGCTTGCGAAGCTCGAGAACAGCCACATCGATCAAATTCGTTTCCCTAAATATGCTGTTTGCGATCATCGTAAACAGCATCATATCAGGTCATGCACGCCTGTCTTAGCTGGTTTGTCTGGTAGGCAAACAAAGCTAGTCAGTAAACAACGTGACTTAGCGCTGCCCCGTGCCGAGGCTGACTCGATCCAGTCTGGCTCCGTAGGCTCGTACGCGACTGCCTACGCCGCCCGCGCACGCCAAGAGCTACAGTCCGCCGGTGCGCCTGGAGACGGAGTGGAGCGAGTTCGAGGCCGACGGCGCCCGCCTGCGCGGGTATCTCGCCCGCCCCGCAGCCGCCGCCGACGCGCTGCCGATCGCGATCGTGATCCAGGAGGCTTGGGGCGTCGACCCACACATTCGCGACATCGCCGACCGGCTCGCGTCGTGCGGCTACCTCGCGTTCGCTCCCGATCTCCACTCTCGCGATCCTCGCCCCGAGCTCGCGCCCGAGCGCGTCGACGCGGCGAAGGCGTTCCTCGACACGCTGCCGCCGGGCGCGTGGGGCGACGAGCAGGCCCGCACCGAGGCGCTCTCGCGCCACGCGGACGGCGCCGCGATCGGAGAGACGCTCGGCTCGCTGTTCGCCGGTGTGCAACGCGAGGGCCACGTGCCGGTCCTCGAGGCGGCCGTCGCTCACGCGCGCGAGCGCGCGGACACGACCGCCGCGGCCGTCTCGATCGGCTTCTGCATGGGCGGCGGCCTGTCAGCGCAGCTCGCCGCAAGCGGCGCAGGCCTCGCCGCAGCCGCCTGCTTCTACGGGATGCCGCCCACGCGCGAGCAGGCGCAGAGCATCTCCTGTCCCGTGCTGGGCATCTACGGCAGCGAGGACGAGCGCATCACCAGCCAGGTGCCGGCGTTCGTCGAGACGATGTGTGAGCTCGGCAAGCCCTTCGAGCACCACATCTACGACGGTGCGCCGCACGCGTTCTTCAACGACACGCGACCCTCTTACCGGGTCACCGCGGCGCGCGACGCGTGGGCGCGGACGCTCACGCTGTTCGCCCAGAACGTCTGAGCGGCACAGCCCGCAGCGCCGCCGCCCTCCGCGTGCCTCAACCCCGCTCGCGCAGGTCGATCCGCCTGATCTTGCCGGTCAGCGTCTTCGGCAGCTCCGCGATGAACTCGATGCGGCGCGGGTACGCATACGCGGAGAGGCGATCGCGCACGAAGTCCTTGATCTCCTGCGCGAGCGCGTCCGAGGGCTCGTGCCCGGCGGCCAGCACGATGAACGCCTTGACCACGTTGCCGCGGCGCTCGTCCGGCGAGGCGACCGCCGCGGCCTCAGCGACCGCCGGGTGCTCCAGGCACGCCGACTCGACTTCGAACGGGCCGATGCGGTAGCCGGCGGCGATGATCACGTCGTCCGCGCGGCCCTCGTACCAGATGTAGCCGTCCTCGTCCATGCTCGCAGCGTCCTTGGTGTGAAACCAGTCGCCGCCGAACGTCTCCTCGCTGGCCTGCGGCAGGCGCCAGTAGCCGAGCGGGTAGTGGGGGTTCGTGCGAGCGCGCAGGCAGATCTCGCCGCGCTCGCCCTGCGCCACCGGCTGCTCGTCCTGGTCGAGGATCGCCACCTCCCAGCCCGGCATCGGCTTGCCCATCGAGCCCTCGCGCACCTCCATGAACGGGAAGTTCCCACACAGTGGGTAGGACTCCGTGAGCCCGTAGTAGTCGAGCACCGTCACGTCGTACTGGTCGCGGAACCAGCGGATCGCCTCCGGGTTCAGCGGCTCGCCGGCCGAGCACACGATGCGAAAGCGCTGCGGGTAGCGCGTACGCGCGTCGGAGATCGACATCATCGAGCGGATTGCGGTGGGCGTCGCGAACACGTTGCTCACCTGGTGGCGAGAGAGGAAATCGAGCTGCTTGTCGGGATCGAAGCCCGCCTCGCGCTGGTACACGCACTGCACGGCGCCGGCTCGCCACGGGCCGAGCAGCGGGCAGATCCCGGCGGCCCACGCCCACTCGCCCATCCCGTGGAAGCGCTCGCCGTCCTGGATGTCGTGGCAGTAGCGAAACTCCTCGTGCGCGAGCACGTAGCGGTGCGCGTGCACGATGCCCTTCGCAAGGCCCGTCGTGCCGGAGGTGTAGTAGAGCTGCGCAGGGTCCTCCGCGAGCGTGTCGACTCGCTCGAACTCAGTCGAGACGCCCGCCACGGTGTCCTGGTCGAGCACCAGCAGCTTCGGCGCGGAGGCCTCGGCCACGCGTCCCGCGTCGACGAAGCGTTCCGCGTTGGCGGCGTCGGTCACGAGCACGCTCGGTTCCGCGTCGCCGAGGCGGTGGCGGATGCCCTCGTCGCCGTACAGCACCGACATCGACAGCAGCAGCGCGCCGAGCTTCCACGTCGCGAAGAACACAGCCGCCGTCTCTGGGGTCGGCGGCAGCACCACCGCCACGCGATCGCCGCGCCCCACGCCGAGCGAGGAGAGCACGTTGGCGAGCTGGTTGGACAGGTCCTGCAGCTCTCCCCAGGCCACCTCCCGCACAGCGCCTGAGAAGTGCTCGTGGATCATCGCCAGCTTCTCGCGCGGATGGCGGTCGCACACGTCCGCCGCGATGTTGAAGCGCTCGGGCACCTGCCAGCGATGATCGGCAACAGCGAGCTCATACGAGCTTTGATCCGGCAGGTGCGGCACGTGCTGACTCCCCTCAGGCCGTGAACCAGCTACAGAAGCGCATCTTTGCACCCCAGCGGTGCGAGACGCAGGCGCGTGGTGGCACGCCACGGCCACCTGGCATCCTCATGAACGAGATGGTTGCTCCTGTGCCTCCCGGCGACTGCGGCTCTGCTGCTCAGCATGCGCTGGCGCTCACCGTCGGCTGCCAGTTCGGGCTGCTCTCGGTCCAGCCTGCGGCGGCGATCATGCAGGTAGCTCCGTTTCCCCAGCCCGGCGTGGCCATCACCGGCGAGCGCTGGCAGACGAATGCCGAGCACCATGGCTACGTCGACCATTACGGGAACCGCTGTGAGCGGTTCGAGCTCGCGACCGGCGACTCGCACGTCACCTACGAGGCGCAGGTGCTGCTCACGCACCCAGCCGACCTGATCGAGCCCGGCGCGAGCGAGATGCCCGTGGCGTCGCTGCCCGACGAGGTCCTCAGCTTCGTGATGCCGAGCCGCTTCTGCCTGCCCGACGAGCTCGGCCACGAGGCCTGGCAGCGCTTCGGCGAGCTGACCCCCGGCTGGGGACGGGTACAGGCGATCGTCGACTACGTCCACGCTCACCTGCAGTTCGTTCCCGGCGCATCCAACCCGTGGACGACCGCCGCGGACGCCTATCGGGCGGGCCAGGGCGTCTGTCGTGACTTCGCGCACCTCGCGATCACCTTCTGTCGCGCCCTGAACATCCCCGCTCGCTACGTCTTTGGCTACATCCCCGACATCGGCATCGACCTCGCCCGTCCACCCGAGGCGATGGACTTCGCAGCGTGGTTCGAGGCCTACCTCGACGATCGCTGGCACACCTTCGACGCTCGCAACAACACACCTCGTATCGGGCGGGTGGTCGTCGGCCGTGGTCGCGACGCAGTCGACGTCGCGCTCATCACGTCGTTCGGACCGCTCACGCTCACCGGCTTCGAGGTTCGCGCTGAACGACCTCAGCCAGTCTGATCGCGCAGATACCGCGCAAGGCCGTGGAAGCTCTGCTCGGGCGGCATCGCCTGCTCATACGCGCCCGCCGTCTCGGGCGTGCTCGAGCTTGCCACCCGCGCCCGGATCGAGGCCGCGAACCCCGCCTCATCCCCGGTGGCGGCGAGCTCACACACCCGCTCGAGCTGCTCGCGCAGGGCGGCCAGGTGAGCCTCGACATCGTCATCGCTCCCGAAATGGGTGACCGCGAGGCTGCGCGGGCGCCAGGCTTCGATCAGCTCCAGCGACGCGCGCCACGCCTGCACGTCGATGTCCGGCGGCGGCGTGGGAGCGAGCACGCACGCGCCGTCGATGCGCACCCCGGTGACGTCGCCGGTGAACGCGCGTCCGCTCGGCTCGTGCAGGTAGGAGACGTGATGCGAGGCGTGACCGGGCGTGTAGGCCACACGGAAGGCTCCGAGCGTCTCGCCGCCGTGGAGCACCCGCACGCGCTCGGCCGGCACCGGCAGCACCTCGCCCCACAGGCGCTGCATGTCCGCGCCGTACAGTCGCGTGGCGCTCCTGAGCAGCTTGTCGGGATCGATCAGATGCGCAGCGCCGCGCTCGTGCACCCACACCTCGGCGTCCGGGAAGCGCCGCAGCAGCGAGCCCGTGGCGCCCGCGTGATCGAGGTGGATGTGCGTCAGCGCCAGCACCCGCGGCGGTCGGCGCTCGAGCAGCGGCAGCAGCGTGCCCAGGCAGCTGCTCGGCCCGGGATCGACGATCACCTCGCCCACACGCCAGGCGCCGACGACCTTCGCCCGCCCCAGGTGCAGCAGGTCGATCAGCTCCGGCTCGGCGGTGGCTGGCAGGGCGCTCACCCGCCCAACGGCGCGACCGTCACCAGTGCCGCGCTGCTCGGCTTGACGTCGATCGTGATCAAGCCGTTCTTGTTGGCGGCATGCGGCAGGCTCGACGGCTCGCTCCACGAGCCGTCAGCCGCCACCGCCTGGCCCCCCAGCTCGACGCCCGACAGCGCTTCGGGCGAGGGAGCGGTGAGCGACAGGATCCTCGCGCCGTGAAAGCCGCTGCCGACGTGCAGATGCATCGCCACGCTGCGCGCACCCGGCGGGTCGTCGTCGACGAGCACGAACTGCAGCGTCCCGTCGGCGGCCATGAATGTCGAGGCTTCCACGTTGGGCCGGTGCGTGGGGCTGACGGTCGTGTGCAGCGGGCGCTCGCCGACCAGCGCCCTGGCGAGCAGCAGCGCATACCACTCCGGCTGCGCCACCAGCGCGCCGCTGGCAAGGGCTTCGGGGCTCGGCGCACACACCGGCGTGTAGCCTCCACAGTTGGCCGGGTTTCCCTCGAAGTTGATTCCCGACACGCCCATGCTCATCGCCTGCGTCAGATAGCTGACCGCCCACAGCGCTGAGGCGAACGTGTTGCTGATGCCGGGCACGCCGCCGCAGGACACGGAGTTCGTCTCGTCCAGGCGAAACGGCACTTCGGTCTCCGCCGCGATGAACAGGTAGCGACGCAGCGAGACTTCCTCCAGCTGGCGGATCCGCGGGCTCAGCAGGCGGGCGATGCTCGGCGCCGGCTGTTCCGCGCAGCCGAGCGGGTAGTGGTGTCCGGTCAGCAGCGCCGGCCGCTCGTAGATCGACTCGGTCAGCCCCCACTTTTCATACGCGCTCGACCCCGACGTGTCCGGGCCGGCGAGCGGAATGCCGGGCGCGAGCGCTTCGATCGCATTGCGATAGACCGCGATGTCTTCGCCGTACTGCACGGGCGTCCACGGCGACGGGCGCAGGCCATGCTTGGCGTAGGAGTCCGGCTCGTTGCCCAGCTCGATCGCTTCGAGCGATTCCCCCAGCGCCGCCTTCGCCGCCGCCGCCTCCTGCGACGCCGCACCGGGTTCGAAGTGGCCGAGGCCGAGCGTCAGCAGGATGCGCCATCCGCTCGCGGCCGCCAAGCTGCCCAGCTGGCGGAGGCTCCCCGCTTCCAGCACGCCCCAGGCCCATGGCGGGCGCGGCGTGGATTCGTCCGTCCACGCGATCTGTTCGTCGGCCGTCACACCTCCGAAGCGCAGCACGCCGACGCCCAGCGAGCGCAGCATCGTCACCAGATCACCGGCGCCCGCGTAGCTCGCGATCCGCGACAGGCTGCCCACCTCGAACGAGAGCCCCAGGAAGTTCCGTGGGACGGCCGGGCCGGGTTCGCTCGCTTCGGCCGACACCGACACCGGGATCGGCCTGTCCTTCAGCGGAATCGACCGGCGCTTGGCTCGCGCCGACGCTGGCCTCGCCGGCGTCGCTGTGAGCTTCGCGGTCGTCGATCGGGGCGGCTCGCCGTGAGCCGTCCCCACCGCAGCCGACACCACGATCAGCGCCGCGAGCAGCAGCGCAGCCAACGCCGCAGCGAACGTCCCGTGCGTGCGGGCGCCCGCACGGCTCCCGTGGAGGCGGCTAGCGCTCAGAGCTCACCGCGAACCAATCCGACTTGAGCTCCGGCACTCCCTCGCAGACCTCCCGCACAACCCCAAGGACCGTGCGACGACCGATGTCGACACGTTCGTCATGCGTCATCGACACCGGCGCGTCGGCCTCCAGCATCGCCCAGATCTCCTCACCGACTTTCGAGAACGAGACGTCTTCGCGCCTGGCTCCAAGTCGCTGCGTCAGCAGCTCGAGCGCGTCGTCAGGCGGCGCGAACCCCGAGTGGCGTGTGATCTTGAAGCGCACCGCGGCAAGGCTAACAGCCGTGTCCTCGCGCCCGCAAGCCGCGAACGCGGCCGGGCGAGCGTCGGCGTAGGCGACGCTCACACGCGCGCCAGCGTGACCACCTTCTCGACCGCGTCGACAAGCGCTCGCGGCACCCGGCTTCGCTCGATGTCCGAGAAGTGCTGCCAGGCGTGGGTGGGCTTGTGACGGTGCCCGCGCAGTCCCGTGACGGCCTCGAAGTCCGGGGCGAGCACGACGGTTCGCCGCGAGCCCGCGAGCTCGGCGATCTCCTCGTTGACGGTCCGCTGCGCCTGGCTCGGGCGCCTTCCCGGCGCCGCATCGCGATCGTGCACGGCGACGCACGGAACCCTCGCCGCCTGACATATGCGAATGAACAGCCGCATGTTCGGCTTGCCGCCGCAGTCTACGATCGTGATCGCCTCGCGGTCCACGTCGTAGCCCAGCGCGTTGAACACGAACGGGAACGTGAGCTTCTCGGTGCGACCCTCGACCAGCAGCACCGCGCGCGCCAGGAACAGCTCGCCGCGCTCGGCGTCGAGCTCGCTGATCGCGCGGAAGCTCTCATCCGCCCCCAGCGGCTCGGGCTGGATCACCGTCGTGCCCGTGTGCGGACTGTGCTCCACCAGCGCAAGCTCGTCCAGCCGCCCGACGTTCAGGAACACCGGCTCGTGCGTCGAGTAGAGCACCTGGTTGCCGTTCTCGGCG
>Ga0187890_10000260_pt1 | contig 37694 bp, 19 predicted proteins | sample June2016WEW_21_1_FD_133005 | JGI IMG/M metagenome (GOLD analysis project Ga0187890, IMG submission 133005) | Peatland microbial communities from SPRUCE experiment site at the Marcell Experimental Forest, Minnesota, USA - June2016WEW_21_10 | ecosystem: Environmental > Terrestrial > Soil >... | reverse complement strand
GAGCAAAAGCAACAGCAACAGCAAAAGCTTCCACGAGAGCGAAATGGCGCTCTTCGGACTGCACGGATTGGTGCGCCTCAAAAGTGCTTGACACTGCCGACATTGTTAGAGACGCGATTTTACGCCAGTTAACGCTTCGTAGTTCTGTAAGGCGGGAGGCGGAAGCCATATAAAGACCCCGCCCAAGCGGAAGTTGGACGGGGTCGGGTTGAAGCAACATGAAACCGAGGTCAGTTCATGGCTTTGTCACCACCTGCTCCACCACATTCGACGTGCTGGCGGCGAAGTTCGGGTCACCGCCATACACCGCCGTGATCGGGAACGTGCCCGACCCCAGCGTCGAGGTCGTAAAGCTGGCCGAGGCGCCACTCAACAATCCCGTTCCCAGTGTCGTTTTGCCTTTCATAAACGAGACGGTTTCGCCATCAGGTGGTATTCCAGCGCTGGAAGCGACCACCGCGGTAAAGGTCACCGCCTGGCCGCGAGTGGACGGATTCGGCGAAGACGTGAGCGTAGTCGTGGTCGCTGCAGCCGTCGTGACCTCGTAAACAACGCCCTGACCATAAGCGCCGCCATAATTTGTCGTGCCGTAGAGGTTCCCAGCATTGTCGAGCACAACGCTGCCTGTGGGAGCGTTCCCGTCAGTCCCGCCGCTGAAGCTATACAGCACGGTTAGGGACCACTTGTTGTTTGCAACCGGCGTCAGCTGAAAAACGGTCCCGGAATTTTCCGTGCCCCCTTGGTACGTCGTGCCGTAGATGGCCCCTGTGGGGCCTAGGACGACGCCGCCATACGGATACGTCCCCTCGGAACCGGAAAAGCTATGCAGCAGGGAGACAGTCCATTCGTCATATGGCCAGTAGGTGTCTGGCTTTTGCGTAAGCTGGTAAATGGTGCCTTGGTTACTGCTCCCTCCCCCCATGTTGGCGCCGTACATGACCCAAACCCCATTCTCATTAACCTGCGTGGCCAAGTCGCCTGCAGGAGAGCAGCCATACTTACCGGAACATTTAAAGGGATGCACTATTCGTACTTCGGCGTCATAGACCGTTTCGAAGACGTTGCCGCCGTCTCTTCTCGCCGCGTAGCTGGAGGTGCCGTAGGCCCAGTTGTTTTCCCCGAAGGTAACCAAGCCTCCAAAGGGAAACGCACCGTTGCTTCCCTGCAGAGCCCAGATTCGGTAAATCCCGTCGGAGAAGAGAGCGAAGGCCGCGCCGTGTTCACTGACGCCACCGCCGTATTCGGTCGTTCCCCAAATATTGCCGCCCGAGTATTTCACGTCGGCTTGGGGCGCACAGGCATCTAGAAGGTATCCGTCCCACTTCCACATGTCATCAAAGGTATGGAGGACGCTGAATTGCAACCCGCTGTTTATCTCGAAGAGCGTGCCGCACTGGTCGTTGTCCTCGCCGCCAGCATAGGTGGTGCCGTAGAAATCGCCCGCCCCGTCGGTGGCCAAACCTCCTTGGGGGTTTGCTCCGTCCGCGCCCCCGGTGAAACTATAAAGAACGGTTTCGGTCCAGGTACCGCCCGGGGAAGGGGTGAGCTTAAATACCGTTCCCTGGTTATAGGCGCCGCCATATTGTGTAACGCCGTAGAGATTGCCGGCTGAATCAAAGATTACGCCCGCAAGATAAGGTTGCGCACCGTCGGTGCCGCCGGTGAATGAGTACAACACTGTCTCGGTTCCGGCCAAGCCACTACCGACCGAAAAGAGCAGGAACGTGAGAACTACAATAACTTTCGCTCGCATGATTCTGTCCCCCTGGGTTGATATCGCAGAGAGGAACCCCGGTTGGAGGGTAGAGCGGTCTGCCGGGGCAAGCATATGCACGGGACCAGGAGAATTGCAGTGACGTAGTTGTCGGGTGTGTGTGACGAGCGACTGTTCTGTCAGTGCGCTTCGTCACCCGAAGGCGTGAGTAGTTGGCGAACCCGGGCGTTTACACTCGCGACCCGGTCAATGAGTGTCGCGACGCTGCGTTTGGCAGCGGGTTATAATCATCGGCCTGTGCGCGTGAAAAAACCATCGGTCGGCGCTCTCCTGCTCGGCCTGATTCCCTTCATTGCGATGTGCCTCTCGGTCTCGCTCTGGGACCGCATTGAACCAATGATTTTCGGTCTCCCCTTCAATCTCTTCTGGCTTATCGCTTGGATTGTGCTCAGCAGTTTGTGCATGTGGGCGGCCTATCGAGTGGAAGTCGCGCGGGACAGGAAGGGCTCCGGAGTCCAATGAGTCCCAGCGCCGTTTCCCTGACCACGATCTTCGTCATCGTCGCGATGGGCGTTGCCATCGGTTTCCTGGCCGGAGTCCATCGAAAGATGGACCTGGAGCAGTGGACGGTTGGCGGCCGCGGCTTCGGCGCTGTTCTGATGTTCCTGCTGATAGCGGGCGAAGTGTACACCACGTTCGCCTTTTTGGGAGCCAGCGGCTGGGCCTATTCCCGTGGCGGCCCAACGCTATACATCATGGCTTACCTTACCCTGGCCTACGTTGTCTCGTTCTTTATTCTGCCGCAGATCTGGGAGGTCGGCTATCGCAGCTCTCGTGAACTGGCTGACGCCAGCAATCGCCGTGCCCGGGCGAGGAGAGCGCGGATGATTTCGTCGGCGGACGGGCAAACCATCGAGAACCGCTGTTCAGTCCGTGCCGAATCAGCGTGATTATGAACCCGCGTGGGCTGCCCTGCCGTGCGCCTGTGATGCAGCCCCGTTTCCGCGCCCGTTTTCACCGGCGCTGATCTTGAATTGGTCCACCAGGCGGCGAAGTTGTGTGGAGGTCTCCACCAACTGCTGCGACGCCTTCTGCGTGTCGCTGGCCCCGCGCGTCGTACCCTGCGCCGCCTCCGCTACTCCCGCAATGTTGCTGGTGATCTCGCCGCTGCCCTGCGCCGCTTCGCTCACATTGCGCGACATCTCGTTGGTAGTCGCGCTCTGTTCCTCGACCGCCGTGGCAATCGTGCTGGAGATATCGTTGATCTGATGGATTACCCCGCTGATCGATGAGATGGCATCCACCGCCGCCTTGGTATCGGTCTGGATGGCTTCGATCTTGCGGCTGATGTCTTCTGTGGCTTTCGCTGTTTCCTTGGCCAGTTCTTTCACTTCGCTGGCCACCACGGCAAAGCCTTTGCCCGCTTCACCTGCGCGCGCGGCTTCAATCGTGGCATTCAAGGCCAACAAGTTCGTCTGCTGCGCAATCGACGTAATGACTTTAATCACCTGCCCAATCTCGGTGGAAGAATCGCCGAGCTTGGACACGGTGGCGGTAGTGTCTTCGGCCACTTGAACGGCGGCGGTTGCGACCTGGGCGGCTTCGGCTGCGTTCTTGGCGATCTCCTTGATACTGGCGCCCATCTCTTCGGCGCCAGTTGAGACGGTCTGGAGGTTCTGGCTGACCGACTGTGCCGCCTTCGAAACCACGTCGGCCTGGGCCGAGGTTTCCTGGGAGTGGGCGGTGATCCGCAGGCTGGTGGCGTTCAGCTCTTCGCTCGCGCTGGCGACCTCGGCCGCCGCACTGGTCACGGACTTGATCATGTCCTGCATTTGGTCCATGAAAACGTTGAACCATTTCCCGAGTTCTCCGATTTCATCATGGCCGGTAATCGGAATTCGTTTGGTCAGGTCGCCCTCGCCTTCCGCCACGTCCTTGAAGCGCTCGACCATATGGCTTAAGCGGAGGAAGGTCGAGCGCGACGTCGCCATAGAGACGACCACCAGCGGCAGCAAGCAAACGATGGAGAGCCCTGCCGCAGTCAGGGCGCCGTGCCGCCAGGCCAGATCCACATCGTCAATGTAGACTCCCGTTCCAATCACCCAGCCCCAGGGGGCGAAACGCTTGACGAAGGAAAGCTTGGCGACGGGTTGGTCTTTGCCCGGTTTCGGCCAGAGATAGTAGACGTAGCCGCCATCCGGGGCTTGCGCTGCCTTGACAAATTCAACGAAGACCGCTTTCCCCGAAGGGTCTTTCAAGGAGGAGAGATCGGTGCCGTCCAACCCCGGCTTCATCGGATGCATGATCATCGTCGGATGCTCGTCATTGATCCAGAAATAGTTGCTGCCTTCGTAGCGCATGGTCCGAATGGCCTCCATCGCCGCTCGTTGCGCCTCAATCCGGCTGATCTTTCCATCTGTCTCCAGTTGGTATTGCCGCTCGATAATGGAGTAGGGCACTTCGACCAGGTTCTTGGTTTTTTGCCGCTTTTCCGAAAGCATGCTGGAACGTTGGCCTAGAATCCAAAAACCGGCCACGGCCAGCAACCCGCCCGCAGAAACCGCGATCATCACCCGGAATTTCGTTTTGAGAGTCATGCTGTTTCCTCGGCCGGAATCGGGCCTTCATCATAAGTATCGTTGGCAGCCGAACGTCATACAGGGTCCGGACCGAACCGCGCATGTTTTCAAGCAATTTTCATTAGAGGGCCATGATTCCCCTCGGTACGGGATGCACACCGGACGCCAAAGTTCATCAGAAATTCAATTGCGTTGTGAGGGAGACGTTACGAGTGGAGCCTGAGTTCACGTGTTCGCCGGCCTCGATCAAGCCATCGACAAAGCGCACCGCGAAGAGATCTAAGACTCCGTAATCGATCCGCCGCGGCGGCCATTCCAAACTCGTAAGTGTCCGCCATGCAAGGTCTTGCAGTTACAGTCCTCTTAACTATTTGCCCCACTCCAGGGGACAATCCCAACCGACATCACTTATTTTTCAATTCTCCTAAAGTAATTCCGTCTTACGGTCGATAAACATACCTGACACATATGAAAGGTGTTGGCTGCGGGTTGCTGCTTCGGAAACGAGTTGGTCATCCGCCAGGAGTAGCACCCATCATGCCGTTAAAGCCAAAACTAAGTGTGTACTGGGCATCCTCGTGCGGCGGTTGCGAAATTGCAATTGTCAATCTGCATGAGAATTTTCTTAAACTCGCCGAGCACTTCGAATTGGTGTTCTGTCCCTGTTTGATGGACACCAAAATAGCCGACGTGGAAGCCATGCCGGACGCCAGCATTACGCTCACTCTTTTCAATGGGGCGATCCGTACGGAAGAGAACGACGAGATGGCGCATCTTCTGCGGCGGAAGTCGAAATTGCTGGTGGCCTACGGGGCGTGCTCCTACCAGGGAGGAATCCCCGCGCTCAGTAATTTCTCTTCCCGCGACCAACATCTTCGGACGATCTATGGGGAGAATGCGAGCCTGGACAATTTGGCGCAACGGTCCCCGCAAAACCACACCGAGGTCCCGGAAGGCGCCTTGGAATTGCCCGCCTTCTACGAAAATGTGAAGACGCTGGCGCAATGTGTGAAGGTTGACTACTTTATGCCCGGTTGCCCGCCGGAGCCGCATCAGATCTGGAACGTCATGGAGGGGATCGTCAGCGGCCAGCCTCTTCCTCCGCCGGGAAGCGTGATCGGCGCGGGAACGTCGAGTGTTTGCGATGAATGCGCGCGCGAGCGATCCATAAAAGTTCTCCCCCGTTTTTACCGGACGTATGAGGTTGCTCCCGACCCTGTCAAATGCCTGTTGGAACAAGGGATCGTCTGTATGGGCATCGCGACGCGGGACGGCTGCGGGGCTCCCTGCCCCAAGGCGAATATGCCCTGCACCGGTTGTTACGGACCGCCCGAGGGCGTGCGAGACCAGGGCGCCAAAATGGTGTCGGCGCTCGGTTCGATCCTGGAATTGGGCGAATACAAGGGAATGACGCCGGAAGAGCTCACCCTGAAAGTCGACGAACTCCTCAATTCCATTCCCGATCCGGCAGGAACCTATTACAAGTACGGTGCCGCGGGCTCAATTCTGGGGGGAAAAACGCAATGAAACGGGTCACGATTAATCCGATTACGCGGCTCGAAGGCCACGGGAAAATCGATATCTTTCTTGATGAGAAAGGAAACGTTGCCAATACCTATTTCCAGGTTCCCGAGCTGCGGGGCTTCGAGCAGTTTTGTGTGGGCAGGCCCGCCGAAGACATGCCCGTGATCACCAGTCGCATTTGCGGCGTATGCCCGGAAGCTCACCACATTGCCGCAACCAAGGCCCTCGACCAGCTCTTTGGCGTGGAGCCTCCGCCCGCCGCAAAGAAAATCCGCGAACTCTTCTACATGGCTTTCTTCGTGACCGACCACACCACGCATTTCTACGCGCTGGGTGGGCCGGATTTCATTGTGGGCCCGGACGCCCCGCCAGCCGAGCGGAACCTGCTGGGCGTGGTCAAGAAAGTGGGCCTGGACGTGGGCAAGCAGGTGATCGCATGCCGGGCCAGGAATCATCACGTCATCGAGATGTTAGGCGGACGGGGCATTCATCCCGTAGCCGGGGTTCCGGGAGGGTGGAGCAGGCCGGTCTCAGCCGCCGAACGGGCAGAGATCGAAACCATTGCCGCGCAGAACGTCGCGTTCGCGTTGTTCACCTTGAAGGTCTTCGACCAGATCGTCCTGGGCAATCCTGCTTATCTCGATCTCATCCTGTCCGACGTCTACCACCACCGGACTTACTCCATGGGAACGGTGGATGAACAAAACCGGCTGAATTTTTACGACGGCAAGATCCGGATCGTTGACCCGGAGGGGCGCGAGTTTGTGAAATACGAGGCCGCCGATTATGCCCAGCACATCGCCGAGCGCGTCGAGCCCTGGACCTATTTGAAGTTTCCCTACCTGAAGAAGATCGGCTGGAAAGGCTTTGTGGATGGGGTAGAGAGCGGTGTCTACACCGCTACGCCCCTTTCGCGGCTCAACGCGTCCGACCGCCTGGCTACACCGCTGGCGCAAGAGCAGTTCGAACGCTTCTATCAGACCCTCGGATCAAAGATCGTGCAAGGCCGACACCAGCCCGTGCATCAGCGGTTGGCCACGCATTGGGCGCGCCTCATCGAATTGCTGTATGCCGCCGAGCGCATGCAGGAACTGGCGCACGACCCCGAGATTACTTCCCCGGACATTCGGCAGATTCCTCAGGGCGTCGCTGGGGAGGGGGTGGGAAGCGTCGAGGCGCCGCGCGGCACTCTGATTCATCATTATGTCTCCGACGAAAAAGCGATCCTGACCAAGGTCAACCTGGTGGTTGGGACCACGAACAACCACGCCGCCATCTCGATGTCCATCCGCAAAGCGGCCGAGAAGTTTATCCATGGATTTGAGGTCGTGGAAGAGGGCTTCCTCAACCGGGTGGAGATGGCTTTTCGCTTGTACGATCCTTGTCTTTCTTGCGCCACCCATACGCTGCCGGGGGAAATGCCCTTGATCGTGAATATCAAAAGCTACGATGGCGAGAGTCTGCAATCTCTGCGCCGCGACGGGTAAGGGAGCGATATGTCGACAATCATTGTCGGGATCGGAAACCGCGTGCTGTCCGATGACGCTGTCGGGATTAAAGTCGCGCACGCGCTCGCCGACGCGCTCCGATCACGGAGCGATGTCGTGACCTGCGAGCTTTGGGGCGGTGGCCTGCGTCTGATGGAAACCCTAAATGGTCACGAGCGAGCCATCATTATTGACGCCATCATGACCGAGGGCGGCAAGCCTGGGTCGGTCTACACGCTCAAGCCCTCGGACCTGCGGCAGTCCCGGAACACCTACTCGACCCACGATGGAGGTTTCCAGGAGGCTCTGGAGCTAGGGGCAATGCTGGGTTTGAATCTGCCGCCGCAGATCACCATCTGGGCGATCGAGGCGGATGACGTGGAAACCTATAGCGAGAACCTGACCCCGGAGGTCGAGCGGGCGGTTCCCGTCGTCGTCGAGGGAGTGATGCGGCAGATCGATCTTGAGCAGCAACCTGGTTTATCGGGAGGAGAGCAGAAATGAGCGATGCCGAAATGAAGATTGGCGTCTATTTTTGCAAGTGCGGCACCATCATCGCTGACAAAATTGATCCGGAAAAGGTGGCAAAAGAAGTCTGCACTCTCCCCGGTGTTGCCTACTGCAAGTCCTGCGATTACCTCTGTGCGGAAGAAGGGAAAGCCTTCCTCGAGCAGGATCTGAAGGATGAAAAGCCGGATCGCGTCGTGATCTCAGCCTGTTCGCCGCGGGATTACGAGCAGGCGTTCCGCGAGTGTATGGGCGCCGCCGGTATCAACCCCTACTTGATGCAGATGGTGAACGTGCGCGAGCAGGTGGCGTGGGTAACGGCGGACGCGGAGCAGGCCGTGCAAAAGACGGTGCACTACATACGAGGCGCTGCCAGGAGGGTGAGCCTTCAAGTTCCGCTGGAGGAAAAGGAAATCGAGGTCTGTCCGGATGTGCTGGTGGTGGGTGCGGGGCCTGCGGGCTTGAAAGCAGCCATGGCTCTTGCGGCCTCTGGACGAAAGGTCATCCTAGTCGAAAAAACTCCCGTGCTGGGCGGTTTGCCGCAGCGTTATGAAGAGCTGTTTCCCAACCTCGAGTGCGCCCCGTGCATGTTGGAGCCCTTGCAGGCGGAAATATTTCAGTCCAAGAACATCGAGATCCTCACGCTCTCGGAGGTGGCCGAGGTGGTGGGATACTGCGGCAATTTTAATGTCAAGATCCGGCGAGCTCCCCGCTACGTGGACGCGGTGAAATGCATCGGGTGCGGCGAGTGCGTCAACCCTTGCCCAGTCTCCACGCCCAATGAGTTCAATTGTGACCTCGATCAACGCAAGGCTATGGCGTTTGCCCTGAAGGGGGGATTGCCCAACGCGCCCTTCATCGACATGAAAGCCTGCCTCCGCGGGAAGGGGGAGGATTGCACTATTTGTCGAACCGCGTGCCCGGTCGAGGGTACGGTCCTGTTTGATGACCAGGAAAAAATCCTCGCGAGGAACGTCGGGGCAATCATCCTGGCGGTGGGGGCAAGTCTCTACGATTGCTCGGCCTTTCCTAACCTGGCATACGGGACGGCCGGGGACGTCTATACCAGCCTGGAATTCGAACGCCTGCTCTCCGCCAGCGGGCCCACCGGCGGCCAGCTTCTGACGCGCGCCGGCACGCCACCTCGCAGCGTCGCGATCCTGCACTGCGTCGGAAGTTTGGACGAACACCACATTTCATATTGCTCTGGCGTTTGTTGCCAGTACGCATTCAAATTCAATCAGCTCGTGCACCACAAGGTGCCGGACGCGAAGATCTTCCACTTCTACCGCGAACTCGTAACCCCAGGCAAGGAGGAGTGCGGTTTGTTCGCGCGCGCCATGGCCCACCCCCACGCGCAGTTTATCCGCTATGGCAATCTTGCAGAACTCAAGGTCGAAGCCGCGAACGGCACCAACCGCCTCCGCTACTCGGAGGCGGGAGCCGAGCGCGAAGTAGAGGCTGATATGGTCGTGCTGTGCCCGGCCATTGTGCCCTCTGAGAGCTCGAAGCGCCTGGCTGCGATGGTGGATACCGCCCTCGACAGGTTTGGATTTTTCGAGGAACTGCATGGCCGCGGGGACGCGGGCCAAAGCAAGATCAAAGGAATCTTCCTGGCCGGCACCTGCCAATCCCCGAAAGACATTCAGGGATCCATGAACCAGGGAATGGCCGCGGCTGGGTACGTGCTGTCGCAACTGGCCACGGGCAAGAAACTTAAAATCGACCCGGTCACCGCTCAGGTTCGAGAGGACGCATGTTCCGGATGCCAGGTTTGCCGCGGCGTGTGCCCGTACAAGGCTATCGCGTTCGATCTCGATCAGCAGGTTTCGGTAGTCAATGCGCTGCTCTGCCATGGTTGCGGAACCTGCGTGGCGGCGTGTCCGTCGGGCGCCATGGAAGGCAACCACTTCACCGCGGCCCAGATCTCTGCGGAAATCGAGGGAATCTTACAATGAGTGCCGAAACAACAATTGCCGAAACAATGATCGCCGAGACAATGATCGCCGAGACAATGATCGCGGAAACCGGGAACGCCCATCAGGATAAATCCGAGTCTGGGGAAAATTTCGAGCCCAGGATAGTGGGATTTTTGTGCAACTGGTGCTCCTACGCCGGGGCCGACAAGGCCGGCTTGGCACAGGTCCCCTACCCTCCCAACGTGCGGGTGGTGAAGTTTATGTGCAGTGGAAGAATGGACCCGCAATTCGTGCTCCAATGTTATGAGAATGGCGCGGACGGGGTGCTGATCCTGGCATGCCACTTTGGAGATTGCCACTATAAAGAAGGAAACTTCCGCGCTACCCAGCGTCATCGCATGCTGCTGCACTTGCTCAAGCAGGAAGGCATTGAAGAAGCGCGCTGTCGCTTCGACTATGTCTCGGCGGGCGAGGGCGACAAGTTCGTGCAAGTGGTAACGGAAATGACTGAGGCGATCCGACAGCTGGGACCGCTTCATAAGAGATTCATCCCTAAACCCAAAGGAGATTCATAATATTATGACGAAGGTTATCGACGCCAAAGGGCTCCAGTGCCCGCAACCACGCCTGAAAATGTCCATGGAGTCTATGTCCATGAAGCCTGGCGACATCCTGGAATGTGTCGCAGACTGCGCCACGTTTGAGGCCGACGTGAAAGAATGGTGCAAGAACAGCAAGAAAGCCTTGCTCTGGTTCAAGACTGAGGCCGGCGGCGCCAAGCGTTGCCAGGTGCGGATCTAAATCGGACTCCCCAGCTACAGCCGAGACGGCCTGTCCGTCGAGCACGAGTCTCGGACGGAAACAGTCTGATGCTCAAGGTGACATGCGTTGCCGGAGAGCATTGCCCCTGGCTTGGTGGCCGTGACTGCGATGCGCTCGCCCTCGATCCATAACGCGCCACCTCCTATGTAGCCGCCGTTGCGTACGTCGAGCAGCTTTCCGGCCTTCACTAAAACTGAGGTTGCCAACTGGGGTGCAGATGGTGACTGCGATATTGCCAACGCTGGACAAAGCACAAGCACGAAGGCGAAAACGAAGGCTCGCGTTTTCATAGGCCCTCTGATTATCACAATCCCCATTCCGAGCACAAGTCGATGGATCCTTTTCCCAACATGCATTTCACGAGACGCTCAAAGCGCGCATGAACCTGCTTGTCTACACCAGCCCCGACGAGTTGTGCCGAGCCATGCAGGACTTCATCGCGTATTACAACCATTGCCGTTATCACGAAGCCATCCGCAACGTGACCCCGACCGATGTGTACTACGGACGGCGGGAAGAAATCTTTCGCAGAAGGGCCGGACAAAAACAACGCACGATTGAGCAGCGGCTGCATTACAATCTGGGCCGCAGGAACCAGAAACCAAGGGTGTAACTGAAACTCAAACCGTAGCTTGGCCCGGGGGCCAAGCTGTTCTCACAACTTCTGACGGCGCACAGTTACAATTGGATGAGACGACATGATCCGAACTACTGACGAAGGGAGGGTTGCGTCTCGTGGCTTCGGGAAGTACCTCGCCCAGATTGCAATAGTGTTTGCCGTGCAATTTGCGGCAGGTAAACTCGGCGATGCTGTCGCGATCATCAACAGCGGTGGCATTGGACCTGTGTGGCCCGCATCCGGGATCGCTCTCGCCGCATTCTTGCTCTTCGGCTATCAAGTTTGGCCCGGAGTCGCGGCTGGGGCTTTTCTCCTAGCTTTCTTGAGTCCCATTCCTCACCTTGCTGCTGTCGTTTACGCGGCTGGAACCACACTCGCAGCCCTGACCGGCACGTTCCTACTCCGTCGCGTTGTTAACGTCGACCCTTCGCTGTCGCGCTTGCGCGATGCGCTCGGGATGATTGTGTTCGGCGCGTTTGGCAGCAGCATGGTGGCCGCCTCTGTCGGAGTTTCACTTCTGTATGCAGCCCATGTGCGTGGGTGGTCTGGATTCGGCTCAGCTTGGCTGATTTACTGGCTGGGAGACAGCATGGGGGTGTTGCTTGTAACACCACTCGTGTTGACGTTCCCAATTTTGCTGAGGATTCGCCCTCGCGTTCGCCTCGCAGAATTTACCGCGCTTCTACTGCTTCTCACGGTGGCGTGCTTCATCGTCTTTGGCGATCTGTCCGTTGTCCCAGGTAGGCTGCACGTCTTGGCTTTCGCAGTGCTCCCATTCGTAATGTGGGCGGCCATCCGTTTCGGAGTAAGCGGAGCGGCACTGTCGACTCTCGTTATTGCCATCATAGCCACCGCAGAGACCGCCGCTGGCTCCGGGCCTTTCGCGCAGAGCAGCCCATTCATCAACGCTGTTCTGTTGGATGTGTTCTTTGCGGTGCTTTCGGTATCGGGTATGACATTGGCGGCGGTAATCGCCGAACGGGAGCAAGCTGAGCGCGAACGAGAGCAGTTTGTCCGTAAGCACGCAGTGATGGAGGCACGGCTTCGTCTAGCAACCATTGTCGAATCGTCTGACGACGCGATCATCGGCGTGGATATAGATGGAATTATTACGGATTGGAACAAGGGGGCAGAGCGACTTTACGGCTACTCGGCAGGTGAAGTGATCGGGAAGTCAGCTTCCTTTGTTGTGCCACTCGATCGCTCTGATGATTTTGCAGAAATTATGGGCAAGATAAAGCACGGCGACAGCGTCACCCATTACGAGACCGTACGCCAGAAAAAAGACGGGACGCGCGTTGAAGTATCGCTGACCGTCTCTCCAATAATCGATACCGAGGGCCGAATTGTCGGGGCGTCAGCAATTACCCGAGACATTACCGAGCGCAAGCGCCAAGAAGCCATTTTACGCGAAAGCGAAGAGCGGCTGCGCGTTGCCGCCGAGGTTGGCAGGATGTACGCGTGGGAGTGGGATCCGGCCACGGACTTAGTGCGGCGATCGGCGGAATGCGCGGGCATTCTCGGTTTGAGTTACGCCGCCGGGGAAGGTATTGCAAAGGATTATTTCAGTTCTATCCACCCTGATGATCGATCCGGTCTGCGGAGTCTGGTCGACTCTCTGACGCCCGAAAACCCCGTCTATCGAACCCAGTACCGCAGGTTTCGGGCGGACGGTGCGCTGCTATGGCTGGAAGAGAGCGGCTGCGCGACATTCGACGGGGACGGAAAAATGTTCCGACTGGTCGGCATGACAGCCGATATCACCGAGCGTAAGCAGGCGGAAGAGGCTCTTGCAAGCGTGAGCCGCAGGCTGATTGAGGCACAGGAGCAAGAACGTACTCGGATCGCCAGGGAGCTTCACGATGACATCGGTCAGCGTCTCGCAATGTTGACCATCGATCTAGGACAACTCCGGGAAGACTCTCGCGTTTGGCCTGCTGAAGTCCGTAGCCGTATGGGCGAGCTATGGAGGCAGACTTCCGAGATAGCGACCGATATCCAATCCCTGTCGCACGAGTTGCACTCCGCAAAATTGGAATATCTGGGTATAACGGCGGCCGTAAGAGGCTTCTGCCGAGAATTCGGAGAGCAGCAGAAAGTGGAGATTGACTTCCAAACCCACGATCTGCCAATTCCCTTGTCGGCGGATGTTTCTCTATGCTTCTTCCGAGTTCTCCAAGAAGCCCTCCACAATGCGGTGAAACACAGCGGGGTTCGGCACTTCGAAGTGCGATTGTGGGAAACGTCGGATGAGATTCATCTCACGGTTACGGATTCCGGCAGAGGATTTAACCGCGAAGCGGCAAAGGAAAGCCGAGGGCTTGGCCTCATCACCATGGAGGAACGGCTGAAACTCGTGAACGGAACGTTTTCAATCGAATCGCAACCCCAGAGTGGGACGATGATCCACGCTCGCGTGCCTCTCCGTTCGGGAAGCGATTCCATGCAGGCAGTGGGGTAAGAGCACCGACAATTGCGGATTCTTGCGAGGATTGACTTGAGGCTTGCATCCGCATGAGCGTGTCCATCCCATTGGGCGGAACGCCTTTTGCCATCCAGTGAACGGTCACGCCGGTGGGGGCGGCTTCAGGGGTTCAGGTTAGTGGGGACTTTGCGTTTGAGGCGTGAACAAAAAAACCCTCTCCCCGATCATCGGGGAGAGGGCGCTTGCAATCGGAACGTTTTAGTCGTCGTCCCCGTCACCTGCCGGAGCCGGATTGTTGAATTCGCTCGCGGGGCGAACCATCTTCTCGCCGGGATAAGGCCGCGTATACCCCGTGGACTCATACCAGTTGTAATGGTTGACGGTGTCCGGGTCTTCCGAGTCGGGCTTGGTCAGCTTGCCAGCGGAGATCTCCGCCTTCTTCTGGAGCCAACCCTTCCTCAGAGCCTTGACCGCAGCGCTATCCGTTGGATTGTCGAGGCTCCCAGCAACGCCCTGGCTGAGCGGGATCTGGTTCGGCACGTGCGTCCACGGCAGGAAGTTATCCGCGGGCGGCGTACCCTTGACGAAGTCCGTCCTCATCGGCGACGCAATGAGGTCGAACTGGTTCATCGGCGGCAGACCGAGGATCTGCTCGATCGTCCGCGTCATGTTGACCTGCGTGTAGTAGGTGTGGTCGGTGGGTCCGTTCTGCACCGCGTACGGGCTGATGATATAGCCCGGGCTGCGATGACCGTCGACGTGGTCGACGCCGTTCTGCGCGTCGTCTTCCTCGATGAAGATCGCCGAGGTGGACCACACGTTGCTGTGGCTGATGTAGTCGATGATGCGCCCAACGGCCAAGTCGTTATCGGCTTGTTCAGCCTGCGGGGTCGGCGGGCCGGTGGTGTGGTCGTCCATGACCCATAGGATTTCCAGCGTGGGCACCGTACCGTTGGCAACGTCATTGTTGAAGTCTTGCACCCAGAGATCGACACGGAACTGGTCGGGTATGCCCAGGTCGAACTGCGGGAAGTTCTTAACGAGGTAGTTGGACACTGCCGGAACAGAGGACTCTGCTGTGATCAAATTCTGATAGTACAGCGTAGTCTCGCCCGAAGTCCCAGGAGGTCCACAATCAGGCCCACCCTCGAAGCACTGCGAGTCGGCATAGAACTGCAACCATGTTGGCTCGTTATTCCCAACATACGACGTATTACTACACACGTTGGCTTGGGTTTCGGGTAGCGCGCAATACTCGGACTCTACGGCTTCACCGTAGATCTTCACCGACAGACCGGCTTTCTCTGCTTCCGAGAAGAAGTAGCCCTTGTTGAGGTAGGCAAGTGCATCGCCCATGTTCCCGCCGGGATAGCTGCGGACCCAGTCCGGCGACTGGATGTCGTCGGCGTAGGGCGCCATGGCCTCGGTGATCCATTGGTGACCATCGGCCGACTGGCGGCTCGGGTCGTAGAAGTTGTCCAAGAGAGGGAAGCGCTGCACCCACAGGTGCGCGTTCGGCGTGACCGGGGTGCCACCGGCTGCGGAGCCGTCGCCGAACACCGCCAACGTTGGGTCGCCATTGCCGGCGGCCACGTCGCCCAGGATCTGATCGTAGGTACGGTTTTCACGGACGATCAGGAACACGTGCTTGATCAGCGACGGATCGCCGATCTTGGCCGGGACTGCGACCGGCTTGGTCTTCGGGTTGCCTCCGCTGGCCGACGCGATATTTTGCGCCAGATCCCAGTGGTTGTTGTAGATAACCTGCTGCGTCATCGCCTGCAAGGTCTCGCTAAGCGGCACGGGGACGATGCTGACGGTGCCATTGTCCTGGTGGGTGTTGTAGCCGCAGACGCCGTGGTCGCACTCGTACGAAAGACGGGCGCCGATGCCCTTATCATTGGCAACGATGAGCGTGTTATTGGTCACGTCCAGCACCACGGAGCTCGGTGCATACGCTACCGGGATCATGCCCAGGACGGGATTTGTCGCGCCAGGGCTGAGGTCGACCACCGCGATCGCGTTGGCATTATAAAGCGCAACGTAGGCAACGGCATTCTTGTTGTCGACGGCAATCGAGTTCGGACCGGCGCCATAGGCCGGACCTTGGCCGGGCACTCCGATCGGCAGCCCAAGGTTGATCGTCCGCGCCACGACGTTAGTGGCCGTGTCGATAACCGAGATGGTGTCGCTATAGGTATTGGCGACCAACAGGTTGTATCCGTAGAACGCCAACCCGGTCGGGTGTAGACCGGTCGAGATGGTAGCCGTGACCGTCATCGTGGGCAGATCAACCACAGAAACGGTACCGGTGATCGCGGCGCCAACGAACGGGTCGGCGACGATTTCAGTGCCGGCGGAGTTGATCTGGAAGTCCGCCTCCGTAGCCGCGCGGCCTCCCTCGTTGCTGACGTAAGCGGTGGTGCCGTTGCTGCCGATCACGATGCTGTGCGGCGCGTTGCCGACGCGGATCTGTGTACCTTGTTCCATCGTGGTTAGGTCGATCTGAGTGAGCGTATCGTTCTGGTTGAGCAGGGCGTAAGCGCTGTGGCCATCCTTCGAGAGCGCGACGCCGCCGGGATAAGAGGTGTACCCGGAATAGAACGAGCCGCAGGGGTTGCCATAGGAGGCCGGAGGGCTGTTCGGGAAGCAGCTGATGAAGGAATTGTTCGCCGGCACGCTGATCTGGGCGTCGTCTTCGAGCAAGCCCGCTGCATTGACCGTGGCGATGGTGACATTGCTGCTGTCCTGGCTGAACACCAGGTACTTGCCGTTCGCCGAATAGGCTATGCCGCTATAGCTGCCGCTCGAATCCGTTCCGAACGTGGCGTAGTTCTGCAGGACAGTGCCGGTGTTCGTGTCGAAAATCTCGACGGCCTGCGTTGCGCCCATGGTGAGGACGGCAGCGGTGTGACTCTTGGCACTGGGGTTCAGCGCGATGGCCTTCGCGCGGACCCGGATGCCGAGGTCGACTTGGGTGCCGGCTGGGGTGATGACCGCGCCATCGCTGACAACCCACGAGCCGTTCTTCTGCGGGCCGGTGACATAGGTCGGGTACTCCTTGGACTGAGCAGCGGCGAGCGTCGAGAAGCTCAGCCCCGCCGCCAGCAGGCCAGTGAGCGGACGCAGATGGTTGATCCGAGATTTATTTCGAGATTTTCTTCGAGGGTTATTTCGAGACGTTTTTCGAGACATACCGTTTTCCTCCTTGGATTTTCTTCATCACGCACCCGGGATCGGCCGGGCGACGCCGGGGTGAAATGCGGCCAGCGCCGCCTACTAGAACTGATAGTGGCAAATCTTAACAGCGGCCTATAACGGCATTATGAAGATCTGGTAAATTTCCTTCACAGGGCTGAATTTTTTGTCGCGGATTGCAAACGCGCGCAGCTCCACGTTAAGTGAGTCTGTTTCTTGGACGTTGTCTTTGTGTCTTTCCGGTGAGATGGTTTGCTTCAGTTCAATCACGATCGGGGGATACCCTCGTCCAGTTCCGACCCGTCCTGACTCTGCTCAACATCGACGAGCGCACGCAGGGGCCCAAGCCAGGGTTCGTAGCGTCGCCAGCGCGCGACGGAGGTGCGATAGATCGGCTGCCGGGCCTGCCACTTGCTGGGCGTGTTCACTGCCCGCGGATTGGATTCGGGGCGCAGGCATGCGTCGTCCCACGCCAGGCCGCAGGCCGCGATGATCCGCCGGACGACTGGTTCGGGCGCGCGAGTCAGGTCCTCGTAATCGACCTCGATGAAGCGATCTGCCGGCAGCACCCTCCGCCAATGGTCGATGAGCCGCTGGTAGTCGCGGAAATACGCGACCAGTTCGGCGCCTCCGGTCGGAAACGCCAAGCCCGGACGGAAATGAGTTTGATGGATCGACAGCGCCGTGTCGATTGCAGTGCGGCGGCAATGGATGATGAGTGCGCGCGGGAATGCCATGTGGACCAGCCCGGCCCAGAGGAAGTTGAATGGCATCTTATCGGTCACTCGCGCCGCCTTGGGAGCGATCGCGCGTAGCACGCCGAGATAGTCTGCCGCCGCCTTGGCCAAGAATTCCGTGGCGACGAACTCCGAGACCTGATGCTCCGTCGAAACGAACGCCCTCTCGTTCCCGTTCCCATCCGAGCGGTGCCACTCCGCCCCGCGCTGGTTCCAGAAATGCAGCTCGGCGCCGGCCCCAACCTCCGGATGCATGGAGACGATCTGCTCGACCAGCGTTGTGCCGGACCGCGGCATGCCGATGATCAGCACCGGCGTCGCATCGGAGCTGCCGAGTTCGGGCGCCCGCGCGATCCATTCGGGTGTACACCGGGCAATCAGGCGGTCGATCTCGATGGAGAACGCGGCCGAGTCGAACCGCACGGTGCCCTGGCGCACCGCGTCTGCGGCGTCGAAATGCTGCATGGCCAAGGCGTAGTCGCCAAGATCCTCAGCCGCCTTGCCGATCGCGAGGTGAACGCGCAGGCGTTGCACCGCCTCCAGTCCCGGCGTGGCCAGGGCGGCTTGCATCTGTTGAAGCAGACCGCCGTCGTTGTCATTGTCATTGCTCGTGACCGGGCGGCACCGGACCAGTTCGTAGTAGCTTCCCGCCAGCATCGGCGCGATCGCGATCGCGCGTTCGAAGCATGCACGAGCCTCGTCGAAACGGCCGAACTCAGTGAGGAGATTGCCCAGCAAATCAAACGCCATGGCGTTCCCCGGATCGGCAACCAGCGTCTCTCGCAATACCTGTTCGGCTTCCTGATTGCGATCCTCGGTCAGCAGCGCCCGCGCCTTGCCAAGGCGGCCGAAGCTGTTCCTATCTCCGGTAGTTGCCGCGCGGCGGAAACAGCCGATCGCCTGGTTGCGATGGCCCAGCATATAGAACAGGGCGCCGGCGCGGAACCACGCCTCAGCCAGGGATGGGAGCAGCTTAGTGGCGCGATCGTACGCAGCGATTGCCCCACCGATGTCGCCCATCTTCTCCAGGGCGATTCCCAGGCGGAAATGCGCATCGGCATAGCGCGGGTTGCTGGCGACGGCCTGCTGCAATGCCGCGATGGCATCCGGTACGCGACCGACCTCGATGCAGGCGAGGCCGAGGTCGTGCTGGATGATGGCATTGGACGGCTGCAGCAGTGCTGCATCGCGCAACGGAGCGATCGCATCGGCTGGTCGCCCGGCCCTGAGAAACTTACTGGCCAACGCAAGCAGCGCCGCCACCTGCTGCGGTGCGGCCGGGTTTGGAGACTGGGACATGGCGCGAACCTACCGTGAGACTGTAGCGTGGCCATCGGAATCGCCAACGCAATTGTCACCCGATCATGATCTGCCAACCAGAAGAATTTTGCGATGGGCCATTCTGCACGCGATCGAACGAGCGGCCGTCAGGCTGACATCCAATTTCGCACGGCTGCTTCAGGACTGCGACGCAGCGAGATAAGCCCTCCCTAACGGCACCCATTCCCGTACAAGGTTAGGGAAGAGTAGGCCATCACCGGCCTAATCAGGATGCACGATCGGTAGCGGGAAAAGGAGAAATCTCAACGCCAGAGCCACCGCAGTTACCAGAGCGCATCCACTCCTCGAACGGATGCGCAGATGGGTGCAGCCGGCCCGGGTTCATCATGTTGCCGGGGTCGAGTCCGCGTTTGATGGCGGCGACCGCCTTTACGCCGACTTGGGAAATATCCGCTGCCAGCCATGGCAGATGCTCGGTACCAACCGCATGATGGTGTGAGAGTGTGGCCCCGTGATCCATGAAAGACTGCTGCGCGGCACGCTTGACGCTAAGATACTGCTGCATTTCGTGGCCCGATTGTTGTCTGAAGCCAAAAGTGAAATAAACACTGGCACCAGACGGATAGGTGTGGCTGATGTGACATCCCACCCAAGGACACACTCCGGTTTCGAGGATGCCAGCGCGAAGGGCTCCCAAGGTCTTGCCGTAAAGAGGAAGAATGTTGCTCCATACGGTCGAGGTCTCGCTGACGTCGGTGGTGACGTTGCGGTCCAGCAAGAAATCACGGATGTAGGGAAAATCATATTTCGTAGCCTCAAACGATTTCCCCACACTTGCTCCAAGAACGATTGCACCACAGCGCCTGTGGATGGCTTGCACCTGCCTCAAACGCCGAGCGACGTCGGCTTGAGTACCCTCAAGAGCACTCAGCATCAGACACGCGCGTGGCAGCGGAAACCCTTTAATGCTCAGATAACGCTTGAACAGATTGCCCGCGATTTTCGAGAAACGCGAAGCCGGTGGTCGAAATGCCAGCGACAGCGCAGTTTTGTCAGGATCGTGGAGCCGCACCATTGCCGGCATGCATTCCTGACGTACACACTCATGCATGGCCTCCACCCCACTCTCAAATTCAGGAAATAGATAGCCCGGAACCAAGCGCACTCTCGGTTGCGGGTGAACCCGCATGGTGGCTTCCGTGATGACTCCAAAGGTCCCTTCGCTGCCGATGCAGAGGTGGTTCACGTCAATGCCGTTCGAAGATTTGGGGACCGTACGTGTCTCCAGTACTCCTTCGGGAGTCGCCATACGCAGCGCAATCACCATGTCCTCGATCTTGCCGTACTTATCGCTTTGCATTCCCGCCGATCGGGTGGCGATCCAACCGCCCAGAGTGGAGTGTAGGAATGAATCGGGGAAGTGGCCCAACGTTACTCCGAACTCGGCCAGTTGCTGCTCGAGCTCAGGGCCGAAAATTCCGGCCTCGATCCGCGCGGTACAGGACCGGGTGTCCACCGCCAAGACACGTCGCATGCGGCGCATATCCAGCGACACGCACATGCGCCGGGTCTCCATTCGTTCGAGGCATCCCGAAATATTTGATCCTCCACCGAAAGGAATGACGATCGCGTTGCGCTCGGCCGCAGCGCGAAGCGTCAGGCAGACCTCGCGCTCGTTTTCCGGATAGACGACCAGATCCGGTGCGCCCGCTGCCAAGCCACGACGCAGACGAAACAAGTCACGGAACCCCTTTCCATAGGCGTGAATCACGCGCTCCTTCAGCTCATTTGAGATCTGGGTCGGAGCAAGAAAAGAACGCAAACTGACCAGAAGCCGGCTGTCAACGCGGGGGTCGGGGAGTCGGACGGCTGCGAGATTCCACTCGGGCGGGCGGAAATCATCCGCCTCTATCCCAAGTACCGCCTTGGCATAAGGCCAGAAACCCGGATGGTTCCGAACATTGAATTCTGACTCCTCATTTCCCCAACCCCACCATTTCATATGCCTGGGTTCGTAAGCCATGCATCGTCCTCCCCTACGGCGTACGATCCGCATTCAGCGGGCAGTGTTGCTGATTGCGATTTCTGACAGCAAAGCGCGGGACCGTGTTGAAAAAGGCAGCGCCCTGTATTTCGCCGTGAACTGTCTTCGATGTTATCCCTGTTCCCGGATCCCGACTACTAGCTCCTGGGATTGATCGCCAGAATTAAGCCTGTGGATACTCTGGAAGAGGGTGTCGACGACATAGCGCCGACGGTCCCGGGGAAATTTCCCGCTCCATGGGAGTTCTGCTAACGCCAGCGCCTCCCCAAACCGTACCGTCACGGGGCCAAATCGTGGCATAGTTCGTCCCTTCGGCAGAACACGATGTGTGCCTTCAATGTGTGCGGGGATTAGCGGCAAGCCAAGTTCTATCGCAAACAGGCCAACTCCCGATCTGAATGCTCGCATCTCCCCGTCTGGCGACCGCGTACCCTCCGGATAAAGAATCAGAGATCCCCCTGTTTCCTCCACAAATCGGCGGCAAGTCTTCAAACAGGCAGCTAATGACTTGGCTCCGGGCCGGCGTTCGATCGGAATGATATTCATCAATGGCGACACCAACCAGCGAACCCTTCTGGAGTAGAAAAAATAGTCGCTGGCACCGAGCAAAGCAAAATCGCGAAAGTTGCGACCGCTCGCTACCATCAGGGCCGCGCTGTCGGCGTGGCTGGTGTGATTGCTACAGAGCAAGAAGGGTCCGGAGGGAAGGTGACAACGTCCCTCCACTGTGAGCGGACAGTAACAGGTGAAGAATAGTCGGCAGAAATTTTCAAACAGTGCACTACCGAGGGCTGGTGCCGGAAAGTCGCCTCCAAATTCGAACCCGCCAGTCATCTTGTGAGGATACAAGTAGAGATCCACTTTAGCGACGCCGTTACTGACATCGGTACCTCGTAGAATGGTCGCACTTGGCCTTATAACCCTCGCTGCTCTAGTCCTTCGATCATCTGTTGCGATCAAGCTCCTGCATGAATCGTTCAAAATCCAGTAAGCGGAAGGCCAGGGTTAAAGACTCATGACCTGGGCGTTGCAGGCTAGCGGCTCGGCTGGCGCAGAGGGTGTGCAATGCGCCATTCGTCAATCTCCTTTTCGGCCTGTGCGATTTGCGATGGTGTGAGCAATTTTCGAAGTTCTTGCGCGGTCTTGGCGCTCTCCTTCACCAAGTCCTGTGCCAGAGCTAACCACTTGTAGGCGGACACGAGACTCGTTCCATTGTTGCGGTCGGAGGCGAGCAAGAGTCCAAGGCGGTATTGCGCCTCCGCGATGCCAAAATTCGCGGCCGGTTCATAGTATTTCGCGGCGGAAGCGGCATCCACCGGCCCGCCTTCCCCCGCCTCGAACATCTTCGCCAGGAGGAATTGAGCATAGGGGTGGCCCCGGTTTGCCGCCGGTGTCAGCCAACGCCGCGCTTCTTCAAAATCCTGCGGAACACCCTGCCCGAGGAAATATCGCGCGCCCAAGCCAAATTGACCCTCGCGCTGCCCCTGATCGGCGCCCTTCCTGTACCAGATGACGGCTTGCGAATAGTCGATGTGGCCGAGCTTTTGATCGGCGAAGATGTCGCCCAACTCCACCTGCGCGGTTGCATCGCCCAGATCGGCGGCTTTCTTTAACCAGACGATGGCGGCATCGACATTGCCGCCATGCTCCGCGCGCAAGTCCCACCTTGCCAGTTCGAGCATTGCCGGAAGCGAGCCCTGGTCAGCGGCCTTGGTGAGCCAGAGGTTGGCTTGGGTATCATCCTGCGGCAGTCCTTGGCCGCGGTGGTACAAGGCGGCGAGATTCAACTGGGCGGTTGCGTCGCCCGCCTCGGCGGCGCTGCGGAACCAAGTTGCGGCCTCAGTGGCGTCCTTTGGGATACCATCGCCGGTGGAGTACATCAGCGCGAGGTTGGTCGCCGCATCCCGCGATCCGTGTTGCGCCGCCTTGGTGTACCAGGAAAGAGCTTGCGCTTTGCCCGGCGGCATTCCGAAGCCCGACTGACAGAAAATTCCCATGGCTTCTTCAGCCGCGACAAAGCCACGATTCGCGGCGTGCTGCAGCAGGCGAAGCGCTTCCGCATCATTTAGCTTGAGCAATGTGCCGGCATGGTAGGCAAGCGCCAGGGTGGTCTCCGACTCGGGGTCGCCAGCTTGCGCCTTCGCTTCCAACGGTTCCAGATCGGAGACAGTCAACGCTCGGGCTTTGTCGAGAAGGGCGTAAGCGTTGAGCCGGATGGTTGCCGTGCGCGGAATCTGGGGAGGCCGAAGCATGGTTGGCGGCGGCGGCACCACATCCGCCGACTTGGGTGCCTCTCGATTCGATCCGAGGACAAGCGGCGGCACGCTTGGCATTGGCGGCACCACATCCACCGACTTGGGTGCCGTTCGATTCGATCCGAGGACAAGCGGCGGCACGCTTGGCATTGGCGGCGCCACATCAACCGACTTGGGTGGCATTCGATTCGATCCGAGCACAACTGGCGGCATGTTTGGCATTGGCGGCACCACATCCACCGACTTGGGTGCCGTTCGATCCCATCCGAGCACAACTGGCGGCATGTTTGGCATTGGCAAATCTGCGGATTTGGGGGCGAGGGGCTGGTTGTTCGCTGCAGGAGTGTTTCCTCCGCTTGCCGGAGCGGAACGTTGGGCGCCTCCATCGGCGCCGAGTTCGATGAGGAGGTTGTTTCCGATTGAGCTGAGATTGACGACCAGCTTGTTTCCGGCAATGGCGCGCTCGCGACTCTCTGCGGACCTGAGTTCGATAACTACTCGTGCGGTAGGGGACGCAACGTCGAGTGCGGCAGTGCTCACAGCAAGGACCGGTCCGCGATTTACAACAAAGCGCTGACCTGGGCTAGCCAGCTCACATCCGGGGAAATCGAATACCAGTCGGTCCGGATGCTCGAGCCTGCTCACCTCAGGTTGCACCAGCTGACTGAACCTGATTTCCACATCAACACTGTCAGCGTGTTCAGCAATAGATATGGCAGTGATTACGGGATGCGAATTGCGCGATCCGGGATCAGCGGTATCTTGGGGAATAGCGGGAGTCGCAGCTAAGCCCGCCAGAATAAACATAAGCGATACTGCTGAATCGATACGCATTGCTGCGGTGAACCCGCCCCTTTCGCTGCGCTGTGTCGGTGGACTCCGCCTTCGTGATCTTAGCGGTGATGCACCCTAGCGTGGCATGCCCTGCACAGCGTAATCAAGTTTTCTTCTGAATCGGATCCGGAGTGGCTGCGCAATTCCCTGTGGTGCACCTCAAGGTTTGACATGGAGCCACAAGATTGACACCTCCAGCCGTCCCGACGAACGATTCCCTGGCGGCGGAGTGCGACACGTCGGCTTTTGTCAGTTCTTTAGTTTACGTTTGAGTGTTTGAGTTCAGGATCGCCCGCTTGTAGGCATCGCCAGGAGCTGTGTGAGTATGTGCGCCGCTGCCGCAGTCGTCTGGGGGATTCTGCACATCCTGCGGCGTAGCGGCGTACATCGCCTGGAGAACGTAAACAGCTGAATGTATTCAGCGGAGTCGAGCGGCACCTTTGGCGGTGGAGGGATACTTGCTGTGCTTTCGGCAACTTCCGACCCATCGTCCGGTCGACGCCGATTGCGCTGTCGGCGCGTCTCCAAAATGGCTCATCCCGTCAGTGATTTTGTATGAAGCAACACCCCAATCAGTGAACGACCATGGCCGGACCCGGCCAAAGCACACATGGGGTTGAAGCTCCTGGATAGTCGCACGCCGAACCGCATGCGCCGATAGCTGCGGGTTTCCCCGTCACTTGGACGCTAGAGGGCCAAGCCACTGCCACTCCTCACCTCTAAGGGTATCGGTCGCCGTTCGCGGCATTTAGCAGGATGGTCAACGGCGGGACGTGCTCGGGTTTCACGTAACGGTTCACGAGGAAGCGCCGGCCGTCCTTGGCCACGTCATACGTAAAAACGTCGGTCGAGGAAATCGGGGCGCGGCCGTGAATCTGAAACAGAGGTACAGGCGTCCCGGTTACAAAAATGCTTTCGCCATTCACCGGCACGGCCGTCAACATGCCGCTGGGGGCGATGTAGAAAATCTCTTTGCCGTCTCCGCGCCAGCGGGGCTCGCTGCCGCCGCCACGCGATACCTGCCATTTTCCGGCCGCGCCGGGAAACGACGTGACGTAAATCTCCCAGACGCCGGACTCATCGGAGGCATAGGCGACCCACTTCCCGTCGGGAGAAATCTGTCCGTTGGTCTCGCTGCCTTTGCTGGTGAGAAACCGGGTTGGCTCTCCGCCAGCCACGGGTATCAGCGCAAGATATTCGCCGGATGCAATCTGGTGAGTGAACAAAATCTGCTGGTCGTCCAGGGACCAGGAATTGGGAATAATGTCGTCCATGGAGGTGGACGGGAGCGTGTATCGTTTCCTCTCGTGCTCCAGGCCGGTCGCTGGCTTCAGGAGTAAACTCGGGCCATCGCTGCCTGCGTTGCGGTAAGCCAGCGTTTTTCCGTCTCGCGACCAAACACCCACCACCTCTTCCGAGGGGTCAAACGTGAAACGAGAGTTGCCGGCTCCGGTTGCGCTTTCGACCCAGACATCCACGTTATTCGCCTTCTCGTCGCTGATATCTACCGCGACGCGGCTGCCGTCCGGAGAAAGCGTGGGGTTCGCCACGACCGCGGCATCGCCGATGCGGCCCAGTTCCTTGCCCGAACGATCCATCCAGGTCAGCACGGACTGCGCCGCCCCGACCTCGGTGTTGTAGATCAACGTTCCGTTCTCGGCGACAGTGAAGGCCGACCAATACGTGGAGGGTTGGAATCCGACGACGTTCGCGACTACGGCCGGACTTCCAGAGACCGTGGCGGCGGATGCGTCAAAAGCCATGCTGACCAACTGCCGTTGCTCATCCGCATAGTACAAATGGCGGGCATCGAAGCCAAAACTGGAATGGCAGAGGACGACGAGTTTTCTTTCTTTGCCTTCGAGAGAACTGAGGTAGATGCCGCTCAAGCGGTCGTCCTTCGCATTCGAGAAGTTGCCGGCCCAGAACAGGAAATGGTCGCCGTCGGGAAGGAACATGGGCCAGCGGTGAGATTGATCTTCCTTGCTTTTGATGCTCAGGGTAACCGGCGCCATCCCCGTGCCGTCGGCATTGATGCGCTGGAGCGGACTTTCGGCATCAGCGGCATAGATGATGACACCCTTGCTTCCCCAACTTGCGCCGCGTCCCGACAAAGCGGTGGCGAGCACTTGCGGCGTGCCCCCTGAGATTGCCATCTTCTGTAGTTTGCCGTTGGCGAAAAACGCGACGTAGGCGCCATCGGGCGACCAGAAGGGATAGCTTGCGCCCTCGGTGCCGGGCAGTGGCGTGACGCTGGACGAGCCGACGCGCTGCACAAAGAGCATGGGCAAGGCCGAGCTTTCTTCCGGCGATACAAAAACCAGCAGTTTTCCGTCGCGCGACAAGGCCATATGGCTAACGCTTATTTCATCGGGAACGGCCAACGCGAATTGCATGCGGGTGGTTGGCTGAGGACGCCGCGCGACGAACCAGGTCGCGGCGGAGACGGCCACCAGCGCCAGGGCAGCGGCCAGCCAGGGCCAGAGCGGCGTCCGGCGAGGCACAGCCGCGGCGCGCGCCAGTGTGCTCGACTCGGTTCCAGATAACGCGCTCAGGGCAAAGGACAGGTCCCGCGCCGACTGGAAGCGCTGTTCCGGGCTCTTCTCCAGGCAGCGCCGCACAATGCGCTCGAGCGCGGGAGAGACTTGGCGGCCGGGATCAGACAACTCCGGCGGGTCGTCCTTTAGAACCGCGGTCATGGTTTCGGCTGCGGTATCGCGGCGGAAGGCGCGCACTCCAGCGAGCATTTCATAGAGCACCGCGCCAAAGGCAAAAATATCGGTGCGGGGATCGGCCGCCTCGCCGCGCACCTGCTCCGGCGCCATGTAACTCGCCGTTCCCATGACTACGCCCACCGCCGTTTGCGCGCTGGTGAGAGTCGGTTCGTCCGGCTCGGCGTCCGCTTTTTGCGCCAGTTTCGCCAGGCCGAAATCGAGAATCTTGATGCGTCCGTCTTTGGTGACGAAAATGTTTTCCGGCTTCAGGTCGCGGTGGACAATGCCTTTTTCGTGCGCCGCCGCCAGTCCGTGCGCGATCTGCACACCGTATTCAATCGTCTTGCGCTGGGGCTGCGTGCCGCGATCCAGCACCGCGCGCAGGCTTTCGCCCTCCAGCAACTCGGAGACGAGAAACGGCGAGCCGTCGTGCTGGCCAATGTCATGAATGGCGAGGATGTTGGGATGATTGAGCGCGGCCACCGCGCGGGCCTCCTGCTCGAAGCGGCGCAGGCGATCGGGTTCCGTGGCGAACGAACCTGGAAGAATTTTCAGCGCAACTTCGCGCCCCAGACGTGTGTCCTTTGCGCGATACACCTCGCCCATGCCGCCAGCGCCCAGCGGAGACTGGATTTCATAAGGACCGAGTTTCGTTCCTGCAGCGAGGGCCATGCGTGCGCGTAATTATAGCGTGAGCAGCACGATCGAGAGTGCGACGATTATGGGCGTGTGGTCAGCCAACCTTACCATTACCGGATAATGGAAGGGTTGCCCGTAATCCAGGAACCAGCCACCAATGGTTCCTGCCATTCAACGCTGTGTCACCGTTCGCCTCTATCCGATGAGGCAGGCGGGCCGCAGATTACACCCAGATTGTGCGGCCTGTTCACATAGACCGGCGCATTTTGGACCAACCAAAGACCAACCGCCGTGGTAGTGTTTCGGACGGTTTCGGGCACGACAGCGGGAGTATCGTGCGGATACGGGTCTTCGTAATTGTCAACCGACCATTCTGAAGGAATTGCTTGTTGCCGGCTCAGTTGGCGGACAAATGCCCGTGTGTCGCTGCTAAAAGTATTGTTGGTGAATTGACGGAAAGTATCCGGCTTGCCTTTTGAGTTCGTGGGCCAAGGGTAAGGAGAAAGCAACATGGTCGTGCGCAGGCCCTGTTCATTGCCCCATTGGATGGCCTGCACAATAAATTTCTGGTAGCCGGGGCCACTTCCGCCGGTCAGAAAGAAGTTGGGCGGAACATCGAATGCGATGGCTTTGCCATAAAGCGCCTCACCGCGCTCGAGCGCGTAGTAGGGGTTGGTTGCAAAGACGTGATCTCCTAGTTTTGGTTCGTTCGGATCATTCGGGCCCACGACTGGAGCGACGGTTTCGAAACCGGCAGTTCTGGCCGCATCCACATACTCTCGCCAGAGCTTCAGGTCCTTTTGCAACTGTCCGGGAGGGGCAGTATCGGACGGCGTGTTCACATTGGCTTCTGAGGGATGAAGACCATTTTGTATGTACACAGCCTGGTAGTAACCGTAGCTTGGGGGAAGCGTGAAGTAATTCGCGCCGACCTGTCCGAGTTCACCTTGCCCGGGCCCGGTTCCGGTGAACACGCCCTCGATGGCTTGGATGATGCTCGGTGGGTGCTCGGCTGCGACGACGGCATTGGCATGCTCGTAGAGCCCCACGTGGCCGGTTTGGAGGAGTTCGGTGAACTGCTCGCCGTTTTCGAGGCCGTCAAAACCACCCGTCCCGCCGACGAAAACGTATACACCGAGATTTGCGCAGGCAGTGTTTCCTCCGGAGGCGACGGCCGGGTTGTCCTGCGGCGCAGCATAGGCGGCCGGGATGGCTAGGGCGATAGCCGCGACCAACGCTAGATGCCTGTATGGGTGCCGCACACAGATCTTGGGCATGATATTCCCTCCCCACACAATAGATATTAAACCTCGCATTACGGTGGATGTTGCGGACAATATTCAAGCCCACGCCCTAAGCCACCTGCGGGTAAGATTGGTATCGCCAAACGCCCTTGTGATGAAGGAGACAAACCAAGTTCGTGAATCGTCGGCAACCTTCAGGGCCCCGTGGAGTCCTTGGCGAACACGCGCCTATGCTCTCGCCAAACTCACTGGCGGGCCTCTCCTTTTCAAAGGGAACGACTTCAAAAAGACCGACATCGTCCCCGCCCGCTCTGCACATCGACTACAAACCAACGCGCATCAGGCAGTACCACAAAGAAGGCCGGGCCTTACAGACGGAAACCACTCAGTCCGGCTAGACCATTGCTTCCCACAACCATAAGAGTAGGAAAGTTGACCGTCAGTGTGGAAGTGGATCCTCTACGGGAAAAATCGCGTGTTCTGGAATCTATCGATTCCAGAACACGCTTTAGCCTGGCAAGCCCGTTACAGGTAGCGGTCGTACCCGCGGAGCCTCAGTGGGTCGTGAAGTAGAAGTATGTCCCATACAAACGGTTCCCCCCCACGTCGTACAAGTAACCGCTGAGGTAGGGCCATCCGACGTACATATAGTACTGTGCCCCGCTAAGCAGGGTCGCTTTGGGTGTGAACGTGGCCGTGGTGTAGTTCGTCGAGAACGTGATAGTGCCGGGCACCACGTTGGCCGAGGGATCCTGCAACTGGAAACTGGTATTCGGGTCGAACGATGCCGGATCCATCGCCTCGCTGAACACGACCTGGATCGTGCTGTTGTCAGGAACATTCGTCGCTCCATTGGCTGGTGTCGACGACACAAACGTTGGCGGCACCAGATCGGTGCCCGTCCCCGTGGTGAAGGATTGCGACGGGAAGCTGGACTGCGCGTTGCCCGTAATATCCAGAACTCCCGTCACGTTGATGGTGTAGGTCGTGCTCGTGGCCAGCGGCAACAGCGGCAGCAGTTGGACACCCTGGTCGCCATCGAATTCCGACACCGTGGTTGGAATGACCGTGCTGCCCTGCTTCAGCGTTACGCCCGCGAGAGACGCAGCGTCGATCGGCTCGCTGAACAGGATCTGCACCGGCGCATTGATGCCCACGCCCGTCATTCCACTCGGCGGATTGACCTGCTTCACCACCGGCCCGGTGGTATCAGTTCCGGTCCCGGTGTTGAAGGTCACACCGAAGCCTTGCTCCGGGTTGCCCGAGAGATCCGTGACGTTGTTGCTATACATGGAGATCTCGTGGCTCGCCGTGAGGTTGGCCGTCGGCTTCAGGAAGATCGTGGTTAGATCGGCGCTGAAACTGACGGTGAAGGCCGGATATACACCAGCGGTATTGTCATAGATGTAAACGTTACCCGCGTTCTCTCCGGTCGCGGAACCTGGATCAATCGGCTCGTTGAACTGCATGGCAAAGGTAGCGTTAGTGCCCACCGTCTGTCCGCTAGACACGCTGGAATTGACCACATAGGGCGCGCTGAAATCTGCGCCCGCCTGCGTAGTGAAGCTGGTGGATTGACTGGCGACGGCCACTCCGGCCTGGCTGGTGACGCCGCTGATCGCGATCGTCATCGTCGTGCTGGAGGGCAATGGAGCCTGCGGAATGATCATCGTCCGGGTGTAATCGGGCGTGAAGCTGATGCTCGATGGCACCTCCGTGACCGAACCTCCACTCAGCTGAATCGAACTGCCCGTGACCGACACCGGATTGATGGACTTGTTAAAGCTGACGCTGACTCCGGCGTTAGTCCCAATGTTAGTAGCCGCATTCGGCGGAGCGAGATACACGATGGTGGGCGCCGCTTTGTCCGTCGCTGTGCCCGCCGTGAAGTTGAAAGCGTACGGCTGCACCGCCAGACCGTCGACGTTCGTGACGCCGTCGTTGGGACTGATATACACCTGGTACTGCGACCCCGACGCCAGGTTGCTCGTGGTTGCGATGTTGATCACCTGCGTCCCGACCAGCGTCACCGTTGGTGTCAGATATGTCCCCGTGCTGGCTTGGTACAGGGTGACGTTGGAGTTATTCACTGTGCTCGCCAGCAGCGGCTGATCGTATTCCACCTGGATGATGGTGTTCAGCGGCACATTCGTGGCGCCGGGGAACGGATTGACCGTTTCCACCGTAGCCAAGGTGTTGGTGGGCGACCCGGCCACGGTGAACTGTCCGGAGTAGTACGTCAGGTAGTTGCCGTACACATCCTGCGCCGTCGAATCGAGGAAGACCTGAATCGTCGCGCCCGCGGTCAATGCTGAGCCGGGCGTGAATTCCACGCTCTGCCCGTTGCTGCCCACGTTGGTCGTGCCCGAGATAATCACTCCGTTTTGTGAAATGTGCAGCGCACCGGGGATGGTACCTGCGTTCATGGGAGTGGTGGTGAAGAGCGTGATGACCGTGTTGGCAGGCACCAGCGATGCGCCGTTGCCGGGAAGCATGCTGACCACAGAGGGCGCCGAGTTCGATACCGCCGCCGTCGTGGTGAACTGGCTGGTGGTATTGGCCAGCGCGTTGCCAGAAAGATCCGTGATCAAACTGGAGGCCGTGACCGTGAGCGTTGCGCCCGCGGGCAGCGCCGCGTTGTTGTAGTTGAGGATGACAGTGCGGTTATCGAGCGAAATCGATGTGCTCGGGTTGAGCGGCACGTCTCCATTCAGCAGGTTGACGCTGCTTGAAGAGATGGTCGCCGGGTTGATGGACTTCGAGAATTTCAACACAACCTGCGTATTCAGACCGGCGTTGGTTGTGCCGTTCGCTGGAGTAATATTCACCGTGGGAGCCGTGTGGTCCACGGTGTTCGCGGTTGTGAATGTGCCTGCGTTGACGTTGCTGGTATTGCCCGCTTCGTCTGCCAGACCGTAAACGTACATCCCCATCAGCGTGTTGGCCGGATACTGGGTGAGCGGCGTGAATGTCACAGACGCGCCGTTCACGGTGTAAGTGCCCGCCACGATTGCGCCTGTGTTGTACCCATACACTTCGACACTATTCGGATTTACCGACACCGGATTGATCAGGTTGCTCATGGTGAACGTCACCGGGCTGGTCACCGATATGCCTGTAGCACCGTTCGCGGGCGTGGTCGAGACCAGGGTGAACGATCCACTGCCGAACCCGGTTGTGCCCGTGGTGAACGAACTGGTAAAGGTCGTAACCGGATTGCTCTGCGCATCGTTGAAGCCGCCGACCGACACGTTGTAAACCGTGGAGGGATTCAGGACAACACTCGGCACATAGGTCAGCGTCACGCCGTCACTGGCGAGCGTGACCGTTCCGGCGATGGCGCTCCCGCCCTGCGGCGTAAGCGTAATCGAGCTATTGGTGATCGTCGTGGGATCGACCGTGTCGCTCATCACGGCAATGATCTGCGGGTTAAGCGGCACACCTGTCTGCGCGTTGACCGGACTGATCGTGCTCACTGTGGCATGGGTGGTATCGGATCCAGTGCCCGTGACGAAGGTGCCGTAGTAGTCATTGCTGTAGTTACCGGCCACGTCGTAGCAGTACTCCTGGTAGCTCACTTCGAATGCGTACGAAGTGTTCGGCGTCAGCGGCGCGGTCGGCGTCAGCGTAGCCGTTGTGCGGTTGGCGGACATGCTGACCGTGGCGGGTACAAACTGCCCCGTGGCCTGGTTGTAGAGCACCACGGAGCCGTTATTAAACGGCTCATTGGAACTGGTAACTACGCTGAGCGGATTGATGCGTTTGCTGAATGTAACCCGAGGCGTCACATTGGTTCCGATGTTGGTCGCCCCGCTCGGCGGATCCGCACTGACTACCGACCCATTAGACAAATCGAACGTTGGCCCGGTCGTGAACGTGTTTGTAACCGTGCCCGTCATCACATTTCCGGCCGTGTCTTTTACTCCGGTAATGGTTAGCGTGTAAGTGGCGTTGGGGGCGAGTAAAGGCTGAACCGGCATGAGCGTCAGCAACTGGTTGGCATCGCTGAACGTCGGCGTGAGCGCAACCGGGCTGCCACCTGTGGTGAGCGTGATTTGGCTAATGCTCGTCGGCTGAATCGGCTCGGTGAAAAGTATCTCCACCGGGGAATTGGTCGGGACCGCAGTCAAGGTGTTTTCCGGGCTCGTGTTGATCACTGCGGGCGGGTTCGTGTTCGCGACAAAAGCCGTAGTGAAGTAAACAATGAAACCCGTCTGCTGGTTGCCGTCGAGATCCGTCAGGCCATAAACTTGCAGGTTGTAATGCGCTCCGACGGCTAAGGGAGCCGTAGGCACGAGGAAGAGTGTCGTCTGGTCGGCGCTCCACGAAATCGTGACCGGGGCATATTGACCGGTGTAGTAGTTGTAGAGAGAGATACTCGCAACGTCGACACTGCCAATGTCCATCGGCTTGCTGAACTGCAAGCTGAACGGCGAGTTCACCGGAACATTCGTCTGGTCATAGAGCACGCTGCTGCTGATGACATACGGCGCCGTGAAGTCTGGCTGCGCCGCGGTGGTGAAGGTGGTTGTGGTCTTGGCGACCGCGACACCCGCCTCGCTCGTAACTCCGTTGATCGTGACCGTGATCACCGTGCTCGCCGGCAGAGGAGCCTCCGGCACGATGGAGACGCGCGTGTAATCGGGACTGAAGCTGATGCTCGACGGCACTTCAGTGGTTGATCCCGCGGTGACCTGGATCGTGCTCCCCGTCACCGAAACGGGGTCGATCGCCTTGTTGAAGGTAACGGTGATCGCCGAGTTGGTGCCAATGTTAGTGGCATTATTCGTCGGTGCCTGCGACACGATAGTAGGCGCGACTGTGTCCGTCGCCGTGCCCGCCGTGAAGTAGAAAGCGGACGGCTGCACCGCCAGACCATCGACGTTCGTGACGGCTGAGTTGGGACTGATATAAACCTGGTACTGCGATCCCGACACCAGGGGGCTCGCGATGTTGATCACCTCGGTTCCGACGAGCGTAACCGTCGGAGTCAGATACGTCCCCGTACTGTATTGGTACAACGTGATATTCGAGTTATTGACCGTGCTGGCCAACAGTGGCTGGTTGTATTCCACCTGGATCACGGTGTTCAGCGGCACATTCGTGGCGTTCGCAAACGGGTTGGACGCCTGCACCTGGGCCGCCGTGTTCGCCGGCGATCCAGCCACGTAGAACTGTCCCTCGAAGGCCGACAGTGGAACCCCATCGGCGCTGGTTGCGGTCGAATTCAGGAACACCTGAATCAGGTCTCCCGCTCCGAATGGCGCGCTGGGCGTGAACTCAATCGCTTGCCCGTTGCTGAATGTTTGCAGCGATCCCGATACCACGACGCCGTTATCCGTGACGAAGAGGGATCCGGCAATGGAAAAAGTGTTCATCGGGGCACTGGTGAAGAGCGTGATCACCGTGTTGGCCGGTACATTCGAGCCGCTGCTCGGTTCCATCGAGAGCACTTGCGGCGCCGCGCCCGGAAGCGCCGTGGTCAAGGTGAACTGGCTGCTCACCGGGGCCAGGGCATTGCCCGACAGGTCCTGTATGCCGTTAAGGTTAACCGAGATGGTTGCTCCCGAAGTCCATGTGCCATAGGCAGTGGACGGCGTCAGGACAATCGTGCGGTTATCCAACGAGACACTGTAGCTGTATCGGATCGAGGTTTCACCGCTGAAGAGCGCCAGGGTATTCGCATTGATGGTGGAGGTGTTGATCGACTTCGAGAAAGTCAATACCACCTGCGTATTGAGACCAACATTGGTAGCGCCGTTGGCCGGCGAGATGGTTACGGTGGGCGGCGTCTTATCCAAGGTATTCGTGGTGGTAAACGAGCCTGCGTAGGCGTTAGCGACGTTGCCCGCTTCGTCCGTCAGTCCATACACATACATCGTGATCGTCGTGTTGCCCGGGTATGGAGTCAGCGGCGTAAATGTCACGCTAGCGCCATTCACTGTGAAGGTTCCCGCCAGATCTTCCCCGTTAGGCGGGTAAACTTCTACGCTATACGGATTCACCGATGCCGGATCGATCAGGTTGCTCATGGTGAATGTGACCGGGCTGGTCACCGAAACGCCCGTGGCGCCGTTCGCTGGACTGGTCGAAACCAGAGTGAACGATCCACTGGTGTAGCCGGTCGTGCCGGTCGTAAATGAACTGGTAAAGGTCGTGACGGTATTGCCCTCGAAATCCTTGAAGCCGCCGACCGACACGCTGTAAGCCTTGGAAGCAGTAAGCGCCGCGGCGGGCACAAAGGTGAGGGTAACGTTGTCACTAGCCAGGGTGATCGTTCCAGTAACGCTGGTGGTGCCTTGCTTGACCGTGATGGAACTGTTGGTGATGGTTGTCGGATCGATCTGAGCGGCCATCACCGCGACAACCTGAGTATTGGTCGGCACCGCTGTCTGGCCGTTCGTTGGGCTGATCGAGCTGACCGTCGTGGGCGTGGTGTCGCTGCTAGCCCCGGTGTAGAAATACGTGTCCGATCCACTGCCGTAGTTGCCGGCGATATCGGTCTCGTTGCCGTTCGAGTAGAAATAGTAGAGGGTATTCGGCAGCAGCGGCGAACTCGGAGTCAGTGTCGCGCTCAGCCGATTCGCCGCCACCGTCAGGGTTGCTGGAACTGTGAGGACCGCGCCGTAGTAATCATAGTATTGCAGCGAGAGATTGCCCGGAATGGTCAACTCATTCACCGGCTCGCTGAACGTCAAGTGCGGCGCCACGTTCAGACCAACATTGGTCGCGTCATTGGGCGGATCGACCAGCACTACAGAGGGGCCAGTCGTAACGGAGGCGGTCCCGGTCGTGAAGCTGAAGCTCCCCGGATTACTCAGCGGATTCCCCGTAGTGTCCGTGATTTGTGCGCTGTAATTTACGGTATAAGTGGTGCTTGCCGCCAGCGGATTGACCGGAGTGAACGTAACAATCTTATCGTTCGTGGAGTAACTGAAGGTGCCCGGCACGGCATTGCCGCCGCTCGTCATCGAGAAGCCAGTCTGCGCCGTGATGGGATCAAGCTGGGTGCTGAACTGCAGATTAATCTGTGCATTCAGCGGAATATTGGTATCCCCGTTGACCGGACTGGTACCGGTGAGGGCTGGTCCCGTGGTATCGGGGCCAAACGCCGTATTGAAATAGAAGATCTGGCCGCCCAGGTCATTCCCGCACGTATCCTGGATATACGACGAGTAACTCAGGTACACGTAGAAGCGATGCCCTGCTGCCAGCAATCCGCTGGGCGTGATCGTCGCAATCGTTCCCGAGGCATCGACACTGATCGTGGCCGGCACCTGCTCGCCGATGGTTGTGTCGTAGAAGAAAATAGTGGTACTGCCTGAACTCCCCAGCGAGAACGTGCTGCGATTCATCGGCACGCTGAACTGCGTGGAGATCTGGGTATTCAACGGCACGTTGCTGGCGCCGTCGACCGGGCTGAAGAGCAACACGGTCGGTGCATTCGTGGTGCAGTTCTGAATGAACATCCCGTTCGCCACCGATAGAGTTTGCGAGCCGGTTTGAATCTGAACGGTGTTCGAACTGGTCGCTGCGCCAGAGGTGACCAGGTTCGCTGTCAGGCTGGTTGCGCCATTGACGGTTACTGGGCCGAACGCACCGGCCGCCGCACCTCCTACCGAAATTCCCGGACCGAAATTGGCTTTCGTCGTTCCGCTCACCCAGTTCGTGAACGCTCCCGTGACGCTAACGCTTTCCGTCGCCGACGTGCCAATCGTGTTCGGGTTGATCAGCGTGATCTGCGGCACTCCAGCGACCACGGTGAAAGTGGCGTTCACAACTTGCGAGCCCGTGGTGATGGTTACGGTGCGCGAGCCGGTCGCGGCGGTGTCGCCAATCGTTATTGGCACCGACGCGCTGGTCGGACCGTTCACCGTCAGCGTGCCGATTGTAATGCCCGACCCAAAGTTGACCGTCGTGGTCGGCCCGAAATTCGTGTCGGTTCCTGTAATCACAATCGTCGCGCTCGCACCCTGGTGCGCCGAAGATGGATTGAGCGACGCGGAAGTTGAGCTGCCAGTGCCGGTGCCGGAGAGTGCGATCAGCAGCGGATTCGGGCTGCCTTGGTTGCTGACCGTGAGCGCGCCTAATACGGATCCATCGATGGTCGGCTCAAACTCGACTTCGATCGTGCAAGTCTTACCCGCTCCCAGACTGCCGCTGGTAAGCGGGCAGGTGGTGCCACTAGCCGCAATTTGGAAATCTCCCGACGGCACGACACTGTTCAGGGTGATCGCGCTGGAGTAGTTATTGGTGATTTTGATCGCCTTCGCCGCGCTGGTCGTGCCGATCGCCTGTGAAGTGAAGGTCAGGCTGGCGGGCGACACTGTCAGGTAAGCTTCCGACGTGCCCGACAGATTCACCAGTTGCGGACTGTTATTGCCGGTATAGGCGACCGCCGCCGATCCTTCAATGCTGCCTACAAACGTGGGGTTAAATGTAATGCCGAACGTGCACGTCTTGCCGGCCGCGAGCATAGTTCCAGAACAGGTGTCGTTGACGAGTGCGTAATCGCTGCTTAGGGAAACCGAACCCATGGTGACCGTACTGGCGCTGCTGTTGGTTACCGTGATGGTCTGGGTCGCGCTGGTCCCACCCGTTACTTTCTTAAAAGTAAGACTGGTCTTGCTCAGGGTGATCGGGGCGGTGGTGCCGCCCGTCGCAGCCGAAGTCAGTTTCACCGCCAGGGGCACCCCGTTGGCCGCGTTGTCGGTAATAATGATGGCGCCATCATCGGTGGCCGATGTGGGCGTGACCTGTACGCTCACCGTGCAATATTTCGCCGGAGCAAGCGCCGCCGTTAAACAGGTCCCGGTATTGATCGTGTAGTCGCTGACATTGGTTGTGATTGCGGTGATAGTGACGCTGGCCGTCGAGTTATTGGTGATCTTGAGCGTCTTGGCTGCGCTGATCGTTCCGATCGTCCCCCCGGTAAAACTGAGACTCGCCGGTGAAGCTGTCACGGGAGCCTCGCCCGTCCCCTTGAGTCCAACCAGGGCCAGCAGATTATTGCTGTTGTCATAGAGGCTGGCCGCGCCCGAGACGGTTCCAACCAGCGTGGGCGCGAAGGAAATACTGGCCGTGCAGGAACCGCCGCCAGCAACGCTACCGCTGCAGTTATCGCTCTCGGTGAAGTCGCCGCTCATCACAAT
>Ga0187890_10000259_pt1 | contig 37763 bp, 32 predicted proteins | sample June2016WEW_21_1_FD_133005 | JGI IMG/M metagenome (GOLD analysis project Ga0187890, IMG submission 133005) | Peatland microbial communities from SPRUCE experiment site at the Marcell Experimental Forest, Minnesota, USA - June2016WEW_21_10 | ecosystem: Environmental > Terrestrial > Soil >... | reverse complement strand
GCACCGGACGCGGGCGTCGTGGAGGTCCTCGAGACAACCCAGATAGTTGGGATAGGCGACGACGATGGCACCGGGCTCGTCGGAGTCCTCGAAGGCCGTCGCCGCCCAGTCGGTCGTGCCCTTCACCAGGGGGACGTCGTGCAGTCGGTGTCCGGTGCCCGCCGCGAACGTCGCCAGGACGTCGCGCCACGTCGGATTGACGCCGTGGGAGACCCACACGTCCTGGCGGCCGGTGGCGCCCACGGCGAGGTTGACCGCCTCCACGAGGGCGGCCGCCCCGTCGTAGAGCGAAGCGTTGGAGACCGCCAGGCCCGAGAGACGGGCCATGAGGGTCTGGAATTCGAACACGGCCTGCAGCACGCCTTGGGCGACCTCGGGTTGATAGGGCGTGTACGAGGTGACGAATTCCGAGCGCGACGCCAGGGCGCGGGTGACCGGTGGGACTTCGTGGTCGTAGGCGCCGGCTCCCGCGAAACACACCAGATCTCGCCCGCAGGGTCGGTTGGCAGCCGCGAGGTCCTCCATGTGGGCGAACACGTCAGGCTCGGGCAGGCCGGCAGGGAGGTCGAGGCCACCCGCCAGCCGGAGTGCCTCGGGCACCACCGCGAAGAGGTCGTCGAGCGACGACAGCCCCAGGAACCCGAGCATCGACGCCACCTCGGCCTCGGTGTGCGGCGTGTAGCCGCTCATGACGCTCCCGCCCCGGTGTGGTGGGCCTGGCCCGCCCGGACGAACGGGAGCTCGTTGACATGGGCGGTGAGTCGCCGTCCCCGCACGTCGATGATGAGCTCGGTGCCGACAGCCACGTCATGGTCGGTGTCGAGGAAGGCCATGGCGATCCCTCGGCTGAGCACGGGCGAGAAGTTCCCACTCGTGACGGTGCCGATCGACGAGGAGTCGGCCAGGACCGCGGCGCCGTCACGCGGGGGTTGGCGGCCCTCGGTGACGAGCCCCCGCAGAGTCCGGCGCGGACCACTGGCCCGTTCACGCTCGAGGGCCCGGCGTCCTCGGAACTCGCCCTTGTCCCACCCCACCACCCAGCCCAAACCGGCTTGCAGCGGCGTGATGCCCGGGCCGAGCTCGTGGCCGTGCAAGGGCAGCCCGGCTTCGAGGCGCAGCGTGTCTCGGGCTCCAAGGCCGGCGGGCACCACTCCGGCGTCGAGCACCGCCTGCCAGAACCCGGCCGCCGCCTCGATGGGCACGGCGCATTCCACCCCGTCCTCCCCCGTGTAGCCGGTCCCCGCCGCGATGCACCGCACCCCGTGCCAGGAGAAGGGCGTGACCCTGAATCGGGGCACGGCGGCAGCCTCGGGGGCGACCGAGGCGAGCCGGCCCCGCGCCTCGGGGCCCTGCACGGCGATGACGGCTCGGGTGTGGGTGGTGTCGTTGCCCCCGAGGGCGTCACGCACCCGGGACGTGTTCGACGCGTTGGGCATGACATCGAAGACGTCGTCACCGAGCCACCACACGATGATGTCGTCGAGGACCGATCCGTCGTCCGCGTCGAGGAGGTGGGTGTATTGCGCCCGGCCGGGGGCCACCTTGCCCAGGTCGTTGCTCAGCTCCCGCTGCAACGTGTCGGTGGCGCCATGTCCTTCGACACGAACGGTGCCCAGATGACTGACATCGAAGGCCACCGCATCGGTGCGGCACGCCATGTGTTCGGCGAGCGTGCCACTGCCATAGGCCAGGGGCATGAGCCAGCCGCCGAATGCCACGAGCTTGGCCCCGAGCGCCCGGTGGGCTTCTTCGAGCGGTGAATGAGCGAGGTCGTGGTCCCCGTTCGATTCCTGGCCGCGCCGCGCGTCGGTCGAGGTCCGAGCCGAATCAGAGGGCGCCACGCCGCCAGGTTAGGCGGCGGGAGATGAGCGCCGATTCAGGTCGTACTTCGCCACGAGCGCCAGGTAGTCGCGCTGATAGAGAAGCTTCACCTCGATGCCCGGGTGCAGCTCTCGCAGTCGTCGGACCTTGGCGTTCTTGCGGGTCACGAGCTTCTGGCTGAGCGTGGTGAGCTCGATGAAGCAGGCGTGGTCGGGGAGGTAGAAGTCGGGACGGAAGCCGACCCGAGGAGAGCCGTCGGCGTGCCATTCCAGGACGAACTCGACCGGCTCGTACTCCCAGCGCACACCGTAGAACTCGAGGAGCTCCGCAAAGTGCCGCTCCGAGTCGTGGGCGAAGTGAACCTTCGTCGACTCCTGGGCGACCTCGGGGGCTTCCACCGTCAGCCCCGAGCCTCCCGAACCGCGGCGGCGAAACGTGCCGGTGGTCGAGCGCCGGGCGCAGCGTTGCGCGTGCCCTTGTGTTCGATCTGCAAGATCGCGGCGTCGAGCTCTTCGAGCACTCCCGAGAGCGGGACGATGTTGAGCACTCCTTGGCCGCCCTTGAGCAGGTCCACGACTTCGCCGTCGGTGCGCGCCAGCACGGAGTTGGTGCCGACGAGGACCAGATTGGTAGACGCCAGATCACCACCGAGTCCCTCACGCAGACACTCCACCGCACGCCGCGCTCGCTGCAGCGAGATCCCCGCGTCGAGAAGCTGCTTGATGACCTTGAGCTCCACCACGTCGGTGTAGGAGTACAGACGTTGGGTGCCACTGCCGCGTGCATCTGCGATCGACGGCCTCAGCAGTCCGGTGCGGGCCCAGTAGTCGAGTTGGCGATACGTGATGCCGATGAGCGCGCAGACCTGCGGTCCACGGAATCCCTCGGTGTCGAGCGCCGGTTCGGACATGCCCGGCAACTGCGCGGCCTTCGACACACTGTCGACCATCGGGGTTCCTCCTCCACCTCAGGTGCAGGTTCATCCTACCCCGTCGTGTCACAACACGGTAGTTACGGATCTGTCACCGACGGTGGACCCCGGACCCGGGCCGGGTCGGTCCGGTGCGGCGGACCGCTCTCCTGCCTCATCACCAGGAGTCACTTGTGCGACAACGGAAAATTGCCTCTCCGACTCGCGCTTCGGCGGCACCTCTTGGGTTCCGTCCGTGCCGACGCAACCGGTGAAACGGGCCTGGCACTGACCTGCGGCAAGGGTCGATCTCTCACCGTCGACTAGAGCTTTATGTCGAGGGTTTCAGTCCACTCGGCGCAGCTCAGACCGGTAGCGGAACCCGTTCTTCACGTATTCGGCGGCCGCGATGGTGATGCCGTCGACCCGAGAGGCATCAGGCTTCAAGGTGGCCGGGATCCCGACGGCGAGCGCCCGGGGCGGGACGCGCGTCTGCCGGGGGACGACGGCCCCTGCCCCCACGGTGGCGCCCGAGCCGATCCGGGCGTGGTGGAGCACGATGGCGCCCGACCCGACCAGGCATTGGTCCTCGAGGGTGCATCCCTCGAGGTGCACGAGGTGCCCCACCACACAGCCGTCGCCCACCGTGGTGGGGAAACCGGGCCCGGCGTGGATGACGGTGCCGTCCTGGATGGACGTGCGGGCCCCGATGACGATGGCCCCGTAGTCCCCGCGCAGCACGGCGCTGGGCCACACCGTCGAGTCGGCCCCGATGGTGACGTCGCCGATCACCGTGGCGTCGGGATGGACATAGGCGTGGGGATCGATCTGCGGCACCAGGTCCCCGAGCGCGTAGACGGCCATGGCCGGTGACGCTACAGGCCCGTGACGGTGCCGTTTCGGGACCAAAGTCCCTGCCGGTGGCCCGATGAACGGTCGATACCGGCAGGGAAGGTCGCGGCGCGCGACCGGAATCGAACGAACGCGGGCCCGCTGTAGCCCGGTGAAGGCGTTGGCCATGGTTACCAAGCGAGGGCACAGGCCGGTGAGATTGTGGCAAGTCGCGGCCATCGCCATCGTCATCGTCGGGATGCTGGGGATCGGCGCCGGGACGTGGACCTGGTACAAGCGGAACGAGGACCACAACCGCGCCGACGTCCAGGCGAACGCGGACCAGGTCGTGGTGACGACGAAGAAGACCCTCGACGGCTACGCCAATCAGATCGCCAGTACCGTGGCGTTGTTCACCCAGCCCGGCCTGATCGACCGGACGGAGTTCCACTCCTACGTCAGATTCCTCGACCTCTACAACCGGTACAAGGGGATCTACGGACTCGGGCTCATCTCGTGGGTGCCGGCACCGGCCCTCCCCGCCTTCGTGGCCGGGTGGCGCGCCGACGGGGACCCCAACTTCACCGTGGTGCCGGCCGGCGACCGGCCGGCCTACTGCTTGGTGAGCCAGCTCGACGAGAAGAACCTCAAGTCGTCGATCCCCCTGATCAGCTACGACCTGTGCACCGTCTCGAAACTCGTGACGGTGTTGGACTCGGCCGCGGCCGACGGGATGGTGCATGCGGTGGCCGAGACCTCGATCGCCTCGGGGCCTGGGTTCGAGGGCAACTTCGTCCTGGTGGCGCCGGTATACCGCGGAGACCCGCTCACCCTCGCCCAGCGTCAGACCCAGCGCACCGGCTGGGTGGCCGCGCTGGTCAACGGTGCGCAACTGCTCAGAGCGGCCCTCGGCCCCGACGGCGCCCATCTGGGAGTCGAGCTGTTCTCGGGATCGGGAGTGTCGCCGAAGCAACTGGTGGTCTCCTCGCCCAGCGCACTCAAGAGTGCCCCGGGCTCGGTGATCGAGCATTTCCGCGACGACGGCACCTGGACACTGGTCGTCAGCGCGCCACAGGGGGAGCCGGGACAGGCCAACCCGCTCGTCGGGCCCCTGGCCGTGTTCGTGACGTCGTTCTTGCTCATCTTGGCGTTGGGCATCTTCGTCTGGGACCTGGGGCGGGGCCGGTTGCGGGCACGACGGCTCTTCATGGAGAGCGAGGAGCGGTTCCGGTCCCTGGCGTCATGCTCACCGGTCGGCATCCTCGAGCTCACCCAGGACGGGACGACGCAGTACTTCAATCCGCGTCTCAACGAGATCGTGGGTGTCGACGACGCGTTCTGGCGCGACCACAAGTGGTCCGACTGCATCCTCCCCGAGGATCGACCGTCGATGACGGCGAATGCGGAGAAGGCGTGGACATCACAGAACGACCTCAGTGCCCGCTTTCGGGTCGTACGACCCTCGGGGGAGGTCCGGAACGTGCGGGTTCTGGCCGCTCCGGTCACGGTCGGGAGTGAGGAGCCGTCCACCTTCGTGGCCACCGTGCAGGACGTCACCGAGGAGGTGGCAGCCACAGAAGCCCTGGCCTTCCGGGCCATGCACGATTCCCTCACCGGCCTGCCCAACCGGGCCCTGTTCCTCGACCGGCTGGGTGTGGAGCTCGCCCATTCGGCCCGCGCCGGAAGCGATCTGGCTGTCATGTTCCTCGATCTGGACGGGTTCAAAGTCATCAACGACGCCATGGGGCATCAGGCCGGGGACGAAGTCCTGAAGGCCATCGCCGGCAATCTGCTCGGCGTGGTCCGGGCCGGGGAGACCGTGGCACGACTCGGGGGCGACGAGTTCACGTTCATCTTCCACGAAGTCCAGGGAGCTGAAAAGGCGTCGGCGGTCGCTCAGAGGATCCTGGGCGCTCTCTCACAACCCATCGAGATCGACGGGCGGGTCGTGGTCGTGACCGGAAGCATCGGGATCGTGCTCCCCGGTCCCGGGGCACAGGCCGTCGCCGTGCTGCGTGATGCCGACGCCGGCATGTACCGGGCCAAGGAGTCCGGGCGTGATCGTTTCGAGATCTTCGCCGAGGACCAGCACGGCGCCTCGGTGTGACCCGGGGGGCCGAGCGGCCGTGGCCGGGGCCCTGGGGCGGAGCCGGCGGCCACGGTCGCTTGGTGGCGGGGGTTGCTGTACTCCCCCATCGTGCCCGTGGTCGCTTAACGGCCGGTGATGCCCCGCTGTGGGCTCGCTGAGTGTTCGCGACGTGTTCGCGAGTCTCCCTGAGAACTGACCGGCCCGGTCATCTAGCATGGCGCCCGATTGCCACCGATCATCGGATCGAGCGAGAGGCGGCCGTATGACCGAACGTCCTCGAGTCTCGTCCTCACTCCTCGTCGCCCTCCCTTGGTGGGCGCGTGTGTGGGACATGGTCAATGTGCCCCTGGCGTTGCTGTCGATGTTCGCCGTTGTGGCCGCGGTGCTCGTGCCAGGGACAGTTGCCCAGGCGCGTGCTCGTCACGCCGGCCCGGTCGCTACCAACTGGACGACGTATCACGCCAACCCGCTCGAATCCGGGATTGCCCCCAGCACCGCCACCTTCGCCCACCCCAAGCTCGACTGGACCTCACCGTCGCTCGACGGCCAGCTCTACGGCGAGCCGCTCGTCGAAGGCGGTTTGGTGGTTGTCGCCACCGAGAACGACGTAGTGTACGGGTTGAGCGCCACGAACGGTTCGGTCGCTTGGTCGACATCTGTGGGTTCGCCTGTGCCCGCCGGGTCGCTTCCCTGTGGTGATATCTCGCCAAACGTGGGCATCACCTCGACCCCGGTCATCGACTCGTCGCGGTCGGAGGTATTCGTGGTAGCCGACGAAGTGAGCGATTCGGCGATCTCTCACCATCTCGTAGGACTGGGATTGAGCACCGGCAACATCGTCCTCGATCAGGTGGTCGATCCCCCGGGGACCCTGACCGCTGCGCAACTCCAGCGACCCGGGCTCACACTCGATCAAGGCGCGGTGGAGATCGCCTTCGGAGGCAATGCAGGAGATTGCTCGACGTACCACGGGTGGGTGGTCTCGGTCCCCGAATCCGGTGGAGCCATGCGGACCTGGGAGGCCGATGCCAGTCCAGGCGACGACGAAGGGGCCGTGTGGCTGGGTGGTGCGGCACCGGTCGTTGATTCCGGCGGCAACATCTGGTTCGCCACCGGCAACGGGTCGAACACGACGGGGCCGTCACCCGACGGCGGTGATTCGGTCATCGAGTTGTCGTCATCGCTCGTCCCGCTGCAGTCGTTCACGCCTTCTACCTGGCAGACCGACAACGCCGATGACTTCGACCTCGGCTCTTCCCCCCCGGCGCTCATGGGGAACGGGTTGGTGTTCATGGCAGGCAAGTCACGCACCGCCTACCTGCTCAAGGAATCGAAGCTCGGCGGCGTGGGAGGTGAGGTGACCGAGCAGCCGTTCTGCGGAACGAACGTCGATGGCGGGGAGGCCTTCACCACCAAGGTGGTCTATGCGCCGTGCCTGGCGGGTGTTCAGGCGGTGAGGGTCAACACCCGGAACCACAAGCTCCACGTGTTGTGGAGCACGTCGACGGGTTCGAGTGGGCCGCCCATCGTGGCCGGGAACAAGGTTTGGACCATTCGGCAGGACGGCACACTGTTCGGCTTGCGGAAGTCCAACGGCAAAGCGGTGGTGCAATTGACGGTGGGAGCGCCCTCGAACCACTTCCCCACCCCGGCCGTGGGCGACGGGCTTTTGCTCGCCGCCTCGTCGAACCGGGTCGTCGCCTTCCACTGACGCTCGAATGGTCGCCCACCGATGCCCTCTAGAGGTGCAGCCCGCACTCCGTCTTGTCGGCACCGGGCCAGCGGCCCGCACGCCGATCTTCGAGGAGCGAGACGGGTCGAGTCGTGGGGCTGCAGCCGATCGAGAGGTACCCCTTGCGAAAGAGGGGGTGGATCGGGAGCTTGCGGTCGGCTTCGTAGCGCGAGACGTCCTCGTGGGTCCACCTGGCGATGGGATTGACCTTGATCAGTCCCCGGGAGTCTCGTTCCACGACCGGTGTGTTGGCCCTCTCCTCGCTGTCGGCTCGCTTCACACCCGACATCCACGCCTCTTGTCCTTCGAGTGCACGGTCGAGCGGCTCGACCTTGCGCAGCTCACAGCACCGCGCAGAGCCACAAGGCCAGGCGTCGGCGTCGGAGCCGGGAGTCATGACTCGCAACTTCAGTTGATACTGGGTCTCCACCCGTTCCACATAGGTCATGGTCTCGGGAAAATGGGCACCGGTGTCGAGAAAGATGACGTCCACCTTGGGGTCGACACGGGTCACGAGATCGATCAGGACGCAGTTCTGGAAGGAGCACACCAGGGACAGGCGGCGGCCGAAACGCTCTACCGCCCACGCCACCACGTCCTCGGCGCTGGCCTGCTCGAGTTGGGCCGCGAGGCGCTCGAACTCGGTCGAGGAGTCCTCGGCACCGACCATGGACAGCGCGTTGACCCGCCTTGCCGGTGAGACCACGTCACCCCCCACGTCGATCGCGTCCCCGAAAGCCCCCGCTCAATCTCCCACGATAACGCATCAGGGACGACAAGACGCATCGTCAATAGTAACGATCGCCGTGTCCCAGCCCTGGTCACAGCGCCGATCTGGGCACGATCCCGCCTCGGGTCGACGACTCGCCGGGGTGCCGATCCCCCACCACGGCGCCGGGACGGCGCCGGCGCATCGGCGCAAGGCGGCGGCCACGGCGACGTGGGTTCGGGACCCGGATCCCAGCGGCATGGGTGGACGCCCCGCGGCCGGCGAGGTTCAATGGCTCTCAGCTCGTGCGAACGCGAAAACAAGGGGTGCCCGATGACCATGACCGATCTTCCGCCGACCGCGATCCACCGTGGTGAGAAGGAGCTGCCCTTTGTCGACATCGGGGACGGAGGAACGCTTCAACTGCTCCAGGTGGACCTCTCCAACGGGGTGTGGATCGTGCGGAACCACTTCCCCCCTGACACCACGATCCAAACCCACAAGCACACCGGACACGTCCTGGCCTTCACCCAGAAGGGCTCGTGGTTCTACAAGGAGTACCCCGGCGTCGTGAACACGGCAGGCTCCTATCTCTATGAGCCGGCAGGATCGATCCACACGCTGCACGTGCCGTCGAGCAACGACGGGATCACCGACGTGTGGTTCGCCATTCACGGCGCCAATCTGAACCTGGGGCCCGACGGCAATGTAGAGCTGGTGATCGATGCGCATGCGATCCTCCCGTTCTACCGGGCCGCCTGCGCCGAGCAGCACGGCATCACCGATCCGCCTGTCGTCGTTATCGGGGGTTGACGGCGTGCGAGCTGCGGTCCTGACCGAGGATCGGCCTCGGCTCCAGCTCGCCGATGTCCCCACCCCGACGCCTGCACCCGGAGAGGCGTTGTTGCGCGTGACGGGATGTGGGATCTGCGGCAGCGATCTCCACCTGGCCAGCCAGTTGGCCGACACCGGCGCGGTTCTCGGTCACGAGATCGCCGGCACCGTGGCGGGCGTGGGGGAAGGGGTCGACCCGGCTCGCTGGAAGGAGGGCACATCCGTGGTGGCCCGCCCCCTCTCGGGCTGCGGGCGGTGCGAGTTCTGCGGGAGTGGGCGGCCCGACCACTGCGCGCAATTCCAGCTCATCGGTCTGGAACGACCGGGGGGCTTCGCCGAGTTCGTGACAGTGCGTGCCGATGAGCTCTTCGCGCTCCCCGCCTCGGTGCAGGTCGACGAGCAGCCGTTGGTGGAGCCCCTGGCCATCATGCGCCGCGCCTTCCGGCGTGGGCAGGTGACCGAAGCGGACCGGGTAGCCGTACTCGGCGCCGGTCCCATAGGGCTCGCCGCCGTGGCGTGGGCGAGGTCGATCGGCGTCGAAACGGTGGTTGTCAGTGAGCCCTCGACCCTGCGCCGCACCTTGGCGTCGCGACTCGGGGCGGCGGCGACCTTCGACCCCACCGAGGGCCCGGTGGCAGCCGAGGTCTTCGAGGCCACCGGAGGCGGACCGACTGTCGTCATCGAGTGCAGCGGTCGGCCCGGGCTCATCGAGCAGGCCCTGGAGATGAGCGTCGTGGACGGACGGGTGGTTGTCGTCGGCATCTGCCTGCAGAACGACTCCATCTTCCCCTTCTGGGGCCTGTCGAAGGAGATCGACATTCGCTTCTCCATCTACTACGGCCGCGAGGACTTCACCGACACCATCGATGCCCTGACCAGCCGGCGGCTCGACGCCGTCCCCATGGTCACCGAGTCCATCAACCTGGACCAGCTCCCCGAGCGCTTCGCCCGCCTCGAACGAGATCCCGACGCCGGCAAAGTCATCGTCCGGCCCTAGCGCCGGGTGCCTTCAACAGCGCGAGGTCGGATCCTTCTCGTCGGCATAGTGCTGATCTCGGTCTTCTTGGCCGCCACGGCCCGGCTCTTCGTGTGGCCTCCGATCGATGCACCCGTGCGGGTCGACGCCGTCGTGGCCACCGGCGGGGACCCCGGGCAAAGGCGGGCGGCAAGGGCGATCGACTTGGTCCGCTCCGGGTTCGCTCCCGTGGCGGTGATCTCCCTGGGGGGCACGCCGGTCGTGGCGTGCCCGTCGCATCCTCGGCAAGTCCGGGTGATCTGCTTCCGAGCGGACCCGCTCGACACCAGAGGCGAGGCGGAGTACGTCGCCGCGTTGGCCCGCCGGCGACATTGGGACGACCTGATCGTGGTCACCGAACGGAGCCAGTCCACGCGGGCTCGCCTCTTGTTCGAGCGGTGCACGACCGCTCACCTCCACATGGTCCCCGTCAACGACCCCGTCTCCCATCTCCCCTACGACGTTCTCTACGAATGGGGAGCCCTGCTGAAGGCACTGGTCCTGCACCGGTCGTGCTGAGCCGTTAACAGAGCCGTCATCGTACGGACCCATCCCGTTCACCAGGCACCCGTACGCTGGCTTCGTAACGTCCACGACATGTCACGCGCCAACAAGGTCGGAAGGTCCAGATGTTGTCCTCCTACCAACCGGGGCCCGGCTACGACGAGCTCGTCGAACCCGGTGGTCCGCCTCGGCCCACGGCTCGGGGGCTCTGGCGTCACCTGAACAACCTCGGCCTGGAGGCCCTTCTCGAGCGCCAGGAGGCGGCTGACCGGGAGATCCGCAGCATCGGCGTGACGTTTCAGACCTACGACGGCGATGCGGTCCTCGATCGCCCCTGGCCCTTCGACGTAATCCCCCGGGTGCTCGCCGCGTCGGAATGGTCCCGGGTGCGCGAGGGGCTCGTCCAGCGGCTTCGGGCTCTCAATCTCTTCATCGACGACGTGTACCACGACCAGCGGGCGGTGCGGTCCGGGGTGATTCCCTGCGATCTCATCACGGGCTCGCCGAACTTCCGACCTGAGTGCATGGGGGTCGACCCACCCGGGGGTGTCTGGGCGCATATCTGCGGGAGCGACCTGGTACGCGGCGAGGACGGGACGTTCTACGTGCTGGAGGACAATCTGCGGGTCCCGTCGGGGGTCTCGTACCTCCTCGAGAACCGGATGGTGGCCAAGCGCGTCTTCCCGGAGCTGTTTCGCTCCTACAGCATCGAGCCCGTCGACTCCTATATCGGGCGGCTCGGTGCCATGTTGTCGTCCCTGTCGCCGGCCCGAGACGAGCCCACCATGGCCGTCCTGACACCCGGTGTGCACAACTCGGCGTACTTCGAGCACGCCTTTCTCGCCCAGCAGCTCGGCATCGAGCTTGTCGAAGGCTCTGACCTGGTCGTCCTCGACGACGACGTCGTGTACATGCGCACGGTGGGAGGGCTCGAGCGGGTGGACGTGATCTACCGCAGGATCGACGAGATGTACCTGGACCCCGAGGTGTTCAGGCGGGATTCCTACGTCGGAGTGCCCGGGCTCATGCGCGCCTGGCGCAGGGGGAAGGTGGCGCTCGTCAGTGCACCGGGCTCCGGAATCGCCGACGACAAGGCCGTGTATGCCTTTGTGCCCGAGATCATCCGGTACTTCCTCTCCGAGGAGCCCATCCTTCCCAACGTGCCCACGTGGAGGTGTGGGGATCCCGATGACTGCGCCTTCGTGCTCGCCCATCTCGACGCCCTGGTGGTGAAGCCGGCCAACGAGTCCGGTGGCTACGGGGTCGTGATCGGGCCGACGGCGGGGGCCGAAGCCCTTGCCCTCGTGGCCCGGCGCATCGAACAGTTCCCACCGAACTGGGTCGCGCAACCGGTGTTGTCGCTTTCCACCATGCCGACCCTGTGTGACGGTGACGTCGCCCCCCGCCACGTGGACCTCCGACCGTTTGCACTTCTCAGCCCGGCCGGGGCCTATGTCACCTCGGGTGGGCTCACCCGGGTAGCCCGGACGGCGGGCTCGCTCATCGTGAACTCCTCACAAGGTGGGGGCAGCAAGGACACCTGGATCGTCGACGCCACCCTCGCCGATCTCGACGATCCTGTTGCCTCCGATGACCCGGTTGCCTCCGATGACCCGGGGGTGAAGACGTTGGCATCCGCCCCGCCCGAAGTGGCCAGGCACGGATCGGACCGACCCCTTCGCATCGAGGGATGGGAGCTGGCCCAATAGAACGCGGCACAGAGGGAGTCCCCGGACCCCTCGGAGAGGAGCGTGTGATGTTGTTGGCGCGGATGGCCGAAGCGGTCTACTGGGCCGGCCGCTATCTCGAGCGCGCCGAGGACACCGCCAGGATCGTCCGAGTACACGGTGAGACCCACATCGACCTGCCCGTGGGCGAGGACGTCGGATGGGCGCCGTTGGTCGAGATCGCCGGGACCATGGCCTCGTACCGCGACGCGGTCGATCGGCTCGGTCCGGGCTCCTCCGGGGCGGATGCCAAGCGATCGGCCGAAGCCCGGGTCGTGGCCTACGTCCTCACCGACCGCGACAACCCGTCGTCGATCCTGGCCTCGATCTCGGCCGCCCGTGACAATTTGCGGCGCGCTCGCCCCGTCGTCCCGCGCGAGGTCTGGGAGCTGTGCAACGAGCTGTGGGTGGCGCTCAGCTCGACCAGCAACGAGGTCGGTCCCCGCGACAAGCGGGTGCGGTGGCTGCAGCGGGTGATCGGGGACATCCAGCGGATCAACGGGGTGATGCAGGGCACGATGCGACGCGACGAGGCTCTGGCGTTCTTTCAGATGGGCCAACATCTCGAGAGAGCCGAGATCACGTGCCGGGTGCTCTCGGTCCGGGCCGACAGTGCCATGCCCGACCCCGGCCGGGAGGTCTACAACGAGGTGCACCAGATGGCCCTGCTCCGATCGCTGGCCTCGTACCAGCCGTTCCGGCGCGCCATGCCCGCACCGCCCGACGCCGCGTCGACGCTCAAGTTCTTGCTCCAAGACGAGGCCTTTCCCCGTGCCGTGTGTGCCTGTCTGAGCGAACTGCGCGACCTGGTGAAGGCCCTCCCCCACAATGAGCGCATCCTCGCGGCCTGCACCGACACCGTGGTGTTGGTGGCCGACGCGCCGGTCGCCCACCCCAGCCCCGGCAGTCTGCGAGCGTTTCTGGCCGAGCTGAGACCGGCCATCGAGAACCTCAACGACCACATCGAGGCGTCGTTCTTCTCGCCTGCCCTCAGCCCCACGCTGGCCCCGGCCGAGCCCTCTTACCGGGCGCCTCGGCCGAGGGCACGCTCGCCCTTCGTCGGGTCCGCCGATGTGGGGGTCCCCCCGGGCACAATCGGGGCCGTGGCCCAAGACAGGCTCTACCGCGTGGTCCACACCACGACCTACGAGTACGCGGCACCGGTCGAGCAGTCCTACAACGAAGCCCATCTCCGGCCCCGCGACACCGACCACCAGCGATGCCGGGCCCACAGCCTCGAGATCGATCCGGCGCCCAGCACTCGCTTCGAGTCGGTCGACCCGTTCGGGAACTACGTGGCGACGTTCGTGGTCCAAGGCGGGTTCGACCGGATGTCTGTGGTCGCCACCAACGAGGTGGTGGTGACGGCACCCCTCCCGCCACCGGCGGGACCACCCTGGGAGTCGGTCCGGACCCTGCTCGAGATCGACCGGCAGCCCTCGGCCCGCGACGCCCGGCGCTGTCGGGCGCCGTCCCGTCTCATTCCGACCTCGAATGCGTTGGCCGAGTACGCCGAGGGATCGTTCCTGGCCGGTCGGCCCCTGGTGGAGGCGGTCCTCGACCTCACGGGCCGGGTGTACCGGGACTTCATCTACGAGCCTGGGTTCACCTCGATCTCCACCCCCCTGCTCGAGGTGCTCGAACAGCGCCGGGGCGTGTGCCAGGACTTCGCGCACCTGATGATCGGGTGCATCCGGTCCCTGGGGCTGGCGGCTCGCTACGTGAGCGGGTACATCGAGACCGTGGCGCCCCCGGGCCAGGAGCGCATGATCGGCGCCGACGCCTCGCACGCCTGGGCGTCGGTGTACCTCCCCGGCTGGGGCTGGGTGGATGTCGATCCCACCAACGATCAACTCGTCGCCGACACCTATGTCACCACCGCATGGGGACGCGACTACTGGGACGTGTCGCCTCTGCGGGGATCGGTGGAAGGCGGCGGCGGGTCACATCAACTCGATGTGCAGGTGGACGTGACTCGGGTCGTCACCGCTACGGCAGACGTGTGACGCCGGTGGGCCCGCCGGCGCCCGGAGCCATCGCTGATCGTGTCCTCGACGGCCGGCTCCACGGCGCCGACCGCCGGGGTCGGTAGACGCTGTTGGGGCGGTGTCGCGAGAGCTTCTTGATCATGGCATCGACCTCGGCTCGAGCATCGGCGGCCCGGTCGCTGAGCTCGTCGGGTGAGGAGACGAGACAGAGCGCAGCTGACCTCGGAACGAGGTCCTTGATCCCGATCACCGCCCGGTGCAGTGCCGCGCATTGGCTGCGCGTCGTCTCTGACAGTTCGCCGGTGCCCGAGCTCGCCCGCGACAAGGTGGCCACCTCCTGCACGAGCTCGCCGATCCGTTCCAGTCGGGCGCGCAGCCGGGCGCGCTCGGCGGCTCGGCGTGACCGTTCGGCAAGTTCGACCGACGTGCGGGCCGTGGCGGCGGCGTCCCGCGCCGCGTGGGCCGATGATCTGGCGTACAAGAGGCCCCCCACAGCGGCCACGGCGGCAACCGACGCCGCGGTTTCAGTGAACGTGACGGTTTGCATGCTTCGTACCCCCCAGTTCGAGCAAGGCGGGGGCGCCGCTCCTTTGTCGGGTCGCGCGCCCTCGCAGGCGCGAGCCTATGGGGCATGCCGGTCGCGCCGACTCCGATGCAGCCGCTTGAACGCGCTGAGTCGCCGTGACGGTGTCGCATCGACGCGCCCGTCGGCAGAGAGGGACAGGTTCTAGCCCCACGATCGGAGCCTCCTGTCGATCACGACGGACAGGCGTCCTGATTTTTCATGGCCGATTGAAAGGAATCTCCAAGCTGCCGTACAGGTTCGTACCCGAAGATGTTCATGTCGTCGTCGCATGGCGTCGATGGCAGAGTTCAACCGACAGTCAGAGGGAGTACCTGTGAACAGCGACACTGGTCAAGACGGGCAGTCGGGCGAGTACGGCGCTCAGACCCCCACCGAGCGCGAGTTCACCCAGGTCACGCCGGTGCCGGAGCAGCCCACGGGAGAGATCCCGACCACGGGCCCGCCCACCGCCGAGGTCCCCCTGGCGGGTGCGCCCGAGGCCGGCGCCATGCCACCCCCGTCCTCGCCTCCCCCGCCCCCCTGGGGCCCGCCCTCCGCCGAGGTCCCCCTGGCGGGGGGGTACTGGGTCCCGGGATCGATGCCCCCTGGTGGGACCCCGCCGTACCCCCCTTACGGGGGTCACTACCCCTACGGAAGCCCTCCCCCCTTCTACAGCCCGCCTCCCAAGCGCAAGCCCCTCGGCAACTGGGGAATCGCCACCGTCGTGGCCGTGGCCGTCATCGCCGTGTCGGGCGTGGCCGGCGCCGTGGTGGAGCACGCCGTCGACAACACCACGACGAGCGGCTCGCCGTCCCTGGGCACCTTCCCGTCCGGCAACTCAGGATCGGGTCTGGGGTCGGGGTCGGGGTCGGGGTCGGGCTCCGGCTCCGGCGCGGGATCGGGGACGGGATCCGGCTCGGGCAATGCACCGGCTGGGGTCAACACCTCGGCCATCGCCTCGCAGGTCGACCCGGCTCTCGTGGACATCGACACCACGCTGGCCCAAGGTGGGGCGGCGGCGGGGACGGGCATGGTCCTCACCTCGGCCGGACTCGTGCTCACCAACAACCACGTGATCGAGAACGCCACAACGATCAACGTCCAGGTCGTGGGCACGCACCAGACGTACTCGGCCACCGTGCTCGGGTACTCGGTGACCGACGACGTCGCGCTGCTCAAGCTGCAGAACGCCTCGGGGCTGAAGACCGTCTCCATCGGCAACGCCTCGAACGTGAGCGTGGGGGCGCCGGTGGTCGCCATCGGGAACGCCGGGGGCACGGGGGGCACACCGACCGCCGTGGGCGGGACGATCACCGCTCTCGACCAGACCATCACCGCCGGTGACTCGGGCACGGTGTCGGAGACCCTCAGCGGCCTGCTCGAGACCGACGCCGACATCCAACCCGGAGACTCCGGCGGTGCGCTGGTCAACACGTCGGGCAAGGTCATCGGCATGAACACGGCGGCAGCCGAAGGCACCGCGGGTGGCGACAACCAGGGGTATGCCATCACCATCGACCATGCCATGGCCATCGCGGATCAGATCAAGAGCGGCAAAGCCAGCTCCACGGTCGAGATCGGACCCCGGGCGCTACTGGGCGTGGACGTGACCGACGGCTCGCAAGCCGGTGGGAACGGGTTCTTCGGCGGATCGGGGAACAGCTCGGGCGTGGCCGGTGCCTACGTCGAAGGTGTGGAGTCCGGCAGCGCGGCCGACAACGCCGGCATCGGAACCGGCGACACCATCGTGTCCATCGACAACACGACGATCGCCTCCGGCTCGGATCTCACCAATGCCATGGTCAAGTACAAGCCCGGCGACACCGTGACCGTCGGTTGGGTGGACGCCCAAGGGGCCAACCACACCGCCTCGGTCCAGCTCACCACCGGACCTCCGGCCTGACGGTCCCGGCCCCTCAGCCGGGCCGTCGGACCGATCGGGGAGCGTCCTCACAGGCGATGCAGGTGCGAGTGGCGGGTCTCGCCTCGAGCCGCGGCGACGTGATCGTCGCACCACACGATTCACACACGGAGTAGGTGCCCTCGGCGAGCCGTGTGAGCGCTCGATCCAGATCGTCGAGGTGGGCCCGGTCCTTGGTCAACAGGGCGGCGACCAGGGCCCGCTCGAAGGCCACCGTCGAGCCTTCGGGATCGTGTTCGTCGTCGAGGTTGGCATCAGACGATGCCGCCACGATCTCGTCGAAGTCCGCGGTCATGGCCCGGATACGAGCCAGCGTGGCCTGTCGTTCTGCATCCAGGAACGTCTCGGTCCTCGACCTCTTCATCACTCGACCTGCCGGCGATCGATGGAGACGGGCTGCTCGGGGACGCGCCGCACCCGGCGACGCCCGCCATGGGCAGCCGAACGCGGTGTCGACTCCTGAGTTATGGCGTCCCCCGCCACTAGATTGCGGGAGATGGAGGAGCCGGTGCGGAGCGTGGTCGAGTCGATGAGAGCCTGCGTCGTGCCGATCGCCGGATTGGGCATCACGCTTCCTCGTGCTGTCACCCGGGGCACTCCGGCACCGGTCCCTCCCGCCGCCAGGGGCGGTGCCCGGTGGCGCCTCGCGCTGTCAGATGTCCGCGCCGAGTGCCGTGTCGGCTGACCCCAACCTCTTCATGGTCGGGGCGCCGAAGTCGGGGACCACCGCGCTGGCCACCTACTTTACCCAGCACCCCGACGTCTTCGTGGCGGCCAAGGAGCTGAACTACTTCAGCTTCGACCTGGATTTCCGCACCATGAAGGGCGAGAAGTGGCGCGTCACGAAAGAGGCCTACCTGGCGTGGTTCTCCGACCATGGCGACAAGCGCTATCGGGGCGACCACTCGGTGTTCTATCTCTACTCCCGGCGGGCGGCGGAGGCGATCCATGACTTCGACCCCGACAGCAGGATCATCATCATGCTGCGGAACCCGGTCGACCAAATGCACTCACAACACAGCGAGATGCTCTTCCAGGGTGACGAGAACCTGCGCGACTTTTCCCAGGCGCTCGCGGCCGAGGAGGACCGCAAGCGCGGCCACCAGATCCCTCCCCGGTGCCGGAAGACCTTCGGGTTGCTCTATCGGGACCTGGCCCGGTACGCGGAGCAGGTCGAGCGGTACTTCACCGTGTTCGGCCGGGACCAGGTCTGCGTCATCCTCTACGACGACCTGGTGGCCGACACGCCCGGTACCTACCGCCGTGCGCTGGAATTCCTGGGGGTCGACCCCGACTTCAGGCCCGACTTCGTGGTCGTCAACGCCAACAAGGTCGTCCGCAGCACCTTTACGAGGGAGTTCCTCCGCCGCACCCCGTCGAGTGCCCGCCGGGTGGGTCGTCTCCTCGTCCGGAGCGAAGACCAACGAGCCGCGCTCCGCCGGCGCCTGCACGCCATGAACACCCAACAGCGGTCCCGTCCGGCCATCGATCCACGACTCCGGCGGGAGCTCGAAGCCGAGTTCGCCCCGGAGATCGGTCGCCTGGAAGAACTCCTCGGTCAGGACCTGGGTCGCTGGAGGAGCGCCCCTCCGGGTGGCGCATGACCGGTGACCCGTCGGGTGCGGTGTGGACCTACTGGGAGAACCTTCCCGGCACGTCGCGCTCCGCCTACCTGGACCTGTGCCTGGAGACCATTCGGAGGCACAGCGCGCCGCTGGAGGTGCGGGTACTCGATCGCACCACGGTCCCCCACTGGCTCCCCGATCTCGACGTCGAGCGCTGGGAGGCGCTTCCCGCCCCCAATTACCGGTCGGACTACGCCCGTTCCCGTCTCTTGCAGCGCCACGGGGGGATCTGGATCGACTTCGACACCGTGGCGCTGTCACCGTTGTCGGAACTGATCTCCGAGATCGACGACACGGGCATCGTGTGCTGGGGACAGGAGCTCGGGCGGTTCTTCGGCAACATGTGCGCGGCCCGGCCGGGCTCGGCCTTCGTGGACGCCTGGGTGGAGGGTCAGGACGCGGCGTTGTCCCGGCGGACGGACTGGTCCCGATTGCCCTACTCGGGACTGGCCCAGGACGTCTGCTGGCCGATCGCCCGGAGCGTGCCGTGGAAGTCGTTCCCCATGGACCGGATCGCCCCCGTGCCCTGGTACCAGTGGCGGCGGTTCTTGTCGCGTCTCGACTCTCCGCGTCGGGTGCTCGCCGGTCGACCGATCACGGTCGTGTTGTGGAATGCCGTCATGGCTCCCCTCCTGCGGAGCCGCACGCGCCACGAGATGCTCGCCAGTCCGATGCTGCTGAGCCGATTGCTCCGGATCGGCCTCGGCCTCACCACCGCAGATGACGAGGAGGACGCCTGGACCCGCCTGGACGTCCTCTCGGGGCTGCGCTTCTCGCTCACGGGTCAGCGGTTGGAGACGACCGCCCGGCGGGTCGTCAAAGGCCGGCGAGCATCGTGAGGACCGAAGAGGTCAGATCCGCTCGACGTCGGAAGTCACCGCCGACCGGCACCCGACCGACTGCGGCCCGACGGCTTGCGCTTCTTCTTGGAGGCCGCTGCCCCCGGTCGCCGTTGGGTCGGGGCTGACGCTCGGGCGCGCTCGCGCGGTGCCTTGACCGGGGCAGGGACGGGTGCCTCGGGCCGTGCCGCCGCCATGAGCACCGCGGTGACCCCGGCGGCCACGAGGAGCCACCACGGGTACACGCCGAGATGCCATTCGGCCACGATCGTGGTGAGCACCGCCACGGCGATGGAGATGCCGAATCGGCGCCGGCTCCCCCGCGCCGCGACGACCATTCCCACGGCGAGCGCCGGCCAGACGTAGTAGGCGGTCATCACCGACTCCGTATAGGTACGAAGCGCCAGGGCCAGCGCCGCGGCCCAGGCGAGCATCTCCGGCTTGTCCTTCCAGCGCCGTGCCCACCATCCCAGCCCGGCTGCGAGGACGAGCGTGGCGAGACGGACGGGTCCGCCCCCGACGGTCTCGTTGGACCCTCTCCCCCCGAGCCTGGGCGCCAGGAACGTCCACGGCGTCTGATGCGTGCCGCTGATGTCGGAATAGGCCGGCTGGTTCACGACATTGTGGAGGGTCTGGTGGAAGTTGGTCGCCACGGGCCCGACGGTCACCACCAGTGCGGGGAGAACGCCTTGGGCCACGAGAGCCGGCGCCCGGCGCCTGCCTCCCATGACAAGAAACAGTGGGAACAACACCACCACGAGGGGCTGCACGGCAAACGCCGCGCCGAAGAGCCAACCGGCCCACGTGAAGCGGTCGTCGAAGGCGAAGACCAGGGCGTACACGGCGAGTGCGATGGCGACGGCGTCCTCGGGATGGCCGAAGATCACGATCACGGGCCAGAGCAGGACCGCTTGGGTCACGTTGAGCATGGTCCGCCGCAAGGATGGAACCTGGAGTCGCTCGGCCAGGGCGTCAAAGGCGAACAGCGCCGTACAGGACAAGACCAGGACGTAGGGCTCGAGGAAGGCGAACCACTGCGGTTGAATCGCGTATTCGATGTGTGCCGTCGAGATGCGCGGCCCCGCCACCAGGATCTGCGTCGTGTGCGACACGAAGAAGGCAGGTTGGGTGACGGGGTGATGATTCTTCATGATCTCGACGAACGTGGTGTCGAAGTGATTGCTGAGTGCTCCGAGCGGCGCCAGCAGGATCAGAATCCCGGGAAAGGTCAGCACGGACGAGTTCGAATAGATGGACCCGAAGTGTCCATGGGCCAGCGCGCTCGTAGCGCGATAGGTGGCAGACAGATCCCCGGGCGAGATCCACGCCGAGGGGACGTGACGGACCACCGGCGCCCACCGAAAGACGTAGGCCAACCCCAAGCCGACGTAGACGACGGAGACGACCAACGGCCCGACCCGACGCCCGAGACGGGCGACGACTCGTGTGCTGAGTTGGCTGTTGTCGACGGCGGCCTTGGGCATGGGACGCCCATGGTGCCATAGGGAGGCTTGGCGCGCTCTTGTGGCTGTACTCGGTGGTCGGGATTTGAACTCGCGACCTCTTGCCGGTAGTCCTCGATTTTGCGTTAGTGGCTACCACGTTGGCTACCACTCTCTGATCTCTTGAGGCCTGCGCAAGAGATCTAGATCTAGAGGCGACCCGTCCCGAATGGCAGGCAACCTGTGCCACACGTCAGGCTGAACGTGGCCACGGACGTCGACGCCGATCTCGGTTCGTGAGATCGATTCTCTCGGACGCACCATTACCGTCGCGGTAGCATGAGGCATGGCCGATGAAGGATCCACGCACGACCTCACCTCGCTGTTGGTAATCGCCGAAGACATTCGGGACGGAAATCGGTCTGAGCCGTTCACCATCGACGAGATTTACCGACTTTGCAACGAACTGAAACGGGCTATCGCGCTGCTCGGCGCTGACGAAGGTGAATCTCTGGATCTTGACGACGAGCTTTAGGCCCGGAGGTAGACCCCAGATTGCGAACGCCGACCCTCCTGCCCCGGATCTGGGGGCCCGATTCCTCGTCTATGGGTGATTGTGTGCATCCACGTCTTCCACTTTGGCGACGCGCCATGCATATACCGGGATGAAGCCGAGTAGGAACACGGCGAAGAATGCTCCCAATATTCCCATGACGAGAGCAAAGCTGTCTGTTATGCCCAAGGCGACGCCGCCAGCAGCTGCCAGTGCCATAAGGATTAGGGCGGTCACCAAGCGCCCCCTGGGCGCTCGCTGTACCCCCTCCATCGCGTCGGAACGGCGAAGGATTCCCCAATGCGCCCAAAGAGACAACCAGCCACCCATCACGAACACATTCTAGAGGCCACCTCGTCCAGGCTCACGGGACCGGGATCCCCTCTTTCAGGGTCGAAGATGGTCGATCGAAGTCCCCGAGTATGCGTACTGCCGGTCGCGGTTGTTGTCGAGTCTCGACCCCGGTCGGGAACGGCACTTGTGCGCTCGGCGGAGGGTGGAGAACCAGCTAGTGGCGCGCGGAACGGCGTCCTCGGTACCAGCTGTAAACGACAGCAAGGACTACCAGCCACAAAACCTCCGCGGCACCGCCCAACAACCACGCGAGCACGCCGGGTCCAGGTTCAAATGGAAAGCCCCACGTCAAGGCCAGAGGCCAGAAGGTCAGGGCTAAGAAACCAATGTCCTTCGCGATGGCTTTCTTCCAGGACTCAGTTTCACGTGCCGTCGCTCGTTGAAGGCCCACCGGGTTCACTCTACGCCCACCCGCTCGGGAGCGGGCCTGGGGGATCGGTATCAGACCCATCACCGGACGTGCCCGGTGATGGCTTCGGAACCGCTCGCCGCTGCTGGCTGCGGCGAGCCGAGGACCCCCGGCGGGGTCAGCCCGTTGCCTGGTGGGTGGGCGTGGAGCCGTCGGGCAACAAGAGGTCGAACCCATCGGGCGTGTTCAACATGCCCGGCGCCGTGCCGGCCTGATCGTTGACCCCGTACTGCCATACGAGGGCTCCCGTCTTGGGGTCGAAGGCCACCATCCGGTTCCGATAGTCGTCGTTGGCCATGACGACCCCGCTCGGCAAGAGCTCGGCCAACGAGGGATGATCGAGCATGCCCGGACCGGTGGCGACGTCATAGCGGTAGATGATCTGTCCGGTGCGGGTGAATTCCAGCACCTGGCCAGGAGTCGAGTAATCAGCGATGAGGTAGAGGTCCGGCCCGATCTGCTGCGGGTCAGACGGGTAGGCGATGGGCAGGTGCACGGTCCATACCAGGGCGCCGTGCGGCGTGTATTCGGTCACCCATGACCCGTTGATCTCCGACACCAGGAGGTTGCCGTCGGCGAGCGGTGTATCACCGTTCGGGGACCCCATCGACGCCGGCGGATTGTGCACACAGACGCCGTCGGTGCCGATCTGATCGGCCACTGTGTGGTCGGCGTTGAGGACGAGCACCCGGCAGTTCTGCGCGTCGGCGACGGTGATCTGCCCGTTCTTGAGCAGATAGGCGTCATCGGGTTCGTGGAGGTATCCCACCGCGGTCCCGGGCTGCTTGGGATGTCCGTAGGACCACAGGATCTTTCCCGACGGGTACCCGATCTCCACAATGGTCTCGTTTTGCTCCTGGTTGGAGATGATGGCCGTGCCCTTGTCGATGAAGAAGGCATCGTCGGGGAAATAGAAGCCCAAGGGGTCGGGCCCCGACGTGGCCGAGGGGTATGTCCACAGGATGTGCATGGCTGCGTCGAGAACCAGGAGGCGATCGTTACCGCGGTCGGCGATCAACAGGTTGGCGCCGAAGTAGGGGGAACCGGCCCCCGCAGCACCGGCGGTGCCGAAGGCGGCGTCGGGCGTCAGCATCTGCACCGCCGTGACCGGCGTTCCACCGGACTCCCCGCCCACCAACCACGCTCTTGATCCGATGACCGCCACCCCGGCATGCGAGACCGGCACCTGAAGGCGTCCTGCGACCTCAGTGCGCTGAGAGATCGGGTCGAAGGACCAGATCGTAGAGACCGTGTTCGTCGTGCCCGATGCGGCGGCGGTGAGGATGGCCGACCCTGTGGCCGTCCGACGGGCATCGGGGACGGCGCCACTCTTGCCTAAACCGGGACTGGAGGAGGACGAGGCGGAGGTCTGGGTCGTCCCCATCCCAGGGGTGGAGGGTTGCGGGACGGTGCTCTCGCCCCCGACCACATAGACGGAGCCGGTCAACGTGACCGCGGCGGCACCGCTTATGGGCTCGGGAAGGTGACCGACGACGGCGGCGTGATGGCGGGTGGGATCGACGGCTTGGACGGTATCGACCGGTTGACCGGCTCCAGCCCCGGTAATTGCTTGGCCACCGAAGACGTAGATCCTGCCGCCCACGGCGGCGACGGCCCCATATCGAACAGGCACCGGCAGCGTCGCCACCGTGGAGAAGGTGCGGCCGTCGGTAGTGCCGAGGACCACGGCGTCGGCATTCGTCCCGTCGTAGCCGCCGACGACGTAGGTCGTCGAGCCGATGGTGACAGACGAAGAGTCCGATCGCGCCTGGGGCAAGGAACCCACCACGGTGGCGGTGGGGGTGGGTGATCCGGCGCTGAGGGCCGGGCCGGACGGCTCTGGGAACGCCTGGACGACCCCGACCGTCGTCGCGTCTCCGCCGCCGAACACCACGTCCTTTCCGGCGATGACGGCCCCCGACGCGTCGTGGAGCGGGCCGGTCAGATCACCGGCCGGTGCCAGCGCCCCGGTCGAGGTGTCGAGGGTGTAGATACCACTCGACGACGTGTTGCCCGTGGTCAATCCACCGAGCACCGACAACTGGTTGCCGACAACCGGGAGCACCACGGCGCGACTGAGCGGTGCCTTGAGGGACCAGGGGAGTAGTCCCGACTCCACCGCAGGGATGGCGGTGGCCTTCGGTGGGACACTTCGATGGTGCAGTGGTCGGTGGACCGCTGTGGCCGGACTCCGCTCGTTCGTCGAGCCGGGCCATGTCTCGGCCACGACGATGCCGATGACGACCACGACGACGAGACCGACGAGAAGGCGCGTACGTCGGACACGGGATGACGCGTGTCGAGGTCGCGACCCCGAGAGTTGGCGCGCCAGGAGTGTCGCTCCCCCGGGTTCATCCCGCCCTCGACGTTTCGGCACCGAGCGGAACGTAGCGGACGAGAGCGCTCGCGCGATGTCATGCAGGCGCACCACCGGGCAGCCTTATTATTCACGTGGCTTGGTCGGGCTGGCGAGATTTGAACTCGCGACCTCTTGACCCCCAGTCAAGCGCGCTAACCAAGCTGCGCCACAGCCCGTCGCTGCAGCCCGCCAGTGTAGACGCATTGGTCAGGCGTGATGCACGAGCCACCCGATCCCCTGGTATGCCCGCCAGACGAGGTAGACGCCCGTGGCGGCGATCATCAGCTTGAAATGCCACGGGATCTTGCGGCGTGCCAGTGGTTCGCCGCAATCGGGGCATTCGCCCTCGTCGGTGAGGTCGTCCTCCTCGACCATGTGGTCGCAGGTGTCACACCACGGCACGGTCAGGCTCCTCGGATGGCGACGTCAAGTGGCACGTCCGACTCAGCCACGCCGGTCCGGCCTCACGACCCGATTCGTACCCGGAACTTCACCGGTGTGGGCCCGATCCCGAACTGCTCGCGCAGCTTGCGCTCCACGTACCGCAGGTACGGGGCGGGCAGGCGCCTCGTGGTGAACAGCGTAAAGGTGGGAGGGTCGATGGCTCCCTGCACCGCGTACTTGATCCTCGCTCCGGGAGACGCGTGGGCGCTCTGGATGGACCGTATGGCCCGGTTGAGCTCGCCGGTCGGGATGCGGTGATGGTATGCCTCCACGGCGCGTCCCAGGGCCGGCAGGATCTTGTGCACACCCATCCCGCTCTTGGCGCTCACCTTGACGATGGGCGAGTCCCCCAGAAAGGCAAGGCGGTCTTCCACGTCGTCGACGATGTCGCGCCGAGCTTCGGCCCCGAGGAGCTCCCACTTGTTGAGGATGACGAGCACGGGGCTCCCCGATGCGCCGATCCGCTCCGCCAGGCGCTGGTCCTGGTGGGTCACCCCGTCGGTGGCGTCGATCACCAGCAGCACCACATCGGCCCGGTCGAGGGCCTGGAGGGCCCGGACCATGGCGTAGTACTCGGTCCCTTCCTCGGTGCGCGACCGACGCCTCATGCCGGCGGTGTCGATGAAGCGGATGGGCCCTTCGGCCGTCTCGATCTGGGTGTCGATGGCGTCGCGTGTCGTCCCGGGGAGGTCGTGGACGACCGAGCGCTCCTCTCCCAACATGCGATTGAACAGCGTCGACTTGCCCACGTTGGGCCGCCCGACGATGGCCACCCGGGTGGCGAGGCCCTCGGAGGCGGTACCGCCCGGTTCGGCCCCCGGCCCGCTCCCCGCCTCCTGGTCGTCGCCGACCGAGCCGGAGCGGTCGGGCAGCATCCGGACGACTTCGTCGAGGAGGTCCCCTGTCCCCCGTCCGTGCAGGGCGCTGACCATCCACGGGTCGCCGAGGCCGAGGGAGACGAGCTCCCAGGCGTCAGCCTCGCGGCGGTCGTTGTCGACCTTGTTGGCCACCAGGAGCACGGGCCGCCCCGATCGGGTGAGCACCCTGGCCACGTCGTCGTCCTCGGTGGTGATGCCCACCGCGGCATCGACGATCAGGAGCACGAGGTCGGCGCCGGCGACGGCTCGTTCGGCCTGCTTGGTCACCTTGGCATCGAGGGTGTCGCCCTTGCCCAACCACCCCCCGGTGTCGACCACCACGAAGGGTCGGCCGTTCCATTCACACTCGAGCTCGAGCCGGTCCCGGGTCACGCCGGGCTTCTCCTGGACCACGGCGGCGCGCCGTCCCACGAACCGGTTCACGAGCGTCGACTTCCCCACGTTGGGGCGTCCGGCGATGACGACCAGCGGGAGCTGGGCGGTGGGATCGGAGGTGGGTGTGGCTCTTCGTGGGGCGCCCACGGGCGCAGCGCCGGTCACCGCGATGCACCGAGAGTCACGGTGACCGGTCCGGGCGGGGCCGCGCTCGATGATGCCGGTGGGGAACCCGGAGCCGCTCTGGCGCCTTGGAGGGCGAGGCGCAACGAGTATCCGTCGCTCGGGATCACCTCGACCTGAAGAGGGAGGTCTGCCACGGTCATGCCGTCGAGGAAGGTTCCCTCCGAGAGGCACACGTCAGGGAGGAGATACCGCCCACCGGACGGCTGGTCGGCCAGCACCCGGGCGACGTCACTGCCGGTGATCAACCCGGTGACGCCGATGTTGCCGCCGAAGAACGTGTTGGGCACGGGGACCAGTCGGACCCACGGTCCCTGGTCACGGAGAAGGGGTTCGAGGACCGTGGCGCCGAGCTCTCCGGTGATGATGGCCACCGGCGTGTGTGGTGCGGGAGAAACCTGTTCGTCCGACAGCCCGGCATGGCCGTTCGATCGCGGGGCCCGGTAGCCCGCGGCCGGAGCGCCGTCCACCCAGGAGAAGAACCCGGGCTGCACGCCATAGGCGGCGGAAGTGTCGCCGTGGAAGGCGGCTTCGAAGGCGCGGGCCATGCCGATGCCGTTCTCGTGCTGGGGAAAGCCGTCGTAGGCCGCCGCCGGTGGGAAGGGCCGGCCGGCCAGGAGGTAGTACTCATCGGCGCAGTACACGAGGCGCCGGCCGAGGCGACCCAGGCACAGCTCCTGCCATTGCTCCACCACATCGATCACGGCCGCCGCCTCGGCCACGGTGTGGGGGCGCATGGACGGTTCGGTTGTGTAGTCACTCACCCCGAGCGGCACGCATGCCACCGTGGCGAGATCGCTGTACTCGTCGACGAGCCCGGCCAGTGTCGTCTCGAGCGCCCCGGCGTCGTTGATCCCGGGGCACACCACGACCTGTCCGTGCACCTCGATACCCCCGTCCAACAGGGCACGCAACCAACGCAGGCTGGTGGCGCCCCGGGGGTTGCGCAGCATCCGGGCCCGCAGCTCGGGGTCGGTGCTGTGGATGGACACGAACAGCGGGGACAGCCGCTCGGTGAGGACCCGCTCGAGGTCGAGCTCGGTGAAGCGCGTCAGGGTGGTGAAGTTCCCGTAGAGGAACGACAGCCGGTAGTCGTCGTCTTTGAGGTACAGGCTCCGCCGCATCCCCTTGGGCAGTTGGTAGATGAAGCAGAACTCGCAGTGGTTGTCGCAGGTGCGCACCCGGTCGAACAGGGCCGAGGACACCTCGATCCCGGGGACCTCCCCCGCCTCCTTGTGGAGTGACACGGTGAGCTCTTCGTGGCCCCGGCGGATCTCGAGCTCGGGATCGGCCTCGTCGACCAGGAGGCGGTACTCGATCACGTCGCGTGGCACGCGGCCGTCCACGGCGAGCAGCTCGTCATTCACCCGGAGGCCGGCACGCTGCGCTGGGGAAGCGACCGCCACGGAGACCACCCGAGGCGCCGACATGTGCTTCAGGCTACCTGTTCCCCGGGGTCTGCATCCCCGGCGGAGAGGGCACATGGGCCCGGTAACCTGGGACTGTGCCGGTCGAGCGTGTCCTACTGGCGTCTCCCCGCGGCTTCTGTGCCGGAGTCGAAAAGGCGATCAAAGCCCTGGCGTGGATGGTCCGTGTCTTCGAGCCGCCGGTGTACTGCTACCACGAGATCGTCCACAACCGGCATGTGGTGGAGCAATTCCGGGCCCGGGGCGTGATCTTCGTCGACGACGTGGACCTGGTGCCCGAGGGGGCTCCCCTCATGCTCTCGGCGCACGGCTCGGCACCCGAGGTCGTCAGCGCGGCTCGTGATCGGGGGCGGGTCGTGGTTGATGCGGTCTGTCCCCTGGTGACCAAGGTCCATCACGAGCTGAAGGTGCGGGCCGGGAAGGGCTACACCGTCTTGTACGTCGGGCACGAAGGCCACGAGGAGGCCGTCGGCACCATGGCCGTCGCGCCCGACTCGGTCCGCCTGGTGCGTTTCGAGGCCGATGTCGACGACGCCGCGGCGGAGATCACTCCGGGTGCCCCGGTGGCGTTGCTGGCCCAGACCACGCTCAGCCACGACGAATGGTCCGACATCATGAAAAGAGCCCGGGAGCGGTTCCCCGATCTCTGGATGCCCAACCGATCAGACCTGTGCTTCGCCACCACCAACCGCCAGGCGGCGCTGAAGGTGATCGCGGCACGATCCGACGCCGTGGTGGTGATCGGCTCGGTGAACTCCTCCAACACCCGGGCTCTCGAAAAGGTGGCGCGCGCCTCGGGGTGTCCCCTCGTCCTCCGGGTGAACGAGGCCGCGGAGCTTCCCGACGATCTCTCGGGCACGGTGGGGGTCACGGCGGGTGCATCGGCTCCCGACGAGCTGGTGGAGGCGGTGGTGGCCCGGCTGGCGCCGGTCGACGGCGTCGAAGAGGTCCACGTCACCGACGAGGACGAGTACTTCCCTCCACCCCCCGAGCTGCGCGACCTGCTCCGGGGGCTGGCCGCCGCGGTGGCGGTCGGCCTCGCCGCGCCGGCTCCGACCGACATGGGCCGGACCGGGGCCAGGACGTCATCGGCCGGATCGCTCGAGGTGGATGGTGCCGCTCGCGACCGGCAGATCTCCGCCGCCGACGTCCTGGCACAATTGGCTCGGTAGCGCGTCACCGTGTCGAGGGGATGTCGGGTGCGCCATCACGCCAGACCGAGCGACCGATCGAGGACGAGCCAGAGATAGCGGGCATACGTCTCGGTCACGTGCTGACTGTCCATGTACACGATGTATCGACCCACGATCGGAGTGCACGTCGAAGAACAGAACCAAGGCGTGGTGTCGATATAGCGCCCCCCGGCCTCTTGCACAGCTGCTTTTTCAACGCCGATATACCCCGAGACGACGTCGGCGGCCGGGGCGGCACACGCTTGCACGTCGTGGGGATGTGCCGAAAGACAATCCGGGATGTTCTGGGGCATCACCGGGATGTTTCCCAACACCACCTTCTCGATGTTCGGGACCTTGATGGCGTCGAGTAGTGCCACGAGCCCTTGCTGCCATTGCTGGCCCGAGAAGTGTTGCGCCGGCAATCCGTGCAGGGAAGGTTGATAGTAGAACCCTCCATCCTCCTGGCTGACGATGAGCACCTTCGGTCTGTGGGTGTTGATCCAGTGCTCTGCCCATGTGTGCCACTTGTCGCAGTTCGCATAGGGCCCGTCGATCTGTTGCCAGCCCGGAGGGTTGATGACCGTCACCGGTTCTGCAGGGCAGTACTCCTTGGAGAGCACCACCAGGGTCAGGTCCGATTTCCGTGCGATGAGGGTCAAGGCCGACACCCACATCTGGGCGTGGGAGTCCCCGTAGACAACCATGAGGCCCTTGGTCTTCCGGGTGCCCTTGCAGATCTTGGTGATGGTCCGCTCCACGAACGATTGGCAGTGGACACCCAGATAGTGCGCGGCGAACACCGAGTCGTTGGCGGCCTGTGTCGGTGACATCGACTTGGAGACAGAGGTGATCCGGGTCGCGGCTGCCACCTGGCGGAGCACGACCTGTTCGTTGGCTGCGGGGGTGACCGGTGGGTTGTTCGCCCCGGTGGGTTGCTGGGTCTGGATGGCGATGACCAGGGAGAGCGCGATGACCGTGGTGACAACGAGAGTCATCCCGATGAGGACGGTCCTTCTCGACGGCAATCGCCAGTGGCGGATCGGGTTCTCGACCAGGGCGTAGGTGACCATCGAGGCCGCCATGGCCACCAGGAGCAGAAGAAGGTTCTCACCGAGAGGGAGACTGGTCTTCTGCACCCGTTCGGCCGCGATGATCAGGATCGGCCAGTGCCACAGGTAGAGCGAGTACGAACGTCTCCCCAACCACTGGAACGGTCGGAGTCCGAGAAGGGCCTCGACGCCGGACCGTGGCACGGCGGCGCCACCCACGAGGATCGACGCCGCGCCGACGACCGGGACCGCAACTAAGGACCCGGGATAGGCGGTGAGCGAGGTGAAGGTGCATGCGGAATAGGCGATGGCGCCGAGCCCGGCCCAGGTGAGCGCGGCCGCGATGTGGCGAGGCAACCCCTTCAACCATGACGTCCCCACGGCCACCAACGCGCCGAGGGCGAGCTCCCAGGCACGAGTGAAGGGGGAAAAGTAGGCAGATATGGGAGTCGTGGCCGTCGAGGCGATCGAGAGCCAGTACGACGCCACGATGATGACGCTGAGGACGGCGGTCATGCGGACCCGAAGTGAGAGACCGCTCCTCACCCCGGCCACGAGCAGGAACAGGGTCGGGTAGACGACGTAGAACTGCTCTTCGACCGACAAGGACCAGTAGTTCTGCAAGGGTGACGGGGGCCGAGAGGCAAGCAGATAGTTCGTCCCCGACGCCGCGAAGTGGAAGTTGGAGAGAAACGCTGCCGCCCAACGGCCGTCGTCGGCGATGGTGTTTCCCGTCACCACTCCGAGCACGGCGTAGGCGGACACCACGGCGCAGAGCATCACCAGTGTCGCCGCCGGGAGGATCCGCCGGCACCGCCGGGCGTAGAAGTCGAGGATCGAAGTGCGGCCCGTCCCCTGGCGCTCCCTGAGCAACAGACCGGTGATCACGAACCCCGAGATCACAAAAAAGACGTCGACACCGACGTACCCACCGGTGAGGTGGGGAACCCCAGCATGAAAGAGCACGACGAGGAGGACGGCCAGGGCCCGAAGGCCCTCGACATCGGGCCGAAAGCGTCGGTCGTCAGGGGCGGTCCCGGCCTCCTCGCCCGAGTCCAAGAAGCGCTGATCAACTACCAACGCGTCCTCACTTGGCAAGGCTCCCGATTCCGTCGGCGCAGGGTATGTCGGACATTGTGCCCCCCGGGGCGTCTTGCAACCCTATCGATCGCTCCCCTCACCATGAGGTCGCAAACGGTGAGGTGGTGCATCGTCTCGGCGCGCGCGTCGTGAGGTCCTCGTGCAGCATGACGGCCTAATCTGGGTGCGAATGTCCACGTGTGCGCCATCGAACGAGTTGTCGGCGGGGTGAGCGCTTCCACCGACCCCGTCGAGCTCAGGCTGTCGAGCGGCCCGGGGCGTTGGGTGCTGACCGCCATGGTGCTCGGGTCGGCGATGACGGCCATCGACTCCACGGTGGTGGGCATCGCCCTGCCCGCCATCGGGCGAAATTTCTCCTTGTCGGTCTCGAGCTTGCAGTGGGTCGTGACGGCGTATCTCATCTCTCTGGCCGGACTGCTGTTGGTGGGAGGGGCCCTCGGCGACCGTTACGGTCGCCGTCGGATCTTCGTCATCGGCGTGGTGTGGTTCGCGCTGTCGTCACTGGTGTGTGCCCTCGCCCCCGACGCCGGGTCGCTCATCGCGGGCCGGGCCTTGCAGGGCATCGGGGGTGCCCTCCTCACCCCGGGGTCTCTCGCCATTCTCCAGGCTTCGTTCGCCCCCGACGACCGGCCCCGTGCCATCGGCGCCTGGTCGGGCCTGGGTGGCGTCGCCACCGCCATCGGTCCATTCGTCGGCGGCTCTCTGATCAGCGCCGTGTCGTGGCGCCTCATCTTCCTCATCAACCTTCCGCTGGCAGTCGTGGTCGTGACCGTCGCCACCCGCCACGTCCCCGAGACGCGCGATCCCAACGCGGCGGGGCCGGTCGACGTGCTCGGCGCCGTGCTCGTGACTCTCGGCCTCGTGGGGTTGGCGACGGCGCTCATCGAGGCACCCGACGACGGATGGTCGTCCCCCGTGGTGGTGGCGATGCTGGCCGGTTCCGCCGCCGCCTTCGCCGCCTTCGTGGTGGCGGAGGGTCGTGAGCGCTTCCCCATGCTGCCGCTGGGCATCTTCGGGTCCCGGCAGTTCAGCGCCACCAACGCCGTGACCTTCGTGGTCTATGCCGCACTGGGTGGTGCGCTGTTCCTCCTCCCCGTCCAACTCATCGAGGTGGCGCACTACTCCCCGCTCGAAGCCGGGAGCTCGCTTCTCCCCCTCACCGCGATGATGTTGGCCTTCTCGGCCCGCTCCGGCGCCCTGGCGGTACGGCTGGGACCCCGTCTGCAGATGGCGGTCGGTCCGGTGGTGGTGGGTGTCGGGATGGTGCTGCTGCGGCTGATCGGCCCTGGCGGCGACTACCTGACCGAGGTCCTGCCCGGGGTGCTCGTCCTCGCCCTCGGCCTCGTGATCACGGTGGCGCCGCTCACCTCCACGGCGCTGTCCTCGGCTCCGGTCGAGCACGCCGGGGTGGCCTCGGCGGTCAACAACGACGTGGCCCGCGCCGGCGGCCTGATCGCCGTGGCGGTCCTCCCGGCCTTGTCGGGCCTGAGCGGGCACAGCTACATGCATCCCGGAGAGCTCGAGGTGGGGTTCCGCTACGCCGTGGTCATCGCCGGAGTGGCCGCCGCCATCGGGGGTCTGCTCGCCGGGGCGTTGATCCGCAACCCCACCGCCACGCTCCCCCCCGGGGACGGGGTCGGGGCCCCCGGCGGCGTCGGGGTGTGCTGTCCGCTCGAGGCCACACCGCTCCGACGGGCCGGGCCCGAGGCGGTCGGCACCAACCTGTGAGGTATCTGAGGAACCGGGCCGCCACCGCCCGTCCACGGCGCCAGTGGGCCTGGGGTGCGAGAATGGCCCCATGAGCACGACCACGAAGACCACCACCCCGACCAGCTTCCGGCGGATGGACGAGTCCACCGCCGAGCAGTGGGCCGAGATCGGCGCCCAGACGGCGGAGCGCCAGGCCCGCGTCGCCACCCAGGTGCTCGGCATGCTCGAAGCCCTCGGTGACATCACCGACGGCTTCGCCGTCGACCAGCTGCGTCACTCCCTGCAGACCGCCACCCGGGCCGAGGAGTCCGGGGCCGATCCGGAGATGGTGGTCGCCGCGCTGTGCCACGACATCGGCAAGTACATCTCGGTGCCGAACCACCCGCGCATCGCGGCAGAGATCCTGCGCCCCTATGTGCGCGACGAGATCTTCCATGTGATCGTGACGCACCAGGACTTCCAGGGCCGCCACTACTACCACCACTTCGGTGGGGATCCCGCCGCCCGCGAGCAGTACCGGGCCGAACCATGGTTCGCCCTGGGCGAGCGCTTCGCCGATGAATGGGACCAGACGAGCTTCGACCCCGATTACCCGACCCAGCCCCTGGCCCATTTCGAGCCGCTGGTTCGCGACGTTTTCTCCCGGCCCCACAGTTTCTAGTGGTGTCTTCGCTCCTGCGGTCGCGTTCGCGCGCCCGGGCCCGTGAGCTGCGTCACAAGGACTCCATGCGCCGGCTCGTCATGGAGCTCGGCCAACAGGACTTTCGGCGCCGTCACGGCACCGCCGAGTTCTCTCCGGTCCTCGTGCTCATCGCGTCCTATCTCGAAGCCGACAACATCGGCGCCGTGCTCAAGGCCGTTCCTTCCGAGGTGGGAGGGTTGGCGGTCTCGACGCTCGTCGTCGTGGACGGCGGAGACGACGGCACCGACGACATCGTCGCCGCCCAGGGGGCATACTGCGCCGTCCTGCCGGTCAACATGGGCCAGGGGGTGGCGCTGCGCCTCGGCTACGAGCTCGCCGCCGCCCATGGCGCCCGGTACGTGGTCACCCTCGATGCCGACGGTCAGAACGATCCCACCGAGATCCCGGGCTTCCTGGTACCGCTGCTGGCGGGGACGGCGGACTTCGTCATCGGCAGCAGACGTCTGGGTACCGACGAGACCACCGACAAGGTCCGGATGGCCGGCGTCGTCTTCTTCGCCACGGTCATCAACGCCCTGACCGGCCAGCACATCTCCGACACCTCCAACGGGTTCAGGGCCCTGCGGATCGAGGTGTTGAAGGATGTGACGCTCGAGCAGGACCAGTACCAGACCGCAGAGCTCATCATCAGTGCGGCGACGCGCGGGTGGCGGATCACCGACTGCCCCGTCGTGTGGCACTTGCGCGCCTCGGGTGAGTCCAAGAAGGGCCACAATGCCTTCTTCGGCCTGCAGTACGCGCGGGTGATCGTGCGCACCTGGCTGCGCGACCGCAGGTGACCTGACCCCGCCGGGGAGCGGTCCCGGTGATATCTCGCGCGACGCGTGTTCTCCGTCGCCCCGGTGCTGCGATGGTGGCGGCCCTGGTGGCCTTCCCCAGCGCGCTGTTCGGCATCCCCGCCGCGGTCGGCGTGACCTGGCTCGTCAGCGACAACCTCATCCAGAACTTCCCCTTGCGGGTCCTGGTGGGCATCGACCTCCGCCACGGCCACGCCCCGGTGTGGGACCCCTATCTGTGGAGCGGGTCACCGCTGTTGTCGGGGTTCAACGCCGGTGCCGCCTATCCCGTCACGTGGCTCTTCGGCGTGCTGCCCGGCGCCTTGGCCTGGGTCGTCAACCAGGCCCTGGTGGAGGTCGTGGCCGCGGTGGGGATGGTCGTCTTGCTGCGGGTGCTCGGGCGGTCGTGGACGGCGTCGGGGCTGGGGGCGATCGCCTTCTCCTACGGCGGCTTCATGGCGGCGCAGAGCGTGCACATCGACGTGGTGGAGGCGGGAGCCTGGCTCCCCTGGGCGTTCGCGGCCCTCGATCGTCTGGCCAATCGCCCCGAGGGCCGTTCGGCGGCCCCGTGGGTGGCGATCCTGGGTGCCGCCATCGGGTTGATGGGGTTGTCGGGGGCGGCCGAGCCCATTCTCGACGGCGGGCTCGCGCTCGGGGTGTACGCGCTGTGGTTGTTGTGGCGACTCCCGGCGCGGCGTCTGTCCTTCGTCCTCGTGACCGCCGCGGGTGTGGTGCTCGGCCTGGCCCTGGCCGGCGCGCAGCTGGTGCCCGGAGCCCTCATCCAGGCCCAGTCCCAGCGCGCCTTCCACGATTTCACGTACTTCACGTCGGGTTCGATGAACAAGTCCCTGACGCTGCTGGGGCTCGATCCCCTGTTGCTGGGCACGAGCGGGAACTTCCCGCTGCACTTCTTCGCCACCTACAGCCTCACCGAGGTGTCGAGCTACATCGGCATCATGCCCGTCATGGGTCTGCTCGGGCTCTTGGCCCGGCGCCACCGCCGCAGCGTCGAGGCCCCGCGCTGGTGGATCTGGTACGCCATCGCGGCCCTGGGACTCGTGGTCAGCTGGGGCGGCTTCACCCCGCTGGCCCACGTCTTCTTCCACCTGCCCCTGTTCAACCGCCAGCGGCTGCTGGCCCGCAACCTCTTGGAGGTCGATCTGGCCCTGGCCGTGGTGTTCGCCACCTGGGTCGATCACATGTTCCTGACCCCCTCACCGCGGCCGGAGACGATGTCGGGCGTCCCCGGGTCGGATCAGCGCCGATGGTGGTCGAGGCTCCCGGGGGCCGAGGGGTGGCGCTCGGACATCGTCCTCCCTCTCATCCCGCCCGTCGCCGTCGTCGTCCTGCAGATCGTGCTGCTGGCGGGTGGCCCGTGGTTCCCGCACTTCCTGCACGTGCCGGGGCCGGTGACCCGCTCCACCTTGTGGCCGCTCATCGCGTTCCTCACCCTGCCCAGCGCCATCTCCGTGGGGGCGGCGCTGCTCGTCCTGCGCCGACACCGGTTGTCCCGCATCATGCCGCTGCTGTTGACGGTGCTCTTGATCGTCGACCTCGGGGTCTTCAACGGCTTCACCCAGGGCGCCCCCGACCCCGTCGGGGCGACCAAGAACAGTCCCACCGCCGACGCCCTGGCGGCCGTCGTCGCCGCCCAGGGCCCGGGGCCCGCCGGGGGGCTCCACCGGATGGCCGTGTTCGATCCCGACCGCTACTACTCGGTGCAGGTCGAACGCCTGGGGGAGCCCGACCTCAACGTTCTGCGCGACCTGCCCAGCGTCCAGGGATACGGGGCGGTGGTCGATGCCACCTACGACCAGGCCACCCAGACCCACGAGCAGCTCAACATGGACCCGACCGGTCTGGCCGACGGCACCTTCGCCCAGCTCGATCTCGGTGTCCTGGTCACCGTGCCGGAGTACTTCGTCCATCTGGTCGTGGCCCCGCCGGGCTCCCCGCCGAGCACGGTCGCGGCGGGGAGCACCCCCATCCCCCCGGTGGGGCCCTCGCCGGGCGCACCGGCCGACACCACCCCGGCGCCGGCCACGTCGCCGGGTGATTACCAGTACGCGCCGGCCCCGGCCACGTCGCTGCTGCTCCGGTCGAGCCGGCCCCGCACCCAGTACCTGGGCACGGTGCTCTCGGTGACCTCGGTGACGGTCCCCGTCGACGTCGGGTCGGGGTCGTTGCGGGTGGGGCTGGTCTCGCCCGACGGTCGTCGGACCACCTGGATCGGGTCGACCTCGACCTCCACCCGGCCCGGCACCGCCGTGGTCAGGGCCCCGGCGCCCTCCCCCGCCAGCGGCATCGTCCTCGAGGCGGTGCCGGGGGGGACCGCGTCACGCGCCGCGATCGAGATCGGCGCCGCGGTGGTGCGGACCGCGGGCCAGGGCACCTACCGCCTCGACGGCTCGCTGCGCGACGCCGTGAATCCCCACCGGTGGCGCTTCGCCGGCATGATCGGGCGCTTCTGCGTCTTCACCGAGGCGTCGGCCCAGGGCGCCGCCTGGGTGCAGGGTGCGAACCACGGGCTGGCCCATGTGGTGTCGAGCGAACCGTGGGGCGACCAGACCATCCGTGTGACCACGACACGCCCCGCCACCCTGGTGCGCTCCGAGCAGTACGCCACGGGCTGGCAGGCCACGATCATCACCACGACCCGCCCCGGGGGGCGGCCCAGTCGGCGGGCCGTCGTGGTGCGTCAACACGACCTGATCCAGTCGGTGCGCGTCCCGGCCGGGACGTCGCTCGTGCACTTCACCTACCGACCCCATCGCGTGCTCGAGGGATTCGTGGCGTCGGCCCTCGGCTCTATCGTGCTGATCGGGCTCGTGGTGTGGACCGCTGTTCGGCGTCGTCGTAGAGGGACTGGAGCTCGCCACGCAGCTGCTCGGTGAGCGCATGGACCTGGGTGCGCGGCACCCGTCCCCGGGCCGATCGCTCGGGAGCGGGAATGGGAGGGCCCACCACGAGGTGGACCTTCACCGGGCGCACGAACTTCGATCCCTTGGGCATGGCCTCGGCGGTTCCGCCGATGCCGATGGGGACGATGGGGGCGCCGGTGCGCGCCGCCAGGAAGGCGGCCCCCTCGTGCAGGTCCTCGATGACGGGGCCGGCGCGTCGGGTGCCTTCGGGGAACAAGATGAGGACGTCTCCTCGTTCGAGGACGTCCTGGGCCCTCTCGAGGGCGAGGCGGTCCGCACCGTCGCGATGCACGGGAAACGCACCCACCGCATCGAGGAACGAGCCCAGCAGGGGCGTCTTCCACATCTCCTCTTTGGTCATGTAGAAGATCTTGCGCCTGGTCACCTCGGACACCACGAAGAAGTCCATGAAGCTCCGGTGCACGGGCGCCAGGATCACGGGCCCCGAGGCCGGCACGGTGCCGGCGCCGTCGACCTCGACGCGCCAGTAGGCCCGGTTGATCAGGTGCACGACTTGCCGGATGGCGCGGTACACCCACGAGGGGATGCGGACCCCGGCGCGCCGTCGGGTCGTCCCCGTGTCCTCGTCGGGGACGTCCAGGTGGGGCTTCACAGGCACGAGAGCACCTCCTCGAGCACGGCCTGGCTGGATTTGCCGGTCGAGTCGATCACTTTGGCATCGTGGGCGACGTCCTCGGGTGATGGTAGGGGCGAGGCCAGCCGGGTGGAGTCGAGCCGGTCCCGGCGCACCAGGTCGTCGTGGACAGCCTCGACGCTGCGCCCATCGGCGCGCT
>Ga0187890_10000257_pt1 | contig 37929 bp, 33 predicted proteins | sample June2016WEW_21_1_FD_133005 | JGI IMG/M metagenome (GOLD analysis project Ga0187890, IMG submission 133005) | Peatland microbial communities from SPRUCE experiment site at the Marcell Experimental Forest, Minnesota, USA - June2016WEW_21_10 | ecosystem: Environmental > Terrestrial > Soil >... | reverse complement strand
TGTTGCGTCCGCCGCGCACGGCCGCCAAGAACGGCGCCGTCCTGCAACTCAAATTTACGATTCCGGATGTGGCGTTCCCGAGGCTGAAGGGCGTGTCGCTGTCCGCATACGTGAATGGCACGGCGCTCACTCCGGAGAGCTATGCCCAGACGGGCCAGTTCATCTACAGCCGGGAAATTCCCGCCAACCTGCTGACGGGCGATGTGGCCCGTGTCGATTTTTCGCTGGACAAAACCATTCCGGCCACCGCGGCCGACAAGCGGGAACTGGGCGTGGTCGTTTCAGTGGTGGGCTTCCAGCCCAGGTAGCACAGGCTTCAGCCTCTGAAGCGCGAGCTTCTCGCGAAGGCCGATTAGCAATCGGCACGCAGGTTGTCAACGTTGTCAACCTGCCCCACACAAGCCGGCGGGTCTGGAGACCCGCCGCAGGCGTGGACGCCCGCCCCACATCCCGCCGCCCAGGCCGATTACACGTAGTGCTTGAGCAGCGGCCAGATTTGACGGAGCGACACCTTTGGCTCGCGGCACACCCAGATCGTCAGGTTGTTCTCAAATGGCATGGCGTTCGGCTCCGTGATGAGCCCGGCGGCGCGCACGTCCCGGAACACTCCAGCCAGACCTTCGCGGCTGCCTCCAATTACGATCACCACCTCCGGATCGCTGGGTCCGGGACCCCACAAATAGTAGTTGTTGTGTCCGCTTATTGCGTTGGGGATTTTCAGGCCGGGCCCGTAATAATCGATGGCGCCGGCATCGCCGTAGTTCCAGGCAAAGATGGCGGTGTGGGCCTGATCCTCGGGCGGAAGTCCATGAAACACGGCCGCCACCTGCTCCGCCATGTTGCGCCATCCGAACATATCCGCATAGAATTGCGGCAGCCTGCCCATTTCATGCCGCTCCTCTTTTGGGTTTTGGATACCCAGCCAGGCCGCGTAGCGGACGAAGGTCTCTATCGGCAGCACCGGCACGGCCATCGGCGCGCTCACTGCAGCCGTGACTAACATGGCTACGATGAGCGTGCGCCGAAGCCGCCGCCAGGGCCGGCGAGCGAGCGCCTCTTCCAGACAAACGCCGCCCGCGCCCAGTAACATCGGGTAGGCCGGCAGCAGGTAGTAGCCTTTGCCGTGCAGCACGCACAGGGTGGCGAATATAATCACATAGGTCCATCCCAGCGCGCGATAGGTCTTGCCGCGCGGGTGAAAGAAGAAGAACCATAAGCCCGCCATCCAGACCGGGACAGCGGCGGCGGTCAACAATAACTCGGTAGCGAAAAACTGCCACGGCGTCAGAATGGCGTTCTTATATTTGACCGCATTCTGCAGAAACTCGAGCGTCGGCCAACCCAGCGAGATTTGCCACAGGATGTTGGGCAGGAACATCAGCGCCGCAATCGCGCCGCCGAGCCATAGGTTCCACTGCGCAAATGACTTGCGCAGCGGCGTCAGCAGCAGCCCGCCTGCTAACCCGAAACCGAAGAACAGCATGGCGTGCTTGTTCTCAAGCCCCAGCCCCGCCACCACCCCGAAGCCCAGCCAGTATCTCGAATCGCCGGTATTCCATGCGCGAATCACCAGCCAAACGCAGCCTGCCCAAAACAGCGGCTCGAAGGCGTTGGTATTCATGAAGTGATCGATGCTCATCCAGGCGGGCACTACGATAACGGCCAAGCCAGCCAGGGCCTGCGCGAATCGGCCGCCGCCCAGTTCCCGCGCAATCATGGCGGTCAGCACCACCAGACAGGCACCGGCCACCGCCGGCAGCAGGCGAATGGCGAACAGAGAATCGCCCAGAAGAGTCGTCACTGCCCGCGTCAGCACCCCAATCAATGGAGGGAACTCGACATAGCCCCATGCCAGGTGACGGCCGCAGGCAAGGTAATACAATTCATCCCGAAAGATGCCATAACCGTGGAAAGTGATCAGGTGGAACAGCAGCTTGGCTAATGCCAGCGCTGCAACAATCCGCCATTCACTCGCTGGCCATCGCGAACGCATACTTCCCCGATCCAACCTCTACCACAAGCGTCCCATCGCTCTCTCGCGCCCCTGTCACTCCAGCCGGCCCGCTCTGATACTTACCATCCTTCCAGATGGCGCGCCCGGATTCGGACAGTGTCACCGGCTCCAGACCCAATTCCGGAATGCGGACCTCCGCCTGGCTCCCCACGGGAATAGTCACTTCCAACCGCAGCCCGTTGTCGGACCGGCTCCACGATGACGCCACGGTGCCGCGTATCGTATCGAGCGATCCCGCCGCCCACTTCAAATCGCGCACCACTTGCGGCGCGATCACAACGCGTTCGAAGCCCGGCTTGGCCGTATCCAGATTGATGCCCGCCAGAGCGTTATAGAACCAGGCGCCCAAGCTGCCGAACATCGGATGATTGTGCGAATTCATCGAAGGTCCCGTCTTGTTCTGCCACAGTTCCCATAGCGTAGTCGCGCCGTTCTCGACCATGTAACCCCAACTCGGATAAGTGGTCTGGGTGGCCAGTTCGTAAGCCAGGTCGGAGTTACCCGTTTCGGTCAGCAAGGGGAACAGGTACTTAGTGCCGAGGATGCCGGTAGTCAGGTGGGTGTTGCGCGTGTAGACCAGGTCGTCGCGCAGCGAGCCGAGCACGCCGCCCCGCCGGTCGCCCGGAACCATATTCAGAAACAGCGGGAGGATTTGCGCCGTTTGCGTGCCCGTTCCATACACACCGGTTGCCGGATTCAGGAATTTGGCATTGAACGCGGTCTTGATCTCGTCCGCCTGCTTACGGTAGCTCTCCGCTTCCCCGCCCTTCCCCAGTATTCCGGCCATGCGGGAGACTAAGTCCGCGCTCCAGTAATAACAAAAAGTCGAAACCAGGTTGCCTGGCGTTTTTTCAATCGGTACCCAGTCGCCGTAGTAACTGTAATCCAGGATGCCGTCGCGGCTGCGCGTGCGCAGATAATCCGTCCACGCTTTCACGCCGTCGAAGTGCTGCTCCAGGATGCGCCGGTCGCCGTAATACTCGTACATGTACCAGGTCAGCAGAGGATAGGCCATGCCCCACGCCGGGTCCGCGGGCCGGCTGCCATAACGATGAGGCACCGTGTCGGTCACCGTGCCGTCGGCGGCCTGCACATCGTGTATGTCGCGCAGGAAGTTGGTGTAGAACGCGGGCATATCGAAATTCAGCATGGCCGTCTCGGCATAGAGGTGCGCGTCGGCCATCCAACCCATGCGCTCGTCGCGCTGGTTGCAATCGGTGGGAACGCTGTGCAGGTTGTCCTGAATGCCCCAAACAATGTTCCGCTGGATCTGGTTCAGAATCTGCTTCGAGCTGGTGAACCCGCCAGTAGGCCGTACATCGGAATGCACCACCTTGGCGCGCAACGTGTCGAACTTAGGCGCGCCCGGATAACCGGTCAGCTCCACATAGCGGAAGCCATGGTAAGTGAAGCGCGGCTGGTAGACCTCCAGGCTTCCGTCGCCGCGCAGAATATAGACGTCGGTGGCCTTGGCGGCGCGCAGGTTCTCGACATTCAGGGTGCCGTCGTCATACAGCAACTCCGCGTGGCGAAGCTGCACGCGCGTTCCGCGGAGCCCCCGCACCCGCATCTCGACTACGCCGCTTATGTTCTGCCCCAAATCGTAGATGTAGACGCCGGGATGCGTCGTGGTCATCTTCACCGGCGCGATGGTATCGACCACCCGGATCGGCGGCATCATCTGCGCCGACAGGACGCCCTTGGGCCCGTCGATGACGCTGGCGGCCTTCCAAGTCGCATCGTCGAAACCGGCGCGATCCCAGCCGGCTGTCTCCAGGCGCGCATCGTACACCTCGCCGTTATAAACGCTATCCGACTGAATGGGTCCGGGCGCTGTTTTCCACGATCCGTCCGTCGCCACATCTACGCTTTGTCCTCCTTCCATCTCCGCGTGAATCTGCATCCGCAGGGCGCGCGATTTGAACCAGCCCTCGCCCAACATCACGCCCACCGCATTGGCGCCGGGCCGCAAACGCTCGGTAATATCGTACACCGTGTCGAGCACGCGCTTGTCGTAAGTGGTCCAGGCCGGGTCAAGCACATGATCGCCAACTTTACGGCCGTTGAAGCGCAGTTCGTAATAGCCGACGCCCGCGACATAGGCGCGCGCGCGCACCGGACGGCCCGCAAGCGTGAACTCCTTGCGCATCTGGTTCGCGCCACCGATCCACTTGCCCTTCCAATCCGCGCTGTCCAATAGGCCGGTTTCGAAGCGCGCGGTGGCGCTGTACGGGCTGGCGTGGTCGGCGCTATCCCAGTAACGCACCTTCCAGTAATACGTCTGCCCGCTCGCGACGGGCTTGCCCGCATAGACCACGTGCACGGACTGGCCGCCCGGCGCCTTGCCGCTATCCCACTGGTCGCCGGCAGGCGCATCCGGTTTCAACGAGACCAACACCTGATACGCCGTCTGTCGTTCGCCGCGCGCAGCGTGCTCCAGCACCCATGAGAAACGCGGCTGCGGTACATCGATCCCCACCGGATCGGTAAGATATTCGCAGCGCAAACCGGACGGCGCGGCGGCCATCGAACCTTCCTGCGCTGGCAGCAGGGGAACACATAGAGCACAAAGCACGGCCCACTTCGCGGTCCATTTCGCAAGCATTGGATGCCTCCTCGAAAAGAGTAGTGTATCCGAAATACGACGGATAGGCCCGGAGGCGCGCTACTGCGGAATCTCCATCCGCACCCGCAGACCCGGCGCGGCATTCTCCGCCGAAATATTGCCATGATGCGCGCCGATGGCGCGGTGCGCAATCGCCAGGCCCAGCCCCACGCCGCCCGTCTGGCTGTCTCTGGAGCCGTCCGCGCGAAAGAACGGCTGAAAGATTCGGGGCAGCATCTCGTCCGGCACGCCGGGACCGTAATCGCGCACCGAAATTGACGCCTTTCCGGCGGCCGATTCCACTCTGACATCGATTGGCGAGCCTTCCGGCGAGTAGCGAATCGCATTACGCAACACATTTTCGATGGCCCGGCGCAGCAATTCGCGGTCGCCCCGAACCGGCAAAGCGCCGGCCGATTCGTGGTGGAACTGGCAGCCGTGCGCATCGGCTTCCATGCGGCTGGCGTCCAGCAGTTCTTCGACCAGTTGGTCCAGATCGAAATGTTCCACGCGGCGCGACGCGGGGTCGCCCTCCACGCGCGTCACCTCCACCAGGGCGCCAACAAGATTCGTCAGCCGGTCGATTTCCTTCGTGACTCGGGCCGCGGCGGCGTTACGATCCTCCGCCGTCTTGGTCAGCTCCGCCGCGAAGCTGAGCCGCGCCAGCGGCGAACGCAACTCGTGCGAGACGTCTTGCAACAAGCGCCGCTCGGCGGTCAACAGCGTCTCGATGCGCTCGGCCATCTGGTCGAATGCGCGCGCCACGTCTCCAATCTCGTCGCGTCTGCGCAAGCCCGCCCGCGCCGAGAGGTCCCCGCTGCCGAAGCGCTCCACGGTGTGCGCCAACTCGCGCAGCGGCGAAGCGATGTTGACCGCCAGCATCCAGCACAGCAGCGCCACCACCAGCAAAATCAGCCCATAGTAAGGCAGGAAGCTCCATCGCGTGAAGGGGGGCCGGCCGGTGGCAATCAGCCGGTAAACGCCATCCTGCGACGGCACCACGAACACGAAGCGATCGCCCATGGCGTGCGGGACATTATGTTCGCCCCGTGCGATGGCCAAGAAGTCGGAACGATCCGCGCCGGTCACCAGATCCTTACCTTGCGCATCCGTAAAGAAATGTTCCGGGCCGAAGTACGTCTGCAGCTTGCGCAGGTAAGCGTCCAGCGCCGCGGGGCCTCCAGATCGATAGGTCACTTCGGCTTCGTCCACCTGGAACGCCACGGTCCGTTCAAACGGCCCTCCCTTCCCGGAAATCCGCGATGCCATGCCGGTCGATATGAACAGATATGCGCCGAGTGAAATCACCAGCGTACCGAACGACCACAGCAGAATCTTGGCGAAGACCGTTCTCATTCAGCCTCCTCCGGCGACGCCGCGAAAAAGTAGCCCACGCCGCGCACCGTGCGGATCTGGACGCGGTCGCCGCGCTCCAACTTCTTCCGCAGATGGCTGATATGCACGTCCAGCGAGCGCTCGTAAGGCGTGGATTCCCGTTGGTAGAGCACCGCGGCCAGTTCATTGCGCGAGACCGCTCGGCCCGCCGACCGCACCAGGAAGTCGAGTATGTCGAACTCGATGGCCGTGAGATCGACGATTTCGCCCTCCACCCACACCTCGCGCGTCTGCGAGTCGACCCGCACGCCGCCAGCCTCGGCCACCTCGGACGGCGCTGTTCCCTGCCCCGCGCGCCGCAACACCGCCCGCATGCGCGCCAGCAATTCTTCGGGGCCAAACGGCTTTGGCAGGTAATCGTCGGCGCCCGCGTTGAGGCCGGCGATACGGTCGGTCTGCGCGGTCCGCGCCGTCAACAGGATCACCGGGACGGAGCTGCGCCGCCGGATTTGTTTCAGCAGCTCGAAGCCGTCCAGCACCGGCAGCATGACGTCCAGGATGACCAGGTCGTACTGCCCCTCCAGGGCGCGCGCCAGGCCGCGCGGGCCATCGTGCGCCGCTTCAATGGCGAACTCATGTTGTGAGAAGAAATCGGCCATCAGCGCGCACAGGTCCGTATCGTCGTCCACCAACAGCACTCTTCTCACTAATCCAGTTGTAACTCAGATCCAGGGCGCGTAACACGGCTTTTACAAAACTTAAGGTTCGCCGGCGCGGTTCCAGAGAATACTGGAATTGGAGCCAATATGAAATCCCCGTGGGCGCTGGCCGCCCTCTTAGTGTCTCTATCGATCGGCATCGTGGCGCAAACTGGCGCCGGCTTGCACGGCGTGGTCACCGACCCTTCTGGCGCGTCCGTTCCGGGTGCGCTGGTGCAACTGCGCGGGCCGGGTGTCGATCAACGCACTGCGACCGACGCCACCGGCAAATACGCCATCGAGACAGTGAAGCCCGGCAAGTACACGGTGCGGTTTATCGCCAAAGGATTCAGCCTGACCGAGCGCAAAGAGGTCGAGATCGTCAATCCCACGGCGCTCGACGTGCAGTTGGTCATTGCCGCGGAAAACCAGGTCGTGAATGTCGAGGCCGAAGCCAACAGCGTGAGCGCCGACACCGCCGATAACGGCGACGCGCTGGTGCTCGGGGAAAAACAACTCGCGGCATTGTCCGACGACCCTGACGAGCTTTCGCAGCAATTGCAAGCGCTGGCCGGCCCGGGCGGCGGCCCCGATGGAGCGCAGATCTACATCGATGGCTTCACCGGTGTCAACCTGCCGCCGAAATCGTCCATCCGCGAAGTGCGCATCAACTCTAACCCGTTCTCGCCGGAATACGACCGGCCGGGTTTCGGACGCATCCAGATCTTCACCAAGCCTGGCACCGACAAGATCCGCGGTCAGGCCTTCATGCAGTACAACAAGGAAGCGCTGAACTCGCGCAGCCCGCTGCTTGAACAGTCCAAGCGCCCGCCCTACCAACAACAATTCTACGGGTTGAGCCTCAGCGGTCCGCTCTTGAAATCGAAGGCATCCTTCGGCTTCGATGCCGAGCACCGCACCATCGATGAAAACGCGTTTATCCTCGCCACCACCCTGGATGCCAGCTTGATTCCTTTGAACGTCAATCAGGCAGTCCTGACGCCGCAATACCGCACGACGCTGACTCCTCGCCTGGATTATTCGATCAATGCCAACAATACTCTGACCGTGCGCTATCAGAACACGCGAGTGGAAATGGACAAAGAGGGCGTTGGTGGCTTCAGCCTGGCCGACCAGGCTTACAATCAGACATCCTCCGAAAATACGCTGCAAGTCACCGAGACCGCGGTGTTGGGGGCCAGGGCCATCAACGAAACGCGCTTCCAGTATATGCGCTCGGCCCTGGACAACACCGCGAACAATACCACTCCCGCCTTGATTGTGGCGGGCGCGTTCCAGTCGGGCGGCCCGCAAATCGGCAATTCCGCCTCCCTCACGAATAACTGGGAACTGACCAATACTTCGACTTACACCAGGGGCACGCATGTCTGGAAGTGGGGCGGGCGCGTGCGGGAGTCGTTTCTGCGCGACACATCCGTCAATAACTTCGGCGGAACGTTCACCTTCTTCGGCGGCATCGGGCCGGAGTTGAACGCCGACAACCAGGCCATAGCCGGCACCACCGAGCAACTTTCCGCGCTGGAGGTGTACCGGCGGACGCTGCTATTTCAACAGGAAGGGATGAGGACCGCCCAAATTCGCGCGCTTGGAGGCGGCGCTTCGCAATTCAGCTTGAGCGCGGGCACTCCCACAACCCCCGTGAACCAGCTCGATACTGGAGTGTTCGTGAACGACGACTGGCGCGCGCGCCCCAACCTGACCTTCAGCTACGGCTTGCGTTATGAGGCGCAGACCAACATCGGCGATCACGGCGACTTTGCGCCCCGTGCGGCCGTTGCGTGGGGCATCGATGGCGGCGCCAACAAGACTGCCAAGACAGTGCTGCGCGCCGGCTTCGGAATCTTCTACGATCGCATCGGGATCAACGACACACTGAATGCCACACGCTACGGCCTCACCGAGCAAACCTACACGCAGCAATCCTATCTCATACTGAATCCCGACTTTTTTCCTAGCGTACCTTTGCCCGCATCGCTAAAGGACAGCCAGCAGCCGCAACAGTTACAACTGCTTTACGCGGGTATTCAAGCGCCGCGAAACTACCAGACAAGCGTCGGCGTCGACCGGCAGATCAATCAGCACGTCCGATTCAACGTCAGTTACATCGCCAGCCGCGGCGTCCACTTGGAGCGTTCCGTCAACATCAACGCACCCGTCAACGGAGTCTACCCTTATGGCAATTCCGACATCCGCCTGTTGACCGAAACGGTGGGCTTCAGCCGCTCTAACATGTTGATGGTCAGCCCGAATGTGAATTTCGGAAAGATCTTCCTGTTCGGCTTCTACGGGCTCTCTTACGGGATGGACGACAACGAAGGCGCGCCCGCCAACCCTTACGATCTGAGAGCGGAGTGGGGACCCTCCTCGTTCGCCGATATCCGCCACCGTTTGCTGCTGGGAAGCAGCCTGCCGCTGCCGCTGAAGTTCACCATCAGCCCGTTCTTCCTGGTGCAGAGCGGCGCGCCTTACAACATCACCACCGGTATCGACTCGAACGACACCGGATTCGCGGCCGAGCGCCCGGAGCTGATGACTGGCCTGAGCGCCTCCAGTTGCACCGGCGGCGCTCTGTTGTATGCCACGGGATTCGGATGCTTCAACCTCCAGCCGGCCGCGGGCGCGCCTACCATCGGACGGAACTACGGGCGCGGTCCGGCCACCGTCAACCTGGGTTTGCGGCTGGCGCGCACGTGGTCGTTTGGAGGCTCGGGCGAGTCCGGCCTGCCGCAGGGACAGACGGGCCCTCCGCCCGGAGCGGGTGGCGCGCGCGGCGGCGGCGGCCCCGGCGGTCCTGGAGGCGGCGGTCCGCCACCGGGAGGCGGTCCCCCGCCGGGAGCCTTCGGCGCGATAACCGGCCGCAAATACAATCTGACGTTGAGCATCAATGCGCGCAATGCGCTGAATCATCCCAATTATGCCGCGCCCAATGGCGATTTGAGCTCGCCCTTCTTCGGACAGTCTCTCAGCCTGGCGGGATTTGGTCCGTTCGGCTCGCCCAGCACTTACAATCGCAAGATCGACTTGCAACTGCGCTTCACCTTCTGATCCTGAGCCGACAAGTCCTAACCGCGATTGAGCTTCTTTTCGCATTGGCGGTAAAACTGCTCGCATCACGAATGGGATGTGGGCCGCACGGTTGGCTTGCCCCCGGGCGTGGTTCGTCGCGAACAGTTGACAAATCCAATCCAGAAAGGTGGCTATCGCATGCTGTGGACAATCTTCGTGGTGCTCTTGATCTTGTGGTTGCTGGGTATGGTGACGTCGTACACGCTTTATGGCTACATTCACCTTCTTCTCCTCATCGCCGTGGTGGTTTTAGTGATCCGTTTGATTCAAGGCCGAAGAGTTGTCTGACACCATGCGGGGGTGCGCGCTCAGCCGGGGCCAGCCCGGTTATAATCGCCTTTGACACCCAAAACCGCCTTTCTATTTCCCGGTCAGGGATCGCAATACGCCGGCATGGGCAAGAGCCTTGCCGCGCAGTACGCCGTGGCGCGCGCCGTCTTTGAAGAAGCCGATGACACGCTGGGATTCCCGCTTTCAGTTCTATGTTTCGAAGGACCGGAAGATGCGCTCAAGCTTACGGAGAACACACAACCGGCGCTGCTCACGGTTTCCATCGCCGCCTTTCGCGTGCTGGCGGAACGCGGCTTCACGCCGGACTACGTCGCCGGCCACAGTCTGGGCGAATACTCTGCGCTGGTGGCCGCCGGCAGCCTGGCATTCGCGGATGCCGTGCGCCTGGTCCGCAAGCGCGGCCGCTACATGCAGGAAGCCGTGCCGCCCGGCGTGGGCGCGATGGCCGCGCTGCTGCGTCTGCCCGAAGGCGCGCTGGACGGCATTCTGCAGGAGGCCGCGCAGGGGGAAGCGGTGAGCGCGGCGAACCTGAACGCGCCTGACCAGGTGGTGATCGCCGGACACGCGGGCGCAGTGAATCGCGCCATCGAACTGGCCAAGGCCGCGGGCGCGCGCCGGGCTATTTTGCTACAAGTCAGCGCGCCGTTCCACTGCGCGCTGATGAAACCCGCGCAGGAGCGCCTGGCCGCCGATTTGAATGCCGCGAACTTCTCCGATTTCGCCTGCCCGCTGGTGAACAACTGGCAGGCGCGGGAAGTGCACACGGGCGCGGAGGCGCGGCAGGGTTTATACGAGCAGGTGCCCAACCCAGTACGCTGGGCGGAATCCATCCGGTATCTTGCGGCGCAGGGCGTCGAGCGGTTCATCGAGGTTGGAGCGGGCGGCGTGCTCACCGGTCTGCTGCGCTCCATCGATGCGACGCTGCGAGGTTTTCGCTTCGGCGAGCCTGCCGATTTGTAGAAACTATCCGAATAATTGCCGCGTCAGTGGTATCATTCGACGCGCAAGGAGATTGCTCGTGCGCCTTCGTTTACAATCGCTGCTCTTCGCCTTACTCTTGCCGCTGAGCCTCGAATCCCAGGACCGGCCAGCGGATGCCTCGGCTAACCTGCCCATCAAGCGCGTCGTCCTGTACAAGAACGGCATTGGTTACTTTGAACACCTGGGCCGCGTTCGCGATAATCAGGACGTCACCGTTTCCTTCACTTCCGGACAACTCAACGACGTTCTGAAGTCACTTACCGTTCTCGATCTGAACGGTGGACGCATCACCGGCGTAGCGTACGGATCGGCTGCGCCGGTCGAGCGGCAACTGGGCGACCTGCGCATTCCCACCGGCGACAAGACTTCGCTCGCGGAATTCCTGGGCGCATTGCGGGGAGCGCGCCTGGAGGTGCGCAACGGATCCACCGTAATTACCGGCAGGCTGCTCAGCGTGGAACGGAAGACGCGTATCTCCGGCGGAACCACGCTGGAAGTCGACTATCTTTCGTTGATCACGGACTCGGGCGAACTTCACACCACGGAAATCTCGCCGGCTTTCTCGGTCCGGCTTCTGGAACGGGGTCTGGCGGGCAAGGTCGAGCATTTTCTCGATCTGGTTTCGTCGGCAAGAGAACCGGACCTGCGTAAGATGGTGATTTCGACCGCGGGCTCCGGCGCGCGGGATCTATTTGTCAGTTACATTAGCGAAGCGCCCGTCTGGAAGACTACTTACCGCATCGTTCTCAACTCCAAGGCGGGCGCAAAGCCGTTGCTCCAGGGCTGGGCCATCGTGGACAACACGGTGGGGCAGGATTGGGAGAATGTGGACCTATCCCTGGTGGCCGGCGCGCCGCAGTCGTTCATTCAGAATCTCTCGCAGCCTTATTATACGCAGCGGCCCGTGATCCCGCTGCCGGAAGCCATGTCGACCGCGCCCCAAACCTACGAGTCCACGTTGATTCCGGGCGGCGCGCGCCTGACCGGTACGGTCACCGATGCGAGCGGAGCCGCGATCGTTGGCGCCAGCGTCAAGGCTTTCGGCAACAACTCCGCGCTGATCGGCGAAACCAGCACCAATGCCGCTGGAACCTACGAGTTGCAGTCGCTGCCGGAGGGCGCGATTCGCCTGGAAGTCGCATCGCAAGGATTCCGGAGAGCGACTGTCCATGGCGTGGTTGCTTCCGCCGCGAGGTCCGTCCGGCAGGATGTGCGGCTGGAGGTCGGGGGCGTTACACAAGCAGTGGAGGTCAGTGCCGCGGCGCAAACCGCAAACACCGCGATGTCGAGCGTGGCCGGCGGCAGATCGTTGGGCAGCGGCGCCGCGCTGGGCGGCCGGCGGGGCGCGGGCGCTGGCGGAGGCGTCGGGGCGGGTAGCGGAGGCGGCTTTGGCGGCGGCGTCTACAGAGTCGGCGCCAACCAAGAGGCCGCCGCGCGCGGGCAGGAACTGGGCGACCTCTTCGAGTACAAGCTGAAAGAACCCATCAGCATCCAAAAGAACCGGTCCGCGCTGGTGCCCGTCGTCCAATCCGAGATCGGCGCCGAAAAAGTTTCTGTCTGGAACGAACAGGCTGGCCTGCGGCGTCCTCAACGGGCGCTGTGGATCACGAATTCGAGCGGACTGACGCTCGATGGCGGCAGCTTCAGCGTGCTGGAAGAAGAGACCTTCGCCGGCGAGGGCATCTTCGACCAGATTCGCCCCGACGAGAAGAGACTGGTGTCGTACGCCACGGATCTGGCGCTCAACGTCAGCTCCACCGAGGGCAGTGAACAAGAGCGAGTGACTCGCGTCCGCGTGCATCGCGGCGTGATGACTCAGGAAAGCGAGGTCCGGGAGAAGAAGACTTACACCTTCCGGAACGAAGATAGCTCGCCACGCACGGTCGTGGTGGAGCACCCGGTCCGATCCGGTTACGAGTTGCGCAGCGCCGCCCGGCCGGTGGAGACCACCGCCGCGTGGATGCGCTTTCGCCTGGAAGCCGGCGCGAAACAGACCGCGGCGTTGGTGGTCGAGGAGGCCCGTCCCGTGGTTGCCACCTACACGATTTCGAACATCGACAGCAAGCTGATCGGCACATTTGTGCAACAGCGGTCCATCGACAAGGGCGTGGAAGAAGCACTGCGAAAGGTGGTGGCGCAGAAAGACGCGATCGCCAATCTTGAGGAGCAGAAGAACGCCCGCGACGAGGAAAATCAGAAGATTTATGACGATCAGCAGCGGCTGCGCGAGAACATGAAGTCTCTCAAGGGCAGTGCCGAGGAAAAGGCGCTGGTCCAACGCTACGTGCAGCAACTCAACACTCAGGAAACGCGCCTGGAAACCTTGCGCCAGGAGATCGCGCAGGTCGAGTCTAAGAAAGACAGCGCTCAGGCCGATCTCGACCGCATGATCGAGGACCTGTCCTTCGACGTGAAGCTGTAGGCGCTCCACCGATTCCAGTGCACTACGACCAGGCAGAATACGACCTTCGGAGCGAATGGGGTCTGGCGGGCGTGCCGTCCCTCGCGCCGCACGGCGATGTCCTGATCGTGGTCGACGTGTTGGTGTTCTCAACCGCCGTGGACATCGCTGTCGCGCGGGGCGCATCCGTGCTGCCGTATTGCTGGCGCGACAGTTCCGCCGGAGGGTTCGCGCAGTCGAAAGGGGCGCTGCTGGCGTCGCCCCGGCCCGGCGGCGGCTACTCTCTCTTGCCTCCCTCGTTGCAGTCGATCCCGGCGGGCGCCGCCGCGACTTTCACGGCCTGCCTGCGAGACTGCAGCGCGGTCGCGGCGCATGCGCGCGCCCGCGGTTCGCGCATCGCCGTCGTTCCAGCCGGAGAGCAGTGGGGCGACGGAGCGCTTCGTCCCGCCATTGAAGATCTGATCGGCGTGGGAGCGGTGCTGGCTAATCTGCCGGGCCGGCCATCGCCCGAAGCCGAAAGGGCCATCGCCGCATTCGAGCGCTTCCGGCATAGTCTGCACGATACGCTGGCCCGCAGCACATCGGGCAAGGAACTGGTGGAACGGGGATTTGCGTGCGACGTCCGAGGTAGCCGCCGAATACGCGGTGAGCCCGGCCGCGTCTGTGGCCGGCTAAAAGCCGGCTGCGGCCAGGATTGGCCGCCCCACACAATTTCTATGACCGGCTGAGCGCCGCCTGCAGCATGGCCCGCGCGTAGCCCACGTTGTACGCGTAGCCCACGTACGCGCCGCCGCCCGGATAGTACGGATGAAAATCCGGCCGCTCGCGATCGGCGTCGAGCGCGCGCGGGTGTTCCGGATAAATCAGCCGTGGATACTTCTGGCGCACCAGTTCCTGCATCACCGCGAACATGTCGATCTGGCCTTCGTCGAGAAACACTTCCGTGTAGTTCTCGTACGGATTGCGCACGCGCACATTCCGGAAATGCACGTGGTTGATGGTGTCCCGCGACCCGAAATAGCGGCAGACTGCCACCGGGTCCTGGCCCATCTCGCGGGTGACGCCGCAATCAAAAGTGATCCCATTCGACGGGCTGGGCACGATGGCGACGAGCCGCTTCCAACCTTCCACCGTCCCCATGATCTGCCCCGAACCGCGGCTCAGCGGCGCCGGCGGATCGTTGGGGTGCAGCGCCAGCCGCACGCCCGATTCCGCCGCCACCGGCACCACCGCCTTCAGGAAATACGCGACGTTGCCCCACATCTCGTCGAGCGCGTGCGCGCCCTCGGAGGCCAGCGGCGGCAGATCCTTCACGCGGTCGTAATCGAACGCCGTCAGCCCCGCGCCGGCGCGTCCGATTTCTTCGTAGTAGCCCTCCACCAGGCGGTGCGCGTAAAAGTTGTATTCGATTACCGGCAGCCCCGCTTTTCCGGCGGCGCGGATCGATTGCCGCAGCTTTTCGATCTCTTCATCCCGGCCCGGCCTTCCGTAAATGGCGTTCGGAAAGCCGCCGATCATCATGTTGCCCAGGGTCAGGCCGCCGGCCTTCAGACGTTCCATCCGCGCCCGGATCGCGGATTCCTCCCACGGAATCGGCGGACCACCCATGGCCACGTGATCCACCCCAAGCTGCTTCACGCGCCGCATACCGGCGTCATCCAGTGCGGCTGCCTGGAGCCTCCCCGAGAGTTCGAGGCAGATCTTGGGTATGCCCGCGCCGTCGCCGCCCGCCTGCGAGGCCCCCGCGCTCACCGGCGCTGAGGATGCCAAGGCGCCCGCGCCCACCGCTTGCAGAATCTTACGTCGAGTCATAACCCAATACAATAAATCTATGCGCACTCTCTTTGCACTCTCCCTGGTTGGCGCAATGGGTTTTTGCGCGAACCTGCCAGCCCCGCGCGAGCGTTCCTTCAGCTTCGAATACGCAGTGACCGTGAAAGACATTCCCAGCGGCGCACACGCGGTCGATATTTGGCTGCCGGCACCGCACGACGATGCCTTCCAGCGCATCGCAAACCTGCATGTGGATTCGCCCTACCGCTACGAGATCTCGACGGGCACCGAAGATAATCGGATCGTGCATATCCGCGTGATCGATCCCAAAGAGGCGGCCCTCGCGGTCACCATGCGCTTCGATGCCCTACGCAAGGAGCACCTCCAGCCGTTGGCCGCAGCCTCGCCCGCCAATGCCGCAGCCGAGCCGGCGGGCCCGCCAGACTTGACCCGCTACCTGCAGCCCGACCGCCTGGTGCCGCTCGACGACACCATCCGGCGCTGGGCGCGCGAGGTGGTGGACGCGGCCGCCGCCAAGACCGATCTGGAAATGGCGCGCGCCATTTACAGCCATGTGGTGGCTACCGTGAAATACGACAAGAGCGGCAAAGGATGGGGCAACGGCGACATCTACTACGCGTGCGACGCGCGCCGCGGCAATTGCACCGACTTCCACGCCATCTTCATCGGCTACGCGCGCGCCGTAGGAATCCCCGCCCGTTTCGCCATCGGTTTTCCCTTGCCCGCGGATCGCGGCGCGGGCAAAATCGCCGGCTATCATTGCTGGGCGGAATTCTACGCGAAAGGCATCGGTTGGGTGCCGGTGGACGCGTCGGAAGCCGCCAAGAATCCGGCTAAGCGCGAGTACTTTTTCGGCGCGCACGACGAGAACCGCGTGGAGCTTAGCAAGGGCCGCGATGTAATCCTCGTGCCCCAACAACAAGGCGCGCCGTTGAACTATTTCGTCTACCCGTACGTCGAACTGGATGGCGGCAAATACACCAGCGTCGACACCAGCTACTCGTACAGAGACCAGCCATGAAACGATTATTGCGTTGCGCAACCGCCGTGGGCCTGGCGTTGGCCCTGACGCCCTTGGTCGCGCCGCAGGGCAGGCCGCCTCGGACGCCCTCCAGCGACGAGGATGTGCCGCTCCCCAACGGTAAGCAACGGGACGAAATCCTGAAGGCCGATCATGAGAGGGACCTGAAGGATGCGGCCCAACTCATCGAATTGGCGGAACAACTGAAACAGGAACTGGAGAAGAACGACCGCCATGTGCTTTCGATCTCCAGCCTCAAAAAGACCGAAGAAATTGAGAAACTGGCCAAACGCATTCATTCGCGGCTGGTGCATTGACGTGGCTGCTCGTTTGCACCGTTCGCGCCTGCTGCTCGTCCTGGCGGTTTCGCTCGTTCAGCCCGCCACGGCGCAAGCCCCAAAATCCGCTCTTCTGGTCCTGCTGGGCGGCGACACCAAAACCTGGCAAGCCGCCTGTGAAGAGCGCGGCTGGCAATTCCTGCAGCCCTCCGCCGATAGCGCCGGCAAGAGCCCCGACCAGCGCGTCAAGGCCCTATCCGCCGAAGTGGAGGAGGCTGAAAAGCGGCTGCCCGTGGACCCCAATCGCGTTTACCTTGCTGCGCAGGGCGGGTCCGTCTCCACGCTGTTCTATGTGGCTGCGCGCATGCCCGATCTTTGGGCCGCCGCCGTGGCCGCCGGCGGAAGTCCGCGCGCGGCCATAGATAGCAACCGCTTATTCGCCGCCAACAACACCAACCTTCCCGTCCTGTGGCTGTTTGCGAACCAGGACGAGGAGCCTTTGGGCAAGAAGTTGCAGTCCGCCGGCTTCAATCTGGAGTGGCGCGAGCCGGCGGCGGCTAAGCCTGAGGAGATTTTCGAATGGCTCGCAGCGCACCGGCGCGACCCGTTCCCCACCACGGCGGATTGCGAAACCGGCAGCCCGCTGTTCACGCATTGCTATTGGATTGAAGTCACAAGTTTCGATCCCGCCGAGCGAAACGATGTGCTGGATTCCACGCGCGTGCAGCCGCTGGGGTCGGGCGCCCGATTGGCCCTCGGACCCTTCGGATACAATCCAGCCGAGCCCGGTCCCGGCGTTCTGGTCGCGTCGCTTCCCGAGAAATATGCTGGGCCGCTCAAACTCAACGACCGCATCGTGGAATTGGGTGGCAAGAAACTGGGTGATGCCGCGGAATACGCGCAAATCCTGTATCGGACGTTCGACGAGAAGCCGGTCGTGGTGATGGTGCAGCGCGGCAAGGACCGCATTCGCCTGGAAACCAAGATCGAGTTGGCGCCCGGCGCCGAGCCGGTCACCGCCCGTGTGCGCGCGCAGTACTTACCGGACTTGCAGGAAGTCGAGGTGGTCAGCCGCGCCATCACCCAAATGAAGCTGACCCTGCCCGAGTCGTGGCTCCCGGCCAAGATCAACTGGAATGGCACCGAAGTAGCCAACGCTACGGCCGCCGGTTGCTGGCTGCTGGACGAACAAAAAGAGTTGCTCACCGCCAAGCGTTGTCAGTAAGGCGGCGCGGTATCGCTTACAATAGCTGCCATGGACCCCGCCCGCGCCGGAACAGCGATTGTGCTGGTCAACCTACTGATCAACATTGTGCACGGCGCGGCCCACCTGAAATTGCACATCGATCTGAGCGCCGCTGAAAAGCTCTTCGTGGCAGTGGTGATTCTCGCCGGTCCGCTGCTGGCCTTGGCATTGCTGTGGACGCCATGGCAGCGCCTCGGATTCGCTCTGCTGGCGCTGACGATGGCCGGGTCGCTGGCCTTCGGCCTGTACCATCACTTTATCGCGGCGGGTGCCGACCGCGTGGGGGCGCAGGTTGCCAGCGTCTGGGGGACGACGTTCATTGTCACTGCGTGCCTCCTGTTTATCGCGGAAGCCGCGGGCACTTACGTGGGCCTGCGGCATCTTTTCCGCGCACGGTAGCTTATATGCTACAATACAAAACGTGGATGAGCCGATTGAGCTTCGCATCTATGGCGGCCGGTTCTCCAAGTGGATCGATTCCAACAAGGACAAGCGGGCGGCAGCGCTTATTCGGGCACGGCTCAATCGAATGCGGTTGGGCAACTTCGGCGACTCGAAATCGGTGGGCGGTGGAGTCGAAGAGTTGAGGATCGACTTTGGACCAGGGTACCGGGTCTACTTTGGCAGAGACGGCAAGTCGGTGGTTATATTGCTCTGCGGCGGAAGCAAGCAGACTCAAAGCAAGGACATCCACACCGCACAAGTGCTTTGGAAGGACTACCTCGATGGTAAAGACTGAATCGTACAAAGAGAACCTGCTGGAAGCGTTGAAGGATCCGGAGACTGCGGCGGAATATCTGACTGCATGTCTCGATGACGGCGACGTGGATGTGTTTCTGTTGGCGCTTCGGGATGTCGCCGAGGCTCAAGGCGGGATCAGAAAGCTATCGGGGAGGGCCGGTCTTAACCGGGAGAATCTGTATCGTATGCTGTCAGGATCGGGCAATCCTTCCCTTACCAGCTTGGACTCGGTACTTAGCTCTCTTGGACTCAGGTTGGCGGTTGCGGTGAAACAGTAGAAATTACGCCAGAATGCCGCTCACAACATTCCCCGCAATCCCCGTCAACCGCGCATCCAGCCCCTGGAATTTTACCGTCAAGCGTTTGTGGTCGATGCCCAGCAAGTGCAGCATCGTGGCATGGAAATCGGGCACGGCCACGGCGTGCTCGACCGCGGCGTAGCCTAACTCGTCGGTGGCCCCGTAGGTGATGCCGCCCTTAATGCCGCCGCCCGCCAGCAGGAAGCTGAAGCCCTTGATATGGTGATCGCGTCCATCGCCCTGCGACATGGGCGTGCGCCCGAATTCCCCGCCCCAGACCACCAGCGTGTCGTCCAACATGCCGCGTTGCTTAAGGTCCTGGATCAGCGCGGCTGTGGGCCGGTCGGTCTCCTGCGCCTTGATCACCACGTTGGCCTTCACGCCCGAGTGGTGATCCCAGTCGCGATGGTAGAGCTGAATGAAGCGCACGCCGCGCTCAGCCAGGCGGCGCGCTAGCAGGCAGTTCGACGCGAACGATCCGTCACCGGGTTTGGCGCCGTACATCTCCAGCACGGTGGCCGGTTCCTTGCTCATGTCCACCAAGTCGGGCACGCTCGATTGCATGCGGAAAGCCATCTCATATTGCGCCACGCGGGTCAGAATCTCGGGGTCCTGAGTGGCTTTGTATTGCAGGCGATTCAGCGCGTTCACCGCCTGGAACGATTCGCTTTCGGCGGCATCGCTCACGCCCGGCGGATTCTTGACGTGCAGCACGGCGTCGCCGAAGGAGTTCAGCTTCACGCCCTGGAACTTGCTGGGGAGAATGCCGCTCGACCACTGGCGCGCAGCGATGGGCTGCATCTGCCCGCCCTTGCCGGAGGACATCAGCACCACAAAGCCGGGCAGGTTATCCGCTTCGGCGCCCAATCCGTAGAATATCCACGATCCCATGCTGGGGCGGCCCGCAATGATGGACCCGGTGTTCATCAGCGTGTGGGCGGGGTCGTGATTGATCTGCTCGGTCCACATGGAGCGCACGATGCAGATATCGTCGGCGACGCTGCCGATGTGCGGAAACAGCGAGCACATCTCCTGGCCGGATTTGCCGAACTTCTGAAAGGGATGCTGCGGGCCGAAGCAGGTCAGTCGCTGGCCTTGGAGTTGCGCGATCTGCTGCCCGGCAGTGAAGGAGTCCGGCATAGGTTTGCCGGTCATCTCGGCGAGCTTGGGTTTGTAGTCGAAAGTTTCCAAATGCGACGGGCCGCCCGCCTGGTAGAGGAAGATGACGCGCTTGGCCTTGGCCGGATGATGCAGCGGGTTGACCACGCCGGTGGACGCCAGCAGACGCCGGTCGAGCAGCGAATTCAGGGCCAGCAGGCCGACGCCGGCGAGGCCGTTGCGCAGAAAGGTGCGGCGGCAGACTTCACAATCTTTGGATTCAGGATGCATTTGGATTCTCGCTAGTGGGGCAGGCTCCCAGCCTGCGCGGGACTCTTAGTCCCGCCCTGCCACTGCGGAGCTGAGAGCTCCGCGCAGGCTGAGAGCCTGCCCCACAATCTGTAGGATTAATCTCGCGTGATGGTCTCATGTAAGTTCAAAATCGCGCGGGCCACCAGCGCCATAGCGGCCATCTCCGGATCGCTCCCAGCAGCCGCGTGCGGCGCCTCGCCCACGCTCATCAATTGTGCGGCCGATTCCGGCGACGCGCGAAAACGCGCCAGATTCTGGCGATACAATTCCTTCAGAATCTGCCGCTCCTCAGCGCCCGGCGCGCGGTTCAGCGCCCGCTCAAAGGCCCAATCCAATTGCCGGTCAAACGCGCCGCCGCCCTGCCGCACGATGTTTTCCGCGAACACCCGCGAGCTCTCCACGAAGATCGGATCGTTCATCATATCCAGGGCTTGCAGCGGCGTGTTGGAACTGACGCGGTTGACCGTGCATTCCTCACGTGTGGGTGCGTCGAAGGTCAGCAGCGTGGGATGCAGGAACGTGCGCTGCCATTCGGTATAGAGGGCGCGGCGATAAAGATCCGCACCGCGGCTGGCGGAGTATTCCCGCTTGGGAAAGTTCATGGCCGCCAGATAGCCTTCCGGCTCGTAAGGGCGCACGCTGGGACCGCCGAACTGCTCCGCCAGCAGGCCGGCAACCGACAGCGCGATATCGTGTACGATTTCCGCATCCACGCGATAGCGGTTCTGGCGCGCCAGCAGGCGATTGTCCGGATCGCGCTCGTCGATCTGCGCGCTCGACATCGACGATTGCCGGTAAGTGTGGCTGGTGACGATGGTACGAACCATGTGCCGAACGTCCCAATCGTGCATGAATTCCGCCGCCATCCAGTCGAGCAACTCGCCATTGACGGGCCACTCGCCTTGCGAGCCGAGATCCTCCAGCACCTTGGAAAGTCCCGTCCCGAAAAACTCGCGCCACAAGCGGTTGACGAAGGCGCGCGCGGTCAGCGGATTTTGCGGGGAAACCAGCCAGTTCGCCAGATCCAGGCGCGTGGCGCGGTGGCCCTCGGTTTCCAGCTTCGCCAGAAATGCCGGCACGGCCGGCTCCACGATTTCGTGCGTTTCATCCATCCAGTTGGCGCGCGGCAGAACCCGCGTGATGCGCGGACGCGTGGATTCGGTCAACACCACGCGCGGGATGGCGGCATACAGCAAATCGCGCTCGGCGCGCAGGTGGGCCAGGTGCACGTAAGCGGGTTGCAGTTCCGGCGTAGAAAACTCGAAGTAATCCAGCACGGCGTCCTTTTGCTCGGGGCTGCGCTCGTCCTCCTGCCGGCGCAGAATCTTGACTAGATCCGGCGGCAAGCCGCGGCCGGCCGCGACGGTCAAGGTGAGCGACGGATTATCGGGCGGGCTGGCTTTTGTTTTGGAGTCGGATTCGCCGTCCTCGGGCCAGGAGTATGTGGCCGCGGAAAGCGCCAGGCGGAAGCGCCCGATGGTGGCGCGGCGCAGATCGGAATCGTGATGCAGGCGCACGGTCACAACCGAATCGCCGCGCGTGTGCAAAGGTTCCGCAAAGCGCAGCGCCAGAAACGGATTATATTCCTCGACGATCGTCACACCCCATCCGGTCTTCGGATCGCCATCGATGGCGGCCATGGGCGGGTTTTCCACCCTTTCACCAACGCCCCCGGACGTCGCCAGCGCGAAGGGCAGCTTGCGTGGCGCGCCGCCGGGTTCGGCGATCTCGGCCTCGACTTCGGTGAGCACGAAGCGATCCGCGCCGCGGGCAAAGCGCGTGCCCGGCAGGCTTTCATCTTGAAAGACGTCGATGCCCAACGCGGTCCATGCGCCTTCTCCCGGCTGGAACGTGACGGCATAGGTCTCGTTATCGGGATTCGGACCCGACGCCACTACCAGACCCTCGCCACGTTTGCGCTCTGAACTGAGCGAGCCATGCAGATAGAAGTTGCTATCCACCGCTTCATCGTTATATATGGTGAGCTTCGCGCCGTTGGCCGCGGCTGCCGCCGTGGGCCGTTGATAGTTCCAGGCCAGCTTGCCCGCCTCGAAATCCGGCAGCAGGCGGTCTTCCCAGGCCCAACGCTGCTTCTTGAGCGCCTGCGCCTGTGCGTCGAGGCCACGCCGCGCCGCGGTGATCTGCGTGTCGAGCGCGGCGATGCGGAGGCGTTGTTCTTCGCTCGGAAGCGGCAGTTTCTCACCCCACGCGCCGCGGCCTCTGTCCGAGATCAGGCCCGTTTCCCGGATATCGGCGAAGAAAGCCTTCATCGCGTAGAAGTCTTTATTGGTAAAAGGATCGAACTTATGATCGTGGCATTCGGCGCAACCCATCGTGGAGCCCAGCCAAACGGTGCTGAGCGTCCGCACGCGGTCGGCGCCATACTTGGCCAGATACTCGTTGGGCTGCAAGCCGCCCTCGGCCGAAGCGCGATTCAGCCGATTGTATGCCGCGGCGACTTTTTGATCGGCGGTGGCGCCGGGAAGCAGGTCGCCGGCCAGTTGCTCGCGCGTGAACTGGTCGAAAGGTTTATTGTCGCGGAAGGCGCGCAGCACGTAATCGCGGTAGGGCCACGTTGGCCAGATGTTGTCGCCGTGGAAGCCTGCCGTATCCGCGAAGCGCACCGCGTCTAGCCAGTGCATGGCGCGCATTTCAGCGTAGGCTGGCGAGGCGAGCAGGCGATCCACCAGCTTTTCGTAAGCATCCGGCGACCGGTCGTTGAGGAATCGATCGGCTTCCTGCGGCGTGGGCGGGATTCCGGTAAGGTCGAGCGTCACGCGGCGGAGGAGGGTGCGGCGATCCGCTTCGGGCGAGGGCGTCAACTGTTCGCGGGCCAGACGCGCCTGGATGAAGTTGTCGATAGGATTGCGAACAGGCGCCTTGGCGTCCGCCACCTCTGGAACCGGCGGACGCTTCACGGGCTGATAGGCCCAGTGGCCTTCATACGCGGCGCCTTCGGCCACCCAGCGGCGGATGGTATCCTTCTGCGCGTCGCTAAGAACCTTCTCGGCGTATTGCGGCGGCATCCTCCGCGCTGGGTCCGTGGCAAAGATGCGCTGGACGATAGCGCTCTTGTCCGGATCGCCCGGCATGATTGGGGTAGCTCCGGAAGGGGTGGCCTTCAGGGCTTCTTCGCGGCGGTCGAGACGCATGCCCGCCATGCGCGCACGCTTGTCGGGCCCGTGGCAGCGAAAGCAGGTATCCGACATGATCGGCCGGATATCGCGATTGAACTTGACCGGTTCGGCGCCGGCCGCCAGGGACAGGCAAGCGATCAGCAGTACAGTTCGCTCCGGGTGCATGTGGAATATATTACACCGTAGCGCAAGCGCCGGGGTGAACTGTTGGCGCTACAATACAAGGGATGTCGAGCGTTGCAGGTGTTTCCGTCGAAGAATATCTGTCGACCTCCTACCGGCCCGACTGCGACTACGTGGACGGGGAGGTGCGCGAGAGGAACGTGGGAGAATATCCGCACAGCAATTTGCAAACACGCTTGGCGATCTGGTTTGGAAACCGCGAACGCGACTGGGACATCCGGGTCCTGGTTGAGCAGCGCGTCCGCGTGAGCCCCCACCGCTTTCGCATCCCCGACGTTTGCGTGCTGCTGCGCGACCAGCCCATCGAACCCGTGTTCACGCGACCGCCGCTGATCTGCATCGAAATCCTTTCTAAGGACGACCGGCTTCGCGATATGCAGGAACGTGTCGACGAATACCTTAACTTCGGCGTGCCCAACGTGTGGATTCTCGACCCGGTCTCGCGCAAAGCGTACGTATGCACCCAAAGCGGGTTTCAGGAGCCGGACGGCGGTATCTTGCAATCGGCGGAGTCCCCGATTCGCGTGCCGCTCGCCGAAGTCTTCGCCGAATTGGATCAGTAAGCGACGACATGATCGCCCACTTGCGTGAAACGTCTTTCCTTCCAACGGCGTCGTAGGGTATTACGACCCAAACCCGCCGTCAATGCGCGATAATGATCCAAGGGCCATTGAGTCGTTTTGTTGATGCCGCCAAAAAATCTTAGAGGAGAACTTCTGACGTGAAACGAATTTGCCGCTACCTTCCCATTCTCTCCCTTCTGTTGCTCTGCGTACCGTTCGCCAGCGCCCAGAGCTCTGTCGACATTATGCTGGGGCTCGGGACCGCGCATGACAGCGCCAATACAAACGGCCTCGACAACGCCGCCCTCACCGAATGCTCACCCATTAACAGCTCCAGCATAGTCACCGGGGGCACGTGTGCGGCGACCCCCAGTCTGGGTGGCGTTTTCATGAGCATCGGCGGAGATGCCATCCTCTGGAAGAACCTCGGCTTTGGAATGGAGGTCAGTTTCCAGCCCGCGAAGGGCCAATTCATAGACATCCCCAGCTATGGCCCGCTGGACTACCGGCAAACATTTTACGATTTCAATGGCGTTTACGAGCCGGTGCATAGCAAGCGCGTCTCGTTGCAGTTGCAAGCCGGAGTCGGCGGCGCCAAAACAAGCTTCTCGATCACGCAAAGCAGTTGTGTGGGGAGCGCCTGCGTCAGCCAAGCTCAGCCGGTGGTGAACTCGAATCACTTTCAAGTTCACGCAGGTGTGGGCGTGTCGCTGTTTGTAACCGAGCACATTTTCATCCGTCCGCAGTTCGACATCCACTATGTGCCGAACCTCACGGGTCAGCCCGGGTTCGGAAGCGATCTGGTGACAGCGGGCACCGTCTGGGTGGGCTACAACTTCGGCTCCCGGTAGGGCACCGTCATTGCCGAGCACCCGCATCGCTCGTGGGGCGGTCCCCCTGGACCGCGGCCGACGCACACGTCGGCCACTCGCGGGATTGGATGGCTGCCAGAGGCCGGCTGAAAGCCGGCTGCGGGCAAGATTGCCCGCCCTCGCTTCACGAAGCGGCGCGGTACTTGTCGCGGCAAGCCGGCGAACAGAAATGCACCGTCTGGCCGTTGATCCGTTTGGTTACCGACGTGTCCGCTGAGACATAAGTCCCGCAAACCGGGTCTTTCTTCAACTCGCCGCCCGCCGAAGCCGTGGTGGGCACCGGCCGGACCGGCTTGGGCGCAACCTGAGTGTTCATTCCGCCGAAGATGGATCTCAGCATAATGCGCACCACCCACAGCACTAACAGAGGCAGGACAACGAAGCGGAACAATAAGCGCATTATGCTAAGGGGCGCTCTTTCCGGCGCCCCGCAATCATTATCGCATCCACCGCGGCCTTAGTTCTTCTTGGTCGTCTTCTTCTTGGCCGCGGGATTTTGATACGACGTATCCACCGCGCCAGAAAGTGTGGCGAGCATGCCCTTGCACGATTCCGCGAACGGCCCATCCGGCTTCAGTTCCAGATACGCTTGGAAAGCTTCGCGCGTTCCCGGTACCGGGTCGTATTTGCCGTCGGCGCCCAGCGTGGCTTTGCCGATCAGGTAGATGCCGTATTGATATTGCGCGTCGGCATATTTCGGGTCGGCCTCGATAGCCTTTTTGAAGGCCGCTCCAGCCGGTTCGCTCTGGTTGTTGTTCACCAGCAAAGCGCCCAGGTTGTAATAGTATTTGCCGGCGCTGGGAGGATCGAGCTGGGCCGCCTTGGCGAGCTCGGCCTGCGCCTCGTCGAACTTCTTGGCCCCTGCGAGCGCCAGGGCGTAGTTGTTATGCACGCCGGCATCGTCCGGCTTCAACGTCAGCGTCTTCTGATACGCTTCCATCCCCTTGTTGATGGCGTCGTCGTGTTCGGGGCCCGTCTTGGTTTTGGCCAGGTTGATTTCCGCATCGCCCAGATTGGCCCAAATGACCGGCTGGTCGGGCGCCATTTCGCTGGCTTTGGCAAATTGGGTGACGGCCACGTCGAACTGCTTGGCGTTAATGGCCTCCTTGCCCGCGTTAAAAGCCTCGTTGAGCGCTTTGTTCTTGGCCGTCAGCGCCGCGCGCTCTTTGTTGGTCTTTTCGAAGGCGGCCTTCTCCTCCGGCGTCATGCTGCGCGCCTGGTCTTTGCTGAGGGTGCCGGATTGAGCGGCCTGGGTCAGGGCTTGCCGCTTCTTCGCCGTCGCCTGCATGTCGAAGTTGTTCACCTGGGGTTCGCCCGGATGGGTCTGCACCTTGTCGACATAATCGATGTCTTTGCCGTCCACCTCGAGCGTAACCTTGTACTTGCCCAGCGGCAGGCCGCCGTAGTAATAGTGCCCTTTCTTATCGGTCTTCACCTGGTAATGACCCTTGATGTCTTCGCGGTCGATTTTGATCAGAGCGCCTTTCAGGGGCGAACCGTCTTCACCCTTGACATCTCCCTCCATCGAGGAAGTTTGCGCAAAACCGGCGATTGCGCAGAACAGGATCCCCAGGGCGGGCAAGGCCACATTGCGGTACTTCATGGAACCTCCAAGCTTTGGATTTGCTGGTATTAAATTCCAGTTTACTACAAGGCGGGCGCAAGCGCCCAAATAACGGGGCCGCAGCCATCGGTTGCCGGGCCGCGACGCTACCGAGCCGTGACCGTTAGGGAGCGGCCACGCATTATCCGCGCGCGCCGCCCGCCACACCCCGCTGCTTGCGGGTCACGATCTCGCGCACGGCGTAGATGCGCCGCCCCTGGCTCTCAAAATACGTGCGCATCATCATTTCGCCGATCAGCCCGGTGCTGAACATCATCAGTCCGCCCAGAAGCAACAGGCCGCCGGCGATCATCAGCGGGCCGTGCTCCACCATGATCAACTCGTGGCCCATCAACTTGTGAAACGCCAGCCAGACCATAATCAGTCCGCCCAGGCCCGTTCCCGCCAGGCCCAGGAGCCCGAAAAAGTGCATCGGCCGGGTGAAGTATTTCAACAGGAACTTGATGGTCAGGATATCAAACATCACGCGGAACGTGCGGCCGATTCCGTAGTGCGAATCGCCCGCCGCGCGCGCCGTGTTGTGGATGGGCACTTCGGCCACCCGCGCTCCGTAAAAGCTGGCCAGCGCGGGAATGAAGCGGTGCAGCTCACCGTACAGGTTCACGTCCTTGAGTACTTCGGCGCGATAAGCCTTGAAAGTGGTTCCGAAGTCGCGCAGGTCGATGCCGGAAGCCTTGGCCATCAGCCAGTTCGCGATGCGCGAAGGGATCTTGCGCGTGAGCGGATTGTCCACCCGCTCTTTGCGCCAGCCGCTGGCGATATCGTAGCCTTCGTCGATCTTCGCCAGCAGCGCCGGGATATCCTCCGGGGCATGCTGCAGGTCGCCATCCATGGCGATGACCACGTCCCCCTTGGCTTCATGAAAACCCGCCGAAAGTGCTGCGCTCTGGCCGAAGTTCCGGCGCAGCCGGATCACTTTCAAGTGACCATCCGTCTCCACCAGGTTCGCCAGCAGCTCGAAGCTGCGGTCGGCCGAGGCGTCGTCGACGAACAGAATCTCATAGGCTCGCCGGAGCGGCTCCAACACGGCCGTGAGCCGGTCGTATAGACGCAGGATGGAGGGCTCCTCGTTGTGTATCGGAATGACGATCGATAGCATGCGGTATCCCAAGTGTATCAGGAAGCACACCGATTAGTTAAACTTAGTAGGCTTGGCCCTCGGCCTGCGGCGGCCTCTCAGGCCGCCCAGACGCGCTTCACGCGACGGAATCAGCCCCACGGGAGTGCCTCCCGGACGCAAGGTACGCCCCAGACCGCGCCCGCAAGTGCGGACACGGCGGGCAGGTAACCTTCATGCCTCGCGCCCCTTCACTTCTGGGCGGCTACATTCTTGCCCATGTGGAAAGTTGGCCCGACCGAGAAACGCACGGTGTTGCGCGTATTCACCAGACTGGCGAACAAGTGATCGTGCACAAGATCCGTTGTCACCCGAAGGCCGAAGTGCTGGCTTACATTGAAGTCGATGGCACCCCCGACGCCGTAGAAACCAACCCACTGCTGCAACTTCCCGGAAGGCGCCAACTGTGAGACCAGCAGCGTTTCGATGGGATCGAGCTTGGCGACTATAGGGGTGGCTTCTTCGTGGATGGCGCCCACGGAGGGGTGGATAGATAGCGTGACCCACCGGAAATGGCGATAGTTGAGCTGCGGACCGGCGGCATAGGTCTGCGTTGTCGAATGCTCGGGCACTACCGGTGAGTAATTGCTGGGCAGCGCCCCCGCCGCAATAAGCGGCGCCAAAGCCGCGCCGATCTGCTGCGCGATGGAAGACTTCAGCATGCTGGGGGTGAGGGTTGTGTCGCCGGTTCCCGTGCTGAAATCGAAACCCAACGAATACCATTTTGCCGGGTTCAGCCCGATCTGCGTGTGAAAACCCTTTTCGCCCAGGCTAAGGCCCGGGCTGTCCAGATACATGAATCCGCCGTAGACGTCGTAGCGGCCGACATAATCCTGCTGGCCCAAAGCGATGGAAGCCAGCAGCAGCGGGGATAAAATACAAATTGCGAATCGATTGGATGTCTTCATAGCGAGTCTCGCGGACGAAAGTGACATTAAGAGTTGTATATCCTACTTCGCGGCCGAAAGATAGGGGGACCCGTCGCGATGAAAAACCGCGTGGGGCTGGGTCCGGCGGGGCGCCTCACTAGCGGAGAAACTGTCTCCCCTCGAACCCGCTGCGAAAACGCAGGCCGCTGCGCACCAAACTACGGCCAAGCCGGCTAGAAGCCGTCCCCAAAGGGGACCCAGGGCAGAATTGCCCGCCCAAAATTCGTAGCGGAACCGGTGGTTCTGAGAAGTCACATCTGACTTCTGGTCTGCGACTCCTCTCCAACCCGCTGATTCCACAGGAGGCTAGCTGTGGGGCGGCCAATCTTGGCCGCAGCCGCCTTTCAGGCGGCCAAGCCGGCTAAAAGCCGGCTGCGGGCAGAATTGCCCGCCCCACAAAAGTCACATCCACGTTCAATCTCGGCGCCGCCGGTGGCTGGGCTGACTTCTAACTCCTGACTTCTTTACTCCTCGGCCGCCTACCCGGCCACCCGCTGCTCCAGCGCCCTCAGCAGCGCCTCGGTCAGTGCGGCGGGTTCATAGGGCTTCTGCAGAAAGCCGGCCAAACCTTTGCCCGCGAAGCGCCCCGCCACCTCCTGCTCGCTATACCCGCTGGAAAGAATGATGGGAACTCCCGCCCGGATGCGCTGCAACTCAGTGGCGGTTTCTTCTCCAGTCATCGCGGGCATGGTCAGATCGAGCACAATGGCCACCACCTCTCCTGCATGCCGCTGGAAAACCCGAATGGCGTCGCCACCATCGCACGCGGTGAGAACCGCAAAACCGGCGCTCTCCAGAATCGCGCGCGCCAGATCGCGCACACCGGATTCGTCGTCCACCACCAGAACCGTTCCGCGACCCCGCCATACCCGTCCCGAGGGCTCTGCCACGCGCACCTCCGCTTTCTTGTCCGTGCCGGGAAACAACAGCCGGAACGTGGAGCCCAGGCCCGGCTGGCTGGTCACTTTGAGCGCGCCGCGATGCGCCCGCACGATGCCGATCGCCGCGGCCAACCCCAGTCCCCGCCCGGTGAATTTGGTGGTGAAGAATGGATCGAAAATCCTCGTCTGCGTTTCCGGACTCATGCCGCATCCCGTGTCCGCCACCTCTAGATACACGTAGCGTCCCGCCAGCAGATGGTCGTCGAAATACGTGCCGGAGAGATAGGTCAGATCGGCGTCCACCACGCCGGTCGAAACCTGGATCGCCCCACCCCCCTCGCCGATCGCTTCCGCCGCATTGGTGATCAGGTTCATCACGATCTGGCGGATCTGCGCGGGGTCGGCGTCGATCGCCGGCAGATCGTCCGCCAGGTTGAATTGGATAGCCGTCTTTCTTGAGATGACCGCCTGCAGCAGGTGCGCGATCTCCTCCGCCAGCCGCGACAGGTTCACGGCCTGCAACGTAAACCTGCCCTTGCCCGAATACGCCAGCATCTGGTTGGTCAACTCCGCTGCCCGGCTGGTGGCCGTCTCGATCTCGGCCAAACGCTCCACTGCCGGCGATGCCGGTGGCAGGTCCAACAAGGCAATCCGCGCATTCCCTAAAATGATGGTGAGCAGATTGTTGAAATCGTGCGCCAAGCCGCCCGCCAGAATGCCGAGGCTTTGCAGCCGTTGTGCATGTTGCACCTGCGCTTCCAGTTTCCGGGTCTCCTCCTCCGCCCGCTTCCGGTCGCTGATGTCCGCCACCGTTCCGATGCATCCGGTAATCTCTCCCCGGGAGCCTCTTTCAGCCGCAAAGTGAGTCAGAGCCCAGACCGTCGAAGCGTCGCGCCGTACAATGCGGTGCTCGAGCGAACCGGGCCCGCTGCCCGCCACCACCTTTCGCCATTCCTCCGCGAGCCGGACCCGATCGTCCGCTTCGAGAATGCGGTCCCAACGCCCCTGGCCCCCTTCCTCCAGGTTGATACCGCAAATCTGGCAGGCCCGGTCATTGAGGTAAACGCAACGTCCGTTGACGTCCGTGCGAAAAATGCCGACCGGCGCCAGATTTGTCAGCACCTGATAATGCTGTTCGGATTGCCGCAAGGCTTCGTTGGCCCGCAGCAGTTCGGCGGTGCGCTCCGCCACGCGGACAGCCAGTTCGTCGCGCGCGATACGGAGGGCTTCCCGATCCTGCCTGGCCTCGGTCACATCCACGCAGGAGCCGATGTAGCCGGCGTATTGGCCGTCGGAATTGAAACGCGGCGTCCCGGTGTCCAGAATCCACCGGTATTCGCCGTCCGCGCGGCGCATGCGATACTCTGCCCGGAAGGTCTCGCGCCGGGCGACGGCCGTCGTGAAATCCGCCAGGCCGCGTTCCCGATCCTCGGGATGCAGATCTTCCGCCCAGCCGCGGCCGAGTTCCTGTTCCAGCGTCCGGCCCGAGAAGTCCAACCAGGCTTTATTCACGAACAGGCACTCGCCCCCGGTGTCGCACATCCAAATGAAAACGGGCGCCGTATCGGCCATTGTGCGGAAGCGCCGCTCGCTCTCCTTCAACGCCTCTTCGGCGCGCACCCGCTCCGTGATGTCCTGGGCGTGGCCCAGCACCCGCGGCGGCGTGCCAGTCTCCTCATAGAGCACGTTCCGGTAAAGCCAGATACGCTCGCCGCCGTCCCGGGCCACCAAACGCATCAGTCCCGCATCGCTTCGATTGCGCCGGATGCGATCCAGGTAGGCGTCGAAGAGGTGCTGAATCGGCGGCGCCAGAAAGCGCTTCATGTTCACGCCAACGCCCTCGTCCGGCCGGAAACCGAGGGACTGGGCCGCGGCCGGATTGACATTCAGCAGAACGCCATCCAGGTCGTGGACGCACATCAGGCCCAGGCTGTCTTCGAACAACTCGCGGTAGAGCCGCTGGTCATGGCGCAACTCCGTCAAGCTGCGGCGCGCCTCCGCCAGTTCGCCAGCCAGTTCCACGTGTTCCGTGCCGTCTGTCTCCGCCATGCGCGCCGCGATGCTTACCCCGACCGCCGAAAAATCCAAAAGATTAACCGGTCAAAATCGATGTGATTTCTTTTGCATTTGAGTCGATTTGATAAGCCTACCGCAATTGCCCGCGACCAGCAAGCGAGTGTTCCCCCGAGCCGCGGCGCGCTGTATCCTGCTACGCTACGTTCTCGAACGAATTAAACCCAAATGATCAGGAATAAGCTCTATCCGGAAGTCCGCGCGCTGCTGGAGGCAATCGAGGTGGAGGGCGGGCCCGCCATCGAAACGCTATCGCCTGGGGAAGCCCGCCAGGCCGCCCTGGATGGCCTGAAGGGCGTCGCCGGCCAGCCGGAGGAGGTCGGCCGCGTGCAGGATCTAGAGATTCCGCACCCGGAACGCCCCATCCCGATTCGCATTTATACTCCCGCTGCCCAGGGCCCGTTTCCCTGTCTGGTGTACTTCCACGGCGGAGGCTGGGTGGTCTGCGATCTGGATACCCACGACGTCGCCTGCCGGGCAATCGCACGCCAGGCCGGAGCCGTGGTGGTGGCCGTGGATTACCGCCTTTCGCCCGAGTATAAGTTTCCGGCCGCGGTCGACGATTGTTACGCCGCCACAGGGTGGGTGGCGGCCAACGCCGCGCGCCTGGCCGTGGACCCGCGCCGCATCGCGGTGGGCGGAGACAGTGCCGGCGGCAACCTCTCCACCGTGATGTGCTTGAAGTCCCGCGACGAAGGCGGTCCGCCTCTCGCTTTGCAGGTGCTGGTGTATCCGGTGACGAACCTGGCGTCCTTCGATACTCCCTCCTACCTGGAGTTTGCCGAAGGCTACTATCTCACCCGCGCGGAGATGGAGTGGTTTCGCGGCCACTACCTGGCGCGCATCGAGGATGCGCAAAGCCCCTACGCGTCGCCCCTGCTTGCGCCGGACCTGCGCGGCTTGCCGCCGGCCCTGGTCATTACGGCCGAATGCGACCCGCTGCGGGACGAGGGCGAAGCCTACGCCAAACGCCTCGCCGAGGCGGGAGTCGAAGTCGCTTCGACCAGATACAGCGGCATGATCCACCCATTTTTTTCTCTCGGCGGAGTGCTCAGCCCGGGCCGCCGCGCAATCGAGCAGGTGGCCGCCGCCCTGCGCGCGTGTGGCGCACGCTAGAGTCTTGACGGGACAAGTCTCGCCCAGCGGGATGCACTGAACGAAGCCGTTCAGTACTTCCTTGCAGCTTGGAAGCTGGTCTTGGCAGGGTCGACGGGATGGAAAGCTTCCGGATGCCGTGACTCAGAGTGACGCCACCCTCCACACCCTGCTAGAATTATGCGCTTACGTAGGTGCGCCACGAAGTTGGCGCGCATCGCCATGACACCTGCCCCCGCCAAACCGCTACCCGCCGCCACGCTGTGCGAGATGCTGCTCCGCCAGAGTCCCGGCTGCGCCTGGTTGCTCGACCGCGCGGGGACATTCCATGCCGTCTATGGCGACGCTGTGCGCGTGTTCGGCCCCGCAGCCGCGGAGTTGGAGAGCCTGAACTTCACCGATCTGTCCGTGCCGCCGGCGCGCTCGTTGTGGATCGGCCGCCTGGATCGCGTCTTCCAGGGCGAGACGCTGGCCGCCTCCGGCCGCTTCGGCGAAGGCGCTCCTGCCTTTTCCATCGCCATGTTCCCCGTCCATTTGCCGCAAGGCGAAGTCGCTTTTGCCGGATGCATGGCCCACGAGATGCCCGAGGCCGCCATCGTGCTGCGCGCGCTGGAAGCCCTGGAAATCGATCGCGCGCGGCTCTCTCACCTCCTGCACGATTACGTCGGACAGAGTTTGAGCGCCGCTGGCTTGCAACTCGACCTCTTGCGCATGGACCTGGCGGACAGCGCGCTTCCCATTCCCCAGCGCATCGGCGAAATCCAGGGTATGCTGGAGGCCCTGATGGGGCTGGTCCGCGACATCAACCGCGAGTTGAACCCGGCGGTCGCCGAGCGCATCGGATTACGGGCCGCCTTGGACCTCCTGGCGGGGCATCTGCGCGCGGATTTCAAAGGAAATCTGCGCGTGCTCGCGGACGCCACGGCGCAACCCGAGCCCGAAACCGCGGCCGCCCTGTACCGCATCGCGCAGGAAGCGGCCGGCTATGCGGCGCAGCGGGCAGGTTGCTCGACCATCGAGATATTGCTAAAGTCGTTGCGGAGTGGACCTGCGCTGGAGATTCGGGATAACGGGCCGGGATTCGATGCGGACCACGCTCTGCAGGGAGGAGGGTTGGAGTTTCTGGTGATGCGTTATTTCGCGGATCGGGCGGGCATCGAGTTGCAAATCGAGAGCGCGCCGGATACGGGAAACGTGGTCCGTGCCCTTTGCCGCACCGCTACCGAGCCGCGAGCGGTCCGCATGGGCGATTGAGATACTATGGCATACGACATCCTGCTGGTGGACGACCATAAGATGATGCGCGACGGCCTGCGCGCGATTCTCGAGCGCACCGCCGAATTCCGCGTGGTCGGCGAGGCCGACAACGGCGCCGAGGCAGTGCGCTTCTGCAAGAAGTCTCGTCCCGACCTGGTGGTGATGGATATCGGCCTGCCGGGTCTGAATGGCATCGAAGCCACCATCGAGATCCTGCGCTACGCGCCGCAGACCCGCGTGGTGATGCTTTCGATATACGACGATGAGAATTCGGTGGTGACCGCCATCCGTTCGGGCGCGCGCGCTTTCGTGCTCAAGCGGGCCTCGTCGGCGGATCTGATCGACGCCCTCCGCATCGTGGCCCGCGGTGGGTCGTACCTCAGCTCGCAGGTTTCCGACAGCCTGTTGACCCGTATCCAGAGCGGCGATCTGCGGACCACCAGCAGCCGGACCCCGTTGGACACGCTCTCGCCGCGCGAATTGCAGGTGCTGCGCCTGGTCGCCGAAGGTAAGACCAGCAAGGACATCGCGGTGCTGCTCGATCTGGGCCTGCAGACGGTGCGCGGTTACCGCAAGATGCTGATGAAGAAACTGGGCGTCAACAACGTGGCCGGCGTCACCCAAATGGCTTTGGCGGCCGGCGTCATGCACTGGAATAAGCCCGATGCTAACTCCCTGGGGTGATTTCGCCGTCTGTGACGCGCACGTTCACTTTTTCTCGCCCGCGTTTTTCGCGCGGCTGGCGGCCGAAAGCGGCCAGACCGTCGCCGAAATAGGCCGCACGCTGGACTGGCGCATCCCCCCTTCTTGCGAAGATCTCGCGGCAAGCTGGAAACAGGAACTGGACGACTATAGCGTGGCCAAGGCCGCGCTCATCGCCAGCATCCCGGGAGACGAAGACTCGGTGGCCGCGGCCGTCCAACTCCATCCGGACCGCTTCTGGGGCTTCTTCATGGCCAATCCCGTGGCGCCCGACGGCGTGGAACGCGTACAAAAAGCCCTGGCCGGCGGCCGCATCCAAGGCGTTTGTCTGTTTCCCGCCATGCATCGTTACCCGGTAGCGGACTCGCGCGTGCGCCCGGTCTTCGAAGCCGCCGCCGCGCATCCCGGCACCATCGTCTTCGTGCATTGCGGCGTCCTCACCGTGGGCGTGCGGCGAAGGCTGGGGCTTGCTTCGCGGTTCGACATGCGCTATTCCAATCCGCTCGACCTGCACGCCGTCGCCATGGAGTTCCCCAGCGTGAATTTCGTGATCCCACATTTCGGCGCGGGTTACTTTCGCGAGACTCTCATGCTCTGCGACCTGTGCCCCAACGTTTACCTGGACACTTCCAGCAGCAACAGTTGGACGCGCTATCAACCCGGCGGGCTCGATCTCGCGGATGTTTTTCGCCAGGCGCTGGAGGTGGCTGGCCCGCACCGGTTGTTGTTCGGCTCCGACTCGTCGTTCTTTCCGCGCGGATGGCACGCGCAGATTTTTCAGGCGCAGATACAAACTCTGTGTGCGATGGAGATCTCCGCGGAGCATGCCGGTATGATTCTGGGCGGCAATCTGCAGCGCTTGTTGGCGCGACCGGAGGGCGGGCTTTAGCCCGCGCGGGGCTTCAGCCCCGCTCTTTGGCTGGCGCGTCCTGCAACGTGTCCAACGATTCCAATACCCGTTCCAGCAGCTCATCGGTCTGGGAAACTGTCGTCTGCAATGTCTCAATGGACCGCGCCTGCGCCGTCAAACGTCCGTCCAGTCCCGACATCGCGTGGGCCAGTAACTCGTCCATGGCCGAAACAATTTGCGCCGTGGATGGCATCCCCTTCAGCTTGGTTTCATGCGCGTCGGATCGCGCTTCCAGCCGATTGAGCCTGTGGTCGTGCGCCCGCACCTGAGCCTTCCACTCTCTGGAGAGCCGGTTGAGCGAACGCTGTGAGGCTGCCGTATCCTGCGCCTGCCAACGCCGGACAACCGCACCCGCGGCGAAACCTCCGAGCAACACTGCTAATCGCTGCAAGAACATTAGAAAATATAGAAATACCGGACACTCTTAAGTTAATCCTCTGAACTTAGCGCAGCAAGTACTAAGAAGTTCACTGAGGTACTAAGTACACATGGGATTGCGCCGGCTTATCTTACTTGTCATTCTGGGTAAGGCTATTCCTTTAGCGCACGCCCGAAAATAGGAAGGATCGACCATTTTGGCATCGGGGTTTTTCGAGAACAGCTCAGGCGATAGTGTAAGCCGGCTAAAGCAAATGGCGCTGGTGGACGCCGGGCCGGCAGCCGCGGACCCTCTGCTCTCCAGCCGGGAGCTGCAGCATTTGGCGTTCATGCAGCACTGGGCCTCGCGCAGTTATTATCGTCTGCTCGAAGCGGAGCGCGACTTGCACGCACGTGCCCTCGGCGCACCGAAAACAATGGGAGCCATACTGGCAGATTCGATTGCCTCGGAGCGCCAGAGACTGGGCCGCGAGTTGCACACCGGAGTGGGACAGGCGTTGGCCGCCATCCATGTCCACGCCGGCCTGCTAGAAGCCGCGCTGCCGGATCCGCCGGAGCCGGTCCGCAAAAGCCTCAACCGGATTCGGGCGCTGGCCGACACTGCTTTGGAGCAGGTGCGAGGAGTCTCGCGGCGCCTGTATGTGCCGGACTGGCAAGCGCAACCGCTGGTGGAAGCTCTGCGCAGTCTCTGGGAAGGTTCGGGAATAGCCGAGAAGTTCGCGGCTTCGCTGGATCTGTGCGAGCTTTCCGCCGAGCCGCCGCCGGAGGTGCGCCGCGCCATTTATCTGGTGGCGCAGGAGGGCATCTCCAACGTCATTCAGCATGCCGACGCCCGCCGCGTGCGCATGTCCCTCGTCCAGGAGGGCGGTCGCCTCGCGCTCCAGGTGGCCGACGACGGATCCGGTTTTCGCACCCCGGCGGCATCCGCCGGCATCGGTTTGCGTTCCATGCGCGATCTGGCGCGCCAGCTTGGCGGTGATCTGCAGGCGGAAAGCACTCCCGAAGGAGCCCAATTGACCATTTCTTTTCCGGTGATCCATGAATAACCACAAACAAACGACGGTCGTGATCGCGGAGGACCAAGCCATCATTCGCGAAGGCCTGATGCTAGTTTGCCAGAGCCGCGACCTGCAGGTGGTCGGGCAGTGCGCCGACGGCCTGGCGGCCCTGGAGACCATTCGCGCGCTCAAGCCGGACTTCGCTCTGCTCGACTTGAACATGCCCAAGCTTTCGGGCGTGGAGGTGGTACGCAAGGTCCGCGAAGCCGAGATTCCGACGCGTTGCATCATCCTTACCATCAGCCGCGAGGAGAGCGCCATCCGCGAGGCCTTGAAGGCCGGCGTCGACGCCTACCTGTTGAAGGACGGGGATCCCCGCCATTTGACCGACGCCATCAACTACATCCGCGACGGCGGCGTGTACATGTCGCCGCTGCTGAAAGTCGCGGGCCTGTTTCCATCCTCGCGCGAGACGCGCGAGGACGATCCTGTAGCGCATCTCAGCCGGCGCGAGCACGATGTATTCTTTCACCTGGTAAACGGTCTGCGCGCCAAGGAGATTGCCAACCTGCTGGATATCAGCCCCAAGACGGTGGACACGTACCGCGCCAGCCTGATGCGCAAGCTCAACATTCACGATCTGGTGGGACTGGTCAAATTCGCCATCGAGCACAAACTGACCACAACGAATTGACTCTGAAGCTGTGGAGCAGGTTGCCAACGTTGCCAACCTGCAGGCCGATTGTGAATCGGCCCTTCCCCTCGACCTTGCGTCGCCCGTTGGCAGGCTTCGGTGTGGCAGGACCAAATAATCGGTGCGACCATCTCTCATTACCAGATCGTCGAGAAGCTCGGCGAAGGCGGGATGGGTGTAGTCTACAAGGCGCGCGACCTGCGCCTTGACCGCTTCGTCTGCATCAAGATTCTGCACCCCGAGCACTGAAAGAAGAATCGCGCAAGCAGCGCTTCATTCAGGAGGCCAAATCCGCCTCGTCGCTGAACCACCCCA
>Ga0187890_10000256_pt1 | contig 37948 bp, 38 predicted proteins | sample June2016WEW_21_1_FD_133005 | JGI IMG/M metagenome (GOLD analysis project Ga0187890, IMG submission 133005) | Peatland microbial communities from SPRUCE experiment site at the Marcell Experimental Forest, Minnesota, USA - June2016WEW_21_10 | ecosystem: Environmental > Terrestrial > Soil >... | reverse complement strand
GCCGCCCCCTCCCCAAGGAGTCAGGGTTCCCTTCGAGTCACCATCGAGGTGGGGTCGAGAGACAGACCATTCTCGACGGTTCTCGACGGTGGAGACCGTGCGCCCGTATCCGTGACCTCCTAGGCGCCGGCGGGTGGTTCTCTCAGTCCGATGTCGTTGCCGTCGGTATCGCTGACCTTCGCGACGAGCAGCCCGGCGCCCACGTCGGTCGGCTCTTGGACCACCTGCGCGCCGGCGGCCTGGAGGGCACCGAGGGTGGCGGAAATGTCATCGACGTCGAAGAATGGGACAGGCCCCGTCATGCCTTGCTCGTGCCCGCTGGGAACGAGGCCGATCTCGACACCGTCGACGGAGAAGCCGACGTAGTAGGGCGAGTCCACGTGGGGATCGGCACCGAACAGCACAGTGAAGATCCCCCGCGCCTTGTCAAGGTCCTTCACGGGGTAGAGCACAACATTGCACTGAACTGGCATGGCTGCCTCCTGTCTCGTCTCACCACGCTCGTTGGTCAATGTCTATGACGCCGGCGTGTACGAGATTGTGACATGTGGCCTCCGAGGACATCGTCGGCCCGAACGGTTCCAAGGACTCGCCCCGATCTTCACGCCGGGTCCAGGACGGCTGATGGCGACTCGCCCCCCTGCCTCAGATCGGCGGGCGGCGTGCCGGAGCGACCGCAGATGACGCCGCCGGCGAAGCTCATGAACGCGGAAGTCCCCCCCGACGCGCGGCGGGGAAAGCATTGAGAACAGGTCGGATGGGCACCGGAGCCGACCGAGCTGCGCGCTGAGAGAGACGGCCGTTGGACCCTGGGTGATACCACTTGACACTGGCTTCAGGTCTTGAAGAATCATGAGTGGCAACACTGTGGACCGTGCCGCCAACGGGTCACAGGGTCGCCAACTGGAGTCCGAGATGCCAAACGGGGGGATATCGGTCAGCCGTCACGTTCTCGGGGCGCGAGCGCGTACCCGACGGACACTGGCGGGAGTTCTCCTGATCGCCGGTCTGGTGACCGCTTGGGCGCTCACGACACCCGCTGAGGCGAGCGTCAGTGGCGGTTCTTCGGGATCAAGCGTGCTCACCTCGGTCTCCTGCACTTCCACGTCCACCTGCATCGCCGTGGGCGCCGGTGGGCAAGGGTGGTCTTATGCCGGCTCGGCCTGGTCATCGGCCATACCGGTCGACTCGTCAGGAGCTCTGAGCTCGGTCTCATGCGCCGGCCCCTCGTTCTGCGTGGCCGTCGACTACGCGGGCCAAGCGGTCACGTACAACGGAACGACCTGGTCAGCTCCCAAGCTCGTCGATGCCTCGGGCTTGCTCAGTTCGGTGTCCTGCGCCGGCCCCTCGTTCTGCGTGGCCGTCGACTACGCGGGCCAAGCGGTCGCGTACAACGGGACGACCTGGTCAGCTCCCAAGCTCGTCGATGCCTCGGGCTTGCTCAGTTCGGTGTCCTGCGCGACGAGTTCGTTCTGCGTGGCCGTCGACTTCGGGGGCCAATCGGTCACGTTCGATGGGACAACCTGGTCCACCCCGCAATCGATGGACCCGTTCGGCCTCCTCTTCTCTTCGGTCTCTTGCTCGTCGAGCGCCTTTTGCGTCGCCGTGAACTCCGCTGGAGACGAGGTCAGTTACGACGGGTCGGCGTGGGCCCCGTTGGCCAGCATCGACCCCTTTGGTGGGTTGACGGCAGTGGCGTGTGCCGGATCTTCTTGCACCGCGGTGGACCGCTTCGGCAACTACTTGACCTACGACGGCTCGGCATGGTCGACGCCCACACTGCTCGACCTCCTCGGCAACCTGAACGCCGTCTCATGCTCTCCCGGTGCATCCTGTGTGGCCGTCGACAGTAACGGGAACGCGTTCCTCTTCGGCGGGCTCCCGGCTACTACCGGAGCTCCAGCACCGACTCCAGCACCGACTCCGACACCGACTCCCACACCGACTCCGACACCGACTCCCACACCGGCGCCCACCTCCTCGCCACAGCCCACAGCTACCCCGACCACCGGACCTTCGACGCCCGTCGCATCCCCGACGAAACCGACCCAGACGTCGACGACACCAACTTCGTCGCCGGCGCCGGCTCCCGTGTCCGCTCCATCAGGGACGGCACCCACCCCGACACCGACCACGCCGACCAGATCAGGGACCAACCTCAGCTCGACTGCGGTCACCTCTCCGACGAAACCGACTCAGACGTCGACCACACCAACGTCATCGCCGGTGGCGCCGGCTCCTGTATCCACACCATCGGCGACGGCACCGACATCGACGCCCACCCCACCGGGAACGTCGATCTCCGGCTCGATCGATCTTGTCTCCGCCTCGACGGGCGACGCGGCAACGACGGTGGCCAGCAAGGGACGAACCGCTACAACCGCATCACGGCCTGTCGACAATGATCAGACTTCGCCTTCCAAGTCCACGGGCGACACGGCCCAGGCCGCCACCTCCGGGACACAGGACGCCGTGACACCCAGCCCCACCCCGCCGACAGACGTGACGCCGCTGGTGCCGAGTTCGGGGACCCCTTCGTTGCCGAGCATCGCACCCGGAAGCGGATCGGGGGTCAGCAGCCCGCTATCCGCCTCCCGACCGCTCGTGTCGGTGAGTGATACCTCGAGCTCGAGCATCGTGCTCCCAGCCACGCTCGTCGGAATCCTCGTCATCGGCATGATCGCTCTGGTTCTCTTCATCAATCCCGGAGGTGCTCCCCCGCCGGCCGCTGCGGACGGCCGAGCCTTCTGGTACTCCCGCTTTGCGGATTCTGACCAACGCCTGCTCGCGGCTTCCTCGCGGTGGATGGGCAAAGGGCATCGTCTCGCTGTGACGACATGGCGGCGCAGCGCGGCGACAGCAATATGGCTCCTGGGACGATAACGAAGGGTCCTTGACTCACCCTCCGGTGTGTGACTCATGGGCGGTGGAAGGCCGGTCCAATGCCCAGCGGGTCGTCACCTGGCGAAAGTTGATCGGCCCGGGGATGGTTTCGTGACTGAAAAGATAGGTAAACCCAGCTCGCTGAAGCGTTCGATTCGGTGCCACATTCAGAGCGTTTGGCTCGCAGTAGAGATGTTTCAGCTCAAATGTCTCGAAGTACTTCGAGGCGGACAGCTTCACGAATTTTGCACCGAGACCTCGGCGCCGCCATGAGACCTCGAGGATGTGGAGGTGCATGAATGCCTCTACGCCAAACACGATGTGGTCGAGTGAACTGAAGCCGACCGCCTGACCATCGAGCTCCCAAACGAGCGCGTAGCTCTGGCGCTCCGTCAGGGGCCGCCTGTAGTCCTCCTCAAAGAAAGACCGCCAGGCTTCCGGTCTCGGCAACAGTTCGCGGTCCACGCCCAGGGCGAGGAGATAGTCATCCGACGCCTCGTGGAAGTATCTGATCCGAAACCCCACTTCGGAGAACGGCATCTCCCTGACCGAGACCCCCTCGGCGGCACTGGACATTCCCGCCATTCTCGCCCATGGACAAAGACACAGGCCAGGAGGTCCGAATCGCCGGCTGATATGTCCACGTCGGGCGTCCCGGGGGGCCGAGCGGCAGTACAGGGCGGCGCGCTCCGGACTGCCCTAACCGATCTGGACGGCCCGAAGTGATTGGGGTCGGTCCGGCCGGTCATGGCCTCCCCGGGGCGCGCTGCTGCAGAAGTTACCGCATGGTGCGGGAAGCAGTTGGGCGCTCGGCGTGCCCGTCGAGCCGATTGGAGTCGGTTGGAGGGTGTCGATCTCTGATCAGCCTTCGGGGAACGCAGCGAAATCGCGCTTTGTCTTTCGGTACCACCCCATTCCCTTGATGGGGTTCTTCCACCGGCCCTTCATCTCATCCAAGGCACCTCGGTGCGCCGTATCACCCTGGGCGACCATTTCCTTGAGATGCCGATCCTGCGCTTTTATGACCTCGTCTGCGGTCATGCCATGGTGCGGGAGGTCGCACGGGCCACCCAGCTGTTGACAGGTCATTGTCTTCATGTGCCTGGCTCCTTTCACTGTGTCGGACTGTCACCTGAATGCCACCACCGCCGGGGCGTGTGCACCGCTCAGGATCGAACGCGGGTGCGGGCCACATCCATAGTCGCCAGCACCTCCGGGTCGGCAATGAGCTCGACCTCGCGCACCAGGCCCGCTTCGACGTGGAACACGAAGGCCACCTTGACGACCCCGGCCTGGATCCAGGCCGCCCCGAGCTCACCGTCGATGGTGACAGGTGCCGCCCCCCGGGCGCCGTTGAGGCGGGCGGCCACGGCGGCTGCGCCGACGTATGCGGGATCGGTACCCATCTTCTGTCCGACCAGGTCCGCACGCATGACGGCGTCAGGGGCAAGGAGCGACAGCAGGGTGGTCAGATCCCCGCCACGGGCCGCAGTGAGAAACGCATCGACGACACGGTGACTCTCGGCGCGTGCCGCCTCTGATGCGACCGGCTCCGGTACCCCTTGCACCTTGCGGCGCGCCCGGCTCGCCAGCTGACGCACGGCGGTACCCGAGCGCCCCATGACAGCGCTTATCTCGTCGAAGGGATACCCGAAGACATCGTGCAGAACGAACGCCGCCCTCTCAGCCGGCGCCAGGGTGTCGAGGACGATCTGCATCGCATCGCCCATCTTCTCGGCGAGCAACACGTCGGCTTCGGGGTCGACCGGTGCGGCGTCGGCGGGTCCCTCGGTCTCGGCCACCGACCTGGTGCGTCGTTTGCGTAGCTGGTCAAGGCACAACCGTGTCACCACGGTCGTCAGCCAGGCGGGCGGGTCGTCGATGTTGTCGGAGCGGGAGAGCCGGAGCCAGGTCTCCTGCAGCACGTCGTCCGCATCGGCCTTCGACCCGAGTATCCGGATGGCGATCGCAGTCAGCCGGGGGCGCTCGGCGACGAAGTCGGTCAGTTCCATGGTGGGCACATCATGTTTGACGTGGCCCGCCCCCGGAATGTGACTCGTGGTCATGCATTCCGGCCGAGTTGCCACTCAACGTCATGTTTCTGCCACCACTCCGCGTAGCAGTTTACCTCACCGACCCCTGGGATCACTCCTCAACCAAGCTGGTCACCGGGGGCGCTTTCGCCTGGAGACCTCCCGGTCCTGAGGCGCCTCACAGCAACGGTCCCGGGGTCTCCTCGCCGTCGACGTGCGAGACCGGGCAAGAAGGCACTTTCGCGAGCTTGCGATCCCGGCTTCGGTCTCTCGACGACGACCGAAGCCATTGGTCACGACCGTCTTTCCCGTCGAGACCTTGCCACCATGAGAAACATGCTCGATCTCGTCGAACTCACCGAGCGCGATGCCCAGGGCTCGGATCAGACAACCAGGACAGGGAGGCTCGTCAGCGTGAAGGAGAGCATCGAGTGGAATTGCCATCTCCCGTGCCGGGTTTCGGCGATCTATCCATTGTCTCTTGGGCAGGAGACCGACGGGCTCCGGTGGTCCAGGACGGGGCTTGAGTTGTGTCGCACCGGAGGCCCGACGTCTTCGGTGAACTCAATCGATCGTCACGGTGCCAACCCATAGGGAAGGCGTTCGGCGTCTTCGATCTCCACAAGTCGGTTGTACTTCGCCACCCGCTCCCCCCGGGCCGGAGCGCCGCTCTTGATCTGACCACAACCCGATCCGACCGCCAGATCGGCGATGAAGGTGTCTTCTGTCTCACCCGAGCGATGCGATACCAGCTGCGCCCAACCCGCCTCTCGGCATATGCCCATCGCCTCGAGGGCTTGGGTCACCGTGCCGATCTGGTTGACCTTGATGAGCGAGGCATTGCCGACCTTGCGGGTGATGGCCTCGGCGATGATCGCCGGATTGGTGCACAGGATATCGTCACCGACGAGCTCAATCGTGGTGCCCAACCGAGCCGTCAGACGTTCCCAGCCATCCCAGTCCGACTCGGCAAGCCCGTCCTCCAGGAGCCACACCGGGTAGTGCTCGGTCATCTCGGCGTAGCGCTCAATCATCTCGTCGCTCGAGAGCGACTCCCCGGCGACCCGGTAGACACCGTCGCGGTAGAACTCACTGGAAGCGGGATCGAGTGCGATCGCGACCCCCCCGCGTCCCGGACTGTATCCGGCTTCCTCGATGGCCTGAACAAGCAATTCCAGGACCTCTTCGGGCTGATCGATCTCCGGGGCAAATCCTCCCTCGTCGCCGAGGCCCGTTGCGAACCCCTTCGCCGTCAACAGACTCCGCAAGGTGGCATAGACCTCGGCACCTGCTCGGAGCGCTTCGGCCATGCTCGGCGCACCGATCGGGACCACCATGAACTCCTGGAAGTCGAGGTTGTTCGGCGCGTGCACACCCCCGTTCACGACGTTGAAATGCGGGACGGGGAGCCGTGGCGCCACCCCCGGGGGGTTGAGAGCGCGCCACAGCGGCAATCCGGCGGAGCTGGCCATCGCCCTCGCCGCGGCCATCGACACTCCCACGAGGGCATTGGCACCCAGCCGGGATTTGTTCTCGGTGCCATCCAGATCGATCAGGGCGTGATCGAACTCGGCCAGATCAGCGAAGGCCCGACCGAGCACAGCTTCGGCGATCTCGCCGTTGACGTTGCCAACGGCACCGAGCACGCCTTTGCCGGCAAACCGAGCCACGTCGCCGTCGCGCAGCTCGACCGCCTCTCGCGAGCCCGTGGACGCGCCCGAGGGCACGCCGGCGCGGGCAACGGTGCCGTCACCGAGGGTCACCGTGACCGCCAACGTCGGGTTTCCACGAGAGTCGAGCACCTCCACCGCTTTGACGCCCGTCACTGTCACGCCCATCTCTCGGCCCTCCTTCGCGTCGATGACTGCCTCGGACCTCGCCGGGCACCTGGTACTGCTGGCGGTACCTCGATCTTGGGAAGCCTCGAAGACGGGCCCGCCGTCAAATGCTTGTACGGATCCCCCGAATGGCGGACTCTTGCTCGAGGACGCCGTTCACCATCGAGATCACGTTCGCCTTGACACGGCGTGGCGCGGTCCCGGGCACTGACTGGCGGGGCGGCGCGATCGGGTGACGCGCCCTCCTCGGAACGGGCACCGGCTCTCGACAGTCGCCCATCGGCCCTGACGGCACACAACTCGCGACCTGGCGCCAGGATCACGTCGGCTCGGGTTCCATGACGATCGCCCCACAAGGGCATTCGGCAACACAGATCCCACAGCCCTTGCAGTAGTCGTAGTCGAAGGTGTAGCGGAGACCGGGACCCAGCTTCATCACGGCATTGTCGGGGCACATTCCGAAGCAGTTGTCGCACTCGAAACAGTTTCCGCATGACATGCATCGGCGAGCTTCGAACAGGGCGGTGGACTCGTCGAGACCTTCCATCACCTCGTCGAAGCTGGAGGTCCGGCGGGCCAGATCGAGTCGGGGTCGCAGCGTCTTGGGGGCATCGGTGTAGTACCACGTGTTGAGCATCCCGGCCGTGGCCAGCTCGTGGCGCGGAGCCGGCGTGTGGACCGTCCCGCGCAGCCAGGCGTCGATGTTGCGGGCAGCCTGCTTCCCGTGACCGATGGCCACGGTCACCGTGCGCTCGGCGGGGACCATGTCGCCGCCGGCGAAGACCCCGGGATGGCCCGTCATCATGTCCGGGCCCACCTGGACCACCCCGTCGTCAATCACAATGTCAGAGACGCCCTGCACGAGGGACAAGTCGGATTCTTGGCCCAGGGCCAAGATCAGCGAATCGGCGGCGAGCTCCTCCAGCTCGCCGGTGGGCTGGGGAAATCCCTTGTCGTCGAGGACCATCTTCTCGAGGACGAGCTTCCCGCCTTCGACAGCCTTTACCGTCGAAAGCCACTTCATGTGCACGCCCTCTTCGGCGGCTTCCTCGACCTCGACGTCGTGGGCAGGCATCCGGTCCCGTGAGCGCCGGTACACGACCACGGCATCGGTGGCACCAAGGCGACGCGCCGTGCGCGCGGCGTCCATGGCGGTGTCCCCGCCTCCGTAGATCGCCACCCGTCGACCGAGCTGCGGGGCGTCTTCCCCCTCCATGCTCCGAAGCAGCGACACGGCGTCGAATACGTGCGACGAGTCACCGGCGGGAATGTAGGCGCGCTTGCCGATCTCGGCCCCGACGGCCAAGAAGACGGCGTCGAACCCGCCGGACTCCATCGCGGCCACCACGTCGGTCACCTCACGGTTCACCTCGAGGCTCACTCCCATAGCGAGGATCCGATCGATCTCAGCCTGCAACACGTCGCGCGGCAACCGGTACTTGGGGATTCCGAAGCGCATCATCCCACCTGCGGATCCCCCCGCTTCGTAGATGGTCACGCTGTGCCCCAGACGGGTCAGGTGGTAGGCGGCGGAGAGCCCGGCCGGACCTGCACCGACGACGAGGACCCGCCGGCCCGAAGGCGTGACATCGGTCTCGAGCTTCCAGCCCCGAGCGATTGCCTCGTCTCCGAGGAATCGTTCCACCGCGTTGATGCCCACGGCCTCGTCGACCTGGACCCGGTTGCAGACCGTTTCGCACGGGTGGTAGCACACCCGCCCCATGACAGCCGGCATCGGATTGTCTCGCACCAGGGCCCGCCACGCCTGTTCGTAGTGACCGGCCTCGGCGTGGTACAGCCACTGCTGGACATTCTCCCCGGCGGGACAGGCATCGCAGCACGGCGGAAGGCGGTCCACGTAGACAGGGCGCTCAACGCGCCAGGATCCGGTCTTGTTGGCGAGACTCGAACCCACGTCGAGCGTGATGGCGAAGGGCTTTTCCATCACAGCCTTCTTTCGGCCAGGACCGGGCTCGAATCGGGTTCGGACTCGTCCAGCAGGCCGAAGCGGCGGATGTTGCGATCTGCGATGGCCTGGATGCGATCGACGATGTCGGGCCGGGGAGACGCCCCGAAGAGGTGCCCATAACGGCCCTGGAGCCGCAGGTACTCCTCGACGGGCACGCGGTGGCGGATCTTCGATACCGCCGTGATCTCGCCATGCTCGGCCTCGAAGACAGGGAAGAGACCTGTCTCCTTGGCCAGCCGGGCCAGGAGGATGGTGTCGGCTGATGCGCTCTGCCAGCCCAGGGGGCACGGGACGAGCACATGAATGTACCGAGCCCCCCCCAGGGACATGGCGTGCCGGACCTTGTACTCCAGGTCGCGCAACTCCGACACCGTGGCCGTGGCGACGTAGGGGATCTCGTGCGCCACGGCAAGCAGGGGCACGTTCTTTCCCTGGCCGAACACGTTTCCCGGCTCGGGGCCGATGGCCTCGGTGGTGGCGGTACGCGCTCCGGGCGGGGTGGCGCTGGACCGCTGGACACCGGTGTTCATATAACCTTCGTTGTCGTAACAGATGAAGAGCACATCGTCGTTGCGCTCGAACATCCCCGACAGGCACCCGAACCCGATGTCCACCGTGCCACCATCACCGGCTTGAGCGACGACCCGGACATCGGAGCGTCCCTTCACCTTCAACGCAGCAGCTACGCCGGTCGCCACCGCCGGTGCGTTGGCGAACAGGGAGTGCAACCACGGGATACGCCAGGCGGTCTCGGGATACGGGGTCGAGAACACTTCGAGACATCCGGTGGCGTTCACGGCGATCATGTCCCCGCCGGTCGCCCGCATGGCGGCGTCGAGGACGAACCTGGCACCCAGGGCCTCACCACAACCCTGGCACGCACGGTGGCCGGAATTGAGCGAGTTGGTCCGCTGGGCGTCGGCTTGCACAGAGCGCAGTTCCAGGGGCAACAATCGGTTGCCCGCCGCAAAGCTGCCTGTTTGGTAGAACTTCACCGGTTCGAGAGGCATGACCTATTCCTCAGGTGACTCGGGCCGACACGGTGCCGACATCGCGCAGCACATTCTCGGCGGTGGGACCCGAACGGCGACTCCCCGCCATGCGCGCCAGCTCGCGCTCGACGAGGGTGCGGTCGAGATCGAGGAACGTGAGTGCCTCCAGCCCGTCCGATTCCGCTACCTGGAGCAGGCCCGTCAGCGATTGCTTGGTGATGGGACGACCCCCGAGCCCGGCGATCACGGCGTGGGTCTGCAGCGGGAGCCCTGCGGTCGCCATCGACACGTCGGTGGCGACTATGCCTCCCGCCCCCGGCGCGAGCGCTTTCTCGATTACCACCACCCGTTTCGCCCCTCCCAGCGCCCGACGCACCGCCGCGGCCGGGAAGGGTCGGAACGACCCGATCCCGACCACGCCGACACGCATCCCCTGGTCGCGCAGGGCATCAACGGCATCTTTGATGGTTCCGAGCACCGAGCCGAGGGCGACGATGACGGTGTCGGCGTCCTCGCTCCGGTACGAGTTCACCAGACCGCCCGAACGCCGCCCGAAGGTTCCCCCGAACTCCGCCGCGATCTCCGGTATCAGGTCCAAGGCCTGGAGTTGCTTCACGTGCGCCAGGTAGCGGACCTCTTCGAACGCCTCGGGACCCACCATGGCCCCGATGGACACGGGCTCCTGGGGGTCGAGGACCTGGCGCGGCTCGTAGGTGGGCACGAAGGCGTCGACCTGCTCCTGGGTTGGGATCTCCACCGCTTCGAAGGCGTGGGTGAGGATGAACCCGTCCATGCACACCATGACCGGCATCGACAGCTCCTCGGCCAAGCGGAAGGCCTGGATGTGGAGGTCGACGGCTTCCTGGTTGGTCTCCGCGAAGAGCTGGATCCACCCGGCGTCACGCACCGCCATGGCGTCGCTGTGATCGTTCCAGATGTTGATGGGTGCCCCGATGGCACGGTTGGCGAGCGTCATCACGATGGGCAGGCCGAGCCCCGAAGCGTTGTAGACAGCTTCGATCATGAAGAGCAATCCCTGACTGGCTGTGGCGGTGTACGCCCGGGCGCCGGTGGCCGATGCGCCGATACACACCGACATCGCCGCGAACTCCGACTCGACGTTGATGAACTCGCAGTTCGTCAGCTCACCGGATTTCACGAGCGCCCCGATCCCCTCGATGATGTGGGTCTGCGGGGAGATCGGGTAGGCGCAGACGACCTCCGGCCGACACAGGGCAACTGCTTCGGCGACGGCTCGAGATCCCTCAACCTGGCGAAGCATCGGCAAGCACCCCTCTCCGACCGGCCACGATCCGATACGCCTCGCGGGCCGCGGCGATATTGCCCGAGCCGACCCTCTCGCTGAAACGAGCCGCGATGGCATGCACCACAGCATCGATCGACACCGCTCCGGTGAGTGCGGCAAAGCCTCCCAGCAGCACGGCGTTGGGAACGGGACGCCCCGTATGCTCGAGCGCCAGCTCGGTGGCGGGAACGGTCAGCAACCGCTCGTCCCCGTGGGAGGTGACGAGATCGGAGAGGCCGAGGTCATCAAAGCCACGAGCCGAGTTGACAAGGAGGTAACCGCCGGGTTGCAACCCGCTGAACAGATCGACCTGATGGACCAATGTGGCGTCCTGAACGATGAGGGCATCGGGCGCGACAATGGGCTCCCGGGTGCGGATACGGTCCACGTCGATGCGGCAGAAGGACACCACCGGCGCACCGGTGCGCTCTGAGCCGAAGCTCGGAAAAGCCTGCGCGAAACGACCGTCACCGAAGGCGGCCACCGAGAGGATCTCGGCGGCCGTCACCACGCCCTGGCCGCCACGACCGTGGATTCGGACCTGGAACACCGGACGCCCTCGCCTCTGTCCGGACTACGGTCTCGGCGCCGCGCCCACCAGTGCCGCCAATTCGGCCAACCGGTTGGCGTAACCCCACTCGTTGTCGTACCAGCCGATCACCTTGGCCATCCGGCCATGCGCCATCGTGAGCTCAGCATCGAACACGCACGATGCCGGCGAGCCCACGATGTCGCTCGAGACGAGTGGCTCCTCGCTGTATTCGAGCTTGCCGACAAGGGATCCGGCGGCAGCCCGCTCCCGGTAGGCGGCCCGAATATCGTCGGCGGTGGCGGACGCTCGGAGGTTGACCACGAGGTCGGTCACCGACCCGTCGGGAACCGGAACCCGCAGGGCAAATCCGTCCAGCCGGCCCTCCACCGAAGGCATCACCAGACCGGTGGCTCGCGCCGCCCCTGTCGTGGTGGGAACGATGTTGATGGCGGCGGCACGCGCTCGGCGCGCGTCCTTGTGAACCGAATCGACCAGCTGCTGGTCCCCGGTGTAGGCGTGCACCGTCGTCATGAAGCCCTCCTCGATGCCGAAGGCGTCGTCGAGAACCTTGGCCAGCACCGCCAGGCAGTTCGTCGTGCACGACGCATTCGAGACCACCACATGGTGTGCCGGATCGAACTGGTCGTCGTTGACCCCCAAGACGAAGGTGGCATCCGCGCCCTTGGACGGTGCCGACACCACCACTCGGGGGGCCCCGGCGTCGAGATGCCCGGCGGCACGGTCACGAGCCGTGAATTTGCCCGTGGACTCCACTACGACGTCCACCCCGAGTTCGCCCCACGGAAGCGCCTTGACCTCGGGTTGCGCCAACAGGCGGACGCGATCCTGGCCGACCACCATGACGTCGTCGTCGAGCGCCACCGGGACCTCGAGCCGCCCGAACACCGAGTCGCGCGCCAGGAGCCGGACGAGCGCCTCGGGAGCCCCCAGGTCGTTCACGGCTACCACTTCGAGGTCGAGCTCCGGACGGCGGGCCGCACGTAGCAGGGCCCGGCCCGTCCGACCGAATCCGTTGATCCCTATCCGCACCGGCATGTGTCCTCCTCGTCGTCGCCAGGCCAGGGCCCACCGACATTTCGTCGTCGAGCTCGTAGACCCAACCTCGCGCCGGACCGCAGTCGCCACCAGGGAACAAGGTCCTATTCCGGGGGGGCCGCCTCACCCCGAACCTAGCGTCGCCTGTCGCGATCCGTCGGGTCGGGAGCTGCAAAGGTTCGATCGCCGGGGTTCGCCCTGGTCCCTCACGGACTCCCTCGCTTGGGACCTTTGCCTCTGGGGTCCCATGACGGCCTGGACCAGGATGATCCCAGGTGATCGAGCGAGGAGCTTGCCATGAAGGCAGCGGTAATCCGTGCGGCCATGAACGCAGGCTGAGGTGACGGTTCGAGACACCCAAGCTCCCGAGTTGCCTCGTCAGCCGAACCTCGGGCTTCCGATCCTCGAAGACCTCCCACCGGTCGCCGGTCGCCGCGTCCTCGTCCGGGCTGACCTCAACGCGCCCCTTCGACCCGGGAAGGACGGGGGGCTGGAAGTCGCCGACGATTTCCGACTCCGCGCATCGCTCCCGACCCTCGCCTGGTTGGGGGCGAACGGCGCAGAGGTCGTGGTATGCAGCCATCTGGGCCGTCCGAAGGGCAAGATCGAGCCGCGCTACGACATGGCCCCGATCCGAGAGGCAATGGCCGAGCTCGCACCCGGGGTGTCGGTCGCCGACAACCTGCGATTCGATCCCGGCGAAGAGGCAAACGACCCCGCCTTCGTCCGCCGCCTCGTCGACGGATTCGATTACTTCGTCAACGATGCATTCGGCGCATGCCACCGGAGCCATGCGTCGATTGTCGGTCCGCCCGCACTCATGCCGAGTGCCGCCGGTCGCCTCCTCATGGGGGAGGTTGAGGCCCTCACGCGAATTCTCATCGATCCCGAGTACCCGTTCGTCGCCATTGTGGGTGGCGCCAAGGTCGCAGACAAGCTCGGGGTCTTGCGTTCGATCGCGGAGCGATCCGACCGCGTCCTTCTCGGAGGCGCAATGTGCTTCACCTTTCTCCGTGCACTCGGGCACGACGTCGGCGCGTCACATGTGGAATCCGAACTGATCGAGGACGCTCGATCACTGTTGGACCGTTTCCCCGGCATAGGGACTCCGAGAGACATCGTCGCACTGGCTCCCGGGGGAGACTTCGGCATCGGCCGCCCCGCGACAGGCGAGGTCGAGCTGTTCACGGACGATCTCCCGGTCGGCTGGCAGGGTTTGGACATCGGCCCTGAGACACGGGCGGACTTCGCCGAGGTCATCGCCGGCGCCGCGACGGTGCTCTGGAACGGACCGATGGGCGTCTTCGAAGACCCTCGTTTTGCCGAAGGAACCCGAGCCATCGCAGAGGCGGTGGCCGCTTGTCCCGGATTCACCGTGGTTGGTGGAGGGGAGACCGCGGCTTCGCTCCGGCAATTCGGGCTCGAGGGCCGCATCGACCACATCTCCAGCGGCGGGGGCGCCACCCTCGAGTTCCTCGAAAAGGGTGATCTCCCCGGCCTTGCTGCTCTGCGCTTGAGCAATGCTGTGCGACAGAGTTGAGTCTGGCGCACTGCTACCCGGTGAGTGACGAAGAGGTGTCGACCTCCCCGCCCCATCATCGAAGGTCCACGGCGGAGGATCAGTTCCAGAACGATCCGATGCGATGACCCCGACCATCGAGGTCGAAGGGGTCACCAAACGGTTCGGCACCACCGTGGCCCTCGACGACGTATCGCTGACGGTGGGCGCCGCAAAGGTGCTGGCACTCCTCGGCCCCAACGGAGCCGGCAAGACGACCCTGGTGCGGGTGCTCACGACCCTCCTGCCGCCCGATAGGGGTCGCGCCCGCGTCGGCGGCTTCGACGTGGAGAACGATGCCAAGACCATTCGGACAATGATCGGGCTGGCCGGGCAGTACGCGACGGTCGATGACCTGCTCACCGGACGCGAGAATCTCGAGCTCGTCGGCCTCCTCTATCACTTGCCCAAAGCGGAATATCGCCGACGCGCGCAAGGGGCGCTGGAGCGGATGGAGCTCACCGTGGCCGGGGACAAGCCGGTCAAGACCTACTCGGGTGGGATGAGGCGTCGTCTCGATCTGGCCGCCAGCCTCATCGGGCGTCCTCCGATCCTCTTTCTGGACGAGCCGACCACGGGGCTCGATCCGCGCACGAGAAACGACCTTTGGGCACTCATCGATGAGCTGGTTGCGGAAGGAACGACCGTCATGCTCACGACCCAGTACATGGAAGAGGCTGAGCACCTCGCCCACGGGATCGTCGTGCTCGACGATGGGCGGGTCGTCGCCCAAGGGACAGCTGACGAGCTGAAGGATCGGCTCGGAGGCAACGTCTTGCAAGTCCGGGTCAAGGACCGAATCGACCTCGAACGGGTTTCCTCCCTTGTCATCGGATTTGGGAGCGCTGCGCCTCGGCTCGACCCGGATCTGAACCAGGTCAGTCTTCCGATCAAAGGCGGGGCCAAGGTGCTGATAGCCGCCGGCCGAGCGATCGACGATGACGGAATCGCACTCGAGGACCTGGGGATCAGACGACCGTCACTCGACGATGTGTTCCTCGCGCTGACCGGCCATACGGCTGAGTCAGATGTCGGCAGGGATCCATCGCGCCCGGGAGGTGACGATGACTGACCTTGCCGTCAAGGAGCAGTCGGTCAGGGCCACTCCTCTCACTCTCGGACTTGCCTTCCGTGACATCAGAGGGATGACCCGCCGGAACCTCCTTCGGATAGTCCGCACGCCGCAACTCCTGTTCATGACGATCCTCCAACCGACGATCATCCTCCTGCTCTTCCGGTACGTGCTCGGCGGTGCCATTCATGTCCCCGGGGTCGACTACGTCGACTATGTCGTCCCGGGGATCTTTCTTGAAGCCGTCCTGATCGGAGGGATGACGACGGCATTGGCACTCGCCACCGACCTCCAGGCGGGGATGATCGACCGGTTCCGCAGCCTGCCTATGGCGCGTTCGGCGTTTCTGGCCGGTCGAACTCTGGCCGATCTGTGCCGAGCGGTCTTGGCCCTGGCATTCATCATCCTCCTCGGCCTCCTCGTCGGCTTCCGGTTCCACAACAGCGTTGGCGCCTGCTTGGGCGGCGTCGCGCTCATCATCGGCTTCGGCTACTCCTTCACGTGGGTCTACGCGGCGATTGCGTTGGCCGTGAAAGACCCCCAGACCGCCCAGATGACGTCCATCCTCCCGATGTTCATTCTCTTCTTTGCCAGCTCCGCCTTGGTGCCGGTGGCGACCATGCCGAGCTGGCTCCGGCCCTTCGCCGAGAACCAGCCGGCCTCGGTCTCGATCAACTCGGTGCGGGCACTTTTCGAAGGTGGTCCCGTGTACCACGAGCTGTGGCAGGCGGTGTCCTGGTGTATCGCGATCCTGGTGGTCTTCTTCGTGATCTCACTGAACCTCTACCGCCGAGCGACAGCGTGAACATGAGTGCATCGCCTCTTCGGCGAGTATTCGCCTCTCCGTGATCAGAAACCAGGAGCGTCGGCGTCGGAGCTGACGGCGATCTTGCCGTCGAGCATGCCAATGATCCGGTCTGCCACTCCGGCAACGACGCTGTCATGGGTGACCAGGACGATCGTGACCCCCCGTTCGTCGCGCAGCTGCTGGAAGAGCCCGAGGACGGCTTCGACCGATGCACTGTCGAGGCTGCCTGTGGGTTCGTCGGCAAGGAGAATGGGTGGGTCATTCGCCAATGCTCGGGCGATGGCAACGCGCTGGCGCTCGCCTCCCGAGAGCTGCGTCGGTCGACGATGAGCCAGATCACCGAGGTCGACGTCGTCGAGCAGTCTCTTGGCATAGGCAGGCCGCTCAGCATGGGGACGGTGGGAACCCGCCATGGCGATCTGGACGTTCCCCAAGACCGAGAGTCGAGGGAGCAAGTTGTGGAGCTGGAACACCAGCCCGATCTCCTCGCGACGGTAGAGGTTGTTGCGTCGCAGGTGGTTGAGGTCGTACCCATCCACCCGGATCGTTCCTGCCGTGGGACGATCCAGAGCGGCGAGCAGGTGCAGAAGCGTCGACTTTCCGCACCCTGACGGGCCGGTGATGGCCACGAACTCGCCCTTTGCCACGGTCAGATCGACGCCGTCGAGGGCTTGGATCATGCCGTCGTCGTAGACCTTCTCGACATCGTGTACCTCGATCAGCGGGGGTGTGACCACAAGCTCACTCATGACTCAATGCCTTGAGCGGGGTGAGGTTGGCGGCGCGCAGCGCGGGATACAGGGCACCGAGCACCGCCATGCCGAGGCCGGTGAACAGCCCTCGCCAGAATGCGCCCGGTGTGTAGTTGGCATGGAGGACTCCGGCCAGCTGAGGCAGGTGCTCGAGAACTGCGGTGGCGGCAAAGGAGAGCCCCACCCCCATGGCTGAGCCGACCACCGCTAGAACGATCCCTTCGCCCACCACGAGGAACACCACGCGGGTCCGAGCCCAGCCGATGGCCCGGAGCAAACCAAACTCCCGGGTACGTTCGAAGAGCGAAAGGAGCATCGTGTTGCCCACGATGATCGCACCGATCAGAATGGCGAGGACGGTACTCCCTGTCGCGGCCGCCTTCAAGAACACCAGGTTGCGATCGGCCCGACCGAACTGCGTTGCGGTCCGAATGGTGGTCAGCTCCGGATGGGCCGACGTCAGCGCCTGCTCCACCCGTGGGATCGAGGATCCGGGGGCGACCTTTACGAACACGAGGGTCACCGACCCCGGCACCCGGTTCCGCGCCTGGAGGGCAGGGAGGGGGAACATCGCACCCAGGTCTCCGTAGGAGATTCCGGTCGAATAGATCCCCACCACCGTGTTCCAGGTGCCGTTGCCGTTGAACCTGTCGCCGACATGGAGCCCCAGGTTCTGCGCGGCGCGCCACCCCAGCATGACCTCGTGGGAGGCGGTGGCCCCGTACGGACTACCCGCGACAACCGTGACCCCGAAGGGTCGCAGGTCCGCGGGCGCAATTCCGATCTCGATGAACAAGGGGTTCGCAGCATTGATCCGTTCGGTTTCGAGGAGAACCCCCACCGCGCTCGAAACCCCCCTGGTCGACTTCACCTGCTGGAGCTGGCCGTTGTCGAGGCTCGAGAACAAGATGTCCGAGACGCCGTTCTGGGCGACGGTGAAGTCGGACTTGCCCACGGCAAGCACCTCGGCAGCGGAGCTCTCCAGTCCACTGCTCACAACGGTCAGCGTCACGACGGTCATCACGGCGATGCCGATCGCCAGCGCGATGCCCGTCGAGCGCGACTTCTTCGCCCAGAGATTCCCGAGCACCAACCTGATCAGCGACATGTCGACGGCCCTTACCCGTCGCCTCGGTGGTCCCGTCGGCTCACCGGCCACTGCCTGTGCGACTCTGATCCATCGGAATCACTTGAGCGTCGACCATGTCCCTCGAGTTCTCTTGGGGCTGTCCCGCAACGATGTCAGGGCGCTCTTCGAGGTTATCGTCTTCTCCGCCTTCCCCATGCCGCCGAGATGGCAATGCAATCGCCACCAAGGCGGCACTTGCGCTCACGACCACCACCCCCACCAGCAGCGCCAGGTCCATTCCCTCGACAAATGCGTGGCGTGCAGCCGTGGTCAGCGCCGAGCCGAGGGAGCCCCCAGCAATCCGAGCCACCGTCAGCGCTCCTCCGATCGAGCCCAAGATGGCCTGTCGGGCGACGGGGGGGACGGCGTGGCCCGCCAGCGTGAGCGTCATCATTCCCTGATACCGAGCTGCCAGGACCGAGCCGACCACCGCCACGCCAAGCGCTCCTCCCACCTGCAGGGCAGTTCCATTGATGGCCGAACCCACTCCAGCTCGGTCGCGCGGTAGCGAACCCATGACCGAGGCGGTTGCCGGCGCGATGATGAGCCCGGCACCGAGGCCCAACAACACCATGCCGAGCAACGCGTGCCCAAATCCCTGTGCCGTCGTTGTCGTCGTCAGCTGCCAGAATCCTGCCGCCACGATCAGCAGGCCTGCCGCGACCACTGCCTTTGTCCCGAGCCATCGATCGAGATATGTCGACGACACGGCTGCGATGGCGAGCACCGCGGCGATGGGCAGAATGCGGATCCCCGCGTCCAACGCAGAGAACCCGAGAGAGAATTGGAGATACTGGGTCAGGACGAACAGGGCGCCCATCAGTCCGAACACCGCCAGCGCGATCGCGACCATGGCCACAGAGAACCGCCGGTTCCCAAATGGCTCCAGGACGAGCAAAGGATGGGAGCTTCGGCGTTCCCAGACCACAAACCCGACAAGGATCACCACCGCCCCGGCGCCTGAGCCGACGACGAGAAGGGAGTGCCAGCCACGCACGGGTGCCTCGATGATCGCCCACAGGAGCAGCGCCAGGCCGGAGGTCGACAAGACCGCCCCAAAGAGGTCAATCGTTCGATGTTGCGGGTCAGCGGAGTCGGGGACGAGCCAAAGCGCCATCACCAGTCCCAGCATCGCCACTGGTACGTTGACGAGGAAGACCGATCCCCACCAGTAGTGCGCCAGCAACCAGCCGCCGGCGATGGGGCCGATGGCGATGCCCAAACCGGTTGTCGCCGACCAGATCCCGATGGCCCGCGCCTGGTCCTGGGCGTCTCGAAACACGTCGGTGATGATCGACAACGTGGACGGCATGATGCAGGCCGCGCCGAGACCCATGACGGCCCGGGTCGCGACCAGGCTGGAGACCGACGTGGAAAAGGCCGAACCGGCCGAGCCCGCCGCGAAGATCGCGAGGCCCGCGCAGAAGACCTTCTTGCGCCCGATCCGATCACCGACGCTTCCTGCGACCAGGAGGAGCCCGGCGAAGGTGCAGGCATAGATGTCGACGATCCACTGGAGCTGCGAATCGGTGGCGTGCAAGACCCTGACCAGGGTGGGCAGAGCGATATTGAGGATGGTGTTGTCGAGCGAGACGATCAGGAGGGAGACGCACAGCACGGCGAGGACGGCCCAGCGCCGGCCGGGTGCCAGGCTCCGCGTCATCGCTCCGGGCGCCAGCATCTCGGTGCTCACAGGTTCAGCCCACCACGAGATGGGTTTCCCCAGGTAGGGCCAAAGGTCATTCCCAAAGCCGTGGGGGCCGTCGTGCGGGTGCCGATGGGGACATTCGGCCCTACCGAGGCCTCGGGCCGTCGGGGCACGGTGGGAGCGTGGTTCTCATGGAGCGCCCGGCGTGACCGGCTCTGCGACCGGTATGGACGGCTGTTCGGTACGTGAGACCCATGTCTCGATCCTGTTGTTCCTGGGGCAGCACGTCTTCAAATTGCGCAAGCCCCTCCGATTTGACTTCGCCGACTTCTCGACCCCTGCTGCACGGGCCGAGGACTGTCGTCAGGAGGTCGATCTCAACCGGCGGCTGGCCCCCGATGTCTACCTGGGAGTCGCCGACGTCACGATGGGAGGTGAGACCCTCGATCATGCCGTCGTGATGCGTCGCCTTCCCGCCGAGCGTTCCCTGGCGCACCTGGTCTCCTGCGAGCCTGAGGCCGTCTGGGGCGCCGAACTCCGTGGTGTGGCCCGGGTAGTGGCGGACTTCCACGCTCGGGCCGACCGTTCGCCCCAGATCTCGGCCATCGCATCGATAGGGACCGTCAGCGATCAGTTCGAGGCGAACGTGGCGGCGACGGCCCGCTTCGTCGGCCCGATCCTCGACCCGAGCACTCATGATGCCGTGGTGGAGGCGATCCGCCGCTACCTCTCGGGACGCGAGCCTCTGTTCACGGCCCGCATGGCGGCAGGTCAGATCTGCGACGGCCATGGGGATCTTCAGGCCGATGACATCTATTGCCTCGATGACGGACCGAGGATCCTCGACTGCCTCGAATTCGACGGACGCCTGCGCTGTGGCGACGTGGCCGCGGATGTGGCCTTCCTCGCCATGGACCTCGAACGGCTGGGCAAGGCCGAGGCGGCGGCGCGGTTCATCGGTGACTACGAGGGGCGGGTAGGCGCACAGCTGCCCGTATCCCTTTTGCACACCTACATCGCGCTGCGTGCCTACGTCCGCATCAAGGTGGCGTGTATCCGTCACGAACAAGGCAATCCCGAGGCGATGGAGGAGGCGGTCCGGCTCCTCGAGCTCGCCCGCCGTCACCTGGAGCAGGGCCGGGTCCGCCTCGTGCTCGTCGGAGGCCTCCCCGGATCGGGCAAATCCACGTTGGCCAACGCCCTGGGCGACGCCCTCGGTGCCATCGTGCTCCGGTCCGACGAGCTCCGCAGTGGTCGGTCGAGGGCTATCGCCGATCCTTCGGTCGCCGCCACGTTCCGTCGGGGGCGCTACACACCTCGCCGGACACACGATGTCTACAACCAGTTGATCAGTGTCGCCCGGCAACACCTGGGGCTGGGGAAGTCCGTGATTCTCGATGCGTCGTGGATCGACGCGTCGAACCGGCACCTGGCTCAGGCGCTCGCCGTCGACTCATCGGCTGCTCTGACCGAGCTGCACTGCACAGCCCCTCCCGATGTCACCGAAGGGCGCATCGCCACGCGACGTCGACGCGGCACTGACACCTCCGAGGCCACGGTCGACATCGGGCGGGCCATGGCTCTCGCCGAGGCCCCGTGGCCGTCGGCCACAGACGTCGACACGGCGCGCCCGCCCGGCGTGGTGTTGGAAGAGGCCCTCGAGATCGTGGGCGTCCCGGTCGTCGCGGCGCCGTCGAGGTCCTGATCGCCCGACCCCGGGCGATCCTCTCGGGCGTGGTGGCTCACCGTCAACACACACGACCTCGGGAATGTGAGATGACCCGATACCGTCGAGCCGCGTGCGCCAGGGGCCTTGACCCGGCAGACACCGCACAAGGCACGACATCACGATCATTCCCTTGAGTGGGCGTGCGACGTCGGGGGCCCCATTCGCATCGAACCAGGTCCCTCTTTCTCCGCCGCCTGCTCCTCGGCGCTCGCCCCCAGGTAGACGAAGAATCCGATGATGACGAGCCAGAAGTCATAGAAGATCCCGCCAAGAATCATCACCACAGCCAGAATCCGGGCAATCTTCGCCGCCTGACGGGTGGCGGTGAGTCTGTCGTGGCGCCGCGCCAACAGAGCGCGCGCCACTCGTCCACCGTCCATGGGGAGCGCGGGCAACAGGTTGAACCCGCCTAGCAAGGCGTTCAGCCAGGCCAATCGAGCGAACCACGAGCCGGCGAACAGCGAAGGAGGCCACAGGCGGGCGCCAAAGGCCACACCACCCGCCAGAGCGAGGGCGGCCAGGCCGAGGCTGGTGAGCGGTCCGACAATGGCGATGGCGAACTCGTCGGCTGGGCTTTCGGGCATCTCCTTCAATTGGGAAAGCCCCCCGATGGGCAGGAGCAGGATGTCCTCGACCACGGCGCCACGCCGGCGGGCCACGATGCAATGGGCGTACTCGTGGACCAGGACCGAGGCGAAGATTGCGGTGATCCACAGCAGACCGGCGGCGACGGTGGACACCCCGCTGGAAGTGTTCACCCACACCACCAGGATCACGAGGACGAGGAACGTCCAGTGCATCCGGATCTCGATGCCACCGATACGGGCGACCCGCATCGAGCTCCTGGTCTTCCCTTCTTGTGCCATGGGACACCCACCTCGTGAAATCAGGCTCCACCTTCAGGATGGGCGTCTTTCAGGCACCTGGACCAGGGCACAACGTCCATTTCCTCTGGCGACAGCCAGTCCGGCGCCGCTCGAGCCGGCGCGGCCCGTGCCGACACCCGGCAATGGCCCGGAATGCGACGTCGAACCCCCCTACCTCGTGACGCCGGGCCCCCTCCGGCTCGTTCGGGACATCGACGGTCGCCCACCCGAGCCCGGACCGGAGCCGGGTCAACCTGTGACCTCTGACCCTGGTCGGGTCGCACCGCACCAGGGAACATGAAAGTGCGGGCACCGAGGTCGGCTTGCCCCCGGTGCGGCGAGGAAAGGGGAAGCGATGATGCATCTGGAACTGTCGATAGAGCAGGCTCAGGCGCTCAACAGGCTCCTCGAGCAGTCCCTGCGGGAACTGAGCCACGAGATCGCAGCCACTGACAACGCCGAGTTCAGGGCCGACCTGAGCGAGTATCGCGACTGCCTGGTCGCAGTCGGCGGATCGCTCGGCCGACTGCTGACAGAGACCCCTGGCGCCTCGCCTCCGACCCCGGGGTTCGTTCGCGAACTTGCCCACCCCGGAGATTGACAGGGCTTCGTCATGGCACCGACGGGGCTGAATCGGGTGCTGACTCAGCTCCCTCGAGCGATGCACGAGCGGCAGCCAGCGGCTGACTCTGACCGCCTCCTCGACATGGTGGTCGATCCCCGATTCTTGTCCACGATTTCGAGAGCAGTAGGCAGGCGATTCCCCTTGGGTCTCACAGCGACGACCGCGTGGCTTCCCGGTCGCAGCTTGATCTCGGTCCACAATCCCGCAACCTCTGTGGAGGAGGACACGACATGGACTTGATCCGTTGGTTCGACAGCATCAGCCTCGATGACGCGCCCCAGGTGGGTGGCAAAGGGGCCAACCTCGGAGAGCTGACCGCTGCCGGCCTCCCGGTGCCACCTGGATTCGTGATCACGAGCGACGCCTTCCTCGACGCCATCGATCGCAGCGGGGCCCGCCAGAAGGTCCGCCAGGTGATCGACAGCGCCGACCCCGACGACCCCGCCAGCCTGGCCACCTGCGCCCGGCGCGCTCAGGAGCTCGTGCACGCCACGCCGGTGCCGGACCATCTCGCTGAGGCCATCCTCGCGGCCTATCGCCGCTTGGGCGAGGGCACCCGGGTGGCCGTGCGCTCTTCGGGGACGAGCGAGGACAGCGCCGGGACGTCGTTTGCCGGCATGAACGCCACCTTCACCAACGTGGCAGAGGACGGGGAGCTTCTCGCCCGAGTGGTCGACTGCTGGGCGTCGCTGTACGGGGAGCGGGTGATCTCGTACCGGGCCAGCCAACGGGTCGGCGACGAACCTTCCTTGGCCGTGGTCGTCCAGCAGATGATCCCCTCGGAGCGCTCGGGCGTGATGTTCACCGTGGACCCGTCGCAGGCGCATCCCGATCACATCATCATCGAAGCGGCCTTCGGTCAGGGAGAGGTCGTCGTGAGCGGCCAGGTCGAACCCGACACCTACGTCGTGGAACGCACCGGGCCGGCTCTGCTCAATGTGCGGGTCGGCATCAAGACCATCAAGATCGTCCAGGGAGCCGACGGGCACGATCAGCAGATCACCCTCGATCTGAGCGAGGGGTCGCGGCGCGTCCTCTCTGACGACGAGGTTCTGGGGCTCGCCAGTCTGGGGCTGGCGGTGGAAGCACACTACGGGTCGCCCCAGGACGTCGAGTGGGCGATCGCAGGTGGACACACGTACCTCGTCCAATCGAGACCCATCACGACGCTCGGAGGTTCCTCTTCTCGAGACATCGCGTCCCCATCACGGGACTCGACGACCGCGGAATCGCCGGGAGACCCGAAGGTCCTGGTGTCGGGGCTGGCGGCGTCCGCAGGTCGGGCGTCGGGCCGCGTCAGGGTGCTGCACTCCCCCGCCGAGGGCGATCTCCTTCAGACGGGGGAGATCCTGGTGGCGTCGATGACCAGTCCGGACTGGGTCCCCACCATGCGACGCGCCGCGGCACTCGTGACCGACGGCGGCGGCATGACCTGTCATGCCGCCATCGTGACCCGGGAACTCGGCGTGCCCTGCGTCGTCGGGGCCCGCAACGCAACCACAGTGCTGCGTGACGGCGAGCAGGTGACCGTCGATGGAGCCAAGGGCGAAGTCTACGAAGGGGTGGTGGCTCCGGAGGGCGGCGGCACGACGCCGGAGACGGCGGGCACCCTCCAGATGGCGGCGGTGACAGGGTCAGGCGGGGCGCCAGCACCCACTCCGGTGCTCGCCACCCGTCTGTATGTCAACCTCGCCATCGCCGAACACGCCGAGGAGGTCGCCGCCATGGACGTCGATGGCGTCGGGCTCCTTCGGGCCGAGTTCATGGTGGTGGACGCACTGCGCGGAGTCCACCCCAGGCTCCTCCTCGAGCGCGGAGAAGAAAAAGCCTTCGTGGACGCCATGTCGGCGTCGCTTCTTCGCATCACCCGCGCCTTCGCGCCCCGGCCGGTCGTGTACCGCAGCATCGACTTCCGGACCAACGAGTTCCGCAGCCTCGAGGGCGGGGAGCGTTTCGAGCCCCAGGAAGAAAACCCCATGATCGGCTATCGGGGCTGCTACCGCTACGTGCGGGAGCCTGATCTCTTCCGGCTCGAGCTCGATGTTCTCGCCAGGGTGATCGAACAGACACCGAACCTCCGGCTCATGATCCCCTTCGTGCGCACCCAGTGGGAGCTCGAAGCCTGCCTCGAAATCGTGGAGACGAGCCCAGTTGCGGGAGCACTGCCCGTTTGGGTCATGGCCGAGGTGCCCTCGGTCGCTTTCTTCATCCCGCGGTACGCGGCCATGGGCATCGACGGCGTGTCGATCGGGAGCAACGACCTGACACAACTCATGCTCGGTGTGGACCGCGACTCCGAGGTCTGTGCCGACCTGTTCGACGAGGCGGACCCCGCCGTCCTCGACGCCATCGGCCGCATCATCCACGGTTGCCAGGAGGCGGGCATCACCTCGTCTTTGTGTGGCCAGGCGCCGTCCAACCGACCTGAGTTCGCCGAACACCTGGTGCGGTTGGGGATCACCTCGATCTCGGTCAACCCCGACGCCGTGCCCGCGGTCAGAAGGTCCATCGCCGCCGCAGAGTGGCGGCTCCTGCTCGAGGCCGCCGTCCCCGAGCGGGACCACGCCCACGGCGGCGTCCTCGTGGCGCCGCGATCACACGGACGCAATCGGGTCCCGACACCCACGGGGGACGCCCCTTCCTGAGTCCACGGTCCGGGCCTTCGATAGGCGCAGGTCGGGACCGAGACGGCGCCGAACCCCGGAGTAGTGTCGGACTCACTGTCCTGGTCAGGTGGATGTGAGGAGTAGAGGATGGATCTGGTTGGAGTGCTGAGCGCGGCGCACGATGACTGTCTTCAAGAGGCCTCGGACGCCCTGGGGCGGGCTCACCTCAAGCACTACGAACTGGCTGGTCCCGAGTTGTCTCGTCGGCGTCTCGATGACCTCTTCGACCTGGTCCTCGAGTGTCTGGCCAAGAAGACGCTCGGACCGATCTGTGAGTATGGCCAACGTGTCGCCGAGGAGCGCTTCGACGCCGGGTTTGGTATCGCCGAGGTGCAGAGCGCGTTCAACGTCCTGGAGGAGGCGATCTGGCATGTCGTCCTGGCTCAACTCCCCGCCGATGACCTTCTCGAGGCCGCGGGGTTGATCGGGACCATTCTCGGAGCGGGGAAGGACGCGCTGGCGCGAGCGTGGGTGTCTCTGGCGACGAGCCAGCACGTCTCCTCGCTCGATCTGACCGCTCTCTTCGAGGGTGCGGCTACCTGAGACCGAGCGCGGCCCGCAGTGTCGAGCCGCCCATCGCCGCAGCTGACGCCGCAGCTGTCCGGGACTCGACGCCCCGGGTCCGATCACGGACCGTGAGGGCCGACAGGACCGCAGCGCTGAGAGCGGAGGTCATCTGGGTGAGGACAGTGGGTGCTCCGCTTCAACAGCCCACGAACGGACCTTTGGCCCTGTTGGCGCAGAAGCGTCGTTCGTATCCTCGAAACAGAGCACGACGACATCGTTGCTCCGGGTGGGCCACCGAGAATGCCGGCTCACCAGCACCGGGAAGACTCGATTGCGAGTATGGAGACGATGATGGCCATTACAGAAGAAACGGTAACTGCAGGAACGACAGCTGACGGCACGTTCGTGGCGCCCGGGCAACCCGGCAGCCTGGTAGACGTAAAGCCCCGTTACGAGAACTTTGTCGGTGGGCACTGGGTGGCCCCGGTCATGGGCACCTATATGAAGAACATCAGCCCGGTCACCGGCCAGCCCTTCACCGAGGTGGCCAGATCCACTTCCGAAGACGTCGAGCTCGCCCTCGACGCCGCACACGCCGCCAAGGACGCCTGGGGCGAGACGTCCCTTCCCGAACGCGCTGCGGTGTTGAACGCCATCGCCGACGCCATCGAGTCCAACCTCACCATGCTGGCGGTGGCTGAGAGTTGGGAAAATGGCAAACCCGTGCGCGAGACGCTGGCCGCCGATATCCCCCTTGCCGTCGACCATTTCCGGTACTTCGCCGGAGCCACCCGCTCGCTCGAAGGCCGCTCCACCGAGATCGACAAGGACACGGTCGCGTATCACTTCCACGAGCCACTGGGCGTCGTGGGACAGATCATCCCGTTCAACTTCCCGATCCTGATGGCGGCGTGGAAGATCGCCCCTGCTTTGGCAGCCGGTAACTGCACCGTCGTCAAGCCAGCGTCGCCCACACCTTGGTCGATCCTGAAGTTGGCTGAGGTGATCCAGAACGTCGTCCCTCCCGGCGTCATCAACATCGTGACCGGCCCCGGAGGTGAGATCGGCAAGGCGCTGGCCTCGAGCCCGCGCATCGCCAAGATCGGCTTCACTGGCGAGACCACCACGGGACGCCTGATCATGCAGTACGCGGCCGAGAACCTGATCCCCTCGACGGTCGAGCTCGGCGGCAAGTCTCCAAACGTCTTCTTCGCCGACGTGATGGACGAGGACGACGAGTTCCTGGACAAGGCCATCGAAGGTTTGGTTCTCTACGCATTCAACAAGGGCGAGGTGTGCACCTGCCCTTCCCGGGCGCTCGTCCAAGAGTCGATCTACGATAAGTTCGTGGCTCGCTGCCTGGACCGCATCCGCAAGATCACCCAGGGCAACCCCCTTGATCCCACCACGATGATTGGTGCTCAGAATTCGGCCCAGCAGCTGGAGAAGATCGAGGGTTACGTCGACATCGGCCGCCAAGAAGGCGCCGAAGTGCTGATCGGCGGCGAGCGGACTCACCTCGACGGCGAGCTTAAGGACGGGTACTACTACGAGCCAACGGTGCTCAAGGGCCACAACGGCATGCGCGTCTTCCAGGAGGAGATCTTCGGTCCCGTGCTGGCCATCACGACGTTCACGGACGAGGCCGACGCGGTGCGGATCGCCAACGACACCCTTTATGGCCTCGGTGCCGGAGTGTGGACCCGTAATGGGAACCGCGCCTACCGCATGGGCCGAGCCATCAAGGCCGGCCGGGTTTGGACGAACTGCTACCACCTCTACCCAGCCGGGGCCGCCTTCGGTGGCTACAAGATCTCCGGTGTCGGCCGCGAGAACCATCAGATGATGCTGGAGCACTACTCTCAGACCAAGAACCTCCTGGTGAGCTACAGCACCAAGCCGCTGGGGTTCTTCTAGAGGACCTGAGGCGGATGAGGCGCTCAAGATGGACGAGTCAGGCGTTGAAAAACGTGAAGCGGTAGCCCGAGTTGTCGCCACACCGGCGGCGCTCGAGGCAATCGCCCAGCTCGTGGCCCACCGGGGCCCGGTCATGTTCTTCCAATCCGGCGGGTGCTGCGACGGCAGCATGCCCATGTGCTTTGCCGACGGGGAGTTCGTCATCGGGAGTCACGACATCCGATTAGGTGAAGTTGGTGGCTGCCCCTTCTATATGGACCCCCGGCAGTTCAACGTGTGGAAACACACCCAGCTCATCTTGGACGTGAGTATCGGAGAGCCGGAGGGGTTCTCGCTGGCCGCCGGTGAGGATCGCCATTTCATCATCCGCTCCAAGGTCTTCAACGCGGACGACCAGACTGTGCTGAACGACGTTTGACGATCCACGGCTGATCAACGTGGCACACCCGGACAGGGATGTGACAGATGCCTACGGAGAGACGCAAGACGATGACCCCTGAAATCGAAAAGCCCGAAGCGGACGTGGCCGAACAAGCTCAACCGGTCGCAAGCAACTCAGCCGAAAGGATCAGGGCATCTTCCGACAGTCGGGGGGAGTTGCCCTTGGCCGACATGGTGGAACAGTCGACTCCGATCACCGAAGTCCAGGCTCTGCGATCGACGGCGATTCGGGACGAGGGCTCTGAGGCGGACCGGGCCGAGCAATCCGTCGAGGTGCCCATCGATGAGGACGAGGCGGATCGTTGACGGGAGGACTCCGCTAAGGACGGGGCACCGGCTGCGATGTCCGTGCCCGATCGAAAGCTCGATACCACAGGGAATCTCGTACCGTCGACCGCCGACGGGGAGCACTCGGGACTCGTTTCGCATGTCAGGCGCCCCTTCCCATCCTCCACGACGACCAAAGTCTCTTTCCCCTGTCCGCTTCGGCCGCCTTGTCTACCGTCGCCCAACAGAGAAGTGGTTCGCGGTGCCACTTCTCCGGTGGCGCGGCCTGGTTTCACCCCAGAGGCCCTCGACTCGCTCCCTGACAGCCGGACCGGGCACCCCAGGACGTCACTAGCGGCCCCTCGGGGCGCAGCTCCCCGGACCAGCCAGGGGGTGCCAGGATGGGGTGACCTCCGGCCCTGTCGTCGTAGACCCAGAGGTCCTACCATTCAACCGTGGACATCGGAGATGCCGCGGTAATCGATGCCCGTGGCCTCGACATGCTCATCACGGTGCTGTCCGAATCGGGATACGACACCAGGGGCCCGATCGTCCGCGACGGCGCCATCATGCCCGGGCCGGTGACCGGCGTCTCCGACCTACCCGCCGGCTATCGAGATGCACAGGCCCCGGGGCACTATCGGCTCGAGCACAAAGGCGACAGCGCGTTGTTCGCGTGGGCCGTGGGGCCGGGCTCCTGGAAGGCCGAGTTCTTCCCACCCACCCAGGAGCTGTGGCGCGCCACGGTGGACGGTGCGATCAGCTTCACCGAGCCCGACCATCACGCCGAGCCGATGGCGATCATCGGCGCCCGCCCGTGTGAGGTCGCTGCCTTGGACGTGCTCGACCGGGTGCTGAGCAGCGGCGCGGCTTCCGACCCGCGCTACTCGGCACGGCGGGATGGGGCGTTCATCGTGACGGCGGAGTGCGGGACCCCCGCCGCAACCTGCTTCTGCACATCGATGGGAACCGGGCCCGGAGCAGACACGGGGTTCGATCTGGCGCTCACCGAACTCGGCGATGGTGAGAATCAACGCTATGTCGTCCGAATTGGCACTGAACGCGGCGCCGAGGTCCTGTCGCAGCTCCCCACCGTTGCCGTCGCCGCCGCGGACCTCGACGCCCGGCAAGAGATTCTCGAATCGGCTTCCGGCGCCATGAAGAGAGAGCTCCGGACAGAAGGGTTACCCGCCCTGTTGGCCCGCAACCTCGACCACCCGCAATGGGAGGCGGTGGCAGACCGGTGCTTGGCCTGTGGGAATTGCACGCTGGTCTGCCCCACCTGCTTCTGCAGCGACGTCCACGACACGACGTCGCTGACCGGTGAGGTCTCGCGCCAGCGGTCCTGGGCGTCGTGCTTCGACCTCGACCACTCCTACCTGCACGGTGGGCCCGTTCGCGCTTCCACCTCCTCGCGTTACCGCCAATGGCTGACCCACAAGCTGTCGACCTGGTGGGACCAGTTCGGCACGTCGGGCTGTATTGGGTGCGGCCGGTGCATCGCGTGGTGCCCCGTCGGCATCGACCTCACCGAGGAAGTAGCCACCATCCAGCACAGCGACGGAGCCGTTCGCGCCGGCTCATCGCCCGGAGAACCCGCTCCATGACAACGACATTGGCCGAATTGGTATCGACGCATCCGCTTCTGGCCGGATTGCCGGGCCAAGCGATCGCCAGCGTCGCCGGATGCGCCCGGAACGTGTCGTTCCACCCGGGTGACCTGTTGCTGGCTGAGAGCGACCCCGCCGACACGTTTTACCTGCTTCGCCGGGGCCGGGTCGCCATCGAGGTCTACTCGCCGGGGCAGGGGCCCATCGTCATCGAGACAGTCGGCCCCGGTGCCGTCGTCGGCTGGAGCTGGCTCGTTCCCCCCTACCGGTGGAACTTCGACGCCCGCGCCGTCGACGCCGTCGGGGCGGTGGCCGTCGACGGGGCATGTCTCAGGCAGAAGGCCGAGGCCGACCCCGAGCTCGGCTACGCGCTCATGCGGAGGGTGGCGTCGGTGCTCCTCGAACGCCTCCAGATGACCCGTCTTCGGCTCCTTGACCTCTACGGGACGGGCAGTGCTCGCTGATCCGGGCTGGACGGAACAGGACGGTTCTCACCTCGGCGGTCACGCCAGCCTCGGGATCATGACGCCGGTCCCCCACCGAGTCGTCGGCCGTCGCGACGAGACCGTCGACGTGGTGACCCTTCATCTGTCGCCGACGACCGGGGGCCACCTACGTCCGCGCTCGGGCCAGTTCAACATGCTCACGGCCTTCGGTGTCGGCGAAGCTGCGATCTCGGTGAGCGGTGCTCCGCATGAAGAAGGTCCGCTTCAGCACACCGTGCGCGACGTGGGCCCGGTCACCCACGCCTTGTGCCAGGCGCCAATCGGCGAGTTGGTCGGCGTCCGGGGCCCCTTCGGTACGGACTGGGGAGTCGGCACCCCCGACGGCGCCGGTGACGTCATCGACGACGAATTGCCCGCGGACGGGCCGGGACCCGGCGACGTCGTCGTGGTGGCAGGCGGGATCGGCCTCGCCCCTTTGCGGGGCGCCGTCTACGAGCTGGTGGCCCGTCACGCGCGCCGAGGGGGGCGGGTCTTTGTCATCGTGGGCGCCCGCGATCCCTCGCAGATCATCTTCGGCAGGGACCTCGAGGCCTGGGCGGGCGGCGGCGCCCGGGTAGAGGTGACGGTCGACGTCTCTACACCGGAGTGGGCCGGCCATGTCGGGCTCGTGACGTCGCTGCTCAACGATGCCGGGTTCGACCCTGTCGGAGCGACGGCGCTCGTGTGCGGGCCCGAGATCATGATGCGCTTCACCGCCCGTTCCCTGGTTGACGGCGGCGTCGATCCCCGCTGCATCCGGGTGTCGTTGGAGCGCAACATGCAATGCGGTGTGGCGTGGTGCGGCCATTGTCAGCTCGGCCCCTTCTTGTTGTGCCGTGACGGCCCGATCCTGCCCTATGCGGGTGCGGTGGCCCACCTGCTGACCCAGCGCGAACGATGACCGAACCGATCGCGTCCCGACCAGGCGACGACGTGTCCACCTCGGCGCCAGACAGCGACCCACGACCAACACTGGCCGTATGGAAGTTCGCGTCTTGTGACGGCTGCCAACTCAGCCTGCTCGACTGCGAAGATGAGCTCTTGAGCCTGGCCGACGCGGTCCACATCGCGCACTTCACCGAGATGTCGCGCGCCACCATCACGGGGCCTTACGACGTCTCGTTGGTGGAGGGCTCGATCACCACTTCTGCCGATGCCCGCCGGATCAGACAGATCAGAGACAGCTCGCGCCGCCTGGTGACGATCGGGGCGTGCGCCACCGCCGGTGGGATCCAGGGACTGCGCAATTTCGCTGCCTCGGGCGAGTATGTCCGGACCGTGTACGCCCATCCCGAGTACATCTCGTCGCTCGACACCTCCACCCCGATCGCCGAGCACGTCGAGGTGGACTTCGAGCTTCACGGTTGCCCGATCGACCGCCACCAATTGCTCGAGGTGATCACCGCCACCCTGGCCGGGCGACGTCCGGTCATCGCCGGACACTCGGTGTGCCAGGAGTGCAAGGGCCGCGGCACCGTGTGCCTGCTCGTGAGTGAGGGAATCGCCTGCCTCGGTCCGGTGACCAGGACCGGATGCGGTGCCCTGTGCCCCACCGTCGGACGGGGATGCTTCGGGTGTTTCGGTCCCGCCGAGACCACGAACACGCCCTCGCTCGCAGCCCACCTTCGCCGCCAGGGCATGGCTGCGGTCGACGTGTCTCGGCTGTTTCGCACCTTCAATGCCTCGGCGCCGGCCTTCCTCGACGAGTCCGTGGCCCAGGGGGGTTCACTCCCCGTGACCCGACGCGTCGCCTTTGGCGCCGACGACCCGGAGGAGGTCTCATGACCCACGGGTCGCACCCGCCGCGGGTCATCAGCGTCGAGGGTCTGTCGCGAGTCGAAGGGGAGGGCTCGCTCCGGGTCGAAGTCCGCGACGGGACCGTCATGGACGTTGCCCTCGAGATTTTCGAGCCACCCCGATACTTCGAGGCCCTGCTCGTCGGGCGGCACTTCACCGAGGCTCCGGATATCACGGCCCGGATCTGCGGGATCTGCCCGGTGGCCTACCAGATGAGCGCGTGTGCCGCCATGGAGGACGCCTGTGGCGTGACGGTCGACGAACATGTCGGTCGCCTGCGGCGGCTCTTGTACTGCGGGGAGTGGATCCAGAGCCACGCCCTGCATATCTACCTCCTCCACGCGCCCGACTTCCTCGGTTGCGCCGACGCGGTGGAGCTGGCCCAGCGCGACCGGGTGGCGGTGGAGCGGGGCCTGCAGATCAAGCGGACGGGCAACCTGGTCATGGAGACCGTGGGCGGCCGGGCCGTGCACCCGGTCAACGTCCGGGTCGGCGGCTTCTACCGGGCCCCGGACCCGGCATCGGTGAGGGCCCTGATCGAGCCGCTTCGTCGGGCGCGCGACGCCGCACTCACCACCGTCGAGTGGGTGGCGGGCTTCGAGTTCCCCGATGTGACCGGCGACTACCGCTTTGTGGCGCTGCGCGATGGGGACCGGTATGCCATCGAGCGGGGCAGACCCGCGTCCTCCGATGGCCTCGACGTGAGCCCAGCCGAGTTCGCCGACCTCGTGGTCGAGGAGCACGTCGCCCGGTCCACCGCCCTCCATGCCCGCCTGGAAGGAAAGGACCCCTACCTCACGGGGCCCTTGGCCCGCTACGCGCTCAATGGCGAGAAGCTCTCCCCCATGGCCGCTGAGGCGGCGGGGCGAGCCGGCCTGAGCCCGGTCTGCACCAACCCGTTCCAGAGCATCGTGGTGCGAGCCGTCGAGCTAGTGTTGGCGTGCGACGAGGCGCTGTCGCTGGCTGAGTCCTACACGCCGCCCGACCCCCCCGCCCTGACGTTGACACCACGGGCGGGCGTGGGCACCGGTGCCACCGAGGCGCCTCGAGGCCTGCTGTTCCACCAGTACGAGATCGACGGCTCCGGCATAATCCGGTGGGCTCGGATTGTGCCGCCCACGTCTCAGAACCAGCTCACCATCGAAGCGGATCTGCGTCGTGTGGCCCAGGATGCCATCGAGCTGGGGGATGACGAACTGCGGTGGCGCTGCGAGCAGTCGGTTCGCAACCACGATCCCTGCATCTCGTGTGCCGCGCACTTCCTCGACATCAAGGTCGTGCCGTCGTGAGCGAGGACGGGCCGAGCACCGTGGTCTGTGGGCACGAGCCCCGGACGCGCCCCCGAGTCGTCGTGGCGGGCATGGGGAGCGAGTACCGGCGCGACGACGGGGCGGGCCCCGTGGTGGCCGCTCGCATCGTCGAGGAAGCCCCCACGACCCACGACGTCGGTCCCGTCGTCGACCCGCTCGACCTGCTGGGACGCTGGGACCACGCCGATCTGGCCATCGTCATCGACGCCATGTGCTCAGGAGCGCCCCCCGGGACGGTGCGGGTGCTCGAGCTCACCGGGACGACGGTGACCGCGAGCCCGGGTGTGACGAGCACCCACGGGATCAGCCTGTTGGGAGCGCTGCGGTTGGCCCAGGCCGTCGACCAGGCACCGGGCCGCGTCGTCGCGGTCGGCATCGAAGGCGACGATTTCGGGAAGGGCCTGGGCCTCAGCCCGGCCGTCGACGCCGCCATCCCCGTGGCGGTTCGAAAGGTTGTCGACCTGATCAAGGAGGTCCAGGCATGTGCATGAGCCGCCTACATCGTGTGCTGCGCGATGCAGGTCCCGGGGCCGTCGAGGTCGAGGACGTGAATGGCACCGTCCATCGCGTCTCGTTGCTCGCCCTCGACGGACCGGCGCCCCTGACCGGGGAATGGCTGGTCGTCCACAGCGGGTATGCCATCGACCGGGTAGACGCCGATGAGGCGGAAGCTGTGGCGACCGAGCTCCGGCTCAGCGCCGCCTCGACGGCCCCCAGCCCCATCAGGGGGGTGCAGCGTGACCGGTGACGCGTCCTCGCCGGCCGCTCGCACCGAGCGCGGCGACGCCCGGGCAGGGACCGGCACGAGCGGTGGCCTCCCTGGCGTCGTCGTCGCCGGCATGACCGCGCTCATCAGCGGGTTGTCGGTCTTCGTCAACAGCTATGGCGTGCACTCGATCGCGCCGCCGTCGGTCTACACCACGGCGAAGAACCTGGTGGCTACCTTCCTCCTCGCCACCGTCGCATTGATGGCGTGGGGCATTCGACGTCGGAGTCGGGACTCCGTCGCGGCGCGGTTCGTCGCCACCACCCGAGATCCCGGGTCTCCACGCCAGGCGCCGGGGAGTTGGCGGACCTTGGGCCCTGCTCGTTGGGCGGGACTGGTCTACGTCGGCATCATCGGCGGTGGTATCGCCTTCGTCCTGTTCTTTGAGGGATTGGCTGACACGACGGCCACGTCGGCAGCCTTCTGGCGCGACACGCTCGTCGTGTGGGTGGCGATGCTTGCGCTCGTCTTCCTGCGCGAGCGGGTGAAGTGGTGGAACGTCGCCGCCGTCGCCGTGCTCGTGATCGGCCAGGTCGCCATCGCGGGCGGCGTCGGTCACCTCGCGGCCGATCGAGGTGAGCTTCTCGTCCTGGCCGCCACCTTGCTGTGGGCCGTGGAGGTGGTGGTGGCCAAACTCTTGCTGCGTGACGTCTCTCCGGCCGCCCTGGCCCTGGTCCGGATGGGGATCGGGGCACTCACTCTCATCATGTATCTCGCCGCCACCGGCACTTTGCACGTCCTCACCGCCTTTGGCGCCACCCAAGTGGGGTGGGCCCTCCTGACCGGCCTGTTGCTGGCCGCCTACGTCGGGACCTGGATGACGGCCCTGGCGAGAGCCCGGGCAGTCGACGTCACGTCGGTGCTCGTGGGAAGCGCGCTCATCACCGCTCTCCTGCAAGCTGCAGCCGGGACGACCTCGCTCGCGCCACGAGCGCTCGGCCTCCTTCTCGTCACCGTCGGGGCGGGCGTGGTGATAGGGGCGAACCTCCGACACTCGGGGACGCCCGGGCGCGACACGGTCGGCGGATGAGCCACGTCCCCTCCCCTACCGCCACCGTCCCGGGACCAGCCGGGCCGCGGCCCTGGCGCGCCGGCCCTTCCGGCCCTTCCGGCCCTTCCGGCCCTTCCGGAAGCCTCGTGCCCGGACCTGTCCTCTTTGCCCGGTATGCGTATCCCCCGAATGCCCTGGGCTACTGCGGACCCGGGGACCCCGCCACTCTCCTCGGAATGGCATCGGAAGGCGTCGACCTGGCAGGCCTGAGCCAAAAGGCAGCCCAGTTCGAAGGGGCATGGCCCTATCTGGAACTGATCGCAGGGTGCAACGGCATCAGTGAGCCACTCGACCGCCGCGTCGTGGAGGCGTACTGGACGGGCAACGAGTTGGTGACGCGGGTGCCCACCTCCGGGTTGATCGCGTCGCTCGACGACCGGTTCGCGAGGAGGGCGGGGCGGCTCCTCGACTCCGTGACGGCGGCGGCGCCCGGAGGTGTCCCACAACACAACTTTCACGTCTTCGCCGTGTACCCGTGGCTCGGGCTTCTGCGCGCCGGCATGGAAGGGCCGCCGCTCACGGTCTTGGACCGCTGTCGTATCCGATGGGGACTCGTCGAGACGATCACCGGTGATCGCGTGACCGTTCGCAGCCGACCACTCGGCTTCGATGGCTCGCGCCTCGTGCTCAGGGCCGAACAGACAGAGTGCGTCAGGCGCCCTGTCGACGGTATTGCCCTGGGCACCGATCTCCACCCCGGCGATGTCGTCTCTCTCCACTGGGATTGGGTCTGTGACCGGCTGTCGCCCGCGGCGTTGACGTGGCTCCGGTACTGCACCGGGCGCAACCTTGATGCCGTCAACGCTCTGTCTCGGCCGGGCCCCGCGGCAGTCTGCGATGTATAGCCGGCGCCAGGGAGATTCGTTCGAGATCCCCCACCCCACCGGTGCCCATCATTCTGTGAAAACCGCTCGAAGGTGGCGAAGGCCTCTGTCGCGGCGACGAGATGGGGCGTACCGTGCCCCCATCGGTCGGGATGCCGACCCCAAGAGGAGGCGCATGATATGCGAGCTGCCATCGGAGACAAGATCGTGGTACGTGGGCACCGTGTCGGAGAAGCAGACCGTGACGCCGTCATCCTCGACGTCGAGGGGCCCGACGGGGGTCCGCCATACCGGGTGCGCTGGAACGACGACGGGCACGAAGGTGTGTACTTCCCCGGTGAGGATGCGGTCGTGGAGCACTACCCGGCGACGGTCGACCCGAAGTAGGCCCCTGTCCGATCAAGGAAGTCGTGTCCCTGTGCTGTCGCAGCACAGGGACACGAAAGGCGCCCGTCCCACGACTGGGGGGAAACGGACGCCTCTTCTGGAATGTATCCCGAGTGCTTGCGACCGCTGGGGAGCGGGCAATGCTGCTCATGGGGCTTGTGGGCCCTCACACTGCAACGCTCCTGAACATCGAGCCGCGTGCCGTATCTATCTGAGGCCTACCCGATCAACGATCTGATCGCCCCTGGGCCGCTCACCTCGGGCTGGAAGATTCTCTCTCATCACACGCCTTGCCACCTCCTCGCCGATTTGCTCATTGATGCAATTGGTACAACAACGAGACCGGGGTCCTTCTTCCCGGATGTGGCAGGCACCGCAAGGTCCGTCATAGGTGCTCCAACGCCCTTGTCCGGGGCTACGAGTACCTCGGTACGTCCCACGGATCACAACTCGAGCCCACCTCCTCGGTCAGCTGATCGAAAGCCGGGAACAAGGCAGTGACCATTGACCCTGGTCTCCGGGAACCGCCGGAGAGAACCTGGATGGTGAGACAGGGGGTCGCCATGCCGTTCCTCGATCGTGCTGACGCCGGACGACGCCTGGCGATGCTGCTCGAGCACCTGCGTGGTCAAGACGTCGTGGTGGTCGGCCTCCCCCGGGGCGGGGTGCCGGTGGCCTTCGAGGTCGCCCGGACCCTCGGAGCACCCCTGGACGTGATCGTGGTGCGCAAGCTGGGCGTGCCCTTCCAGCCCGAGCTGGGGATGGGTGCCATCGGAGAAGGAGACGTCTTGGTCATCGACAAGCGGGTTCAGGTCGCGACCGGCGTGAGCGCCGAGGAGCTCGCCGCGGTGGAGGCGAGCGAACGCGCCGAGCTCGATCGCCGGGTGTGCCGGTACCGCGAGGCGCGCCCCCCGGTCTCCCTCGAGGGGCGCATCGTGGTCGTCGTCGACGACGGCATCGCCACCGGGACGACCGCCCGAGCCGCTTGTCAGGTGGCCCGGGCCCGGGGCGCCGCCCGGGTGGTGCTGGCCGTCCCCGTCGCACCCCCGGAGTCGGTGGCCACACTGAGCGGCGACGCCAACGAGGTCGTGTGCATCGAGGTGCCCAGGAGGTTCCTCGCCGTC
>Ga0187890_10000255_pt1 | contig 37964 bp, 30 predicted proteins | sample June2016WEW_21_1_FD_133005 | JGI IMG/M metagenome (GOLD analysis project Ga0187890, IMG submission 133005) | Peatland microbial communities from SPRUCE experiment site at the Marcell Experimental Forest, Minnesota, USA - June2016WEW_21_10 | ecosystem: Environmental > Terrestrial > Soil >... | reverse complement strand
CTATCTGGCGAAGCTCCGCGGCGGGGTCGACCCACGCGTGCGCGATTCGCTGGCCGAACGCTTCGATGCCGATCTCGATCGCCCGACCCGCCATCTGTCGACCGGCAACCGACAGAAGCTCGGACTGATCCAGGCGTTCATGCACGAGCCCGAACTGCTGGTCCTGGATGAGCCGAGGATGCGCTTGGGGGGTATCTAGCTGACCTGCTTATTGTACGGCGCTGACCGGCGTACCCGCGCGTTCGTGGATCGTGCCGGCCGGCGTTGCGTCGGCTTGTGGTGCTGCGCTGCCGGTCGCGCTGTACAGCTGCGTCTCGGACGGTCTCATATGGCGATCAACCCCAGCTCGTCAAGGTGCCGGGCGCACCGCGACGCCACGACGTGCTCGCCCTGAACGACCGCGACGCCGTGGCGCTCGAGGTCAGCGATGGCGTCGCTCAGCGCCAAGGGCTCTACGTTGTCGAGCTCGGGTTCAAGCTCGGTGCGCGACCATCGCTCGTCGTGGTCGTCGCGTAGGAGCTGTAAAACGATGGCGCGCTCGGCGATCCGAGGGTTGGAGGGCAGGCGGGAATGCTCGGTCATGGGGACCCTTTCCTGGTGGCGGACACGAACCAGTCGGATGAGCGAGACGGGGATCAGGCAGGTGAACTTGACCGTGTTCCAGAACGCGAGCAGCACGATCAGATCGACCCAGCCCGGCCCGCCTTTGCGGACGACTGTGGCTGTGGCCAGCATCAGCAGGCCGTAGAGGGCGGCGGCGGCCAGGCCGACGAGCGGTCCCCACTTGATGCCGGTGCGGGTATGCACGCGCCGGATGAGGATGTTGCTGGGCGCGAAGCGCCGGAACAGGTTGTGGAGGCGGGCGCTGATTGCCCAACTGGCTGCGAAGATCATGATGGTCTCTCTCTGCTCAGACGCCGAAGCGTCGTTTACCGGATGGCAGTCCGGAGAGAGATGGCGACCCTGACGCTGGGTCAGGGTGCGGCGTCCACGGGACGCGAGATATTCACTGCCGCTACTCAGGATAGCGCCGTTGGCGGGCGGATAGAACCGGCAAGCGTCCCGCACTGCTGCGCGGAATCATGCCAGTGGCAGCGCGGCTGCTACCCGACGGCCACCGGCGCTGCTGGTCGGTCACACCGTCGCGGGCCAATACCGAGTAGAACAATCGTCCAGAGGTATACAATCTCGTCACATCTGGACTCTGGCTTCTGATTCAATACTCGGCAACTTTCGACTGGAAGGTGGCGATCGCACGACCTTGTGGAAGCACCGACTTGCGGGGGAATGCCCCGGATGCTCAGCCGGCAACGGCAGTGGTCTTGCGGGCGCTGGCGACGGGCCGTGACGTGAGCAGTCGAGCCTCATCGCTGCAGCAGGATCGCGCCGGTTTGGCCGAGCGATTCCGAGCGCGCCAGCCCGAGATCGAGACGGCGGTCTTGGCGCTGGTCGAACGTATGATCACTCAGGTCGCCGCTGACTACGACCGCGAGCTTGAGGAAGCAGAACGCTCGCCTGAGCAGCGTCGCGCCGAGCGTGTGCAGAGACTGCTGGATGGCGTGCCGGTCGACGTCGGAGAGTTCGGCTATGAGCTCGATGCCTGGCATGTCGGCGTGATCGCCACAGGCGCGAACGCGGAGAAGGCCGTCCGGGGCCTGGCGGTCGCGCTCGGTCGCGAACTGTTCGTACTCACGCGTGATGGGGAGGTGTCGGCGTGGCTTGGCGGAAAGCGCAAGCTCATGACTGTGGATGTCGAGCGGGCTCTCTCGGCACAGCGACTCGCAGACGTGTCGCTCGTGATCGGCGAGATGGCACGAGGAGTCGAGGGTTGGCGCCTGACCCACCGCGAGGCACAGGCCGCGCTGCTGGTCGCCCGGCACAGGCCACCACGCAGGCTCACGCGTTATCAAGACGTCGCGCTCGAGGCCGCAGCGCTGCAGGACGAGGCGCTGGCGCACTCGCTGATCGAGACGTATCTGTCCCCGCTCGACGATGGGCATGGGGGCGGCACCGGGCGGCGCAGGATGCTGCGCGCGTTCTTTGAGGCCGAACACAACGTCTCCTCAGCCGCCGCCGGGCTCAAAGTCGACCGCAGTACCGTCCGGCGCTGGCGCCACGACATTGAGCAGCGACTGGGCTGCCGGCTGCACGAACGCCGAGCCGAGATCGAGCTCGCGCTGCGCCTCGAGGAGTTGTGCGCGCCCGGCGGTGCCGAACGCGCACCTGCTGAGCACTCGGTCTGAAAACTTCCCGGCGTCTTCGCGCAGCGATGTCGCGATGTGGTGCATCGGATCTCGCCGAATGCCCCACATTGGTGTAGCGCGCGACGCCCAGCACTGTTTGACTTCCCCCAAATCAGTCCCGTCTCCGCGCGGGCACGGTCAAGCAAAGGGGAAGAACGCATGAGGGTCCTGCACTTCAGTCCGGTACCGCAAGCCCAGCGCGGCGAGCGCAACGACAGACGTCAAACAGGCTGGTTGGCTTGCATGGTCGTCCTCGCCGCTGCCGTGCTGGGGTGCGTTCTTCCGCAGGCTGCAAGCGCGGCATCGGGGTTTGCGCTTTCCAGCGCGGTCAAGCCATACGCCCTCTGTCGCGAACCGGCGACGACTGAAGACGCCTCATGCGAAGCCATCGACTCCCCAACCGTCCCGTCCACGTCCGCCGCCGCCACGGGACCGGAACTCGAAGGTTCGGGAGAACTGGGCGGCTTCGATCCGAAAGACCTCCATGAAGCATACAAACTGCCCGAATCGGGCGGCAAAGGCGTCACCGTCGCGATCGTGGATGCGTTCAACGACCCCTACGCGGAATCTGACCTCGAAAAATACCGCGAAAAATACAAAGTCGATTACGAAAGCGGCGTGACCGCGTGTACCGAAGCCAACGGCTGCTTCAAGAAGGTCAACCAGAAAGGCGAAACGAAAAACTATCCCGAAAATGAACCCGGCTGGAGCGGGGAGATATCGCTCGATCTCGACATGGTCTCGGCCGCGTGTGCTGAATGCAAAATCCTGCTGGTCGAGGCAAGTGGGGAAGGGATCGCCAATCTCGGTCCTTCTGATGAAGAGGCCGAAGCACTCGGCGCGAACGTGGTGAGCAACAGCTGGAACAACGGCTTCGAGGGTCCCGAAGCGGGGGAAATCCACGAATCCGAAGAGAACGAACGCAATAAATACTTCGATCACGAAAAAATCCCGATCCTGTTCGCCGGAGGCGACTACGGCTACTCGGTCCGCTACCCCGCCGTGTCTCGCTATGTCATCGCCGTGGGCGGTACCAAACTCACCAAGTCTGAAACCACGCGCAAATGGACCGAGGAACCTTGGTCGGACACCGAATATGGGTATCGACAGAAGGGTCGCGGCACCGGCAGCGGTTGCAGCCTGTACCAGACGAAGCCAAAATGGCAGACCGACACAGCCTGCAAAAAGCGCATACAGAACGATGTCGCTGCGGACGCCGCGCCGCAATCGCCCCTATCGGTCTACGACACGTACGCCGGCGGATGGGAAAACTCCGGTGGCACCAGCGCCTCGTCGCCCTTCATGGCCGGCGTCGAGGGACTCTCGACGAGCTATGCCCGGACGCTCGGAGCGGAAGCCTTCTACCGTGCCGGGGAGAAAGGGTTGCTGTTTGACGTCACCAAAGGAAGCGACGGCACCTGCACGCCACCCGCTGAAGATGAATATTGGTGCACCGCTGAGGTGGGTTACGATGGCCCGACCGGCTGGGGTACGCCCGATGGTGCCCTCACGCTGACAGGCGCACCTTACGTCACCACGGGATCGGCCACAGGCGTGAGCGAAACCGAAGAGACGCTGCATGGCACGGTGAATCCCGAAGGCACCGAAACGAAATACTACTTCGAATACGGTACGACCAAATCATATGGCTCGAAAACGGCCGAAGCGAGCGCCGGTTCGGGGACGAGCCCCGTCGAAGAGACTAAAACCATCACCGGGCTCACGGGCGGGACCACCTATGACTACCGCATCGTCGCAACCAACACCCACGGGACCGTCGATGGGGCCAATGTGGAATTCAAAACGCTGAAGAAACCGACCGTGGAAACCAAGGCGGCGACCAGTGTGACCCCCGTTGGAGCCACGCTGAACGGCACCGTCAACCCGAACGGCTCCGAAACGAAATACTACTTCGAATACGGCACCACGGAATCGTACGGCACCAAAACGGCCGAAGCGAGCGCCGGCGCGGGCACGACCGCGATCGAAGAGAGCAAAGCCATCACCGGGCTGGAACCGGAAACGACCTATCACTTCCGGATCGTGGCCGTCAACAAAGCCGGCACCAGCGACGGGGCCGGTAAGGAATTCACGACCCTGAAAAAGCCGACCGTGGAAACCAAAGCGGCGACCAGCATAACCGCTTTTGGCGCGACGCTGAACGGCGCCGTCAACCCGAACGGCTCGGAAACCAAATACTACTTCGAATACGGCACCACCGAAACGTATGGCACGAAAACCGCCGAAGCGAGCGCCGGCTCCGGCACGAGCAGTGTCGAAGAGAGCAAAGCCATCAGCGGTCTCGTGCCCGAAACGACGTACGACTTCAGGATCGTCGCGACGAACTCCGGCGGCACGGTCTACGGCGCGAATCAAAAATTCACGACGCTCGAATCGGCGCCGGTCGTCGTCACCGACGCGGCGACGAGCATCACCGATACCGGAGGTACGCTGAAGGGCACCGTGAATCCGGAGGGTAAAGAAGCGAAATACTACTTCGAATACGGAAAGACGGTCTCGTACGGCACGAAAACCGCCGAAGCGAGCGCGGGCTCGGGTAAACTCGCCGTCGAAGAGAGCAAAGCGATCACCGGCCTCGAACCGGAAGTGACGTACGACTACCGGATCGTGGCGAAAAACTCCTTCGGGACGACCGACGGGACCAATCACACGTTCACGACGCTCGCGCCGACGTGGTCCCTCCAGTCGCCCGCCAAACCCACCGGGGCGCTTGAAAGCATCTTCTTTAGGGACTCCTGTCCTTCATCGACGAGTTGCATGGCTGTCGGTGAATACGAGAACAGCGAAGGCGACTATCTCGCCTTGACCGAGCAGTGGAACGGCACTGAATGGAAAGTCTTGACTACGCCCAACCCGGCTGGGACCGAGGAAAGCTACCTCCAGGGTGTGTCGTGTACCTCCAGCGAAGCCTGCACCGCGACCGGCGGCTACTACAACAGCGAAGGCAAACTCCTCAGCCTGGCCGAGCGCTGGAACGGTACCGAATGGAAAATCCAGACGACGCCGAGCCCGACGGGCGCGCTATCCACCGTCCTGCACGTGGTCTCCTGCAAGTCCTCGACCGAATGCACAGCGGTCGGCAGGTACGAGGACAGCGAAGACGTCTTTCTCGCCTTGGCGGAGCGTTGGAACGGGACCGAATGGAAAGTCCAGACGGTGCCCAACCCCACCGGAACGAAAGAAAGCCTCTTCAAAGGGGTGTCGTGTACGTCATCGACCTTCTGCAGCGCGGACGGATGGTACGTGAACAGCTCGGACGACACTGTCACGCTGGCGGAGAGCTGGAACGGCACCGAATGGAAAGTCCAAACGACCCCGAACGAGGCGGGCGCCACGGCCAGCAAATTGAGTGGCGTGTCGTGCACGTCGTCAACGGCGTGCGAGGCCAATGGCTGGTACGTCAACAGCGAAGGTTTTGAATTCGCTCTGGCGGAGAGCTGGAACGGCACGGAATGGAAACTTCAGACGGTGCCGAATCCAAGCGGAGCCATCGACAGCATCATCGACAACATCTCGTGCTTCTCATCGACCGATTGCGTCGCCAGCGGCGTGTATGAGAACAGCTCGGATACCGATGTCACCCTGGCCGAGCATTGGAACGGGACGGAATGGAAAGTTCAAACGACGCCCAACCCGGCCGGAGCCGTGTTCAGCGAGCTCGAAGGAGTGTCGTGCTCCGCGGCTGCAACATGTACGGCGAGTGGAGTCTCTGAGAACAGCGAAGACCGCGACGAAGCCATCGCGGAGAGGTCGTCGTAACGGCGAGCCCTCCGGCAGAGAAGAACCATGCGCACCAGTCCCCCAGGCACCTGGCCCCCAGGCACCTGGGGGACTGCGGCACCACCCGTTTACGACCCATTGGCGAGCCATTTGACAGGCCCTCTCCTATGTGGTATAGGATAGCCCCATGGCTGTGACGCAGCACTCGGGAGATCCCCGGCGGCGCTGCCGCGGATGGGTTGTACGCGGCGTCCTCTTTCTGCTCCCCACCGCGGCCCTCGCCGTCTCTGGCGCAACCCTACCGGCCTCCGCACTCGCCGCAACGTCGCCGTCAGTCGAAAGCCTGTCAGCGTCGAACGTCACGCAGGACAACGCGACGGTTGAAGCACGGGTCAACCCACAGGGTCTTGAAACCACATATGAACTGTTCATGCCGGAGGACCCGTGCAATGTGCCAGACGAATGCATCCGGGTGCATGTGGTTCTCGCACAGGGAAGCATCCCCGCGACCGCGCCAGACGAATCAATCGGCGTCAACTTGGCGAGCAAGGACGTGTCAATGGAAGCTGGCGAACAGTATGGAGTTGCGATTATCGCCAAAAACTCCGCCGGCACCGTAGAGGAACACTTCACTTTTAGAACGCCCTCAAAGGACGCAACGTCACCTTCGCCGCCATCGATCGACAGCGAGTCGGTCTCAAACGTCACCGAACATGACGCGACGCTGGAAGCACAGATCGACCCCAACGGTCTCCAAACGGCCTACGAGTTCCAGATCGACACGAACGGCAGCTACAACTACACGAAACCCGCCTGTCCGCTTGGGGCATGCGAAGCGATCAGCGTGGGGGAACCCCTGCCGGCCGGGTTGGTGGAGCCGCATCCCGAATCCATCCCGGCGGGGTCCGACGCGCGAACCGTCAGCCTCGACCTGGCGAGCATCGGGGCGACCCTTCAGCCCGCCACGACGTACCACTACCGGGTAATTACCTCAAACGGCAGCGGTCCGACGGTCGAAGGTCCCGACCAGACGTTCACGACGCCCACCCAGCCCACTTCGCCGCAGGGCACGGCACCCCCGCCGTCCGGTGGTGCTGGATCCCTCGCGTCCGAGCTCCCCGGTGCTTTCTCAGCGACCGTGGCAACTGTGGTCCCGACTGGGATCAGCAAGCCCAAGGCGAAGGCGTCGACGAACGCGCAAAAGCTCGCCAAGGCACTCAAGCTGTGCGAGAAGAAGCCAAAGAAGCAACGGTCAAGCTGCAAGAAGCAAGCTGAGAAGAAGTACGCCACGACCAAGAAGAAAAAGTCCTGACCGCAAGCCCCAAATGCCTCGCCGCCTTTCTGGTGGTGCCTTGCTTGGCTCTCGCGGCGTGTGGGGGAGGATCGTCCACCAACGCCAGCTCGTCCAGCAGCCTCGCACAGCACAGCGTCACTGTGCCGCCGCCCGGCCGCCACAGCCCCAACCAGTCCACCGGACAGGCAGTAGTCGTCCACAAGCCGCTCACCCGCGCTCAACGCGCTCAACTCCACGCTCGGCGCCTGCGCGAGGAAGAACGAGAAGCGGGCCACCCCGCGATCTCGGCCGTCCACCAGCCGCGCACTGCCCAGAAACACGCTGCGACTGGCCCAGGTTCTACGGCTACGCCGGCCCCCAACGCCCACGCAGTTCACAGCGGAGGCGAATAGCCGCGATGCCCCGAGCATCCCTCCTCCAACGCCGAACCGTCACCGCCAGCCTCAGGGTGTACCATGGGGCTGAGGTGTGCTAAGGGATTGCGAGGGTAGGGTCATGCGGCATTCTCAACTGATCGAGCGGAGTTGTGGCGGATGGCCCGTACGTGGCCTGCTCTCCGTGCTTGTTGCCACGATCGGCGTCGCCCTGACTGTCGCCGTCCTGCCTGCCGCGGCGCTCGCGGCCTCATCGCCGAGCGAAGTTCAGACCGAACCGGCTGAAGTGACCCCGACCGGCTTCAAGCTGCAGGGCAAGCTGAACCCGAACGGCGCGCCGACGACCTACTACTTCATCTACAAGCAGGCCAGCGCAGTCGAATGCGAAGACCTCGAAGGGTGCGGTCCGGAAACGACGCCCGGCGGTCCGCTCACCGGCGACACCCAGCAGCAAGTCTCGCCGGCCGAAGTGACGGGCCTGGAACCGAACACGGCCTACGTCTATTGGCTGATCGCCAAGAACGCCAACGGCACGGCGGTCGGCAAGCGACTCGGCTTCACGACGCCCCCCGCCGCGCCGTCGATCGACGGCGACTCGGTATCGAACGTCACCGAAGACGACGCGACGCTCCAAGCGACGATCAACTCGGACAATCTGCCCGAAGGCGCCTACTACCAATTCCAACTCGTCAAGAGCCCGAGCGAATACTTGTCGCAGCTGACCTGCCCTGAGCCCGAACTGCTGCCGCCGTCCAACCCCGATGGCTGCACCAGCCCCGACAGCAGCCCGCACACCCCGGGCGCCCTCCCGATCGGCTACATCGCCAAAGGGCCGGACGGCCAATCCGTCAGCCTCAACCTGGCGACCGCAGACGTGACCCTGCAGCCGAGCACGACTTACCACTACCGCGTGCTCGCCGCCAAGCGCGTCCAGAGCGAAGACGGGGTCGACTGGCAGGGTCCCTTCGCCGAAGGCCCCGACCAGACCTTCACGACGCCCCCGGCCGGCATCGCCCCGGTGATCGATTCCGTGTCGCTCTCGAACCTGACCTCGACCGACGCGACGCTCGAAGCGACGATCGACACCGAGGGCCTGTCGACCAGCTACGAATTCGAGCTCTGGTCCTCCCCCTGCAGCCACAAAGGCGCCGGATGCGAGCTGATGATCGATATTCCACTGCCGACCGGGCTGCTTCTGGGTTCCTTCCTACCTCAGAACGTGAGCCTCGACCTGAACAGCGCCGGCGTGACGCTCGGCGGAGGGGAATACGGCTTCTCGGTCATCGCCACCAGCAAGGCCGGTAGTACGAGTGCGGGTGGGGGAGTGTTCGAACCGCCGCCCCCGAGCGTGGTCGGACCGCTCAGCACCACCTCGCCCCTGTCCGGCGCCGGCCAGCCCGCGGGCTCGGGCACCAGCAGCGGCGATCAGCCCGCCGGTTCGGGGACCTCATCGTCCCCGTCGACACCAGGCATGCAGTCCCCTGATGTCCTGGGCACAAAGACCACCAAGCTCGAGCCATTCGAGAACGCCCAGAAGCTCTCAAAGGCGCTGAAGCTGTGCGCGAAGCGGCCAAAGAACGAGCGGCCAAGTTGCAAGCGCCAAGCGGAGAAGAAGTACTCCGCACCCGGCAAGCACCACCGCTGAACACCGGTCCCCGAGTGTGCTGTGGACGGCCGCAGGCACTATCCGGCCGCCCACTCGATGGGCGGCCCACCGGGCTTCCATGTCTTGGTGACACCGCCGCCTTCTTGGCGCAGCGTGTGGGCGTAGCTGGCGAGCTGGGTGTGGAAGGCGATCTCCTCGGGGAGGGGGGGGTCCTGCCCGGCGTCGTCGATCTCTGCGCGCCAGACGGCCAGCGCGCACAGCGTCGCAAGCAGTCCACGGCCGTCACGCGCGGCGTGAAGGCGAGTGACCGTGGAGGGATGCTGGGCTTGAGGGCTATCGGCCGAGGCCGCGGCCGGTGTCGATTAGCTGGTCTCGCGTGCGCTGGCGCGCGACGCTCTGGGTGGCCGCGGTTTGGGCTCGGCGGGCGGCGAGCGCGGCGCGCTGGTGGTCGAGGCGCTGGCCCTGGCTGCTCGGCGCCCGGCCGAGCGGGTTGGTTCCGCTGAGGCGGTAGCGGTCCCGATACGCCGCGACGGTCCGGATCTGCTGTTGCCAGGCGGCACGTCGCGCCGGGTCGCTCGGCGTCGGGCCGAGACTCGCTACCCACCGCTGGTTGTTCTCGATGGCGTGTTCGGTGAGCGCGTCGGCGCGCTGTTCGATCAGGTCGCCGAGTTCGCTCAGCGTCCGGCGCATGTCGGCGGGCATCGGTCCGATGGCTTGGGGGATGAGCCCGGCGAGGTAGCGGGGACGCTGGCGTGGTCGGGTGCCACCGGCGCGTGCAGCAGTGAGCTTCGCGAGGCGGGCTTGAAGGACGGCGGCGGGGTCTTTGGCCCCGTCGAGCCCGCTGGCCCGCAGCACCCGAGCAAGGCTCCGGTCCGGTTCGTGTCCGTCGGCCTCCATGCGACGAAGCTGCGCCACGAGCGAGCCGAAGGACTCCGTGCCGGTGATCGCCTGAACCTGCTCGGCGTCAAGGCCGCTGCTGTAGACGGTGGCGGCGTATCGGTCGTGTTGGGCGGCCTGGGCGATCGTCTCGTACTCCGCGGCGAGCTGGGCGATACTCGTCCAGGCGTCTTGCTCGGTGGCGATCGTCTCGTGCGCGGAGCGTTCGCCGCCCTCGTGTTGCAGGACGCCGTAGAGGATGCTGCGGGCTGTGATCTGCCCGGCCTGGAAGCCGGGGGTGTGCTGGTGGGCCTCCAGGTGCGCCTCGTCGGTTGCGACATACGCTGTGTTGGTCTGCCGGCCGCGGGTCATGGCGACGTAGAACGCCTCTCTGGTCATCGAGGAGGAGTGGACGAGCAGGTGCGTGGTGTCGACGGTCGCGCCCTGGGCTCGGTGGGCGGTGATCGCGTAGCCGAGCTCGACGTGCTCGGCGACGTAGCCGGCGGGGAGTGTGACTCTTCCTCGCCGCCTGCGAGCACCCTGGCGGCGGACGGTCAGGCCGCCATCGGCGTGAGCGCGAAGGACGGTCCATTCATCGCCGTTCTTCACCCAGCCCCTGCCGGTACTGAGCCGCCGGTCGTTGCGACGAGTGACGATGATCTCGCCCTGGCCGGCGACGGTGCCGTCGTGGAGGCCCACGCCGTCAGGGCTGACCTGCCCGGCAAGCACCCGATCGGTTCGTGCACGGTTGTTCAGAGCAATCACGGTCTCGCTGGTCTCGGCGATCAGGATGCTTGCGCGCCCTGCGGCGGTGTCGGCTTGCCAGGCGTGGTAGGCGGCGTCGAGGATCTGGTCGTGCTCGCCGTCGAGGATGCGGCCGTGCTCGTCGTAGAGGTCGATCACGTCGGTGTCGCCTTGGCGCAGGCGCAGCGAGGCGGCCTTCTCCCACTCGCTTTGGAAGCGGCGGACGTCGGCCAGCTCCGGCGCCGGGTCACTGTCGGGCTGGTTGTTGCGGTCGCGGACGAGCATCCCGAACGCACCGCCCGCGTCGATCGCGGCGAGCTGTGCCCAGTCGCCGGCCAACAAGACCTTCGCGCCCGCTTGGGCGGCGTGGGTGGCGAGCAACTCAAGCGTCGCGGTGCCCGCCAAGGACGCCTCATCGACGATCACCAACTGCCCTGCCGCAAGGTTCCAGCGATCGTGGGTGTGCTCGTGGACCCACTTGGCTGTGTTCTCGGTCGGGATGCCCAGGTCGCCGGCCAGCACCTCGGCCGCGGCGGCAGACGGAGCGAGGCCGATCACGCTCCCCGGCCCGTAGCTTCTCTCCCAGGCACGGCGCAGCGCCCCGAGTGCCAGGGTCTTGCCTACGCCGGCCGGGCCGACGAGCAGGTCCAGCGTGCGGCCTGACGTGGAGATCCGCTCGACCACGCTCTGCTGATCGGCCGAGAGGACACGCCCCCGCTCGTCCCGGCCGGCGGCGACACCAACGAGTACCTTGGCCTCGAGCGCCGGGCCGGTCGGTGTGCGGGCAAGGTCGAGCAGCCGGTCCTCAGCGGCCAGCAGCGCCGCAGAGGTGTAGAGGGTCGCGTGGCGGGGACGAAACACGCTGGAGCCGTCCGCGCGGGTGAACGCGGCCGGCGCAACGGTCAGCTCGGGCGGGGTGAGCCGCAGCGACGCGGCCTCGGCGGCGTCGGCGATCAGTCCGACGAGCGTTTCGCGATCGGCGGTGGTGGCGAACCGTAGGCCCATCGTCTGCCGCGACGCCTCGGCCTGAAGGTTCCAGCGTCGCCATGTCGATCGCTTCGCCTGCACCCGTTCGACCACGGCCTGTCCGACGGAGGCGATGTCCTCGAGCGTCACGTCCTCCGCGCGGATGACCGGCACCTGCTCGCCGCTGGGGGCGAGCAGGTTCTCTGCCCAGGTACGGGCGTCCTGCCCCAGCACTGAGCCGGCGCGGCGCCGCCACTCGCCGGTCAGCTCCGCCAGCGAGTACAGGGTCTTCTCGGGCCGCGTCGAGAGCGTGGCCTGCTGGCGCAACCGCAGGATCGTCGTCGTGTTCGGCTGGTGCCCGTGCTCGGCGACGTAGGCGGCGATGAGCTTGTCCTTCTCGGCGTCGATCGCCGCGCTGCGAGATGAGAACTCGGCCAGCAGCTCCTCGGACACGCCGGCGATCTCCCATGCGGGGTTGCGATCCGCTCCGCGGTTGCGTTGCTCGAAAGCAACCCCGAGACTGCGAGTGAGCTGGTCGGCGAGCAGAGCGTTGTAATGCTCGGAAAGCGCAACCACGGCGGCGTGCATCGGCCGGCCGTCCAGCGCACGCCACTTGCCGTCCTCGCCTTGCACCTTGTTCGCGATCACGACATGGGTGTGCAGTTGCGGGTCGCTGGCGCGCGAGTCGTAGTGGTCGTAGCAGGTTGCGATCAGCCCGCGGGTAGCGACTTGCGCAACGCCGTTGTGCCCGACCCTGGTGGCTGCAACCTCGCGCTCCATCAGCGCAACCACCTCGGCGATTGCCGTGTGGTGCGCTTGCACGATCCGCGCCTGGGTGCCCGCGTCGGCTACGGCCCACAGCGCGGAGACGCTCTTGGGCACCGAGAACGTGTAGTCATAGCCCGCGACGACCCTGCGGGTGCCGCGCTCGCGCTCCTCGGCCTCGATCTGCGCCACCGCGGCCGCCCGCTCGGCCGGGCGCAGATCCTGGTCGAGCTGGTCGATCCGCGTCGCGACTCGCTCCTTCACCGTGGCCCGGTGGTAGTAGGGCAGGCCGAGCGGGGCGCCGGTGATCGGGTCGCGGCCCTGGCCCAGCAATCGCCGCAACTGCTCCTCGCTGATCGTGCCACCCGGATCGACTCCGTGCTCCTCGGTGCCGAGCCCGGCGAGCCCGGCGCCGAGCCAGTAGCCGGGCGGCGTGCCGGTCTGCGTGTAGTAGTCGGTCAGTGGAGTCCTCAGCGAACGATGCCCGTCGCCTGCGGCGACAGAGGCGAGCAGGTAGCGGTAGCCATCGCCGGCGGACATAATTCGCATCGAGACGGTCACGCCCGCCAGGTGCGCCGGGGATACCAGGGTGACCTCGTGATGCAAGACGTGTGAGCCGTATGGGAGGTCAGGGCTCAGGACCGGCGGCAGGGGGATTTGAGCGGCAGACGGGCGGCGCGGGTCCCAGCATCGCGAGCGCGTCGTCTGGGGTAGCGCGCTGGCTTCACTGGAGCTGTTGCTATCGCTGCGAGTTGACGTGCTGGTGGATGTGGCTCGTGGCCGGGCTCGTCTTGCGCACCTGGCGTTCGGCACTCCGCCCGTCGGCGGTTCGTGCGGGTCAGGAGACGACGATGGCGCCACGTAGGACGACAGTCAAGACGGCGGATGAGTACCGCGAGGTTTGTGAGGCGAAGCTGACGGTGTTCGCGAAGGCTCAGCGACTGTCGCTGGCACAGTCCGCGGCGGCGTATGCGGCGGCTGGAGTGGCGGTGTTTCCGTGCGTGCCGGGCACGAAGCGGCCGTTGACCCTCCACGGGTTCACTGAGGCGAGCGCCGATCCGCGGCGAATTGCGCGGTGGTGGCGGTGCTGGCCAGAGGCGAACATCGGCGTGCCGACCGGCCGGCCCGACGGGTTCGACGTGCTCGACGTTGACGTGCATCGGTCCGGGTCGGGGTTCCCGGCCCTGCTTCGGGCACGGCAGGCGGGACTGGTCGGCGGATGGGTCGCGCTGGTCCGTAGCCCGTCGGGCGGCGTGCATCTGTACTTCCCAGGCGCGGAGGATCGCGGCCAGGCGTCGTGGGCGCTGCCGCGCGCGCATGTGGACTTCCGTGGCGTGGGCGGGTACGTGATCGGCCCGCCCTCGCAAGTGCTTACCGGCGATGGGCGGCGGCGCGGCTATGCGCTGCTCGCGACTGGCCGTGATCCCCGTCCGCTCGATGCCGGGGCGCTGCATCGGCTGCTTGCTCCTGCTCCGCGCCGCCCGCGTGTGCGATCTGGAGTGGACCGGGCTGGACGGTCTGGGCAGCGGCTGGCGGCGTGGCTGGCGCTCCAGCCGGAGGGCAACCGCAACCGGGCGTTGTTCTGGGCGGCGTGCCGTCAGGCTGAGGCCGGCGTTCCGGAGGATGAGGCCCGCCATGTGTTGGGAGCGGCGGCTGCCCGCACGGGTCTGGGCGAGCGGGAGATCGAGGCGACCCTCACCTCTGCCTTCCGCACGCTCGCCCGCCGCCCTGCTCAGACGGCAGAAGTCTCCTACCGGCTGGCACCATGAACGGCTCGGACGCGCTACTTCCGGGGCGAGCCGGGCGGCGACGACGAGCTGAGCGGCTGGTGCTGGCCGTGGCAGTGGCCGGGACGGTGTTCATCGCGCTCGGCGCGTTCTGGCTGTCGTTCACCTCGCTGTCCGAGCTGGCTCGCCGCTGCGGGATCGCGCCGGATCGCGCGTGGGTGTGGCCGCTGATCGTGGACGGCGTGATCGTCGTTGCGACGGTCTCGGTCGTGGCGATGAGCGGCGGCGGATGGGACCGGCGGGCCGTGCGCTACGCGTGGACGTTGCTGTTGGTGGGCGCGTGCATCTCGGTGCTGGCCAACGCCAGTCAGGCGGTGGTTGCCGTCGACGCGCGTGTGCCGTCGGTGCTGGCGGCGCTGGTGGCGGCGGTCCCGCCGGTGGTGCTGGTCGCGATCACCCATCTGACGGTCGAGCTGACTCACCGCCCGGCCCCCGTCCGAGCCGCGAGGGCGACGGCAGCTACGCCGGCCGCAGCGCGTGGCCCAGGACGGCCGGCGAGAGTGAATCGGGTCGATCAGGGCGGGTCGGTCGGCGAGGCGCTGCGACTGCGGGCGCAAACGTCGATGACGAACCGCGAGATCGCGGCACGGCTGGGAGTGCATCCCTCCACGGTGGGCCGCTGGTTGAAGCCCCATCCCGCCCCGGCGCTTGCAGCAGCCGAGGAGCCGGTGGCCGAGCGATCGGTGACGAGCTGATGGGTGTGGACGGAATGTTAGGGGGGGGTACGGTGGGGCGGGGCGCGTACCTATGGGTGTATGCCCGTCAACCCGGACGATCCCAATTACCCGACGCCTGCGGATCGCGATTCCAAACGTTGTCGGGGGGTGCGGCGGCGGTTGGCGCGACAGACAGGTGCCATGCCCGTCAACCCGCATCGTGCTTCTCCTTCGCCGGCCGTCAGGCCGGCGGGTTTCCAGCCGCCGTTCGCTTCCGCGGCGGGGTTGCGTGCGCTGCTGGAGCGGCTGCACGCCACTGGTCCGGGGGCGTGGCGGGAGGACCCGGAGGCGAGCGCGCTGTTGGCGTACACGATCGAACGGTACGCGCCGCTGGCGCGCAGTTGGCATCGCGACCCAGGCGAGGCTGGCACCGCGGCGTTCCTGGCGATGAGGAACGACGGGGTACGCCGCGCCGCGGACCCGTGGGCGGTGCTCACCCGCGCGGTACAGATCAGCCTCTCCGCGGAGAGCCACGCCGAGCGGCACCTGACCTCGACCGCGAGGGCTCGACGCGAGCAGCACGAGCAGCGAGAGATGCCGCTGCGGACCGGCGAGCTCGTCGAGACTCTCACCGCCGAGACCGTTGGCGCGGTGGACGAGGGGCCGCAGGACGAGCCGGTGATCGCCGAGACGGTGCTCTTGTTCAGGCTTCTTGGCTGGCCAGAGACGGTAGCCGGCACGGTCGTGGAGTACATCGCGGCTCGCCTGGCGGACGCCGGAAGCATCACCGCCGCCTACGAGACACTGCGACGCGACACCGCGATCCGCGCCCAGCTCGACATCGAACGGGCGACCTGGACGGGGCTGCTCGGCGTGCTGCTGGGCGGCCGCCCGCAGCCGGGACGCCCGACCCGTAAGGGAGTGCTGACACGGCTGCTGTTGGGCGAGGGCGTCCGGGACCTGCTCGACGATAACCAGCTCGTGCGAGCGGTACTCGCCTGCCACCCAGATCGCGAGAGCTTGCTTGCGGGGGGTGAGGCGGGTGAGTAGCGGCGGCGGCGTGGAACTCGACCGGGCCGTTGACTCGATCCGCGTCGGCTACCGATACCGCCACGACCTCGGCGACCTAGACGAGCTGTGCGCCTCCATCCAGAAGCTCGGATTGTTGCAACCGATCACGATCACCCCGGACGGCACCCTGGTCTGCGGCGCCCGCCGGCTCGCCGCCGTGAAGCGGCTGGAATACAAGCGCGTCAAGGTCTGGGTCACCTCGACGGTCTCCACGAGTCTGGCGGAGGTGCTGGCCGAGCAGCACGAGAACACGGTTCGCAAGCCGTTCACCCCGACCGAGGCCGCTGTTCTATACGCGGAGCTCAAGCAGCTCTACGCCGCCGACGCTGCCCGACGCCAGCAAGCGACCCGCTTCGGCGCCAGCGGTGGCGACGGTGGTGGAAAGTTTCCACCACCGCACGGCCCGGCCCCGGTGGCCAGCATCCCAGCAGGCAAGGCACGGGAGCGGGCGGCACGCGCGATCACCGGCCAAGACTCCTCCAGGTCGCTGGACCGCGTCATCGAAGTGCAACGCCTCGCCGAGGACCCGACCACCCCGGAGCGAGTGCGGGAGATCGCGCGTCGCGAGCTGGCAGGGATGGACGCCGACGGCAAGATCAACGGCCACTACCTGACCGTTCAGGCCACCGCGAGCACCGACGCGCTCGCGCGCCTGGCCGACGATCCGACCCACCCAACGGCGGTCAGAGAGCGAGCCGCCAGCGAGCTGGACCGCCTCGATCAGGATCGGCCTGCGGTTGAGCTGGTCAGGGCCGCCCGCGCGGCGATCGAGCGCGCCACCAGCCGCGCGCCAACCGGCGAGGACTCAATAAACGCGGAGGCAACCGACGACGGCGATGGGACTGGCGCGGGGCTGCGGGTGGTGGCGGTCAAGCGGTACGGGCTGCGAGCTTTCCTGGCCACCGTGCAGGAGCTGGACGGTTGGTGGCAGCACTACGACCCCGCTGAGATCGCCGCCGCGCTGACCGAGGAGCAGTGGCAACGGCTGTGCGCCAACCGCGACGGCAGCAGCGCCTTCATCGAGGCCATCGCCGCGGCCCGACACGCCGACGGCCGCCAGGCGCGCGCCACGGATCGACCGTCACGCGCCGCCTCGTAGGCGGACACCACCGCACGGCACGGGTCGCGTACCTGCTCAGCGACCCATCCATGCCGTTCGATCCGCCTGGGAGTGACCGTGCCTGCTGTTAGCCGCCGTCTGATCGTCCTTATCGCTGCCGCTTCTGTGATCGTGCTGGCGACGATCGGCGTCGGCGTCTACGGGCTCATCCGCGGCCCTGGCCACCCGACAGGCAGAGCCAACGCCACTGCTCCGGGCAGCTCGTCGAGTTCCTCTGGTTCCTCGAGCGCGGCTGGGCAGGGTCCAGCGGTGCTACCGCGGACGGACGACCCGGTCGTCTACGCCGAGGCGGTCGCGGCGGCGCTGTTCGACTGGTCCACGACCTCGGGGTACAGCCCGTCGGATTACACCGCCCCGGTGCTCGCCGATGCGGACCCCTCCGGGGAAGAACTTCCCGGTCTGGTCGAAGACCTCGCCAGCTACGAGCCGACCAGCGAACAGTGGACGCAGCTGGCCACGATGCAGGTCGCGCAGCACCTGAGCATCACGAGCGCGGTGGTGCCGTCGCTGTGGGCCGAGGCGTTGGCGCAGGCGCACGGCCAGTTGCGGGCGGGGACGACCGCGATCACGATCACCGGCGTGCGGCACCGCACCGGCGTCTGGTACGGGCAGCCGGCAGCAACCAGCAACCCGGTGAGCTTCACGATCTTCGAGGCGTGCAGCCCGGCGTTCACGCGCTGTCACACGCTGCGCCTCTCCCAGCTGGACGACCCCCTCCAGTAGCCGGGCGGCCTTCTGATGCTCCGCAAGGCGCTGATCGGGGTGCTCGCGGCGCTGGTGTTTCTCGGCCCCGGCGTCGGCCTGGTGGCGCTGGCGGTGCTGTTTGCCCCGGCGATCACCGACGCCGCCTGCACCACCGCAGGCCAGGAAGGCGCAGGCGTCTCGGGTGCGTCGCTGTCGGTCACCGGCAGCGTCCCGTCGAGCTTGACCGCCACCAACGCGGACAGGCAGACGCTCACCTTGGACCACACCCAGCTGGAGCGCGCCGCGACGATCATCGCGGTCGGCAACACGGAGGGGATCGACGAGAACGGCCAGTTGATCGCGCTGATGGCAGCGCTCACCGAGTCCACGCTCAGGGTCCTGGCGAACACCAGCGCCTACCCCGAATCAGCCAGCTACCCGAACGACGGGGACGGCAGCGATCACGACTCGCTGGGCCTGTTCCAGATGCAACCACCGGACGGGTGGGGCACGGTCGCGCAGCTGATGGACGCGGTGTGGTCGGTCCGCGCCTTCTACGGCGGCGCGGACGGCCCCAACCACGGCTCACCCGCCGGGCTACTCGATGTCCCCAACTGGCAGCAGCTCTCACTCGGCGCCGCCGCGCAGGCGGTCGAGGGCTCTGAATACCCGGAACGCTACGCGGTCAACGAGCCCGTCGCCGAAAAGATCGCCGCTGCGCTCACCGGCGTCACCCTGTCCGGCGAAGCCGGCGGGCAGTGCCCCGCCGGCACCACGACGCCGGCGAACCTGCCGCCGGGATTCGCAGGAAAGTTCATCGCCGCGGCGGAGAAGGAGATCGGCCTGCCCTACGTGTGGGGCGGCGGCACCTACACCGCACCGTCCGGGCAGGCCACTGACGGGCAGGGGCCGGGGTTCGACTGCTCCGGGCTGGTGATGTACGCCGCCTACCAAGCCTCCGGCGGCGCGATCCGGCTGGCGCACTACACCGGCGATCAGGTCAACGAAAGCCAGGCGGTCTCGTGGGCCGATAAGCAGCCCGGCGATTTGATCTTCTACACCTACCCCGGCGAAACGGTGCCGCACCACGTCGTCATCTACCTCGGCGGCGAGCGCATCTTCCAAGCCCCGGAGACGGGGCAGAACGTCGGCTACGGCACCCTGTCGGAGTTCGCCGGACAGATCGCGACCGTCCGCCGCCTCGGCTGACCCGTCCGTGTTGGTGGGGTGGCGCACCTGACGGGCGTGAGCGACCTGGCCTCGATCCACACGCCGTTGAGCGCCTCTATCGCTGCGGCCGGCGTGTACCCGAACCTCAACGGTGTCGCCGGCGCCGGCCAGCTTGAAAGCGTGATCGGCGCGCTGATGACGATCGTGCTCGTCGTCGCGGTGCTGATGATGCTCGTTTGCGCCGCCGCGTGGGCGGTCTGCTCCTCGAACGGTAACTACCATGCCGCCGGCAAGGCCCGTACCGGGCTGCTGGTCGCGCTTGGCGCCGCTGTCCTGGACGGCGCCGGGATCGCCTGGATCAACTTCCTGCTGCACATCGGCCCCACCCTCTGAGCTTTCGCCGGTCTGCGCCCGCAGGGGGCGGAAGGGTGCGGGGCGCGCACCTGTGGTGTGAACCCCGCCAGCGAACCGGCTTGCGCCGGTGGCGTGCGGGTCCTCCGCTGCAAGGGAGTCCCGAGCGATGACTGCTGTCCTTACCCCCGTCACGAGCGGCCTGAGCGCCGTCCTTGACCGGTCCGCCCTGGTGTTGGCCGACATCAACATCACGCCCAACTCCACCGGCCTGCCCGGCATCGACGCGCTGCGCACGATCGTCGGCGCGGTCATGACCGTCGGCCTGATCCTGTCCGTGCTGGCGCTGGTCGTGGCCGCAGTCGTGTGGGGCTTCGGATCGCATTCGTCAAACCCGCACCTGGCCACACGCGGCAAGACCGGCGTACTGGTCGCGTGCGGCGCGGCGATCATCACCGGCGGCGCGGTGGCGTTCATCAACTTCTTCTGGAACGTCGGCCAGGGCGTCTGAGCCCCGGCTTCGGGTCCAGAGAACGGAGCGTTCGTCATGGGTGTCTGCGATATCCCGGTCGTCTCGACCGTCTGCCACGCGGCCAGCAAAGCCGCCTCCTCAGTGATCTCCGCGCCGTTTGACTGGATCGCCGAAGGCGTCGGCAACGCCGCGGAGTGGATGTTCAAGGGCGTCTGGCAGCTATTCAGCTCGACGACGCTGGTCAATGTCACCGAACCCAACTACCTGAAGGTCTACGACATTCTGTTCGGCGTCGCGATCTTCCTGATGCTGCTGTTCTTCAGCCTCCAGCTGATCACCGGGCTGATCCACCGCGACCCCGGCGCGCTGCAGCGGGCAGCGATCGGGTTGGCGAAGTCGGTGCTCGGCTCCTTCCTGGTAGTGACGGTGACGGGGTTGGCGTTGGAGATCACCGACGAGCTGTGCGTCGGGATCATCCAAGCGAGCGGCAACACACTGGCCGAGATGGGCGGCAAGATCGCGGCGCTCGCCGCCGGGATCGGCGCGATCAGCCTCTCAGCACCCGGCGCGGGTGCGGTAATCATCATCTTCCTGGGCTGCCTGGCGATCACCGGCGCGGCGATCGTCTGGTTCAGCCTGCTGATCCGCAAGTCGCTGCTGCTGGTCGCGGTCGTGCTCGCGCCCATCGCGCTGTCCGGCCAGTCGTGGGACGCCGCGCGCGGCTGGTTCTCCAAGTGGGCGAGCTTCGTGGTCGCGCTGATCGTCTCCAAGCTGGTCATGGTCGTGATCTTCCTGGTCGCGATCAACCAGATGAACGCCCCGATCGGCCTCGACCTGTCCTCGATCGCGAATCCGGTGGCGGGGATCGTGCTCATGTTCATCGCCGCGTTTGCCCCCTACATGGCCTACAAGTTCATCTCCTTCATGGGCTTTGACCTGCACCACGCGATGAGCACAGAGTCCGAGGCCAAGCAAGCCGTCAACCGGCCGGTCCCGGCTCCCGCCGCGTCACGCCTCGGCTCGATGCGCAAGATCCTCGGCGGCGGCACATCCGATGGCGGCGAGGACGGCGGTACGGGCGGGTCGGGCGGTGGGGGTACTCCAGGTGGGCAGCAAGGCGGCCCGTCGGCTGGCGGGGCCGCGGACGGTGCCGGCCAGGGCGCGGGCGCCGCGCCGGGCGCGGCAGGCGCCGTGGCAGGTGGCGCGCTGGGGCTTGCCGCGGTCGCTGGCGCGCAGGCGCTCGCTTCGGCTGCCAAAGCCGGGCCGGCGGCCGGTCGAGCGGTCGCGCGGTCAGCCGAGCAGCACGCCGACGCCGGGCAGAAAGCCGCCGGGGAGACCAGCACACAGACCCCCGGCGCTGCTGGCCGCGCCACGCCTCCTCCGGTGCCAGGGCAGCCCAGCCCGTCAGCGTCGGCACAACCGCAGCGACCAGCACAACCCGGTCCCGCGGCGAGCACCCCACCGCCACCCGCGGCGAGCGAGCCGCCCTCCGGGCCGACGCCAAATGCCCTTCCCCCCGCTGCGCCGACCGTGCCACCACCGGGGAGTGACCTTGCGAGCGAGGGGTCGTGATGGCCGGGCAAGAGAGCGATGATGCGCGGCAGTTGATGGCGGTGAAGTTCTCTCGCCTGGCCCGCCGTGGCTTGCTGCTCGGCCTGGATTTGGCGCAGGTGATCGTGCTCGGGTTCGCGCTAGCCACGCTGGTCGGCGCGCTTTACACCGCTCGCGGGGAGGGGCTGCTGCTGGCGGTTCCGGTGTGCGGCTTGTCCGCGGTGCTGGTGTGGGTTCCGGTCGGCGGGCGCAAACTGATCGAGTGGCTGCCGTTGGCCGGACATTGGGCCTGGCGCACCGCGACCGGACAGACCGTGTATCGCTCGCGGGTCACCAAGCCCAGGCCGGCGGGCACGCTGGCGTTGCCCGGTGATGCGGCCGGGTTGCGGCAGTACCTGGACCCCGAGACGGGGGCGGTCATGGTTCATGACCCTCACCGGGCGACGCTGACCGCTGTGGTCGAGGTCACCCACCCGAGCTTCGTGCTGCTCGATCCCGGCGAGCAGCAGCGCCGCGTCACTGCCTGGGGGCGTGTTATGTCGACGGTGTGCCGGTCGGGGCGGATCGCCCGCTTGCAGGTGCTCGAGCGCACGGTCCCCGACACGGGCACGGGGCTTGAGCAGTGGTGGGCGGCGCACGGCACCGACGACGGCTCCTGGGTAGCGCGCACCTATCGCGAGCTGATCGACCGCGCCGGACCGACCGCCGAACGCCACATCACCACGCTCTCTCTGACGCTGGACATGAAGGCGGCGGGTCGCGCGATCCGCTCGGCCGGGCATGGGATGCGCGGCGCCGCCGCGGTGCTGCGCGGCGAGATGCACACGCTGACCACGGCGCTGCGCGCGGCGGACTTGACCCCAGGCGGCTGGTATGGCCCCGGCGAGCTGGCGGTCCTGTTGCGCTCCGCGTATGACCCGGCGGTCGCGTCCACCCTTGAGCGCTCAGAGCTCGGCCGGGAGCTGGCGAGCGCCGGGCCGGTCGCTGTCGAGGAGACCTGGGATCGCCTGCGCTCGGACTCGGCGTTTCACGCGGTGCTGTGGATCAGCGAGTGGCCGCGCTCCCAGGTCTATCCCGGCTTTCTCGCCCCGATCCTGCTGTCCTCCGGGGTGCGCCGCGCGTTCACGCTGCTGTGTGACCCGGTACGCGCCGATGTCGCCGCCCGCGACATCCGCCGTAAGAAGACCGGCTATCTCTCCGACGCGACGCAGCGCGCCAGGATCGGCCAGATCGAGGACGCCGAGCAGACCGCCGAGTACCGCGACGTGCTCCAACAGGAGGCCGACCTGATCGCCGGGCACGGCGTACTGCGCTACATCGGCCTCATCGCCGTCTCGGCCCCCACCGTGGACGACCTCGACGCCGCTGTCGCCGCAGTGGAGCAGGCCGCCATCCAAGCCTCGTGTGAGACCCGCCGGCTCGTCGGTCAGCAAGCGCAAGCGTTCACGGCCGCCGCGCTGCCACTATGCCGCGGCTTGTAGCCGGCCGGGCGTGGCTGCGCACTTGACCGGCAGGTGGCCCGAGGAGCGGCGCCGCAGGCGAGACAGGGAGCGTGAATGATGCCGACCTTCGACAACCCGGCCGTTGACGCCGATGAGACCAGCGAGGCGCTGCGGGGCCTGGCCCACGCCAGCCGCACGTTCACCGACCCTGGCGACACCTACCGGGTGCTGGGGTCGCTGTCCGCGGCACTCGCGTCTCTTCAGCAATCCCTCGACCAGCTCGCCGACTGGCACGACCGCAACACCGACCGCGCCAGTGATGACGACGGCGACCGTAAGGCCGGCCGCCGGGACGCGCTAGCCGCCAGTGAGTATCTGCGTGACGCGGCCGGCCGGGTGCAGGAAGCGCATGGTGCGTTGAACGAGGCGTTCAGCCACAACGGCCGGATCGCCTGGCAACCCACCGCGACCCCAGCCCATCGGGACGACGGCCGACACCAGCCTGGCCGACTCGCTCCCACCTCGGCGTTCGGCGCCGATACCGCCTCACGTCGAGGACCTAACTCGCTCGGCCGCTGAACAGGCGGGCTCGGCGCACCTGACCGGCAGATACGTCGATCTGCCGCGAAGGGAGCGGGCCGCTAATGAGTTCACGCACTGAGAAGAGGCTGTATTCGACGGTGCTGGTCGGCCGCGCCGGGCAGCACCGCCGCAGCCGACGCGCAGCCCGACGGGCAGCGGCACACGCCTACGCGGCTGATGCCGCGCAGCGCAAGGCGCAGGCCGGCGCCCTGGCGGAGGCCGAGCGAGCGGAGCGGGCAGCGACGACGTACCTGCCTCGCAGCGGGGAGCCGGGGCCGGCAGCGTTGCGGGCGTGGCGCCGGTTCCGGCTCCCGGCCCATCAGGACACCTCCGCCACCCTCGCCGGCGCGTACCCGTTCCTCGCCGAGGGCGGCCTCGGCGGCGAGGGCGTGTTCGTCGGCCAGGACCTCTATTCCGGCGGCAGCTTCGTCTACGACCCCTGGGTCCTGTATGGGCGCGGACTCATTACAGCGCCCAACGTCGTGCTCGCCGGGATCGTCGGCGCCGGGAAGTCGGCGCTGGCGAAGTCGCTCTACACCCGCTCGATCCCGTTCGGCCGCCGCGTGTATGTGCCGGGCGACCCGAAGGGCGAGCACACCCCGGTCGCGCGCGCGGTCGGCGGGCAGGCGATCGTGCTCGGCCACGGCCTGCCCAACCGCCTGAACCCCTTGGATGCCGGCCGGCGCCCGTCTGGGGTCTCAGACGTGGAGTGGGCGGCGATGGTCACTGCCCGCCGTCGGGACCTGATCGGCGCGCTCACCGAAACGGTGTTGGGCCGGCCGCTCTCGCCGGTCGAGCACACGGCCGTCGACATCGCCCTAGCGGCCGCCGTCGCAGCGTCGCAGACACCGATCCTGCCGATGGTCGTCGAGCGCATCCTGCACCCCGACACCGACGCGGACCGAAGGTTGGCGGAGGACGGACGGATCGTCGGGCACGCCCTGCGCCGCCTCGTCGCCGGTGATTTGGCTGGCATCTTCGACGGCCCGAGCACGGTGGCGTTCGACCCGGACCTGCCGATGGTCAGCTTGGACCTGTCGCGGGTGGCGGAGAACAACGCCCTGATCTCCGTGCTGATGACGTGCGCGTCGGCGTGGATGGAGTCCGCCCTGCTGGACCCCAATGGCGGGCAGCGGTGGGTCATCTACGACGAGGCGTGGCAGCTCATGCAACACCCCGCGCTGTTGCGGCGGATGGACGCGCACTGGCGGCTGGCGCGGCACTACGGGATCGCGAACATGCTGATCTTCCACAAGCTCAGCGACCTGGACAACGTAGGAGACCAGGGCACCGCGGCGCACGCCCTGGCGGCGTCGCTGTTGGCGAACGCGGAGACCCGGATTATCTACCGCCAGGAGTCAGACCAGCTCGGCTCGACCGCGGCGATGCTGAACCTGACCGGGACCGAGCAGAAGATGCTCCCCCAGTTCGGCACCGGACAGGGCCTCTGGCGAATCAAGGACCGCTCCTTCGTCGTGCAGCACCAGCTTCACCCGGCTGAGTTGTCGGTCTTTGACACCACGGCCCGGATGAGGACGAGCTGATGCGCCTGACGCGTCGCACGCCCCAAGGAGACCCCGAGCGCCACGCGGTGAGCGTCGTGCCGGTCGTGTTGGCGCAGGTGCTCGTCACCGTCGATGAGAGCGGACGGGCTCGCGTGCGCGTGGACGGCATCGAACACCCGGACGGACCCGTCGACCGCGGGCAGCTGGGTGGTGTGCTGGCCAGCGTCGCCGAGGCGGCAGACGGCGCGGTGCGGGTCGAGATCCACGAGCCCGACGGAACCAGCTACGCCGACATCCTCCAACCCCCGCGCCGCCGGCCTGCACCACGCCAAGAGAAGGACGCGGGTAGGACCGCTCGCGAGCCGGTGCTGCGCGCCGAAGGGTTCGCGCCCGGAGAGACGGTTCAGGTCGCGGTGCTTGCGACGAGCATCCGCGCCGACGCGGACGGCACCGTCTGCTTGCACGCCGCACCGAGCAGGCCCCGCCGCCTCGATGAGCTGATCCTGTTCGGCTTGGCGTCGCGCCGGACGGTATTCGGCCGCAGAATCCCGCACTCCAAGCCGGGCCGGTGGTGAGCCGGCAGGCAGCGCCAGTCAACGACACCGCGATCAACGTCGGTCTCGGCGTGGTCGCCGCGCTGGGTGTGCTCGCTGGGCTGTTGCGCGCTGCGGGCACGATCGCCGCGTGGCTCACGGGCGCCAAGCAGCCGACCGGCAACCTCGGCGCCGGGCTCACGGTGCTCGCCCATCCGACACGACCCGCGCTGGCGTTGCGGGCGCCGGGGCTGAGCCCGTTCGCCTATTGGGTTGTGCTCGCCGGTCTGCTGATCGCCGCCGGGCTGGTCGGGTGGCTCGTCGTGCGGCTCGTGCGCTTGCAGCGCTCCGGCGACGATCCTCGGCGGCGGGCCGGGCTCGCCAGTGCGGCGGAGATCGGGAAAGTCGCGTCGGGCCGAGCGTTGCGCGGCCGGGCGGCGAGTTTGCGTCCGTCTCTGCACAAGCCCGATGCGTGCCAGGTGGGGTATCTGTTGGGCCGGGCGAGGGGCCGTGAGGTGTGGGCCAGCGTGGAGGACTCGATGCTTTTGATCGGCCCGCCGCGATCCGGGAAGGGGCTGCATATCGTCATCAACGCGATCCTCGACGCTCCCGGCTCGGTCGTGACGACTTCGACCCGCCCGGACAACCTGACGGTGACGCTCACCGCCCGCCAGCGGCACGGGCCGGTCGCTGTGTTCGACCCACAACGTCTCGCGCCAGGGCTGCCGGCCGGGCTTCGCTGGTCGCCGGTGCGGGGCTGTGAGGACCCGCTGACGGCGATGATCCGCGCCGTTGGCCTGGCCGCCAGCACGGGCCTTGGCTCCGGCGGCGTTGAGGGCGGCGGCTTCTGGGAGGGCAAGACCGCCGCGGCGATCCAGGCGCTGTTGCACGCCGCCGCGCTGGACCGCCGCGACGCGCGCACCCTGTATCAGTGGGCGCTCAACCCGACCGCTGCGGCCGATGCCGTCCACATCCTGCAAAGCAGCCCTGGCGCGGCGGAGGGATGGGCGGACTCGCTGGGGTCCATGATCGACTCAGACCCCCGCACCCGCGACTCGATCTGGCAGGGCGTCGGCCTGGCGTTCAACGCGCTGGCCGACCCGCGTGTCCTGGACGCTGTGATGCCACGAGCCGGTGAGGACTTCAATCCCGAGGCGTTCCTTGCCGAGCACGGCACCCTGTACCTGCTGGCGACCGGCGCCGGGGCCGGGGCGTCCGCGGCGTTGGTCGCGGCGTTCATCGAGGACCTGACCGAGACCGCACGCCGCCGGGCGGCCCGCTCACCCGCCGCCCGCTTGGACCCGCCGCTGCTGCTGGCATTGGACGAGATCGGCAACCTCGGAGCACTGCCCAGCCTGCCGACGCTCATGGCGGACGGCGGCGGCACTGGCATTACCACCCTTACCGTGCTCCAATCACTCGCCCAAGCTCGGCAGAAGTGGGGCGAGAACCGGGCCGCGGCGATCTGGGACGCCGCGATCGTGAAGATCATCCTCGGCGGCGCCTCGCACAGCCGCGACCTACAAGACCTCTCCACCCTGATCGGGGAGCGCGACGAGGCCACCGGCTCGACCACCACCGACGCCGCCGGCGGACGATCCCATCAGCGCTCGATCCGCCGAGTGCCGACCCTGCCCCCGGACGCGCTGCGGACGATGCCGTTCGGTCTCGGGACCGTCCTGTTGCGCGCCGCCCCGCCGATCATCACGGACCTGCGCCCCTGGACCGGCCGCCGGGACGCCGCCCAGCTCACCGAGCAGCGCCGCCTCCTCGAGCGAACCCTGCGCGTCGCTGCCTGACCCACAGCGTCCATTCGCCCGCTTCGCGCTGTTGGGGAGCGGTCGCGTACCTGCCCGGTAGGACGCCGATCCGCCGGCGCCCAACACCGACAGAGAGATGGAGGTAGTCGTGGCGCTCAAGACCTCACAGTCGATCAACGGGTTCATCGCCAGCGACCCGAGGTTGACGTTCAACGACGACGGCCAGGCGCGCTTGTACGCCCGGATCGGGATCAACCACTACCGCCGTGAGGAGGACGGCAGCTTCACCGAGCTGGAACCGAGCTTCCATGACCTGATCCAGTTCGGCAAAGGCGCCGAGCTGTCGGCGGAGCGGTTCCGCAAGGGCGACAACTTCCTCGCCCAAGGCTACGTGCGCGACTACACCCGCGTCGTCGACGGGCAGGAGCGCACCGATGAGCAGTTCGTGACCAAACGCCTCGCGCACGACCCGAACATCACGACCTACCACGTTGAGCGCCGTGCCCGCAGCAGCGAGCGGGACGCGCCTGCCGCCGAGCGGGACTCGGCCAGCCGCAACGGCACGCGCGAGCTTGCAAGCCAGTCTGTGGTGGCCGCGGCGTCTGACGTTCTCGGCTTCTGACCCCGGCCGCTTGCGCGACTGGCCGATAGGACACAACAGGCATGGGCCGCGAGGCGTCCGGCCAGTTGGAGCTGGACCTGTGGGGGCTGAGCCCGACCGCCGCGGAGAAGCAGATCGCCGCCAGCCGCCAGAGCGACTCGCCCGCAGAGGAGGCCGTCACCGAGCAAGACAACACGCGAGAGGATCGGGATGAACCACTACGGGGTGATCGCGCAACGCCATTGGGAGAGGTACGCACCGAGCCCGGTAGCGGGGCTGCCGGACCCGACGGCGTTCTTCACCGAGCTGGGGCTCGAGGTGCAGGCGCAGGTGGACGCGCTGATGGCGACATTGGCCGGAGTAGACTCCTCGCAGGAGACCTTCCTGGAGAAGGTCGCCCGGCTTCAGACAGCGAGGCGGACAGCAGAGGAGATCGTGATGGCAGAGCTCATGTGGATCAAGGACCCGGAGCTGCCGCTGGATCGGGCCCGCGAGGAGTGGGAGCAGACCCGGCCCTCCGACGAGAACCTGATCAGCTGGGCCGAACGCATCCAGGATCACCCCGACTCGATGCCCTCGACCGCCGAGCTGGAAGACATGGCGAGGATCTGGGCGCTGAGCGTGAACTTCCTTTTGGAGCTGGCGGGCAGCGAGCCGCCGAGGGAGTACATGCAAGCCAACCAGGCGGCGCTTTCCGAGGCGGCGACGATCCGCTTCCTACGCGAGCTGCACCAACCGTAGAGCCGGCCACCAGGTTCGTCCCGGCCTCCCAGGACGACCTCGCGCCTAAAGGGCGCAAGGCGCGCTTCCAGGCGAACCTCGCCGCGATCCGACTCGTCCGCGGCCTGGCCGGCGAGGACCGTCAGGCGAGCGTGGACGAGCAACGGGTGCTCGCGCGCTGGTCGAGCTGGGGCGCGATCCCGGACGTCTTTGACAACGCGAAGGACGACTGGAGCGCCGAGCGGGCCGAGCTGCGCAGCCTGCTCTCCGATGCGGAGTGGGACGCCGCGGCCAGGACGACGATCAACGCGCACTACACCGACCCGCTGATCGCGCGGCAGATGTGGCGCACCATGCAATCCCTCGGCTTCGAGCACGGGACGGTCTTGGAGCCGGGCAGCGGTGCCGGCACCTTCATCGGCCTCGCGCCCGAGGCAGCGCAGATGACCGGCGTGGAGCTTGACCCGCTCACCGCCTCGATCTCCGCCGCCCTCTACCCGCACGCGAGCATCCGGCCCGAGTCGTTCGCCGACACCCGCCTGCCCGAGAGTAGCTTCGACGCGGCGATCGGCAACGTGCCGTTCGGGAACGTGACCCTGCATGACCCGGTACACAACCCAACGCGCCAGTCGATGCACAACCACTTCATCCTCAAGTCGCTGCGGCTGACGCGGCCGGGCGGGCTGATGGCGGTCCTGACCTCGCATTTCACGATGGACGCGCAGAACCCCGGCGCCCGGCGGGAGATGGGCGAGCTGGCCGACCTGATCGGCGCGGTCCGCCTGCCCACCGGCGCGCACCGCCGCGCCGCCGGCAGCGATGTGGTCACTGACCTGTTGATCCTCCGCCGCCGCGAGCCGGATCGGCCGCCGGCCGGCGAGCAGTGGGAGACCGTCGTGCCGATCACCGTGGACGGCGGGCCGATGAAGCTGGGCACCTACTTCGATGCTCACCCCGAGCACATGCTCGGCCAGCTCGGCATCAGCCGCGGTATGCACGGCGCGGACACGCTCACCATCACCGGGAACCTCGACGATCTCGAAGACGAGCTGGCCGGCACGCTCGAGGAGATCACCCTGGCCGCGTGCCGTGAGGGGCTGGTGATGAGCGACCGGACGCCGGGTCAAGAGGCACGCCGCGCGGCGCACGCGCCCTCGCCGCCGAAGCGGTGGGACGGCACGATCGTCGTCGCGCAGGGCGGCGGCTTCGCGACGGTCGCCGGAGGCGGGCTGGAGCGGCTACAGGTCCCAAAGTCGGCTGCGCGCGAGCTGCGCGCCCTATTGGGGCTGCGCGACGACGCCACCCGGCTGCTGGGTCTGGAGGCGGCGAGCGTGGATGACACCGAGGAGATCACCGCTGCGCGCGCGTCGCTGATGCGCGACTACCAGCGCTACGTCGGGGCGCACGGGCCGTTGAACCGCTACAGGCTGCGGGCGACCGGCCGCAGGAACGACACGGGCGAGCCGACCTACGCGCGGGTCGCGCCCACGCCGATCCGGCTGTTGCGCGCCGACCCGTTCGGGCCGCTGGTGCTGGCGTTGGAGCAGTTCGACGAGGAAGACCAGACCGCGCGGCCGGCGGCGATCATGACCCGCCGCGTCGTCGCACCGCGAGCCGAGGTTCAGGGCGTGGAGACGCCGGCGGACGCGATCGCGGTCAGCCTGGACCGCATCGGCCGCATCGACCTGCCGCTGGTCGCCGACCTGCTCGGAATGGGAGAGCCCGAGGCCCGCGCGGCGCTGGCCGGGATGGTGTTCACCGACCCTGACAGCGGCGAGCTCGTCCACGCCCCCGCCTACCTGTCCGGCGACGTGCGCGCCAAGCTAGGAAGCGCCCGCGCCCGCGCGGCTGAGGAGGAGACATTCCAGGCCAACGTGGACGCCCTCACCGACGTACTCCCGGCCGACCTGGGCGTGGAGGACATCGCGGCCCGGCTCGGCGCGGTATGGATCAGCGAGCAGGTTCACGAGGAGTTCCTGTGTGAGCTGTTGCGCTCCGAGGAGGTGCGGGTGGAGAACCCGCTGGCGGGCATGTGGGAGGTCCGCGGCGGCCGGCAAGGCATCCTCGCCACCTCGGAGTGGGGCACCGCCCGCCGGCCGGCTCCCGATATCGCGCAGGCGCTGATGGAGCAGCGCACCCTTTTGGTCTACGACGAGTATGAGGACGCCGACGGCAAAACCCGCCGCGTACTGAACCCGATGGAGACGACCGCCGCGCAGGAGAAGGCCGACGCCCTCCAGGAGCGCTTCGGCGAGTGGGTATGGGAGGACCCCGCCCGCGCCAAGGCGCTGGTTGACGAGTACAACCGCCGGTTCAACAGCATCGTGCTACGCGACTACACCGGCGCCGGGGAGTACCTGTCGCTACCCGGCATGGCCGCCAGCTTCACCCCCGGCGAGCATCAGCGGGGAGCAGTCGCGCGGATGATCGCCGAGCCCGCCGCCGGCCTGTTTCACGAGGTCGGCGCCGGCAAGACCGCCGAGATGATCATCGGCGCGATGGAGATGCGCCGCATGGGACTCATCGCAAAGCCCGTGGTCGTCGTGCCGAATCACATGCTGGAGCAGTTCGGCCGGGAGTGGTTGCAGATCTACCCGCGAGCGCGCATCCTCGCCGCCTCAAGCCAAGATCTCACCGCCGAGAAGCGCCGGCTCCTCGTCGCGCGCGTCGCCGCGAACGAGTGGGACGCGATCGTGATGACCCAGGGTGCGTTCGCGAAGATCCCGCTGCGCGCCGAGACCCAGGCCGCCTACATCCAAGGACAGGTGGATGACGTTCGGCGGGTCCTTCACGACGCCAAGGGCGAGCAGCGGATGAGCGTCAAGCGGATCGAGCGCAAGCTGCTCGCGCTGGAGAACAAGGTCAAGACGCGTATCGACCAGGCCCGCGACCGCGGCGTCTGCTTCGAGGACACAGGGATCGACTACGTGATCGTCGATGAGCTGCACATGTACAAGAACCTCGCAACCGACTCCAACATCCGCGACGCCGCGATCGAGGGCTCCGAGCGCGCCTCAGACCTGCACATGAAGCTGGAGTACCTGCGCTCACAGGGCCGCGAGCGGGTAGTCACCGGCGCCACCGCCACGCCGATCGCGAACTCCGTGACCGAGGCGTACGTGATGCAGCGCTACCTGCGCCCCGACCTGTTGGAGAACGCCGGGATCGGCGCGTTCGACGCCTGGGCCGCCACGTTCGGGCAGACCGTCACGCAGATGGAGATGGCCCCGACCGGCAACAGCACCTTCCGCATGAAGACCCGCTTCGCGAAGTTCTCAAACGTCCCCGAGATGCTGCGCATGTGGTCCGTGTTCGCCGACGTGAAGACCGCCGCCGACCTGCGCCTACCCACCCCGGATTTGGCTGCGCGCGAGGACGGGCAGCGCGCTCCCGCCACGGTCGCCGTGCAGCCGACCGTGGAGCTTGAGCGGTTCATCGAGCACCTCGGCGAGCGCGCCGACGCGGTCGCGGCCAAGCGCGTGGACCCGAGCAAGGACAACATGCTCACTATCTCCACCGACGGCCGCAAGGCCGCCCTGGATATCCGTATGGTCCTCACGGACGGCCCGTCCGGCCCGACGAAGATCGACGCCGCCGCCGACGCCATCCACCGAGTCTGGGAGCAAACGCAGGGCAACGAGTACCTCGACACGATCACCGGCGAGCCCTCACTGATCCGCGGCGCGCTGCAGCTGGTGTTCTCCGACATCGGCACACCGAACCCGGACCGCTGGAACGCTTACGACGAGTTGCACCTGCAACTCGTCGCGCGCGGGATGCCCGGCGAGCGGGTCCGCTTCATGCACGAAGCCAAGACCGACGTCGAGAAGGCCCGCATGTTCGCCGCCGCGCGCGCCGGGCACATCGCGGTGCTGATCGGCAGCACCGGAAAGATGGGCGTCGGCACCAACGTCCAAGCCCGCGCCATCGCTCTGTATCACCTGGACTGCCCGTGGCGGCCCTCCGACATCGCGCAACGCGAGGGCAGGATCATGCGGCAGGGCAACCAGAACCCGGAGGTCGCGATCGTACGGTTCGTCACCGAGCGGTCCTTCGACAGCTACATGTGGCAGGGCGTCGAGCGCAAGGCGACGTTCATCGCGCAGCTCATGCGCGGCCGGCTCGACAGCCGCGAGATCGAGGAGATCGACTCCAGCGCACTCTCCGCGGCAGAGGCCAAGGCCATCTCATCCGGCAACCCCTTGCTCTTGGAGCACTCCACGCTCTCCAACGAGGTCACGCGGCTGCGGCGGCTGGAGCGCGCCTACCAGCGCAACGAGCACATGCTCACCCACACCAGGCGCGAAGCTCAACACGCCGCCGAGCGTGCCGCCACCCAGATCGCCGGCCTGGAGGTCGCGCTGGGGCGGGTGATCGACACCAGCGGCGAGCGCTTCCGCATCCAGCTCCACGACCGCAGCTACGACTCCCGCGTGCAGGCCGCAGCCGCGCTCGCACGCTGGGCGAACAACGAGGGCCTGAAGTACGCGCCGCGCTACACCAAGCGCGACTACGGGACTATCGGCCAGATCAGCGGCTTTGAGATCCAGTTCGCTGTGCGCCCCGGCATGGGCGGCCTGGAGGCCGAGATCACGCTCGACGGCGTACCCCGCAGCACCTTCAGGATCGACAGCGACACTCTGCTCGACGGTCAGGTCGGGCTCATCCAACGCATCGAGAACCGCGTCTCCGGCATCCCCACCCTGCTCGCCGCCGCTCGCGAAGACCTCGCCGCCGCGCAACAGACCGTCGTCGACGCCGGCCAGCGCATCGGCCAGCCATTCCGCCACGCCGAGACCCTCCACGACGCCGAGCGGCACCTGGCCGACGTCGAGGCGCAGCTCGCCGAACTAAACGACGACGCCGACCCGGGCCTCAAGGACCCACCGGAGGAGCCGCTCGAGGCCCGGCTCACCGTGCAGAAGCTTCACGCCCAGCATCCGCCTCCCGCCGCGCCAGTGCCAGCCGAGCGCCCGACGCCACCGAGCTTCGTCCCCGCCGCACGCCCGTCGCGCCAGCCGCGCAAGACGCCCGACCTCAGCATGTAGCCCGCCTGCGCAACGCGGCGCGATCCGATCAACCCGGCCGGTCGCTGGGGAGCCGTCTCGCACCTGCGCAGTAGCGCACCGGACCCGCCGGTGCCCAACGCGCAGGAGAGCAAGCGACCATGAGCAGCCAACCTCCCGAACCACCGAGCAACCGCCCCTACGACCAGGACAACGAGCTGGACACCGATGAGCTGGAGCCCGAGCAGATCACGGCCCAAGCCGGCCAGGACATGGAGCTGCCGCACCCGGTTAACTGGCGCGCCCTGACCGCCGAGGACGCCGAGTACGAGTGGCTGGCGCTCAATGAGTGGATCGACTGGCTGCGCCACACCTTCGGGCTGCCGGCCTCGGTCATCCCGCCGGCATGGCACCGCCATCCCGAGCTGGTCTGGGAGCTCTCAGCGCTGCACCTGCACTGGCTCGGTGCCTACGACCCCGCCCAGCACGCCTCCGCCCCGATCGGCTGGCTCGCCGACTTCCACACCGCCCAGGCTCGCCTGCGCGAGTGGGTCGCGCTGTCCGGCACCCGCCTGGACCGCGACCGCCCCACCCGCCAAACGATCTGGCCCGGCGAAGAACCCCAACCTGCCCAACCCGAGACACCGATCATCAACCGCGACGAGGAGTTCGTCGCATTCGTCATCGCCGACGTCAACCGCCGCGCAGAAGACGAAGCACAGTTCCCTCGCCGGGGCAAGGCCGAACCGCAGGACCGGCCGTGATGCACCTGGCCCGTGCCGCGCACCAATCGTCGGGCATGACCAGGGCGGCGAGCCCGGACGAGCCGGCGCAGACCACCGAGCCGGTGTCGAGCTGGCAGACGAACCTACGGCAAGCCGCGTCAGAGGTGGCGCGGCGGTTCCCGCCGATGACCGCCGAGCAGGCAGCCGTGGTCCGCCGCGCCCTGCGAAAACAGCGGCGATGACCGGCGCCACGGCTCATCCGACCCGTGGCGCGATCAGGACTCGCTCAGGCTCGAAGGCGTTCTGCCCCCGGTTGGCGGTCCGCTGCACGCGCACGTCGAAGACGGCCTTGACGATCTTGCGCTGCTCCGCCAGCGCCAACTCGTCCCACGCCGCCCGCACGTCGCCGGCAGTGACCAGGGCACGGATGTTCTCGTCACTGATCGGCGGGACCAAAGCACGCTGCGCCTGCTCGATCTTCGGCCGCAGCTGCTGCTCGACCCGGGTCAACATCGACAACGGCAGCTCGCCAGCCGCGTAGCGGTCGGCCGCCTCATCCAACCGCTGCTGTAGAGAAGCCAACTCCTCCTCGACCGCGTGGGCCTGTGCGAGCCACCCGTCGCCGTCGGTCGTGGTCAGCCGGGCGAGGTTCGCCGGCTGCTCAAACCACGCCAACGCGACCTCCTGCACATAGGCGTCGAGGCCGGGCTGGGAGATCGTCGTCTTGTAACACCCCCGAAACTCGCATTGGTACTTGACCGCGTCACGCTTGTTCTTGCGCCGCAGCGTCGCACGTTTTAGCGGCCGCCCGCAGTAGTGGCAGCGGGCGATGTGAACCATCAGCGTCTTCGCCGGCATCCCACCCCCGCCCCTGACCCTGCGACCAGGGTCAGCGAACAGACGCTGGAGCTTCTGGAAGTCCTCCCAACTGATCAGCGGCTCCCAATCGGCATCGCCAATCACCTGCCCGCGGTAGACACGCTTGCCCGCGATCGTCGGGTTCTGCAACAGATGGCGGATCGTGTACGTGTCCCACCCGCGCGGATGCTCGGACCACGGGCGCATCGGCGTCGGCTCGCCCGCGTCCTGCAACCGCATCGCAACCGACCACATGCTCGCTCCCGCCAGCACGTCCCTGGCCGCGTCCCTGACGATCTGGCCTGTATGCGGGTCGGGCTCCTGGCGAACCAGCACCCCCGTTCGCTCGTCATACACACGCCGATACCCAAAGGCCAGCCGGCCGTGCGGACGGCCCTTCTCCGCGTTCCGCCGCGCCGTGCGCAACTGCCGCTCGCGCATCGTGTTCGCGTCCGCCTCCGCCCTGAGAAACTCGAAGCCCATCATGAAACTGTCATCCGAGCGGGAGAAGTCGTAGACCCGCCCCTGCGTCAGATACAGCACCCCAGCTCGCTGGCACGCCGCCCGCAGCTGCACATAGATCGCCAGGTCACGACCCGCCCGCGAGGGCTCCCAGGTCACAAACCCCTGAATCTGCCCCGACTCGATCAAGCCCAGGGCCACCTCGAATCCCTCCCGCTCCTTGCGCCGCCATTGCGACGCCGAACGATCCGCATCCGTGATGACGTCCACCACCCGCCACCCCAGCGGCTCACACCACGTCCGGCAATCAGCGATCTGATCGCCGATCGAACGCAGCAACCGCAGCCGATCCTTCGACGCCCGACCATAGATCACCGCGTCGATCACGTCAGTTGCCTCGGCGCCGAGGCCCTTATTCTTGCTGATGCTCTGCACGCCCATGAGGTACGCGCTCCTTTCCAACCCCCCCTTCGCATCCTCGACGAGCCGACCGCTGGCCTCGATCCGCAGGGGCGCCTGGCGCTGTGGGAGATCCTCGGTGAGCTCAACCGCGAGGGGCAGACGATCCTGCTGACGACCCACTACATGGAGGAGGCCGACGAGCTCTGCGATCGCGTGGCGATCATGGACCACGGCAAGATCCTCGCGCTGGACACGCCGCAGGAGCTCAAGCGCTCGGTGGGGGCCGACACGATCGTCACCGTCAAGGCGGACGGCGACCCCGCCGCGCTCGCCGCGCGGCTGTCCGAGGAGCTCTCCGCGACGCGCGCGCGTGTGGTCGACGGGGGCGTGGAGCTGCACGTCAAGGGCGTCGAGCGGCTGGTGCCGCGAGTCGTGGGCGCCGCCGAGAGCGGCGGCTTCGACGTGGTCGACCTGTCGGTTTCCGAGCCCAGCCTGGAGACGGTGTTCATCAACCTCACCGGCAAGGAGCTGCGCGACTGATGGCCGCCGCTTCCTCGACTCCCGTCCGCCATGCTCAGATCGCGCTCGAGCCGACGCGCTCGACGATGGCCGCCAGCCGCATCGCGCTGCGGGCGTTGATCCTGCGCGACCTGGTGGTGCTGTGGAAGAACAAGTGGGAGTTCGTGATCCGCACGCTGATCCAGCCGTTCCTGCTGGTGTTCGTGTTCCTGTTCGTGTTCCCCAAGATCGGCCAGGGGATCGGCGGCGGTGGCGGCAAGGTCGACGAGTCGAAGTTCGCCACCGTGCTGGTTCCCGGTGTGGTGGGGATCTCGATCATGTTCCAGGGCATCCAGGCGGTCGCCCTGCAGCTGTCCACGGAGTTCGGCTACACGCGCGAGATCGAGGACCGCGTGCAGGCGCCGTGCCCGATCTGGCTGGTGGCGCTGTCGAAGGTCTTCTCGGGCGCCGCGCAGGGGCTGCTGGCCGCGGTGATCGTGTTCCCGATCGCCGCCGTCGTGCACGCCTCGGGCGTGCACGCGCACCTGTCGGTGCACTGGTGGGTGGTGCTCACGCTGATCCCGCTGGCGTGCGTCACCATGACCTCGCTCGGGCTGCTGCTCGGGACGGCCTTCGAGCCGCGCAACATCGGGCTGATGTTCGGCTTCGTGGTGCTCCCGCTGACATTCCTGGGCGGCACCTACTACCAGTGGACGAGGCTCTCGCCGGTGCAGCTCGACGGCGTGCACTGGCTGCAGATCCTCGTGCTCATCAACCCCTTGATCTACATCAACGAGGGCATGCGCGCCGGCCTGACCGAAGCCCAGCACATGCACCTGTACATCGTCTATCCGGTGCTGATCGGGTTTTGTGTCGTGTTCCTCGGGGTCGGGTTGCGCAAGTTCCGCGGGCGCGTGCTGTCGTGAAGCGCAGGTCGAACACGCGTCACTAGACTCTGTCGCGACGATCTTCGGCGAGGATGGCGTCGGTCGTACCGGCAGGTGCCGGTTCGTGGCGCGGAGGTAGGTTCCTGAGGGTCTCGACCAGGTTGCCCTTCGGGATCGTCGCTCCGTACTTCTCGGCGAGTTTCAGGTAGTAGGGATCGATGTTGGGGCGCATGGGCATGGTCCCGCTTTGCTCGATCAGGTCGAACCGATACCCGTCGAATTCTAGTACTCAAATAGACAATGGGCCGCGGACCGCGCGTCCCGTCCCAAGCCGAGACTACGGTGCTTCATATGGACAAGCGGAAGCTCCTTCAGCGTCTGGCGAGCGGCTGGCCTGACCCCATGAGTTCGGTCCGGCCCTTGTGAGAGTTTCTCGCGCCTACGATGGTGGGCGAGGAAGGAACTCTGATGAAGCGACGCAGGCACACGCCGGAGCAGATCATCCGCAAGCT
>Ga0187890_10000254_pt1 | contig 38014 bp, 32 predicted proteins | sample June2016WEW_21_1_FD_133005 | JGI IMG/M metagenome (GOLD analysis project Ga0187890, IMG submission 133005) | Peatland microbial communities from SPRUCE experiment site at the Marcell Experimental Forest, Minnesota, USA - June2016WEW_21_10 | ecosystem: Environmental > Terrestrial > Soil >... | reverse complement strand
GTGCATCAGCGGGAACGGGAACGGCGCCGGGCGAAACGCCTTCTCGGCCAGGCGCAGCAACACGATCGAGTCCTTGCCGCCGCTGAACAGCAGCACCGGGCGCTCGAATTCGGCCGCCACCTCGCGCATCACGTGGACCGCCTCGGACTCGAGCGTGCGTAGATGCGATAGGTGATAGGTGGCTGGCATCCGTGCTGTGTCGGCTTGTCTTGACGTGCTTCCCGGGGTGCGTAGCCGCCGTCGGCGGTCAGAGCACAGGGTCGCGCCTCCTGGCCTGATGCGTGTGAACATTACGGTGCGCATCTGTATTTTTCAAGTTGCCCGGGCCGTTGCGCACAGCCTCAAGGATCTCGACCGGGCCGTCGATACACGCGAGGTGATGCTTATTACCATGGGCTCAGTCGCCTTCGCCTGATGTCGATCCGCAAACGGCCCATCGATCCCCAGCTCCGCCGCCGGGCGGTCAGTGTCCTCAGCGCCGGCGCGCTGGCCATCGCCCCCGGCCTGCTGCTGCCCTCGCCTGCGCCGGCGACACAGCACCGGCTCACGGTCCAGTCCAGCGACGTCACCCCGGCTGCGCCCGGCGAAGCCAGCGTCGCTCCGCCGGGCGAATCCACCGGACAGCCGGCTCCCAACAGCGAAAGGCGCGCAGGGCGCAGTGGCCGCTGCCAACTCCAGATCGAAGTCGCTCCCAGTCCTCTCACGGCAGGGGAATCGGCGACGGCCGTGGGCTCTCTGACGTGCCCGAGCCCCGGGGACGCCTCAGAACAGACGGTCACCATCTACCAGCGCAGCACCGGGACGCCGGGCTTCGGCGTCGCGGGGACCACGACGACCGAAGCAAGCGGCGCCTTTCGGTTCACGACCGAGCCCCTGCTGGCCAACAGCACCTTCTACGCCCGCACCCAGGGCGCTCGCAGCGAGCGCAGGGCCGTGAAGGTCACGGCCCTGGTCACGATCAGCGGCCCCCCGGAGAGCACGCAGCTCACACAGCTGTCGCTCGCGGGCCGGCGTTCCGATGCGAGCGCGCTCGCCAGCAACACGCTGACGTTCACTGGCACCGTCAGCCCAGACGACGTCGGCGGCAGGGTGGTGCTGCAGCGCGAGAGCGCCACCGACAGCGAAGACTGGCGGCGGATCGGTCTCGGCGAAGTCGGCGCGGACGGTGACTACTCGATCAGCCACACGTTCCTCCGTGCGGGCACCGCCACCGTTCGCGTGGTCGTGCATGCCCGCGGGCTCCTCCCAGTCGCCTCGGAACCGCTCACCTACGTGATCGCGCCGCGGCAGAACCCGCGCTTGACGATCAGCGCCTCGGCAGAGCAGCTCTCCTACGGACAGTCGGTCACGCTCAGCGGAACAGCCACCGCGGCGGCCAACCAGTCGCTGACGCTGCTCGCACGGACCGCAGAGAGCGCGTTTGCACCGGTGGCGACGGTGACCACCGCCGGCAACGGCAGCTACGAGTTCCCCGCGCAGGCGCCGCTTCGGAGCACGATGTACAAGGTGGCCGGTGCCGGTACCAGCTCCACGGCCGCGTTCGAGACCGTCAAGCCCCTGCTCAGCGCCCAGGTCTCCTCAACCAGCGTCCAGACCGGCGAGCCGCTGACGTTCTCGGGCACGATCACGCCCGCTCACGCCGGTCAGGTCGTGTACCTCCAGCGCCAGAACCCGTCCGGGCTCAGCTTCCATACCGTCGACGTCGGCACGGTCAGCGCCGGGGGAGCCTACTCGATCGAACACACCGTCTCGGGTGGCGGCACGCAGGTGTTCCGCATCAAAGTCCCAGGCGACTCCGGAGACCCGGCTGTGGCGAGCGAACCCTTCAAGATCCAGGTGGCGCCCGCAGCGACCGCCCCGCTGGAACCGCAAGCGCCCGGCGCAGGCTCCGTGGTTCCCGGCGAATCCTAGAAGCGGACGTCGGTCATCGGGCTGCCCAGAGCTCGTCCACGTGGTCGAGGATCTCCAGGAACCGGGTGCGCTCGGGGGTGAGCCCGCGCCCCATGCTCTCCTCGTGCGCCGAGGCGAGCATCGGACCCAGCTCGTCGGCGGACGCCGTCAGGGCCATCAGCGCGGACTCGACGATCGCCTGCTCGCTGCGCTCCGGCACCAGGCACGTGTCGCCGTCGCGGCAGAAGGAGCGGTTGCCGACACAGTCCGGACAGACGACGAGCGCCCCGACCGCCATGCTCTCGAGTGCTGGCAGATACGCGCCCTCGAGCACCCGCGGCAGGTGCACGGTGACCCGCGCGCGCGCCATCGCCCCGAGCAGCTCGTCTCTGGGCATCGGGCGATCGACGATGAGCACCCGATAACCCGCTGCTTTGAGGCGGTCAGCGATCCGCCTCCCCAGCGAGCGACCCTTGACCGCCAGCACGACACAGTCGATGTCGCGCTCCTCGGCGGGACGGCCGACCGGCAGCCGCTCGAGGTCGACGCCGATCGGAACGGTGAAGATCGGACCCTCGACCGAGCCGACCCCCTCGAGCGCTTCCTGGATCTCGGCACTGACGCAGATCCGGATCGCGGGGTGGGCGAGAAACTCGTGGCGAGGATCCGTGTCACGTCCGTGGCGGACCGCTTGGACGAGGTTGACGATCGGCACCGGTGAGCTCGCGCGCTGCTCCGGCTCCAGCGTCTGCCAGTCCATCCCGGCCAGGAACAGCGCATCGGCGCGCGGGTCCTCGCCCGCAGTGACCACCGTCTCGCGTAGAGACGACCACGGATTGCTGGCATCCCAGACGGAGTCGCCCGAGAAGCGGATCCGCGCGTCATGCAACGGCGAGCTGCGAACGTGCTCGAAGTAGTGAAAAACCTTGAGATGGCCGCCCTGGAATCGCTGAAAGTTCCGGTGGAAGAGGACCGTGCTCATCGCAGGACACTATATTCCGGCATACCTCGATGCAGGCGCCGGTCATTCCGGCGCTCAGTCAAGCTCGTCGTAGCCCCACAGCGCGAGGAGATCGCGATCCAGGTACTCACTCGCCGCGACCACCTCCGGCTTGAAGCGGCGACGCAGCTCCATCATGAAGCTCTCGTCGGGCGGTGGAACGTCGCCGTACACAGCTTGACGTCGGATCGAACCAAGCGCATCTCGGCGCAACTGCGGCGACGTGAGCGCCTTCACCGTCGCCTTCGCCGCTCGCGCCGCCGGCGATCGCCCCAGCGACAACGAATGCAGCACGTCATCGAGCTGCTGTGAGCGCATCGTGCGCGTCGTCAGTTTGACCTGCACCTCATCGATCGGATGCGCATCGTCGACTTCGAGGAACCGCAGCACCCTGCGCACCGTAGCCTGATTGTCATGGCGAAAATCGTCGTAGATCAGCACCAGCACCTGCTCGGGCGGGAACACGGCATGGTAGCGGCGCAATTGATCCACATAGCGCACGTGCTCTGAATATTGGAGCAGCTGCGGGCGATGGGAGCGGCGGGGTATGCGCCTGCCTTCGCGCCTGGCGGCCTCGAGCGCGATCGCCTTGCGCAGATCCTTCTTCGTCTCGACATGACTGCGCAACAGCTGGAGATGCAGTGAGCGCAGAAAGCTCGCGGGCTCGCGCAGAATGGCGATGATGCGGGCTGCGGGTTGCGCATCGGCGATGCGGCTCGCGGCCGTGTGAGACCACAGATACGACGGTGAAGCCTCGCCGGCGCGCTGCTCGGGCGTCGCCGCGGTGAAAAGCGACAAGTACTCGTCAAGCGTCTCCGGCAGCAGGTGTTCTCTTGACGATTGGAAGCGCGAGCGCATGTCGCTCGCGAAGAAGCGCGGCTCCTTGATGTCGGGCATGTAGATCTGCGGGTGCCGCCTCAGCATCTCGTACAGCGCCGTCGTCCCGCTCTTGTGGTGGCCGACGATGAAGAAGTCGGGGACGCGCTTCTGTACCGCACCCGCAGCTGGGGGTGACTGAGGCGACTCTCTCATAAACGAGAGTGTAGTCAGATCACTGCCTGGAGATCCGCCGAGCCCGCACAAGGGCGGGCCATATACTGCGAGCGACTCCGCGATGAACGAAAGCCGTCCACGCCGCCTTCCGGGGCTCGCCCGCAAGCTGTATCGACGCTCGCGGGCACTGCGCAGAGCACGTAGCGAGAACCGCCTGCAGCCGCGCCTGCGCGTGGACTCCGACGCCCCGGAGCTGGTGCTCTCCCCCCACTGGGACGACGCCGTGCTGGACTGCTGGAGCCTGTTGTCAAGCGGTCGCGAGCTCACTGTGGTGAACGTGTTCGCCGGGGTTCCGCCACCCGGGCGCGCGGGCGTCTGGGAGTCCGTCAGCGGGGCGCGGGACTCCGCCGAGCGCGCTCGCCGGAGGATTGCCGAGGACACGCGCGCCCTCGCCCTCGCCGGCCGCGCGCCGCTGAGCTTGGCGCTGCTCGACGCAAAGTACCGCCAGACACCGTCGGCGCTCGACGTGGACGAGCTCGACCGCGCGCTCAGCGCCGCCGTGCAGAGCGCATCGCACGTGTACGTTCCGGCCGGCATCGGTGCCCACGCCGATCACCTGCTCGCGCGCCGCTATGGACGCCTGCTGCTGCGGGCGGGCATGCCCGTCACCCTGTACGCCGAGCTGCCGTACTGCATCTTCCACGGCTGGCCGTCGTGGGTGGATGGTCGCGAGCCCGAGCCCAACCGCAATGTCGAGGCCTACTGGCTGTCGTTCCTCGAGCGCGTGCCGGAGATGCCGCCGCTGCGTTCGGCCTACGTGGAGCGCATGGACGGACCGACGGCGGCCGCGAAGCTCGAGGCAATCCGCTGCTATGAGACAAGCCTCAACTACGGGATCAGATGCCTGCTGGCCGATCCCGCGTTCCACGGTTTCGAGGTTCGCTGGCAGCTCGTGGGGCCGACCGGTGACGCTGCGCAGACGATGACACCCGGGCGCGCGGCGGATGGGGGGGCCGGTCCTACCACGGGCGACTGAGCGTTACACTCTGCGGCCATGTGTCATCGGGGAACAGCGACAAACCTGCGCAAAGCTATCCAACTCGAAGGGTGGGCGGGCGCGGGGTGAGGCTTCCGTGGTCACGCAAGCGCGGCGATCGGTCATCGGAACCATCGATGCGCTCACAGCTGGATCTGCTGATCGGCGACAAGCGCCGGTTGATCGCCGCGCTTTCCTGCTGCTCGATAGTCGCCGGTTTCACCGAAGCCATCACGCTTGCGATCATCGCGCAAGTGGCGGCGACCCTGGTGAGCCACTCCAAGGACGCGAGCGCCAAGAGCAGCCTCTTCCATGTGCACGCTTCGGTCGGGACGCTCCTCTGGATCGGGTTCGCGTTGACCGCGCTACGACTTTTCATGCAGTGGCCGCTCTCAGTGCTTCCGGCACGAATCAGCGCCGAAGTGGCGGCGGGACTGCGCACGAAGATCTTCCGTGCCTTCACGCACGCCTCTTGGGACGTTCAGTCCCGGGATCGAGAGGGACAGCTGCAGGAGATCATGACGAGCCAGACGAGCCAGGCGACCGGCGGCGCGCTGCAGGCGACCTCCATGCTCAACCTGTCGATTACCTTTCTGATCCTGATGGGTACCGCGGTGGCGCTGAGCCCGGTGGCGGCCGGCGTGGTGCTCGTGATCGCCGTGTCGATGTTCGCGATCCTGCGACCGCTGCGAGCTCTCGGAGCACGGCGCAGCCGCGAGCTGTCGCAGGCGCAGATTGGCTACGCCGGGGGGATAGCGGAGGCCAACCGGCTCGCGGAGGAGACGCAGGTCTTCGGCGTGGCCGAGGCGCAGTACGAGCGCCTCTCCGGTCTCATCATGAGGTGCAGAGATCTCTTCTTCCGTACCCAGCTGATCCTCAAACTCGTCCCGAACCTCTATCAGAGTCTCATCTACCTGCTGTTGATCGTGGCCCTCGCGGCACTGCACCACATCGGCGCGGGCCATGCCGGCGCACTCGGAGCAGTCGTGCTGCTGGACCTGCGCGCAGCGCAGAACGGCCAATCGATCCAGTCCTCCTATCAGGCCTTGCAGCAGTCGCTGCCGTTCATAGATCGTCTGCTGAAGGCCGAGCAACGGTATGCCGAGAGCAGGCCGGCTCACGGTGAGCAGCGGCTCTCCGGGGTGCAGTCGCTCGCCTTCGAGAACGTCTCCTTCGCCTACAACCCCGGGCGCCCGGTGCTTTCGGACGTCAGCTTCACCGTGGAGGAGGGCGAGGCGATCGGCGTCGTCGGCCCATCCGGCGCCGGCAAGTCGACGCTGATTCAGCTGCTGTTGCTGTTGCGGGTGCCCGAGCAGGGTCGCTATCTCGTCAACGGCGAGCCGGTGCAGCAGTTCACGCGCGAGGACTGGCACAGGCTGGTCGCGTACGTGCCGCAGGAACCGCGCCTGCTGCATGCATCCGTTGCCGAGAACATCCGCTACTTCCGCGACCTCGACGACGAGGCCGTGCGGCGCGCCGGTCAGCTCGCCCGCATCCACGAGGACATCATGGGGTGGTCAGACGGCTACGAGACGATCGTCGGCCCCCGGGCCGACGCGGTCTCCGGCGGCCAGCAGCAGCGGATCTGCCTCGCTCGCGCGCTCGCCGCGCGGCCTCGGGTGCTCGTGCTCGACGAGCCGACCAGCGCGCTCGATCCGCACTCCGAGACGCTCATCGGGGAGTCGCTGATCGGGCTCAAGAACGAGATGACGCTGTTCATCATCGCCCACCGCATGTCGACGCTCGACATGTGCGACCGCGTGATGGTCATACTCGACGGGCACCTGGTGGCGTTCGACACGAAAGCCATGCTGCAGGAGCACAACCAGTATTACCGCAACGCCTCCTCGATCGCCACCGGCGCGCCCGGCGGGACGATCTGATGTCAGTACACGCGCCCTCGGGCACGGTGCCCGCACGCGCCCTGCAGCGCGTCGGACGCTAGTCGGCAGCCTCGACGTCCTGCGCGTCGGACTCGGCCGTCCTCGCGTCGCGACTCAGAACCTGGGCGGGCGCGCTGATCACGATCGATCGGGGGGGAACGTCGTGGGTGACGACCGCTCCGGCGCCGACGCGGGAGCCCCGGCCGATGCGAATGCCCCGTCCACGAGGTGTGATGATGACAGCGCTCGCACCTATCACCACGCCATCCTCGATCACGATCTCGTGGGGGGAATCCGTCGGTCGCACGGCCATCGTGACGTTCTGGAAGATCTTCACGCCACGTCCGATTACCACTTTGCGATGTATCACCGTGCCGAACGCGTGGTGGCCCAGGCGAACGTCCGGGCTGACGTCAACACCAGGATGAAGCGAGTTGTGGTAGAGCGCGGAGTTGACGTTCTTCACCAATTTCGCGAGCGACGGATGGCCGGCCCTCTGCAGCGCGACTGACAGCAGCCACAGCCGCCGCGAGCCGAGGATGAAGCCCTGTCCCGTGAACAGCGACGTGAGCACCCACCGTGCGCCCCACTCGCGCTGCTCAGATCCGGACCGGGAGCCGCTCGCGCCGTTGTTGTGCACCATCTCCACATCCTATAGGCGCGCTTGCATCCTACAGTCAAGCCGGCGCGCGGGCGACCGCGCGGCGGTATACACCGAGCATCGCCTCCACGTGATGCTCGATCGTGAAATCGCGCTGCACCCTGCGCCGGCCCGCCAGACCCATCTCCGCGCCGCGGTCCGGGCTCTCGGCGATGCGGCGGACCGCGTGTGCCCAAGCGCGCGCCTCGCCCGGCGGGAGCAGGTAGCCCTCGCGCCCGTCCTCGATGATCTCGGCAGGGCCCCCCACGTTGGTTGCCAGCACCGGCACGCCCAGAGCCATCGCCTCGATCACCGCGCGCCCGAAAGGCTCCTCGAGCGACGGCAGCAGCAGGACGTCGAGTGCGCGAACGAGCTCGGGAACGTCCTCGCGCTCACCCAGCAGCGAGACCCTGTCCTCGAGGCCGGCCCGCGCGATCTGCGCCTTCAGGCCGGCCACGTAGGCCTCGTTGTCGAAGCGCGTGGCGCGCGCCACGAACTTCGCCGAGCCGATCAGCAGCAGGTGCGCGTCGATCCCGTCCTCGCGCAGCAGCCTGAGGGCCTCGATCGCCGTGTCCTGCCCCTTCCACGGACTCAGCTGGGCGACGACGCCCAGCAGCAGCTCGCGCTCGCCGGCCGCGCCGAGACGCGCACGAGCGTGAGCGCGATCGATGCGCGCGGGATCCCAGCGCTCGAGATCCACGGCGTTGTGAACGACCTCGAGGTGCGCGCCCGGCGCCGCCGCGTGAACTGAGCGGGCCGTGTAGTGCGAGTTGGCCACCACTGTGGTCGCCGTGGCGGCGATCAGTCGCATCGTCGCGGTGGTGAGCGGGCCTGCAGGCAGGCAGTCGCGGACGTGGACGACAGTCGCGGCGGGCGACAGGCGCCCGAGGCCGAGGACGATCCCCGCCCGGATCGAGTTCGCGTGTACGAGATCCACGCGGTGACGGCGCGCAGCGCGGCGCACCTGCAGTGCCGCGAGGCTCATCTCGGCCAGGGAGCGCGGGGTGTGCATCGGGTGCACCCTGAGGCTGCCAGTGGTGCCCGCGATGTTGCTGACCGGGATGCCCAGCTGCTCGATGGCCGCAGCCAACCGGCCGGGCGGTACCGCGGCGCGGCGATCGACCGTGTCGGGCAACGCCGCGAGCAGGCTCAGCAGCGAACGCTCGGCGCCGCTGACCTCGGCGGTGTGGTTTACATACAGGACCTTCACGCGATCAGCGCTCGAGCAGCACGGCTTCCACGCGCGCGGCTATCACGGGCCAGGAGAAGCTCTCCGCCCGCTCCGCCCCGCACTGACCCAGCCGTCGCGCGAGCTCACGGTCGAGCAGCAGCCTGGTTACCGTGCCGGCCACCGCGTGCGGATCGGTCGGATCGACCAGCAGCCCGCTCTCGCCGTCGGCCACCGCGTCGAGCGCACCGGCGACGTTGCCGGCAACGACCGGCTTTCCGTAGGCGGCGGCCTCTAGGTAGACGATCCCGAAGCCCTCGCCGGCGAGGCTGCCGCCGGGCAGGCGGCTCGGCATCGCGAACACGTCCGCGCGCCGCAGCCAGCGGTTGCGTTGCTCATCCCCGACCGAGCCGAGGAAGCGAATCGAGTCCGCGACTCCGAGCGAGTGGGCGAGCTGCTCGAGGTCCCCCCGCAAGGGCCCGTCGCCGATCACGATCCACTGCACCTCGGGCACCTCGGCGCGTATCAGTGGGAGTGCCCGAATGAGCACATCATGGCCCTTGTAGCTGTCGTTCATTCGCGCGATCGTCAGCAGCGTCGGGCGTTCGGCCGGTTCCGGCGCGGGGTCGTCGGGCAGCTCAACCCCCGGGGGGATGATCCGAACGTCGGCGGGCGAGGCCCCGGTCGCCCTGATCAGCGCGGCCGTGTAGGAGCTGACCGCGATCACCACGTCGGCCCGCCGCGCCGCAAACGCCGCCAGCCTCGGTTTGTCGCCGATCTCGTTGGCATGGAAGTACTGGACAGTTCGCGCACCAAGCGTACGCCGGATCGCGGCCGCGGCGGGAGCGGTGACGATGTGCAGGCTCAGCGTCACATCCGGGCGGAACCTCAGCGCCTCCACGAGCGCGGCCGCGTTCAGCGCGAGAATGCGACCGGGTCCCAGCCGCGCGCCGAGCCGCACGCGGCGCGTTGAGAGCTCGCCGGCCGCGTCGAAGCTGCGGGCATCGGGGCCGTCGAGTGCCACGACCCTCGTCTCGAAGCCCGCCATGCCGGTCGCGAGACGATGGGCGATCGCCTGGATTCCTCCGGGGGCGGGCGGGAAGTCGGGCGTGAGCACGAGCAGGCGAGGCCGCCCGCCACGGCGCGCGGGCGAGGCCCGATCAGCGCTCCGCCCTCCAGGCTCCGTGCTCCGCGCAGCGCTTCCCCGCATGCGAGCAAACATAGACGACCCCGATTGCTGGGTCGAACGTCCGCGCGACTGCGACCGCGTAAAGCTGCGATGGGGGCTGGCCGATCGGCTGGACAGAGCATGCACACCAGCGCTCGTCCACTCTGAATGCCTAAAGTCAACCCACACGCCGACAGCCACCGGTCCGCCAGAGCGCGGTCGGGCAGGTTGGTCTCGTGGATCGCCATCGGCGCGCTTCCCCTGATCCTCGCGCTGTCGCTCCCGCTGGCGGCAACCGCCACGCAGGGACGTCACGCACGTCCCGCAGCCCACAAGCGGCGCACTCACCGCGCGAGCGCCCCGACGCGCCGGACGCGCCCCCCGAAGCCGCGCGGCGCCTCCAACGGCTGTGCGAAGAGGTGCGCGCCGGCGGCCCGGGGCAGGACGCCGCGAAGTGAACCGTCGCCGCGGGCACCCACCCAGCCGCCCGCGCCGCCAGCCGGCGAATCCCCGCCCGTCAAACCGCAGGAACCCTCCAGATCCCGCCGCGAAGCCCTCGGTGAAGGGAACCTGCCGGCGGAAACGGGCGAAGTCGTGAACGACCCGATCGACCCGCGCTTCCTGACCGACGTGCCGTTCGGCACCAGCTCGTTCTGGCTACAGCCGTGGCGGGCCTATCTCGACACCTGGCCGGCGTCGCGGCTGCTCGACGGGCTGGGCATCAACTTCAACGCGGTCAGCCCCGAACTGGCCGAAGACACCGCCCAGCTCCTGCAGGACAGCGGCTTCAAGCTGGCGCGCAAGGAAATCCCTTGGGCCTCGCTCTCATACGCCGATCCGAGCGTCTTCCGCAACGAAGCGAAAATCCAGGCGGTGCTGAGCACGCTGCACAGGCACGGCCTGCGCCCGCTGATCGTGCTCAACGCCAACAGCCAGGACCCCGGACCCGCAAAGCACGTCAACCTGGAAACGGTCTCCGCCGCGCCCGCGGGCGCTCGCACGGTGAGCCTCACGGCAGCGAGCGCAGCGGAAGTCGTGCCGGGCAAGACGGCCTTCAACGGCCTCACCTTCGCCGGCCCCGACATCCTCATAAGCTCCGTCGGCGCAGGCGACGTGGCGACCCTGTCAAAGCCTCTGCCCAGCGCTCTGCCGGCCGGGACCCATGGCGGCACCACGCTCCGCTACGCGCCGTTCGCCCGTCCGGTCCTCTCCAACGGAGAACCGAATCCGGCCTTCCAGGAAACGCTCGCCGGCTGGCTGAGCTACGTGGCGGCCGTGTGCAAAGAGGCCGCGAGCGTCGTGGGAGCGGAAGGCTACGACCTCGAGATCTGGAACGAGCTCGGCTTCGGCTCGCAGTTCCTGAACGCCGAGCACTATTACTCGCCGAGCGCCGAAGCCTCGCAACCCGCGGAAGCGCAGGAAGACACGCTGGGCGCGGAAAGCGGTGAACCACAAACAGGCGGTGGCAGCGAAACGCAGACAGGCGCGGACGCCGAAACGCAGGCGGGCGAAGGCGCCGAAAGCGCACCGGAAGAACCGACCAAAAACGCGGTGACCAAACAGGTCATCAAAGCGCTGCTGCGCGAAACCGTCGCCTACGTTCGCAACCCGGCCAACGGCATCTCGCCCGGGGTCGGCATCACCGATGGCTTCGCCAGCCAGACCCCGTTTCCCTCTGGCGCGCACGCCCCGCTGGGCCTGACCGCGCTCAGCAAGCACCCCTATGCGGGCTTGAAGCGCTTTCCTGCGGAGTACAACCAGCGGAACATCGCCCCCATCGACGCACTCGGCGCGCGGGACACCCACGGCGGCACGCAGGCGCCGTTCATTCCCAGCTACGACTCGCTGTTCCCCGAGGTGACGCTCACCGCGACGCACACCGAGTCGCTGATCCGTGACATCGCCCCGCTCACGACCACCATCTATGGCTTCCCGCACGGCCGTGAAGTCGGACCGGCGGGCGGCAGCCCGGTGCAGAAGTGGATCACCGAGTACAACCTCGGCATCGGGCGCGCGACGCCGGTCGGCCCCGACGAGGTGACCCCCGCCTCGGGCCCATCCGCGATCCTCACCTCCGCCGACAGGGCCCACTTCCAAGCCAAGGTCGCGCTGCGAAGCCTGGTGGCGAATGTCAGCAAGGGCATCGAACGGGAGTACTTCTACAGGGCCTCGCCCGGAGGGCTGAGCCTGATCAGCGAAGACTTCTTCGCGGCTGCCCGCGCCGATCCGGGCGTCTACCCGGGCGATGCGCTCGGCGGCGAAACCATGCGCGGCCTGCGCGGCCTGGTCGCGCAGTTCCAGGGCCCCGGCCCCGAAGGCGCAACGCGAGCGCTGACGTTGCTCTCGATCACACAGAGCGGAGACCACGCGCAGTTCGCCGGCGACGGCACGGCCGCGCATCCACCGCTGTATGACCGCGACGTGCTGGCGGTGTTCCCGTTCCAGTCCTCTCCCACACGCTTCGTGATCCCCGTCTACGTGATGACGCGGGATCTGCTCACGCTCTACGAACCGGAAGCGCCGGCAACGGACGTCAACCGCTTCGACCTGCCCGACGAGACGTTCCGCATCACGCTCGGGAATCTGCCCGCAAGCGCGGTTCCGCCATCGGTGAGCGCGTACGATCCGCTGCGCGAAGAATCCACGCCGGCGCGACTCGTCTCACAGGAAGGCAGCACCGCCGTGTTCGAATTCGCGGCCACCGACTACCCGCGCATCCTCACCATCGCCTACCCGGCCGGCTAGCCCCGAGTACGCACGCACACGGTCGACCGCGCCGCCGGCTAACGCTGAGTCGCCGGCCGCGCCAGCCAGTTGACGATACGCGTGGCTCCGGTGAAAGCGGAGCGCGTGAAAGGCCCGTCGCCGGTCACCGAGAAGATCGTGTAGCCCAGCTCCGTGAGCAGGTCCCACAGCGCCTCCGGCGCCGCCTCGTAGAGGGCCGCTGCTGCCGCCACATGCTCGAAGATCACCAGCGGCCGCGCCCGCGTGAGCAGGGATCGACCGCCTTCGAGCACCGCGAGCTCGGCCCCCTCGACATCGATCTTGATGACGCTTGGCGTCACGCCGTCAAGCTCCGCGTCGAGCGTCGACACCTTCACCGTGATGTACTGCGGCGCACCCTGCTCGTCGCTGACCTCCGGGCTTCGTCGCAGCCCGCTCCAGCCATCGCGCCGCGTGAAGTGACAGAACTGCGCGGTCTCCTGGCGTGCCCCCAACGCCATCTGACGGCAGTCGATCGCCGGAAACGCACGGGTCAGCTCGAGTGCCAGCTCTGGAATGGGCTCGAATGCGATGTGTCGTGCCTGCGGTGCGATCCGCACCGCCTCGCGCAGGACCTGGCCCCGGTTGCAGCCGACGTCTACGTACGTCGCATCGTCATCGAGGCTGCACGCGAGGACAGCGCTGATGGCGACCGCCTCATGCTGCGCCTGGAGCATTCCCTTGTCAACGGCCGCCAGCAGCTCCGGGCGCCCGAGACGCCGCGAGAGTATGCCGGTCGCCCGCTTCAGGATGCGCATCGTGGCTGCATGCGCGAGAGGACAGGCCCCCACGGGAGCTGCAGCAACGTCGTTATACGCGAGCCGCGGACCGGCGTCACCGGCTTGGCCTTGACGGTCACCTCATCCGACCACAGCAGCGGATTGCCCTGAATCGCAAGGCCCGTCTTGAGCGAGCCGAAATCCGGAAGCGGCGCGGAGGATTCGACGTGCTCGAGGATCTGGCGCACCACGCCTTCGGGGTCGGCGACGAAGTCCTCGTGGCGCAGGAACAGCCGGCGATCAGGCCGCTGACGGAGAAAGACCGATACGGAGAGGATGTGCGTCAGCCACAGATCGGCGTTCTTCGTGATGACGCGCAGCAGCCGCTCGGTGGACGCGTGGCGGTTGACCGGCTTGAGGTAGGACCCGATCACACCCTGCGGGTTGCGCACCAGGAACACGAGGTACAGGTCGATGCCAGTGACCCTCTGCAGCTCGCGTGCACGCAGTGGAAAGTGCGAGGTATCGATCACGTGGGTGGCACCCGCCACCCCCGCCACCGCACGATAGAGCTCTTCCGAAACCTGACGGTAGCGCTTGCGCAGGCGGCGCCGCGTAGACCATCTGCGCGGCTTGAGCACGGAAGCCGAGCGCTCCAGAGCGTCGCGCACATCGGCGCCGAACAGATCGTCAGCCCCCTGAACGCGCTCACTCACGCTCCGCCAGAAGCGCGTCCTCTCCAAGCCTCCGAACTTGGGGACGCCCGACCTCAGCATCCACTCCTCGAGCTCGCCTGCGTAAAAGAACTTCTCACAATTTCCAAGTGTGACACCGAGAATCGTGCTGCCGCTGTGACCCGCTCCCATGACGTACACAACCTTCGGCTTCTCACCCGGCCCGGGAGACGGGAGCGCGGACGCGGTTGACTGTGCTGTCGATGACCCTGTCATGGCGCTGGAGTTTAGCGGAACAGCGACTGGCGGGGAAGGCGAGCCCTGACCGCATTGGAGGCACCCGAGCGCAGCCGTGACCAATCCATCATCGACGCGAGCAGCAGCTCCAGGCCACCTCGTACCCGGTGCCCATTCACCATGTTCGTCGCCCCCACTCTGTAGTAATACATGCCCCACACCTTCCGCCGGCGTCTGAGCCGCGTCCAGGCGGAGGCCGAAGCCAGCTGAGCGGCGAACTCCTCGGGCCCGATCGGATCCCGGCCGGTGGCGCGCCTTCGCTGGTTCTCCGTCAGGCGCAAGACACCCTGACGCTGATCCCAGAAGCGAGCGAGCTGCACCGAGCCGGCGCGCTTACGGTAATACACCAGTGGCTCGGCCAGGTTGATCACGACCCCCAGCTCGGCCATCCGGCAGAAGAAGTCGAAGTCGTCTGCCGCCCCGTACTCGGTCGTGTAACCGCCAACCGTCGTGAAGTCCGCGCGGGAGAACAGCACCGATGAATGGATCACGAAGAACAGCCGCCCCTTCTGCCTGAGCGCGTTGTAGTCCTGCTCGCTCGTCGGTCCCATGACCGCGGGGGATATGACCGCCTTCGCGTCGTTCATGTTGTAGCCATGCGTGCCGAGCAGGGCGATTCGCCGGCTTCCGTGCCAGTCGCGGATGAAGGCGATCTGTCGCTCCAGCTTGGTGGGAGCCCAAACGTCGTCGGAGTCGCAGGTCGCGATCCAGTCGCCGCTGGCAACCGCGATGCCCTGGTTGCGCGCGGCCACGACCCCTGAGCGGGACGCGAGGCGGACATAGCGAACGTTCACGCCGCCAGCGCGCTCGGCTGCGAACTCGCGTACGAACTGCTCGGTGCCATCGTCGGAGCCGTCGTCGCAGACCACGATCTCCGCTGGAGGCTGCGTCTGGCCGACGATCGACTCGAGCGCGTCGCCGATGCGCCCGACGTCGTTGAAGCTCGGAACGACCACGGAGATCGACTCTGGATCCGGTACAGCGCTCATCGGCGGCGTTCCCTGATCTCGTGCGGCACGCGCGCGTCCACCGGATGCTCAGTCGATCGCGTCATAGCCCCACAGCTTGACGAGGTCGCGACCCATGTATTCGCTCAGTGCGAGCACCTCCGGCTTGAAGCGCCGGCGCAACTCGATCATCAAGCTTTCATCCGGCGGTCGGGGGCTGCCATAGATGAAGCGATCCCGGATCGCCACGGCCGACTCGCGACTCATCCCGCGCGGCGCGAGCACCTTGGCCGCCCTCTGCACCGCTCGCGGCAGCGGGCCGTCGCCGGCGGCCACGGCGTGCGCCAGCGCGTACAGACGTCGCGAGCGCACGCGGACCGTCGGATTGGCATCTGCCACGAGCACCGGTCCGGAGTCGTCCACCTCGAGGAAGCGCTGCACCTCGCGCACAGTCGCCTCGTTGTCGCGGCGAAAATCCTCGTATATGAGCACCTTCACCTGCTCTGGTGGGAATCGGGCGTGGTAACGGCGCAGCTGCTCTACATACCGAACGTGCTCTGAATACATGGTCGCCTGCGGCCAGTACTGATTGCCCGGCAGACGCCTGCCTTGACGCCTGTCCTCTTCGAGTGCGATCGCCTTTCGCAGATCCTTCTCCGGCTCCAGATGAACCTGCACGAATTGAAAATGGAGCGAGCGCAGGAAGCTCGCGGGCTCTCTCAGGACTGCCACGATGCGCGCGGAGGGCTGCGCTTCTGCGATCCGGTCCGCGGCGGTGCGCGACCACAGATACAGACATGATGCCTCGCCGATGAACTGCTCCGGCGCCGCCGCATCGAACAGCGACATGTACTCCTCGAGCGAGCTCGGAGTCGTGCCGGTGCCGACGGCTCGTGGCGGGGTGGGAGGATGCAGCTCATCCGCGAAGAACCACGGCTCCTTGACCGGCATGTACAGCTGCGGGTGGCGCCTGAGCATGCTGTACAGGGCGGTGGTGCCGCTCTTTGCATGCCCGACGATGAAGAAGTCGGGGACTCTCTTCATTGAGCAGATGCGGATCGCCGAAGACGACGCGGTGCCGGATCGTCCAGGCTCTGTGCGGACGCGCAGACCGTCGGGCCGACCTCCGTCGCGACGATTGGAAACGCGTGATACACGTCAGGGAAGCCTAGCATCTCGCAATCCCTGTCAAGCGTCCGCCGATGCCTGTGCGCAGGCCTCCACGCAAGGGCCGTCCGATACCATTGTCGCTCGCACGATCGGCGATGATCGTCTTGGGCCTGACCTGTACTCGGCAAACACGACCACCACAGGACGAGAATATCGATGAAGCCGAGCTCGGTGCTATTCGTAACTCCGCGATGGTCCAGAGATGGTGGAGTGGGCACGCACGTGGTCGCGAGTGCCGTCCTGCTGGCTGACCAGGGGATACATGTTCAGGTGCTCGCCGCGCGGATCGAATCGGACGAGCGCGTGCCCGGGCTGACGCTCTTGCACAGCCCCGAGCTCTTCAGGGCCAACGCGTCAATGGACGCGCGACTCGGCGAGGCTCAATCCTCGCAACCAGATCTGATTCACATTCACCAGGTCGACGATCCCGAGATCGTCACCGCCCTCAGGACGAAGGCGCCGGTCGTGATCAGCGCGCATGGATACACGGCGTGCACATCCGGCGTTCATTACTTTCGTGCCGGTCACGAATGCGATCGACCCCATGGAGCGGGATGCGTGCCGAACCTCCTGGCACGAGGCTGCGCGCACACGCGCAGGCCGAACACGCTGCCTGCGAAATACAGGCAGGCCACTCGCGGTCTGCAGGCGTTGGGACGCGCTGACCTGGCCGTCTCATATTCGAGCGCCGTCGACAGGCACCTCGCTGCCAATGGCGTGGCTCGCCGCGCGGTGGTCCCCTATTTCCCGACTATGTCTGCGAAGAGCGGGACCGGACACGCGACCCGCCGGCGCGTCGTGTTCGCCGGCCGTGTGGTCGCTCCCAAGGGGGTCAGCGTCCTGATCCGCGCTGCACGTGAGGTCGATGCCGAGTTTGTCGTATGTGGGGACGGCTGGCAGCTGGAGAGAATGCGCAGGCTGGCGCGGCGCCTGGGGGTGGCGAGTCGGATTCGCTTCACCGGATGGCTCGGGGCGGATGCGCTCGGCGAGGAGCTGGCGAACGCGTCGGTCGTGGTCGTTCCGTCACTGTGGCCCGAGCCGTTCGGGCTGGTCGGTATCGAGGCGTTCGCGGCCGGCCGCCCGGTCATCGCCAGCGCCACGGGGGGGATTACCGACTGGCTGGAGGACGGCGTGAGCGGACTGACGGTGAAGCCTGGTGACCCCGCCGGACTCGCGCGCGCACTCGAGCAGATGCTCGCCGATCCCGCAAGACAGCAGGCGATGGGCCTCGCGGGCAGCATGGCCGTGGCGGCTCGCTTCTCCCCGGAGCGGCATCTCGCGGCGCTGCTGGACGGCTATCAGCGCGCGCAAGCGACCTGGCTGCAGAGAGGCGCCACGACGACCTAGCGCCGGCCGCCCGGCTCGACAGACGGAGCCGGGCGTGTTCTCCGATGCAATATGCTTGGCACGTGCGTGCGCGGCGTAGAAAATGGCTTGCGTGGGCTCTCATCGCTGTCGGTAGAAGCAGTGGACGTCTCCCTCGACTGATGGGCTGGTACTCCTTCCGCAGGATGCTTGGCCCGCAGGGCCGGCGAACCGCGTGGTGTCTGCTCGGCGCCAGCATCGCCGAGACGGCCAGGGTCGGCCCTCGAGTTTGGATGCGAAACCCGCGCAACGTCAGCATCGGCGCTGGATCGCGGATAGGGGGACGGGTCTGGATCGACTCGTGGGGAAAGATCACGATCGGAAGCAACGTGCTCATGAACGGTGAGATCGACCTGCTCTCGACGCAGCATCTGATCGATCACCCACGCCTCAAGGGAGAGAGGCTCTCGATATCGATCGGCGACTACGTGTGGCTCCCGTGGAAAATCATTGTCATGCCGGGTGTCAAGATTGGCAATTACGCCGTAATCGGCACAGGCTCGGTTGTCACCCATGACGTTCCCGACTACGGCGTCGCCGTCGGGAATCCGGCACGGGTCGTCCGGGAGCGTGCGCGCATCGAGTACACCTACAGTGCCACCGACATCGAAGCCCCGGCCGCGGCGCGCGGACCTAGCTGAGCTCATCGAGCAGTGTGCGCAGCACCTGCGCGGTCCGTGCCACGCCCATCCTCTGCTCGGCGAACGCTCGGCCTCGTGCGCCGAGCGCCTCACGCATGCCTTCGTCGGCGAGCAGCTCGGCGACCGCGCCCGCGAGCGCGCGCGACGTCGGCTCCACCACACGGATCGCCCCAGACTCGACGAGCTCGGACCACCCGCGAGGACCATCTATGGCCACGACGGGACTGCCGGACGCGAGCGACGCGGCGAGGGTGCCCTTGCGCGAGGAGGGGCCTGGCGTGAACGCGGACAGCAGGACGTCGCAGCCGGCGAGCGCGTCGGAGAGCTCCTGCGCCGACAGCGTGCCCGAGAACGACAGCCTGTGCTCGACGTCGCGTGTCCGCGCTGCCTGTAGCCACGCCTGACCGGCGGTGGACGCGCGCCCACCTGACCCGAGCAGCCGCAACTGCACATCGAGTCCTCGCTGCGCCAGCTCATGCACCGCGTCCAGCACGAGCGACGTCTCAGCGCCCTGGTAGGAGTAGCCGAACAGGCCGATGACGCGGGCAGGCGCATCTCGCCGCGGTCGCGCGCTCGGCGCCGGCAGGTTCGAGAACACGGGGGCAAAGGCGACTGGGCGCTGCGGCAGCCACGGCCGCGAAGCGAGCCACCGAGCCCTGATGTCGGTGGTGACGAGGACCGCGGCGGAGGTGCGCATCACGTCGATCAGCGCCACTCGCTGGGTCAACGCCCACACATTGCCACGCCAGCCCCCGTACATCCACGCATACGCGAACTCGTGCAGGACCACCACGACGGGAATGCGCGTGCTCTGCAAGGCGGACAGGACGGGACGAACGAAGATCGGAAGCCCACGATGCGAGTAGGAGAACACCGAGTAATGCAGCACGACGGCGTCCGGGCGGCTGCTCTGGAGCTCGGCGGCGAGCTCGTGCGTCCACGCGCGGAACTCCGAGCGCGACGCCGCCCGCGAGGACTGGCTGCGGCGCATCCACAGCATCGAGCATGACACGTCTTCACTGGTCAGTGCATCGGCGAGCAACGTCGCGTGATCGCGCACGCCGCAGATCTCACTCACGGACACGCCCACCACGGCGACCCGCTTCTCAGCCACCGAGGATCTCCCCGCGATATGCGCTCTCGATCGCTTCCGTCAGCGTCGAGAGCTCGCCCGTCGGCAGGATCAGGCCATTTGTGCCCGGATCGACCAGATCCTTCATGCCCGTGTCCTCGCTGACGAGAACGGGGACGCCGCACGCCAGGGCCTCGGCGGGAGCGTAGGCGAACCCGTCCTCGTAGGCCGCGTGAACACAGAGTCGCGCGCGGAGCAGGTGCGGAAGCGGATCGCCCGGGCTGACCTCGATGCGCCCGTCCTCGGCGCATGCCCGCTGCAGGAAGCGTCGCATCCCGCGTGTTTTCCATCCTCCGACGAGCACCAGCCGCAGGTCCGCATCGGCGAGACGACGGAAGGCGTCCACCAGCAGCGGCACACCCTTGTGGACCGTCAGCCCCCCCACGTACACGATCTCGAAGGTGTCCGGGCTCGGCTGGCGGGCACCGGGCGCATAGCGCGGAGCCGGGGTCAGCGGGAAGGTCGAGATCATCTCCTGCGCGAACCCCTCCTCCAGAAAGGACTCGCGCACGTAACGGGAGGCCACGTAGATGCGCTGCGCCTGCGCGTACTCGAGCAGATTGCGCTCGAGCAGGCGAGTGCTCCACGGTCGTTCCAGCGGGTACTGGCGGTGAGCGAGAGCATGCTGGCGGATGACACGACGGAAGTGCGAGTTCGCGGACATCAGCGCGATCGACCCCGAGATCTTCGATCGTGCCGCTGCAAACTGCGCCAGCGAGGTGCCGTTGAAGCCGATCAGGTGATCGGCGGCGGGTAGCCTGCGCGCGGCCTGGGCGTCGAAGCTCACGCTCGCGCTCCAGATTCGCCAGGCTGGAGAGAAGCGACCGAGTGGCGCGAGCGCGGCGGCGAGTGCTGCCGTGAGCGCCGGTGTGAGTGCTGGTGCGCGCGAGGCGCCGCGCGCAGGCGGCGGGTCGTTCTCGTCTGGCGTTTCGCAGATCACGACTCGCGGCTGCTTGCGACGATCGAGCGCGTCGATGATCTCCTGCAGGTGGCGCCCGAGGCCGCCGCCCCCGAACGGCGCCGGGCACGACACGACCACTCGACCGGACGGCATGACCGCCTCCTGGGCGCTCGCAGCCTGCGCGCGCCACGACGCATCCAGCGGTATTTCGGGCTTTCCCGTGGGCGTCGGTGAGTCAGCCCAGACCGTCATAGCCCCACAGGGTCACGAGATCGCGGCCCAGGTACTCGCTCAGCGCGACGACCTCGGGCTTGAAGCGGCGCTGCAGCTCGCTCGTGAAGCTCTGATCCGGTGGCGGCGGCTGGCCATAGACGATGCGGCTGCGAAGCGGGTAGAACACGCGGTCGCGCAGCTTCCAAGGTGTGAGCGTCTTGATCGTCGCCTTGGCCGCTCCTGAGACGGGGCCCTGCCCGCCTCTCAGCGTGCGCACGAATTTGTCGATCGCAACAGAGCGAACGCCGATCGTCGGGTTGGCCGCCACTACGTCCATCGGCACGGTGTCGTCCACCCCCAGAAAGCGCTGCACCGTGCGCACCGTCCCCTCGTTGTCGCGACGAAAGTCGTCGTAGATGAGCACCAGCACCTGCTCTGGCGGGAACGCCGCGTGGTAGCGACGCAGCTGCTCCACGTAACGCACCCGGTCTGAATATATGAGCGCCTGCGGCCAGTACGAGTTGGCGGGTATCTGCCGGCCCTCACGGCGCGCGTCGTCGAGCGCGACCGCCTTGCGGAAGTCCGGCTCGACCTCGTGGTGATTCTGCAGCAGCTGCAGGTGCAGCGAGCGCAGGAAGCTCGCGGGCTCGCGCAGGATCGCGACGATCCGCGCCGCGGGCTGAGCCTCGGCGATGCGCGCGGCGGCGGTGCGCGACCAGAGATAGGAGGTCGAAGCCTCGCCGATGCGCTGCTCGGGCCTTGCCCCGGCGAACAGCGCCAGGTATTCGTCCAGGCTCATGGCGCGCCTGCCGGTGAATGCGACCGAGCGCTCGGGCGTGGTCTGCGGCTGTGGATTGTCGCGCGAGAAGTACCACGGCTCCTTCCCCGCCCCGCCTTTGTACTCGGGCAGGTAGATCTGCGGGTGGCGCCTGAGCATCTCGTACAGCGCGGTGGTGCCACACTTGGCGTGGCCGACGATGAAGAAGTCCGGGATCCGCTGCTGCGACACGGGCGCCGGCGCCTCCTGCGGTTCAGCCGACATCGTCATAGCCCCAGAGTGAGACGAGATCGCGATCCAGATACTCGCTCAGCGCCACCACCTCCGGCCGAAAGCGCTCTCGCAGCTCGCGCTGGAGGGCCGCGTCGGGCGGCAGCGGCTCGCCGAAGAGGACGCGGTTCTGCGTTGCGAACAGCGCCCGGCGTCGCAGCTGCCGTGGGACGAGCGCCTTGACTGCTCGCTTCACCGCCACCGAGAGCGGGCCTGTCCCGACCGACACCGCATGCACGAGGTGATGGAGGCGCTGCGAGCGCACGCGCACCGTCGGGTTGGCTTGCGTCACGTGAATCGAGGACACGTCATCCACGCCGAGGAAACGCAGCACCCTGCGCACGGTCCCCTCGTTGTCGCTGCGAAAGTCGTCGTAGATCAGCACCAGCACCTGCTCCGCTCCGAACAGCGCGTGGTAGCGGCGCAACTGCTCGACGTAGCGCACGTGCTCTGAGTACAGGAGCGTCTGCGGCCAGTAGGTGTACCTGGGGATGTGTCTTCCCTGACGCCTGTCGTGCTCGAGGGAGATCGCCTTGCGGAAATCCGCCTCGGACTCGATATAGCTCTTGACGAGTTGCAGATGCAGCGAGTGCAGGAAGCTCGCGGGCTCGCGCAGGATCGCAACGATGCGCGCCGCGGGCTGGACCTCCGCGATGCGGCTCGCAGCGGTGTGAGACCAGAGGTAGAAGGGCGACGCCTCGCCCACGCGCTGCTCGGGCCGCGCGGCCGCGAACAGCGCGAGGTACTCCTCGAGCGTGTTCGGAGTCCCTCCAGGTCGCGGTGGGGTGCGTTCGTGCAGCTCGTCCGCGAAGAACCAGGGCTCCTTGCCGTCTGGCATGTAGATCTGAGGGTGGCGCCTCAGCATTTCGTAGAGCGCGGTCGTACCGCTCTTCGGATGCCCGACGATGAAGAAGTCCGGCACCCGCATCTTCGTCAAAGGCGCCGCCGCATGCGCATCAGCGGAGACGGTCATAGCCCCACAGCGAGACGAGATCACGGTCGAGGTACTCGCTCAACTCCACGACCATCGGCTTGAAGCGGTGGCGCAATTCGAGCATGAAGCCCTCATCGGGCGGCGGCGCCTGCCGATGCACGACGCGACGTTGAGCCAGGTGCAGGAAGTCGCGTCGCAGCCGCTGCGGCGTGAGTGCCTTGATCGCCGCCTTCGTCGTCCGCGAGACCGCTCCGCGACCCACCGAGACCGAGTGCACCAGTTCGTCGAGCTGCTGAGAGCGCATGCCGATGGTGGGGTTCGCGTCCATGACGTCGATCGGATGCGACTCGTCGACGTCGAGGAAACGCAGCACCCTGCGTACGGTGCCCTCGTTGTCGTGGCGGAAGTCATCGTAGATCAGCACCAGCACCTGCTCCGATCCGAACAGCGCGTGATAGCGGCGCAGCTGCTCGACGTAGCGCACGTGCTCTGAGTACTGCAGCAGCTGGGGCCGGTGAGAGCGACGCGGGACGTGCCGCCCTTCGCGCCTGGCCGCTTCGAGCGACATCGCCGTGCGCAGGTCCCGCTTCGCCTCAACGTGAGTTTGCACCAGCTGCAGATGCAGCGAGCGCAGGAAGCTGGCCGGCTCTCGCAGGATCGCGATGATGTGCGCGCCGGGCTGGACGTCCGCGATCTCGCGCGCGGCGGTCTGCGACCAGAGGTAGGAGGATGACGCCTCCCCGACACGCTGCTCCGGTGTGGCCTCCTCGAACAGCTCGAGATACTGCTCGAGCGTCTCCGGCGCCGGACCGGCCAGTGGCGGCTGGAAGCGGGGACGCATGTCGCGCGCGAAGAACCACGGCTCCTTGCCCTCGGGCATGTAGATCTGAGGGTGGCGCCTCAGCATCTCGTACAGCGCGGTGGTACCGCTCTTGGCATGACCGACGATGAAGAAGTCGGGAACCCTGTTCCCGGCCGCGCTCGCCACCAGCCGCGGCGACGGATCGCGCGGGTCCGATGACAGTCCGCTGATCATCCTGCACCGGTGGCGATGATCCGCGGGCCGCCGGCGATCATCCCTGGGTCGGCGGCGGCCTTCGAGCGTTGCGCCGCGAGGCCGGGGCCGGCGAACCAGTATGCGGCGACCCCCGCAGCGAACCACAGGAACGTGCCAGCCGGTGCCACAGCCAGCGTGGGTCCGGCGAACCCGTCGGCGGTGAACGCGAGGAATGCAGCGAAGATGGCAACGAGATAGGTGCGCATCTCGACGTCCGCGATCAGCCGCAGCTTCCTCACCGCCAGCAGGATCACGCTGATCGTCAGGCCGACCCACAGGAGCAGGCCGAGCGCTCCCGTTTCGAGCACGACGAGGTTGAACGCGCCCTCCCCGCTCGGGCCGCTGCCTTCGATCTTCACTTTTTCCTGCTTGCCGCCGAATCCCCCCGCCGAGCCGCCGGTCCCCAGCCCGATGCCAAACGGAGCGCCCGCGATGTCGGTCGGGAGCTGGGAGAAGTGGGCGACCTTGGTGGCCGCCTCCCCGGATTCCGCGCTCGCGCTGGAAAGCGTTTCCTGGCGATGGAAGATCGAGCTCCCGTCGGCGGATATCAGCACCGAGGCGACGCCGACGGCCACGACCCCCACCGCCAGGATGGCGATCAACGGCCGACCCACCTTCAGCCCGCCCAGCACCGAGAGGATCGCGTAGCTGAGCAGGGCGATCACCGCGATCACGATCGAGGAGCGAGACGCGGCGGTCGCGATCCCGGCGAGCGCCCCCGCGAGGAGCAGGATGGTGACCCATCGTCGACGCTGCAGGCGTGGGATCGACAGCAGCGCCAGCAGCCCCGGAAGCGCCAGCACGCCCACGCCGCCACCGAATCCGCTGTCTGAGCCGAGCGCCGGGGGACGCGGCCTGGAGACGCCTTCGACCTCGAACGTCCGTCCCGAAGTGCCGCCCGTGCCGTTGATCCGAGCGCTGTAGCCCGGACCCCAGCTGCCGAGGCCCGACGGGCTCAGCCGCGACTGGTAGCCGCCGACCAGCCCGTTGGCCAACGCGATCACGCCCAGGATCAGGAAGAGCTTGCGGAAGTGCTGCTTGGAGCGCATGATCATGTACCCGAAGAAGAAGAACGGGACCCACTCGAGCTGCTGCCTGAAGCCGCCCAGGATCTTCAGGATCCCGTGGGTATCCGGATTTGCGGCCTGGACCAGCACGGCGCACACGAACAGCACCACCCAGCCGGAGAGCGGGGGCATCGTCACGCGTTCGCGGCTGACGCTGACGCGCGCGACCATGCCGATCACGATCGCGAAGATCAGCACGTCGCGTATCGCCGACGCGTACTGGCTGGCGCTGAGCAGCTTGACCGGCCCATCGAGCAGTCCGAGGTAGAGCACCACGATCGTCAGCGTCAGCTCGTAGCGCGTGCTGACCATCAGCGCGACGACGGCCAGCGCCCCGATGATCAGCCCGAAGATCAGCGCGGGGTTCGGGTTTGGCATCTCGATCGTGACCGCGAGCGCGACCAGCAGCGCGATCGACCCGGTGAGCCCGCTCAGCAGCAGCTCGTGCATGCGCCGGCTGAGGAGGGCTGGATGCGCCCCCGAGACGACGGGACCGGCGAGACGCATCTGGCCGCTCATCGGCCGCTCAGCCAACGGCGCGCGCCGTGCGACGCGACGAAGCCGTAGCGCTCGAGATCCGCGCGCGGCACGTCGTTGGCCACGACCCCAAGGATCGGCGCACAGGGAGTCCGCGCCAGGAGCTGCACGAGCCGCTGAGCGGATCGCTCGCGCGTGTGCCCGACCCGCGCCACGAGTACGACCCCATCGACCATGCTGAGCAGCGGCAGCACGTCGCTCACCTCCAGCGGAGACGGCGCGTCGATCAGCACGTTGTCGAACTCCCCCGTGAGCGAATCGAGCAGGTCCGCCATCCTGTGATCAACCATCAAGCCCGGCGAATCGTCGGCGTTGCGCCCCACCAGCACCGAGACGGCACCCGTCTCCTGCGACTGCAGGACCGTGGACGGACTCGCGGCCGATCCCGGCGAGTGCGCGCTCGGCTCCCCGGGCGCGGAATCGGCCGGCTGCATCGCTTCGTCGAGCTCGAGCGTTCCGGAGAGCGCCTCCGCCAGTCCCTGGTGGCCGGAGACGTCCAGCAGCTTGGCCTGGACGGGACGGCGAAAATCGGCCTCCACGACCGCCGCTCGCCTGCCCGCGTCGCGCTGCACGAGCGCGAGTGCGGCGACGATCGTCGACTTGCCGTCGGCAGCGTCGGCGCTGAGGAACAGGATCGAGCGAGGGGAGACGCCGCGATCGTCGATCGAGCGAGCCGAGCCATTGGGACTGTGCCCGGCGGTGCCAGCCAGCTGCAGGCTCGTGTACAGCCTGCGGAGCGGCTCGGCGAGCGGCTTGGAGGCGGACAACCGTCCATCGCGGCGCAGGATCGGTCGCCTGACGCTCGGAAGCGCCGAGAGCAGGTGCGTCTGGAAGGCCGCCTCGACGGCCGCCAGCGAACGCAGGCGACGATCGAGTCGGCTCACAGCGTAGGCGGCGAGCGCGGCCAGGAACAGGCCTAGCACGAAGCCGAAGATCGCGTTCTTTTTCGGCATCGGCGAGAGCAGCTGCGAGCCGGTCGGCTTCGCGACGCCGATCTGCTTCACCTTGACGATCGAGAGTTCTGTTTCAAGCTGGTTGATTTTGGAGGTCTGGGTCGCCACCTGTAGCGTCGCCGCGGTCGTGAGCCCGCCTGAGCCCTTCACGCCCTTCTGCTTGGGGCGGTTGAGCGCGGCTTCGACTCGGCTGAGCTGTGCGCGCGCGAGCGCGATCGCCGCCGCGATCCCGCGCGTGTAATTCCCGTTCTCGCGTTTGACGTAGACCTGCGCGGTCAGGTTCGCCAGCAGCGCCGCCGCACGGGGGGCACGCGCTTCGGCCGATATCGACATGAACTGGTTTTTTTCAGATGCCTTCGCGTGCACCTTGCCACGCAGCGCCTGCCGTGCGATCGCGGTGTGCTGCGCCCGCAGCCGTCGCACGACGACTTCGTGCACGAGCGGCGAGTTGATGATCTCTGCCTGAGCTCCGGGTTCGAGCCCGCTCTTCTTCTTCCCACCACCGGCTAGCACGCCCTGTTCTTCTGAGCCGCTGCCGAGGTAGACCTGCGTGCTCGACAGGTAGACGGGCGTTTTGTGCTTGTAGTAGTAGTACGTGCCGACCGCGACCAGAATCCCCACCGCGAGGATCAGCCACTTGCGCCTCCAGAGCGGAGCAAAGGTTGAGGTGGCTTCGGTCATGTTGTTAGTGGTCGACTCCAGGATCCGTCCATGGTCGAGGACCATCATCAGGCCCGCCAGGCATCATAAGGATCAGCGTAATAGGCTCCTAAAGACTAGCGGGCCGGAACCAGCTCGGAAGGGGTGCATGCGTCCGTGCCGGCGACTTTGGAAGGGACGGGTGTGCAGGAGGCGCAGAGCAGGCGGATCCTGTGCTTTGCAACGCAAGGCCACGATCATCTCGATGCAGACCGCCTCCACTATCTGCTGGAGCCCCTGCGCCCGGACAGCTACGCGTTCGATCACGACCGCAGGATTCGCTCGGCCGTGGGCCTCGCCAGAGAGGTGCTCGCGCGACGCCCGAGCCTGATCGTGATGGAGGGCACCGGCCTTGCCGGCGGAGTCACGCTGCTGGCGCTCAGCGTCTTGCTGGGAGTTCCCTTCGTGGTCAGCAGCGGCGATGCGGTGGGCCCGTATCTGGGCCTGCGCTCGCGTCTGGGCGGGCTGGTCGGCAGCCTCTACGAGCGCCTGCTGTGCCGGCGCTGCGCGGGCTACATCGGTTGGACCCCCTATCTGGTGGGACGCGCGATCACGTTTGGAGCCAGGCGCGCCATGACCGCACCGGGCTGGACCCGCGGCCACGCCGCCGGCGGCGCCCGCGAGAGGATTCGCTCCCGCCTCGGCATCCCCGCGGATGCGCTGGTGATCGGCCTGGCCGGATCGCTCAACTGGCGAGCGCGCGTCGGCTACGCATACGGGGCGGAGCTCGTGCTCGGGATGCGCCGCGTCAAGCGCCCCGATGTGGTGGCGTGCATCGTCGGCGATGGTCCCGGGCGCGAGCGACTCGCGGAGATGGCTGGGCAGGACCTGGGCACCCGCATCCTGATGCCCGGGCGGGTCGACCCCGCGGAGGTTGCGGACTATCTCGCGGCCTTTGACGTGGCCAGCCTGCCACAGAGCGTCGACGGCGTGGGATCGTTTCGCTACACGACGAAGCTCAGTGAGTATCTCGCGGCCGAGCTCCCGATGATCACCGGCCAGATCCCCGCTGCATACGACCTGGCCGGCGACTGCTGCTGGCGGCTCCCCGGCGACTCTCCCTGGAGCTCCACCTATGTGGATGCGCTGGGCGAGCTGCTGGAGGGCCTGACTCAGGGTGCGATAGCCGAGCGACGTGAGGCGATTCGCCGGCGGCCGGGGGATCCGTTCGACCAGCTCGCCCAGCAGCGGCGCACGAGCGAGTTCGTGAGCGACATCCTGGCGTCGTCAACGCGACGTTGACACCGTGAGAATCTCTCACACGCGCGACTCGCGCGCGAGCTGTGTGTACAGCTCGTGATGCTTGGCCACCATCTCTCGCCAGCTGAACTCGAGCGCCGACTGACGCGCGCCCTGCCCGAGCCGCTGCCTGAGCGCCCGGTCCGCGGCGAGCTGGCGCAGGCGCTCGGCGATCTCGCCCGGCTCCCTGGAGATCAGGAAGCCGTTGTGGCCGTCCCGGATCAGCTCACGCACGCCGTTCACCGGTGTGCCCAAGATCGGGAGCCGGCATGCGGCCGCCTCGAAGCTGACCAGTGAGAAGGTCTCATAGCTCGAGGGCAACACGAACGCGTCGGCGAGCTCGTACACGAGCTGCACGTCCGGGGTGACTCCGAGCCAGCGCACGGCATCTCCCACGCCGAGTGACTCGGCCAGCTCCTGGTAGCGCTGCCGGTCTCCGCCGCCGGCCACCAGCACGCACCAGTCGCCCGCCAGCGCGAGCGCCTGGATCAGTGGCCGCAGGCCCTTGCGCTCCCACTCGCTGCCGACGAACGCCGCCACGAGGCGCCCGTCCGGGATCTCGAGCCGCTCGCGCAGCGCGCGCGCCTCGGCGGCGCGCCGGCCGGGCGCGAACATCTCGGTGTCCACCCCGTTGTGAATCGTCATCACCCTGTCCGCCAGCTGCGGGTAGTGCCGGCGCACCTCCTGCGCCACTCCCTCCGAGACGCACACGAACCGCGCCTGGCCGTTTGCCCGAAAGCAGGCGCGCTCGGAGAACCGCTTCACCAATCGCACGATGCGCGCGTGCCCTCGAAACAGGCGGGTGGAGCGACTTGGGTTTGCCGGGCCGACCTGGTGGCAATAGTGAACGTGAACCACATCGGCGCGGTTGAGCACGATCGCACCCGTCACCTGCAGCACGCCGCGCCGCCATCTGCGCACCGCCAGCGAGCCCGCGAGCACGAACCACGGATACGCCACGAGGAATGGCCGGCTCGGGCCGCGCACGCGGTGGAACTCGACCCCCTCGCGCGGCGGTACCTCAAATGTGCGAGCAATCACGGTAACCGTGTGTCCGAGGTCCCGAAGACCGGTGATCAGCTCGGCCAGCACGCGCTCCATCCCCCCCACCGCGCCGATGTCGTTGGCGACGATCGTGACGTCGCATGCAGGCGCGGAGCGCTCGCTGCTGCGCTCGGTTGCGATGTTGGATTGCATGGGCGACGGTGGTGTCCTTGAGTCAAGTCAAAGGCTAGCGTCCGGCGCTCAGCCCGTGAGAAGCCGAGGAGCCGAGCAGCAATACACTGTCTGACCGCCATGAGTCAAACCCGCCAGCGAGCCCTGTCTCGCGCGCGCCGAGCATACCGGTTCGTCAATCGCCCGTACTACTGGTGGCGTCCCTCCCAGCTCGCCATCCGCCTGCGCGCCAAGCCCAACGCGGATGGAAGCCCGCGGCTGCTGCGCACGGCGTGGGGCTCGCATCTGTACTGCTGGCCTGACCCGCTCGGGCGCGCGGTCGCGCGGACCGGCATCTATGACCTGGTCGTCGCCGAGACGCTCGCGCGCCTCGCCGATCCCGGCGAGACCGCCGTCGATGCCGGCGCGAACGTGGGCTTCATGTCCAACCTGCTCGCGCATGCCGTGGGCGCAGATGGCCGCGTGGTCTGCTTCGAGCCCCATCCCCTGATCCTCGAGACCCTCAACGGCAACGTCGAGCGATGGAGGGCGCTCGAGCGAATCGCGACGGTCGAGGTGCGTGCGGCGGCCGTCTCCTCCGCAGCGGGCCGCCTGCCGCTGTCGGTGGACCCGCACACGTTCGCTCACAACAAGGGAACCGCGTCGGTCGAGCAGGCGGACCCGATCAGCTCGACCGAGGTTGACACAGTCCGGCTGGACGAGGAGCTCTCCGCGCCGATCGGCGTGCTCAAGCTCGACGTCGAGGGACATGAGCTCGAGGCCCTGCGCGGCGCCGACTCCCTGCTCTCGCGCAAGCTCATCCGCGACATCCTGTTCGAGGAGCACCGGCGGCCGCCGACACCGGTGACGGAACTGCTGGAGTCCTATGGTTACACGGTCTTGGGCGTGCGCCAGGGGTTGACAGGGCCAATCGCATCCGCACCGGCGGAGGCTTACCAACGACAGATGTGGGACCCTCCGGCGCTGCTGGCGAGCACCGATCCCGCGCGCGTGCGCGAGCGCCTGAAAAGGCACGGATGGGTGTGCCTGCGCGGCAGCTTCAACAGCGGCCTCGTGTAGGATCGGAACGGTGCGCACGTACTCGGACCAGCTGGCGTCGGCGGGTACATCGATCGACGCGATCGTGGAGAGCGCGCTCGAGGCGGCGCGCCCGGAGCCGCATCTGCGCTGGCTTGACATCGGCTGCGGAACCGGAGACCTGCTTCGCAAGATCAGGGACGAGTGGCAGCCGGCCGAGCTCTACGGGATCGACCCGATCGACTGGCTCGATGAGGATCTGCGCGGCGATGTGACGTTTCACACAGTCGCCGCCGAGGAGGCTGAGGAGCTGCCGACCGCCGACCGCGTCCTGCTGGTCGAGGTGATCGAGCACCTCGAGGCTCCCTGGAGCGCGCTGCGCAAAGCCGCCCGTCTCCTCGCCCCCGGCGGTCGACTGGTTGTGTCCACTCCCAACCTCGCCACACTTCGCAATCGCCTGGAGCTCGGGCTGCGCGGAGGGCTGACGAGCTTCCGGCCCGACAATCAGCCACACATATCCCCCGCGCTTCCGCACGTCACGACTCGAGTCCTGGAGGAAGAGGGCCTCACAGTGGAAGCGCCGCGCTTTGCTGCGGCCGATGTGATCTCACTCAGCAAAGGCCGTATCTGGCCCGAGACGATTCGCCAGCGCTATCCGAGCCTGACGTCCGTGTCGGTGATCATCGCCGCCAGCCGGGCACCGGCGAACGGCAGTCACAACGGTTCACTTGACAGCAGCGCCTAGGTGACCGTCGGCGGCGGCTCGGCCGCGACATCCCTCCCGCTCTTACCGCTGTCTGGACCCAGCGCCTCGAGCTCGGCGAAGAACCGCTTGCACATGGCGGCGTCGGTGAAGTCGCGCAGGAAGCGCTCCCGCCCGGCCTGGGCGATCGCGGCGCGCAGCTCCGCGGACACGAGCAGCGGCTCCAGCGCGTCCGCCAGCGCGACGGGCTCGCCCGAGCGCGCGAGCATGCCCGTCTTGCGGTGCTCGATGAAGTCGCCCGGGCCGCCGGAGTCGACCGCGACGACGGCGACTCCGCGCGCCATTCCCTCCAGCAGGACGATGCCGAAGGGCTCGGGATCGGACGCATTGACAAGGACGTCCAGCTGCTCGATGTACGGTCCGGCGTCGGGTACCTGACCGGTCATCGTGACCGCGTCCGTGAGCCCCAGGCTCTCCGCGAGCGGCGCCAGCGACGCTGCGTAGCCGGGAGACAGGCCGTAGGAGTCGCCGCCCACGATGACCAGGTGAATCTCGTGCCCGCGTTCGCGCAGCAGCGCCTGGGCGCGCAGCATTCGATCCTGCCCCTTCCAGGGCTGCAGGCGTCCCACGAGCCCCACCACGGGAGCCCCCGGGCGAAGCTGTAGCGGCGCGGGAGCCGAGGTGGCGTCAGGCACCGGCGCACCGGCGCCGACCACGAACGTGGGCCTGCGCGGGAACAGCCGCTCCTGCGCCTGCGCGGCGGCTCTCGAGTAGCAGCCGATCGCAACCGCGGGTAGCAGCGTCGCGCAACGATCGATCCAGTCGCCGGTCGGGATCGCCTGCTGCCACCAGAGGACGCGGTCGCTCATCCCGGCCAGCGCGGCAGCCGGTGACCCGTACAGGTGGGTCTTGGCCGCCCAGTTGAGGATCAGATCCGGCTGGCTGCGGCGGAAGATGCTCGCGAGCCGAAGGACGGTTGGCAGCCACCGGTGAGCCTGACGAAGGCGCGCGGCGTGAATCACCTCTACGGTGAAGCCCGCGTCGATCAGCTCAGCCGGCCACGGCCCCGGCTCGAAAAACACGAGCTCGACCTCATGCCCACCCTCGCGTGCCCCCTCGATGACCGCCTGGAGCATCGCCTCCGCGCCGCCGAGACGCTCTCCCCACGGCGCGGTTACGAGGATGCGCACGGGACCTCCGGGGCGATCGCCTGGCGCGGAGAGCCGACTATCCGAACCGGGCTTCCTGGCCGCTCGATCACCGCTTGAGGTTATCCAAATGCGTGGGCAGGGGCTCGCGCCGGCAGGCCGTCCGCGCCTCGCTCGGCGCGTGTACCCTGCAACCGCACACATGCCGACACCTACACGCAACGACCCAGCCAGCTCCACCGCGCGCAGCTGGCTGGGCCGCCGACGCCGGGCGATGCGCCGCATGATGCGCCGGGCGAACGCCGCAGGCGAGGTGACACCCGTCGTGGGCGGAGGGATCGACCTGCCTCCACCGCCACCGGACTGTCCGCCGGGCTGGACGACGGGCCCCCCTGACTTCGTCGGCGTTGGCGTGCAGCGCTGTGGAACCACCAGGTGGTTCGACCTGATCGCTTCACACCCAGAGGTGGCACCGCCAGGACCCGCCAAGGAGCTGCACTACTTCGACCGCTTCTACCTCGGCGGATGCACCGCGGCCGAGACGGCCCGCTACCACGAGTACTTCCCGCGCGCCGCGGGGTGCAAGGCCGGCGAGTGGACGCCGCTGTACGTGAGCGCTCCCTGGATACCCAGCCTGCTCGCCGCCGCCGCTCCCGAGGCGCGTCTGCTGGTGCTGCTTCGCGATCCGGTCGAGCGCTACGTATCCGGCCTTCAGCACGTCACTCGCGTGGCGCGCAGACGCGGAGCGCCGCTCAGCCGCTACGCGCCGCTCGACCAGTTCCTGCGAGGCTTCTACCACGACCAGCTCGCTCGCCTGATGCGTCATTTCGAGCGCTCACAGGTACTGGTGCTGCAGTACGAGCGCTGCACGAGCGAGCCGCTGTCACAGCTGCGCCGGACGTTCGAGTTCCTGGGGCTCGAGGATCTCGAGTTCAGGCCCGACCTCGAGGCCCACCCCGGCAGGCAGATCGACAAGCCCGAGCTGGACCCCGATGCGCGCGAGTCCTACGTGCGGGCCTACCGCGAGGACGTGACCAGCCTGCTGGAGGCCTTTCCCGAGATCGACGTTCGCCTGTGGCCCAACTTCGCCCAGCTGGCGCACGAGCGCGCCGCTACGCGCGCTTGACGGCGCTCAGCCCGACGCTCAGATACGGATAGCCCAGGAGCCTGCTCAGCGGCCTGTCCACGATCACCAGCGCGCGTAGCGGCAGGATCGCCAGCCAGGCGGCCGGACGGCCGAGCAGGCCGGTCAGCCTCCTCATCAGATCGGTCACCTTCTGCGAGACCACGCCGCTGATGAAATCCTCGCTCTCGACCTCCAGCCCCGCATCGTGCGCGATCTGCCGCAGTCGCTGTGGCGAATATCCGTAGCGGACATGAGAGCCATCCTCGACCTGACTCGGGTTGGGCTCCTCGGAGTAGAGCGGGCGGTGACCATCGTGGGGCGCGGTCAGCAGCAGTCGCCCGCCGGGACTCAGCATCGCGGCGAGTGAACGCACGAGACGCTCGTCATCGTTGACGTGCTCGATCGTCTCACAGCAGATGACCTGATCGAACTGACCAAGCGAGACACGATGTTCCTCGAGCTCGCGCAGGTCGAGGGTGCGAAACTCGATCCCGCTCACACCGAGCTCCTCGCTTCTGCGCCGCACGCCGTCGCGCTCGTGCTCTGAGAACGAGGCCGCCAGCACCTGGTTTCCGGTGCGCGCCGCATAGATGCTGAAGCCACCGTTCCCACAGCCTGCGTCGAACGTCCTCAGGTTGCCACCGCGCAGGTGCCGGCGCAGCCACAGCCAGCGATCGAGCACGCAAGGGTCACCGTGTATGAGCAATGCGCGCCAGCCGAGAACGCGGAGCATCGTGTCCGACATCGGCGCCAAAGATATAGCAGCGACCAACCACGCCGCTGATCGCCGTCAGCAGGGTGGATACCCTCAGCTCTGCATGAACCCGCCCGCCCCACAGCCGAACCCCCGCGAGCAGATCACGCTCGCGCACGACTACCTGCTGGTCATGCGCGGCGCCGAGCGCACGTTCGCGGCGATCGCCGAGCTGTATTCCCATGCTCCGATCTTCACCTTGCTCTACGACGAGCAAGGCACGAACGGGCGCTTCGCGGGACGCTCGCTGACCACCTCTTCGCTGCAGCGCCTGGGCGCCGGCCAGTCGAACTTCAGACGGCTGCTGCCACTCTATCCGTGGGCGGTCGAGCGGTTGAAGCTGCCGCCGTCCGATGTGCTGCTGAGCAGCAGCAGCGCTTTCGCTCATGGGGTGCGCGTTCCCGCCGGCGCCGTCCACGTCTGTTACTGCTACACACCGTTTCGCTACGCCTGGTATGAGCAGGAGCGTGCGCTTGCGGAGACCCCTCTCCTGATACGTCCGCTGCTGCGCCGCCAGCTGGAGCGGATACGCCGCTGGGACCTGGCCACCAGCCGCCGTGTCGATGCCTTCATCGCCATCTCAGATCTCAGCCGAGAGCGGATCAAGCGCTACTACGGGCGCGACGCTCCGGTCATCCACCCCCCGGTGGAGACTCACCGCTTCTCACCGGGGACGCCCGGCGACTCGCTGCTCGTCGTCTCTGAGATCGTCCGCCACAAGCGTGTGCAAGTCGCACTCGAGGCCGCTCGTCGCGCGCACGCGCCGATCCGCATCGTCGGCTCCGGCCCGGACCACGAGGCGCTGAGCGATGCATACCCCGAGGCCGAGTTCCTCGGGCGCGCAGACGATGAGGATCTCGCGCACCTGTATGCGAGCGCTCGCGCGGTGGTGGTACCGAGCCTGGAGGAGTTCGGCATCGTCGCGGTCGAGGCGCAGGCCGCAGGACGTCCTGTCATCGCGGCGGCCGCCGGTGGCGCGTTGGAGACCGTGCTCGATGGCCAGACGGGGAGGCTTGCGCAGCTGGACGACGTCGAGTCCTTCGTCCGCGCGATCGAGACGATCGACACGCTCGAGTTTGACCCCGCGCGCGCCGTGGAGAATGCCGAGCGCTTCTCTGTGGCGGCTTTTCAGCGCCGCCTGTGCGAGCAGGTCGAGCGGGCCGTTGACAACAGGCGCGAGCCTTGACCGCGGCCATGACCGCTGCGTACAGCAGCGGATATCCTGCGGGCAATGCCCGGGAGAGCGCTCCGCATCGCATGGCTCGGGGCCGTGCCGTCCTCCCGGGAAACCGGGGGTGTCCCCGGTGTCGCGACCGAGCTTCTGCACGGCCTCGCGACGCTCGGTCACCGGATCGATTGCTTCTCTCCCGCGGCGGAGCACGAGCTGCCGGCGCGGCTCTCAGAAGATAAGAACCTGACGTTCGCCTGGGGAACCGCGGGCTGGCGGTGGGGTCGCTGGTACAGCCGCACGAAGATCGCGGCGTTTGCATCTGGCCTGTTTGCTCGCGCTCTCGGGGCTCTGCGGCTGCGGCGGGAGCTCGCGCGCAGGCACCGGCGGGAGCCTTACGACGTGATCTACCAGTTTTCGAACATAGAGGCGCTTTCCGTGCCATCGAGCGTCGCCCGCCAGGTGCCGCTCGTAATACATCCGGAGACACACGCAGCGGGTGAGCTCAGATTCCTGATCGCCGAGCGTCAGCTGAGCTTTCGATGCCAGCCGCGTCACACGTTCGCCGTCGCGGTGGCGATCATGTCGCTGCGCGCTCTCATCCAGCGAGTGAGGATCCGGCGCGCGCGCCTGCTCATATGCATCAGCAGCGCGTTCCGCTCACACCTGGTTCACGACTACGGCTTCCCCCTGAAGGACACCGTCGTCATACCGAACCCGGTACGCCTCGAACGGTTCACCAACTCCGAGCGCGAGCTGGGAGAGCCGCCCACGGTGCTGGTGCTCGGCCGGATCGCGGTTCGCAAGGGCATCGAGGACGTCGTGCAGGTTGCGCGGACGCTGCTCGAGCGCGACGTCGACGCTCGCATGCGCGTCGTCGGTGGGCCGGGGCTGTGGTCGGACTACACGAAGCTGCTCGAGGACCTGCCGCCCGAGAACGCCGAGTACGTCAGACGCATCTCCCCGTCTGAGATCCCCGGTGAGCTCGCCCGGACCGACGTGCTGTTGCAGGCGAGCAAGTACGAGCCCTTCGCCCTGACCGTGGCGGAGGCGCTGGCCGCCGGGGTCCCGGTCGTGGCGACAAGCGAGGTCGGCGCGATCGAGGGTGTCGACAGATCGGTCGCAATCGAGGTCGAACCGGGTGACGTCGCGGGCATGGCCACGGCGATCACCGACATGCTCGAGCGGGTGCGAGCGGACGCGGCGCAGACCCGATCGCTCGCGCGCGCGGAGGCCGAGCGGCTGTTCGCGTCCGAGGTGGTGTGCGAGCAGATCTCGACGGCGCTCGTGCAGCTCGTCGACGCCGGCGGCAACCGTAACGGCCCGATCCCGGCCGGGCAGGCGCTCGGCGGCGATACGCCGGCTGACTCACATGAGCTCAGCTAGCCAGTCCGTCTCGCCCCGCTGGATCTTCTCGTAGATGAGCCTCGATTGGCGAACGTGATGCCTCTGGGTCGTGCGTTCCCAGGAACGCCACCTGGCGCCGTTGACCAGTCGCGTCGCCGGACGCAGCGCCGGCATCCGCCCGAGCTGCACCGGCTCGGGAGCCAGCGCACGGTGCACGGGGCTGAGTTCGCCGGCGCGGAATCCGGCGCCGTGGTGATAGATCGTGTCCGCGTAGATGGCGAAGTACAGGGGGTCCAGGTTCCTGCGGTTCGATCGGAGCAACTGCACCCACGGAGTGTCCGTCAATTCCAGCCTGCGCAGCAGGTTGCCGCCAACGTCGGTCGTGGGCTCGCCCCTGGCGCCCGGCCACGTGGGGCCGGCGGTCCAGTCGCCGGGTAGGCTGCGCCAGGTGCCCACCGTGGTCACGCAAAAGCATGGGTGAGGTTGCGGCTCATCGGCGTTCTCGGCCCTGCGCACGGCTATCAGCGGCGCCTCGGCCAAGCCCTTCGTGATGAGCGGCATCGGATCGGCGATCGGAAAGGCGTCACCGTCCATGAACATCAGAAGGTCATCGTCCGCCGCCTCCTGTGAGATCTCCATCGCCATGTGATTCAGCTTGCCGGCATGCGAGCCGCGCTGCTGCACTATCCGATCGAAGTGGACCGAATACGACGGATCGATGTGCTCGAGCGAGGACCACGTCTGGTACGGGACCGAGATGTGCTGACGCAGATGTCTCGTCTGGATCTCTATCCATTGAGGCGACCTGTAGTGCACCGACGCGATGTAAAGCACCGCTAGCTGACCACCCTGAGCGGATCAGGCCATCCTGGACGTTTGTTCGGCCAGGCTGCGGGCATTAAAGACTTGGACGGCACGATCCGATAACAAAAGCACATCCATGTCCGCACAACGGACACGGGCCACCTCGAGTGCTCAGGGATCAAATGCTCCTCTTCCTCATCCCCGTTGCCTGGTTTGCAGTTGCGGCTTTCGTCGTGCTCCTCTGCCGGGGCGCGGCCGCTGCCGATGCGGTGCTGATCGCCGGCGCAGAGCGCGTCGGTCCGCGGGCCGCCGTCGGCGCGACCGCGGGCTCACGCTCGCATGCACGCGCCCGCACCACCTGGCGTCACGCGGGAGCGCGCTCCGCGTCTCGAGCATCCGCAGGCCACGACCGCGGAGCTCGGGTCGGTCGCTGACTGCGGCGCGCTGGCTTGGGTTTTACAGTCCGCGGCGTTGGAGTACGTGGGGGATGGTGCGTAGGAGGATCTTGATGTCGGTCCATAGCGACCAGTTGGCGACGTAGAGATAGTCGATCGCGACCATCTCGCGGAGCGGCACCCTGGCCGGGCCGAGGATCTGCCAGGGGCCGGTCATGCCGGGCATCAGCTCCAGCCGCCGG